>Ga0247819_10000025_pt1 | contig 102542 bp, 101 predicted proteins | sample 13C_Xylose_Day6_FD_193428 | JGI IMG/M metagenome (GOLD analysis project Ga0247819, IMG submission 193428) | Soil microbial communities from agricultural site in Penn Yan, New York, United States - 13C_Xylose_Day6 | ecosystem: Environmental > Terrestrial > Soil > Agricultural land | place... | reverse complement strand
TCGCAGAAACCACTTCCATGTTCGACCGTAGTGGATCGACGCTGCGAGGTCGGCTTCGAATTGACATCCCAACTGCATTTTCCCAGCGCAGCTTCATGGAAAGCCTTAGGAGATTTACAGAGGCATTTCCCGAAATCGAGCTTGCGCTAGGCGTGACCGACCGTACGGTAGATCTCGTCGCCGAGGGCATCGACTGTGTATTGCGAATTGGTGACCTCCCGGATTCAAGCATGGTGGCCAGAGAAATTGGCACCGCCACCATGGTGACCTGTGCGTCTCCAAGCTATCTCCAAGCCTGCGGGGCACCCATAACCCTACAAGATCTAGCAGACCACCAATGTGTAAGCTTCCTTTCCGGTCAAAATAACAGACCGCTGCCTTGGCACTTCTCGGTAGACGGCAAAGATCGTCCACACACGCCTCATGGTGGAATCACTGTGAATGAGTCGAATGCCTACGTTCAGTGCGGTGTTGCAGGCTTCGGCATTGTTCAAGCTCCTGGCATTGCCGTTGAGACATTCCTCGCAAGCGGAGAACTGGTTGAAGTGCTCAGGGCATTTCGTCCAAAGCCTCGCCTGGTATCCGTGCTTTATCCAAGCAGAACGCATCTTGCGCCTCAGGTCGACGCATTTGTGGATTGGCTGAAGGAACATTTTCCTGTGCTACACCCCAGCTGGTTCACAGCGCACTGACCTTCGCTCATATGCTGACCCCGCACCAAACGGGCTGGTGCAAGATGTGTTCGGCAGACGCTTACGCTAGGGCCACGGACGGTGGCAGTGAGCTGTGGGTTGAAAGCAGATGATCGCGACTGACCGCTATCACCCCATGTCGGACGCCTACCTAGCTGTGTATTTACCTGAGGGCCCCGGCTGTCCTCCACGCACCGCTTTGCTGCCTGTCATATTCTTGCTATAACGCCGATCACTTTCGGACATAGTTAACTGCGCGAGCTTTAGGCTGCTTTCAAGTAAGGACACTGAAATGATGAAATCCCTTCTGCCGATCATGGCTGCTATGGCTATGACAGGGTGCATGACCGCCGAGCGTATGCCGGATGGCACGACAAAAATTCGCTTTTCTGATGAAGCCGCCAACTCTCTGGCCTCATTGATTCCTAACGGTGTCGTGCCGGGACGGGCACATGGAGTATCCGCATCTGGGCTGGATCTCAACTACACCATGAATCCGCTGAACAATGGCACATACCTGTACCTCAATGGCCAATTCGAATACGACTGCGCAGCCGCTATGCTCTACAGTGCGAAGTCTGGGCAGCCCCTAGAGGTTTCGATGAGCAATAACTGTCGCTCTAGCTACCTCATGCAGCAAGAGAAGCTGCGAATGGCAGGAAAACCCTACGACAGAGGGGCTCCAGCGTACGATCCCGCCAACCCGCCCCATGCTTACTGGGCCAAAGTTGTTGCTCGAACCAAGACCCAGCTGGCTGCGGCCAATCAATTCAACGTGCGCTTTGCGGGATATCCGCGGCTAGGCCGTAATGGCAAGATTACCATTCGCGTGCAGTTCATGGGGGCAGCCTCCGGCGAATATGCATCCTTGGTGACCATTCCAGAACGCACCGAGGTAGTACTGGATGATCCGCAGTTGGAGGTGGCACTGCGCAATCAATCCAAAGAGGTTAACACGGTGATCACCCAAGTCATTTCCTGCGACGCAGTGCTGGATTACAACAAGGCAGTCGACAAAGGACCGCGTCCCGCCGCCATATCACCAGGGGAGTATTCTCGCTATGAGGTGCGATTTGTGGTGAATAAAATGGGCTGTAAAGATCACCAGCGCCAGTTCTACACGGTAAATCGGTAACTTCAGTTAGCCAGGGAAGACTCTACAGTCCCTGCCGACCGCAAAGGCAGTCGCCGAGGACTGGTGTTAGGGAGGTGCCAGTCACAAAGGGCAACTAGGGGCCGATAGCGACCAGGCCCGCACGGGTAAAGCATCATTACGTCGCCGGAGTGAAGCACTTAGATCCTGGGCACCTACCTAGCACAGATATCGCGCAATTCTCCAAGGCTGGATTGGCAGCAGCCCTACCATGGCACTCTCGAACAGCAGGCGAGCAGTGCGCCGGGCAGTACGATGCCCTGACCCGCTGACCGGAGGCGTGCGCGAGTGACCGCACAGGTTTAAAAAAGGAGTGGTGTCGCGCGGCCAGTATAGAAGTTTGATGGCGAATCTTGAAAGGCGGACCAGAGGGAGTGAGTTATGGGTTTATTCAGCAAGCTAGGAAAACTCGCTGGCGTAGTGTTGGACGCAATGAGCGAAGCCGATTTCCTGCAGAGCACAGTCATGCGCCAAGTCCAGTTCTATGGTGTAACTTATGATGACGTTAAAGGTGAGCTGCAAAAGCGCATAGGAGGACAAGAGTTTCTACGTCAAAGCTGAAACTAGCGAGGGTATAAGACTCTGGGGTTGGTCAGGAAGTTGACTGCCACCGAGATTCATTTTTCGCCCTCCAAGAGCAATCGGTACGAGGCAGAGGTGGTAGTTATTCTTCGTAACCATGCCAATAAGGTAGTTGCGCGGGGCAAAGGCCGCTGGATTGATTCTGGAATGAGCGTTAGTTGAGCACAGACTGCTGGCTACAGGATGAGCGAGGGCCGCTAACGGCGCACAGGTCGATTTTCCACACTGCTGCATTACTGGCAGTTGCGCACGTCGAAGAGGTAATAGCTGATAACCTCCGCGCGCCGCGCAAACCCCTCAATCGATTTGATCCGGTGCAGCTCGTGCCCGGGCTGGCGCTCTGCGATCACTTGGTGGATGGCGTCATAAAACTGCTCGTAGGCGATCGAATAGCCAAGCTCTTTGAAGGTGACGTGCAGGGCCTGGTGAAAGCGTTCTTCATCGTTCGGGTGTCGGGTGTGCCAGGTGTCAACGCGTAGCCACGGTAGGAGAAACAGCTGGAGTGCCTTCATGTCCATGGTGAGCTTCCTGCAGGTTATGAAAACGCGATTCTACCGACGTACAAATCGATTCCAAAACTGAAACGGAGACCCTTGCAGTATGCGGGTTGTAGCCGTGCCGTTTCGTCTTTGTTTTGGAATCGATTTCGATGCTGACGCCGCATGAATTGGATACTTATAACACGGTCTTGAAAACCGTCGATGGGCAACTATCCTAGAGTTCGAATCTCTACGCTTCCGCCATATTTTTCAGCAAAAGCCCCGATTATTCGGGGCTTTTGTGTTTCTGGGGTTTGGAAGAGCCCCAGCAATGGCCAATTCCCCGCCGACTCAAGCAATTGCGTGTTGTCCTATGGGAGAGCGGCGGAGGCTGTGATAATGGGGGCAATCACAAGGGCCATGTCATGCTGACCATCTCCAATAACGTGCATCTGCCGGATGCCGAAATCGAACTCACCTACATCCGCGCACAAGGTGCGGGTGGGCAGAATGTCAACAAGGTGTCCAGCGCGGTGCACCTGCGCTTCGACATCCCGGCCTCATCGTTGCCCGAGTTCTACAAGGAGCGGCTGCTGGCGCTGCGTGACAGTCGTATCACCGGCGACGGTGTGGTGATTATCAAGGCCCAGCAGTACCGCACACAGGAGCAGAATCGTACTGACGCATTGGCGCGTCTTGCCGAGTTGATCATTGCAGCCGGCAAGACCGAGAAAAAACGCCGCCCCACCAAGCCGACCCTTGGCTCCAAGACCCGCCGTCTCGAAGGAAAAGCCAGGCGCAGCACTGTCAAGGCTGGTCGGGGCAAGGTGGAGTTCTAGTGCTGGTGGTGCAACGTTGCTGGCAAATTTCAGTTCTGCTAATGCCTATATCGCCTTGGCGAGCAATGTAGGTTGCGATCTCCTACACCGTCTGTGCAAAAGCTTGAGGTTAGACGGATGATCAATCTTGCAGCGAGGCAGCAGGTCAGCGCAGATTCCTGCCCACTGTAACTTTCGGTTCTTTTCGATGTCCGATCTTCCCGATGCCGAACCTAGGGTACTGCCTCAGGCATCGTCCACTATTGATGAAAAGGAGCTTCCAATGTTTTCAGCACGGATTACCGCAGTTTCGCTTTGCTTGGCTACCTTGGTCATGACCAATGCGGCCCTCGCCGATTCGAAGGCGGAAAATCACAAAACCGCCGTGACTATCCTCGCCATGGAGCAGGTATGCAACAAGGCCATTCCTGGGTTGAACGGCACTGTTGATAACGCATTGGCCAACGAACCGATGGACGATGCGTTGAAGGCCGAGATCATGGCGCTGAGGTCGGCACCGGGCAGCAAGACTCAAATCGATGACATGGCTAACAGGCTGTCGGGCTCCCCGTTGTCGACACTGGCGGTGGAGCAGGGCACCTGCAAGATGTACGCTGCCAAGTAGTCCTGCATCCCGCTGGTACGCCTTCTCGGTGTATGCCTGAACCGAGATCACCGCCCTCCAGCCCCACTTGTATCCCCAGAGCATGATCGATCATCACCCAGTCGCAACTGATGACCTTGGCGCGGCAAGCAGATGAGGACGTGTTTTCCTGGGCCAGCTTCGTCGCTCAAACCGAGTTCCTATGGCAGGACACGACGCTGGTACCGGATGCTTGCGCCTGGCAAGCCCTCTGGTTCGAGCTGGAAATCGTCAATGCCCTGGCCTTGGCCGAGTGGGACGTGCACGGGCGGCCCGTCGACTGGGCAGACTGCTGGCGGGAGGGCTACAAGCAGCAAGCCCAGGGGTTGTTGGCCGCACTGCTGAAATTGATCAGCTGACATTTTCACTAAGGGACAGCTGACGCTCGTATTCGCGTGATCGGGAAAACGCCTTTTCTCAATAGTGGCATGTTGCTGCATTGCGCGCCGAAAATCACAAATAGAGCCCGCCTTTGAGGGCAATGCTGTTCACTTAAGTCCGGTGTCGTCTGCTTTGGGGCCGCTTTGCGGCCCTTCGCGGGCAAGCCCGCTCCCACAGGTTTAGCGCTTAACCGCGCTTTGCGCGTGGCAGGAATGATCCGGCTGACACGGATTGTTACATCTCCCCCAATACTGCTTCTCAATGTCCTGGATTTATCCCCTCTAACTGAGGCGATACGCTGCCCCCAGCCTTCGTGCGAACGCCGTTGAGCGCTGAATTAACAGGGGTAGCAGTCACTCGCCCAGGCTGATCTGTTTACGCGGCTTTCCTCTGGCCGATTTCGATCCGGCCCTCGAAATCCTCTTGGTTTCGCCCCTGCCCAAGCACGTCCAATTCGGGACTTGAATGTTCAGCTGCTGATCAGCCCCTCGCGCGTCGTCGACCAACGCTGTCGACCCAGTCCCTTCGCCTCTGGCGCGAGCAGTTTGATTTAACCAAAGGAGTTTAAGAAACATGACGGATGACCAACGCCCCCCAAGCGCAGCGTCGCCGCTACGTAAGAGCGCCAGGGTGCTATTTGCCCTGCTCGTTCTGGCCGTATCGCTGGCGCTGATCTATGGCGGCTTCAAGCTGGTTGCACTGGGTGGCTCACGTTACTACCTGATCGCGGGCGTGGCATATTTGCTGCTGGCGGTGCTGTTCTTGATGCGGGCACGTGTGGGCATTGCGCTCTCTGTAGCGATCTTCCTGGCGACCTGTGTCTGGGCGCTGTATGAAGTCGGCCAACTCAGCTACTGGGAGCTGCTGCCACGCCTGGTAGTGCCGGCGATTATCCTGACCTTGAGCCTGTGGGTCGGCGCTGCGCTGCCAAGTGTTTCCGTGAGCACGCGGCGTGTGGCCAATCGGGTGGGTTTTGCGCTGTTGGTGGCGTTGCTGGCCGCGTTCGTAGCTGCATTCTACCCGCATGGCGCAATTTCCAATCCGGTCGCGGCGGGCGGTGCCAATGTGGCCAAGGAGCTGGCTAGCGCTCCTGAAAACTGGGAATTCTTTGGCCGCAACGCCTCGGGCACCCGGTTCGCGCCCTACACGCAAATCACTGCCGACAACGTCAACCAGCTGCAAGTCGCCTGGATCTACAGAACCGGCCGCAGAACCACCGGCGCTGGCGCAGGTGTAGACGAAAACACGCCGCTGCAGATCGGCAACGTGCTGTACTCCTGCACGCCAGAAAACCTGGTGACCGCGCTCGACGCCGACACCGGCACGCCGCTGTGGAAGTTCGATCCGCACGCCAAAAGTGCAGAGCACGTGACCTGCCGCGGTGTCGGCTATTACGACATCGATAAGGACGACAGCCTGAGCGCGCAGGCCAAGGCTGCCTATGGCGATGAGCAGCAATGCCGACAGCGCATCTTGGTCTCGTCGGTCGACGCCCGTCTGTTTGCCTTGGATGCGCATAGCGGCGAGCTTTGCCCAAGCTTTGGCGACAACGGCTACGTTGATTTGAAGAAGGGCATGGGCCCGACCGAGAACAGCAAGCGCTACCACCCCACCTCGCTGCCGGTGGTCATGGGCCACCTGACGGTGGTCGGCGGCTGGGTGCGCGATATCGTTGCCAAGGAGCCTTCAGGTGCAGTGCGGGCCTTCGATGTACTCAGCGGTGCGCTGGTATGGGCATGGGATGTCGGTGCGCCAGAGCGCGAGGATGCAGCCCAGGCCGAGCACCAGTTCACCCTCGAAACGCCCAACGTTTGGACCGTACCGACCTACGATAAAGAGCTGAACCTGGTCTACCTGCCTACTGGTAACGGACCGCCCGACTACTGGGGCGGTGATCGTAACCAGGCCAAGGAAAAGTACGGTTCGGCAGTGGTGGCGGTGGATGCATCTACTGGTAAGGCCAAGTGGGTTTACCAGACCGTTCACCACGATGTCTGGGACTATGACCTGCCGTCGCAGCCGGTGCTCTACGAGATCAACAATGCCCAGGGCGTGAAGACTCCGGTGCTGATCCAGACCACCAAGACCGGTCACATCTTTGTCCTGGATCGGCGTACCGGTGAGCCGGTCACCGAGGTTGAAGAGCGTCCGGTGCCCACTTCGCCAGCCGCGGTTGGCGAGCACTTGTCGCCAACCCAGCCTTACTCCAAAGGGATGCCGGTCATTGGCGCCGAGCCGCTGACCGAGAAGTCGATGTGGGGCGTGTCGACCTTCGATCAACTGTACTGCCGGATCATGTTCAAGGACTCGGTGTACGTGGGGCCCTTTACCCCTCCCACCGAAAAGCCCTACATCGAGTGGCCGGGCTTGCTGGGTGGGATGAACTGGGGTGGCATCTCGATCGACGAGAACACCGGGATGATGTTCGTCAATGACATGCGCATGCCGTTGCGGATGTCGCTGGTTACCCAGGAAAACACCAAGAACTTCCAGGTCTCGACCGATGAAGTGCCTGGATTCATGGGCACCATTCGGCCACAAGTGGCGGGAATTTATGGCGGCGTGAAAATCGACATCCTGCAGTCTCCACTGGGCGTGCCGTGCAACACCCCTCCGTTTGGCAGCATGAGTGCGATTGATCTGAACACCCAGAAGCTGGTCTGGCAGGTGCCCCTGGGCACCGTGCAGGACACCGGTCCGCTGGGGATCAAGACCCACATGCAGATCCCGCTGGGCATGCCGACGCTGGGCGGTCCGACCTCGACTGCATCGGGCCTGGTGTTCTTCGCCGGTACCCAGGACTACTACCTGCGCGCGCTTGAATCGGCCACTGGCAAAGAGGTGTGGAAGGCACGCTTGCCGGTGGGCGCCGTGGCCGCGCCATTGATCTACGTTTCGCCAAAAACCGGCAAGCAGTATGTGCTGATCTCGGCGGGTGGGATGAGCCATTCGCCTGATGTGGGGGACTACATCATCGCCTATGCGCTGCCAGACAAAGCATCCAAGCACTAAGCACGCCTGACAATAATCCCCGTTCGCGGGGATTATTTTTGCCTGCTGCGGCTGAGCTTACTGCAAGGTCGGTGGCTTCAACGGGCCCTGTAACTGGCCTAAGGTTGCTTCTATGCCGGCAATCACCTTTTCAAGGGTATCGGCTTGTTCATCATTGCCCATCGCTCGCAGGTGATCACGCTGTTGGCGCAAGGCAAGCAGGTTCTTTTGCAGGGCGACCGCTGAGGTAGTAAACGTTTCCATGTCTGTCTCTGGCTGATGGCATCCATGCCGTTGTAGGAATATCCGGACCGTATCAGCCAATTCCAGCCAGTGAAACTGCGTTTTCATACAGGGATTGGTCTGTAGCGGGCTTCATCCTACTCAGCCACCAGAAGCTTCCTACAAGCCTAGGTGAGCCGGTATTGCTAAGTGTGTTCAGGCTTGCGCCGGCAGGCCAGTGAACAAGCCGCTTGGCGCTCATATCCCCCCCTAGATCGAGGTGGCTGCCAGGCAGGTCGTTTAGCTGTGTCTCGCACGTATGGCGAAACGTTATGTTGCAAATAGGCTCGCTCCACTTGAGGAGCGTGGAGACCCGGCGTTAACCAGGCTCGTGCTGTAGTACTTCCTGCAGCAGCCACTGCGCGACCAACGTGCTCGCCGAGCCCGCTGCTGGGGGCTGGGCCGTGAGCAGGTGAAAGCCTGCAGCGCTGTTCAGTTGGTGCCCCTCAAGGGCAATCACCAGGGTGCCGGCCTTCAATGCGTTCTCGACTAGTAACTGCGGCACCAGGGCGATACCCATGCCTTGCTCGGCGGCCTCGATGGCCAGAATGGTCTGGGAGAAGGCCGGGCCGCTGAAGCGGGTGCCGGGCAGGCCGTAATGATCGAACCAACGTTTCCAATTGTTGTGGCTGTCTGAAATCAACGCTACGTCGCTGAGTTCTGCTGGCTGTTGCCAGCGTCGCTCCCCGCGCAGCGACGGGGCGCACACGGGCACGGCCTGGCCGGCTAGCAGCAGGCGGGCGTGGGCATCGGCAAAGGGCGGCGCACCCCAGCGCACGGCCATGTCTACCGCGCCTTTGCCGCTGAGCGGGCGGGTGCTGTCGGAGGCATCGATCATCAGCGCGATCTGCGGGTGCGCGGCAGCCAGGCGGCCCAGGCGCGGTATCAGCCAACGGCTGGCGAATGCCGGGGTGGTGCTCAGCAGCACTTGATGAGGGTCTTGCGGGGCATCGCGTTCAAGCAGTTCGCGGCTGGCATCTTCGATGATGTGCAGCGCCAGGCGGACCCGCTCCAGATACTCACTGCCCGCGCGGTTGGGCCTCAAGCCGCGTGGCAGTCGCTCGAACAGTGCCTGGCCGAGCTTCTCTTCGAGCGTGCGCACCTGCTGGGCCACCGCGCCGGGGGTGACGTGCAGCGCTTGGGCGGCGGCGCGGAAACTGCCCAGGCGCGCCGCCGCCTCAAAGGCGACCAGGTGATTGATCACGTAAGGCGTGGTGCGTCGTTTGCAAACGCTCATCCAGTAGTTTTCCTGCAGGCTTGGCCCGCTGATTGAGAGGGTTGAAGTGCCCGCCGATTCTGGCCCGATGGTGCTGTGCTAGCAACCTGAAGGTGCTCAGTTGCGCTAGCATGTCGGCCTTCAACTGTTTTGCGGATTTTTCCATGAGCACTGCCATCTTTCGCCAAGCTACGCCCCAGGACGTGGATCGCTGCTTCCACATCGAAACGACCGCCTATGAGGGCGACGAAGCGGCCACCCGCGAGAAAATCGCCACGCGCATTGCGCAGTATCCCGAGGGTTTTCTGATCCTTGAGCTCGATGGCCAGGTGATCGGTTTCATCAATAGCGGCTGCGCCGAGCACGTGGTGATGTCCGATGAGGCGTTCAAGGAGCTGGTCGGCCATGATCCGCACGCCGCCAATGTGGTGATCATGTCAGTGGTGGTCGACCCGGCATTCCAAGGCCGTGGCTATGCGGGCTTGCTGATGACGCGGTTCGTCGAGCAAATGCGCGAGCGCGGCAAGGCGAGCATTCACTTGATGTGCAAGGACCAGCATGTGGGCCTGTACGAGAAGTTGGGTTACCGCTATGTGCAGCCGTCGGCCTCTGATCATGGCGGCATGGCCTGGCATGAAATGGTGATGGCGCTCTGAGCAGGTGCGTCAGGTTTTGTCGCAGCGCCTGCTAGGATCCGGCCTTTTGCCTAGCCAGGGAGAGGCTTGTGAAGTACGTCGTGATCGAAGCACATCGCTCTGAATACCCGCGTCCGATCCGTTTTGCCCAAGGTGAGATGCTCGACATCGGCCCCCGCTATGCCGGTGAGCAAAACTGGCAGGACTGGTACCTGTGCAGCTGTGCTGGGCAGGAGCCTGGTTGGGTGCCGGCGCAGGTCATCGAACGGCTCGGTGTTGCCCGGGGTAGGGCGCTCGAACAGTACTGTGCTCACGAACTGGATGTCGATCCGGGGCAGCGGGTGCTGGGTTTGCGCCCGCTCAATGGGTGGCTGTGGTGTCGCCGCGAGGCCAACGGTGAGCTGGGTTGGCTGCCGGCCGAGAAGCTGCGCCTGGTGGACTGATCGGCTCATCTGATCCGCTTTTTTTCCACCAACCTGCATCTGTAACCGTATCAGAGAAAAGTCGAAAATGCTTACCAGGCCCAGCCTTCCAAACCGGTGTGCGCTGGGCAAGTTGCGCTGCTCTGCACCCGCATCGGCCAGCTCCGGTATTCTGTTATCACACTGTAGAGGTTCCAATGGGCAAGCTCTCGCTGTTCCTGGGTGGTTTTCTGCTGCTGACAATCCTCATTGGCCTGCTGGGTACCATTCCGCCCACCTGAAGCCACCCCCTATCCTTGAGGCCCGTTTTTTCCAGCAGACGGGCCTGCACCTCTCAACGGGCTTTTTGCCCGTTTTTTTGTACCCGTTGGATAAGTGGTAGCTGCAAGCAATTCTCAAGTGCGAATGGCTCGTGTAATCTCCCGCCGCCATCAAAGGGTCCCACGTTCGAGGACCCGTCACTTGCCTTGGAGTTGAGATCTACATGGAATGCAAGAAGGGCGCTGCCGCGATGCTGGCGTGGCGCAACCGGTTTCTCGCAGAGGCTGGCCTGCAAGAGGATGATTACGACCAAGCCTTGCGCTGCGCCGAAGACCTGGAACGCTCGGGAGTGATCAGTGCAGGGGAGTGGATCGAATTGGTCAAGCAAGCCAATTCGGCGTTGCTGCGTGCGCGATAAGTCGTTCTTTGTGCAAGGAAAACTGTCCACAGAAAACGTGGGTAGGTCTGTGGATAAATCGCTGTAAGTAAGGCCGGTTGCGGCCTCTGTTAAATTGAGCAGAATTTGAACAGTGATTGGCTTGCTGTATCACGGCTTGCCACGACGCAACGCTTGCAGTAGGTCGCGCACCCGCGCCGGCAATTCCCCGGCCGGGTATACGGCATGCATTTGTGGGTCGTCGCCACTGCTTGAGGTCAGGTGATAGCTAGGGCAGACGCGCACCAGCCGCCCGGCCGCGACCTGTGGCTCACCCACCCAGTCAGCCAATCGTGCGATACCCGCCCCAGCCAGGGCGCTGTGGAACACCGCGCTTCCGGCGCTCAGGCGCAAGCGAGGGCGTGGCTGCAAGCGGGTGATCTGCCCGTCGCGGCAAAAATGCCAAGCCTTGAGGATGCGCGGGGCGGTGTGCAGGATCAGCGCGTGTTCGCTAAGTGCTTCCGGCTCCTGCGCAAGGCCTGCGCGGGCCACATAGTTGGGGCTGGCGTACAGGTGCCGGCGGTAGCTCCACAGGGGGTAGCCGATCAGTTCGCTGGACTGTGGGAAGGCGCCGCGCACCACGAAGTCGAACTTGCCTTGAAGCGGGTCGAGGCTCTGGTCGCTGAACTGCACGTCCAGGGTGACCTGCGGGTGGCGGCGAGAGAATTCAGCCAAGACCGTTGGCAGCACTTGCTGGCCAAGCAGCTCAGGCGCGGCGAAACGAATCCAGCCCTGCGCCGTACCACTCAACGCCGCCAGTTCATCGGCCGCATCGCGTTGCACATCGAGCAAGCGCTCGGCGTGTGGCAGCAAGCGTTCACCTGCTTCGGTCAGCGTGACGGCGTTGGCGTTGCGGTTGAGCAGCTTGCTTCCGGCGTTGTCTTCCAGTGCTTGTAGCGCCCGGGTAATCGCGCTAGGCGAGCGGCCCAGGGCGCGGGCAGCAGCGACAAAGCTGCGCTTGTGCGCGACGCTGACGAAGGCCTGGATTTCACGCAGCATGTCCAATGCCATGAGGGGCTCCTTGTTGCAGTTTTCGCAATATGGCATTTCAGCACAACGGCGTGGCTTTGATTAGCCTTGGGCTCTGTTTTTACTGCCTGGAGCCCCCGCCATGATGGATGTTGTCCTGCTGTCGCTGTTTGCCTTCGCCGCTGGTTTGATCGATGCGGCGGTGGGTGGGGGCGGGCTGATCCAGATTCCGGCACTGTTCAATGTGCTGCCCAGCGCCCAGCCGGCGGCCCTGCTGGGGACCAACAAGCTGGCCTCGGTGTGCGGCACCGCGTTCGCCGCGCGCTCGTTCATTCGCAAGGTGAGCTTGGATTGGGGCCTGATCGTGCCGGCAGCGCTGAGCGCCTTCGTCATGTCGTTCGCCGGGGCGGCGACCGTTTCACTGGTGCCGCCTAGCGTGATGCGCCCAGCGGTGCTGGTGATGATCGTGCTGATGGCGGTCTATACCTTCTGCAAGAAAGACTTCGGCACCTTGCACAAGCCAGCCCAGATCGGCCGTAAGGAGCAATGCCTGGCGGTGCTGATCGGCGGCGCAATCGGCTTTTACGATGGCTTGTTCGGGCCAGGTACCGGCAGCTTCTTGATCTTTCTGTTCATCCGCTTCTTTGCCCTGGACTTCCTGCACGCCTCGGCCTCGGCCAAGCTGGTCAACATCGCCACCAACCTGGCGGCGCTGGTGTTCTTCATTCCCACCGGCAACGTGCTGTATGCCATCGCCTTGCCCATGGCGCTGTGCAATATCCTCGGCGCCCTGACCGGCACCTGGCTGGCGGTGCGCAAGGGTGCAGGGTTTGTCCGTGGGCTGTTCCTGATCTTGTTGTGCGTGCTGATCGCCAAGTTGTCGTGGGACTTGCTGGCTGGCTGAGTCAGACCACCTGGCGCTGCGGCTCGGCCTGTTCGACGCGGTTGCGGCCATGGGCTTTGGCGCGGTACAGCGCTTTGTCGGCGCGTACCAGCAGTTCGTCCAGGCTCGGTGCCGGGGTGTCGGCAGTACAGCCGTCCAGGCCGATGCTGACGGTGATCTGCAAGCGCGGGTCGTTGTGGGTCAGGTGCAAGTCCTGGATGGCGCGGCGCATGCGTTCGGCGGTGAATTTGGCGCGTTCTGGCTCAAGGCCTGGAATGATCACCACGAACTCCTCACCGCCCAGGCGGGCGAACAGCTCACCGTCGTGCAGTTGGTCTTGCAAGGCGTTGGCGAACTGGCGCAGCACCTGGTCGCCGACGCCATGGCCATGGCGGTCGTTGATCGTCTTGAAGTGATCGATGTCGAGCATCATCAAGGTCAGCGGCAGCGCCTGGGCGTGCTGTTGGCGGCTGTCGAGCAAGGCATTGGCGCGGCGGGTGAAGGCGCTGCGGGTGAGGGCGCCGGTGAGGTGGTCGATGGTCGCCTGATGGGCCAGGCGCGCGAGCAGGCTGCGGTTGGTGTTGCTGACACAGGCGACCACCAGTGGGCCGAGCACCAGCATGGCGATGCCTAAGCGCGCTGACATCAGCGTGGTCACCCCTGGAACGCTCTGCGGCACGCTGAAATGCATGAGATTTTGCGCCACGGCAACGATCAGCGTACTGCCGGCAGTCAGTGCCAGCAGCGACACCAGAAACGGAGAGTAGGTCCAGGCGCACCACAGCAGCGCGGCAATCGGGAAGGCGATGGCACCCGGCCCGCCGAAGGCGATGCTCAGGGCCAGCGAGGCCAGCAGCACCAGCATCGGCGCCAGGCGAATCGCCTGGCCGCTGCCGCGTAGCAGCGCGCCGGTATTGGGCGCGGTCAGCAACGCCGGCAGGACCAGCACGCTGGTGGAGAACTGCTCGCTGAACCAGGCCAGCCAGGTGGCGCGCAGCGACTCCTGGAACCACGGCGCCGCCATCACGCAGGCCATGCTCGCCGCAACCATCGCGCCCGCTGCGCAGGCACCGAATACGCTCAACACCCCATGCGGCGTGCGCATGCGTCGGTGCAAACGCGGCAGGCGCGACAGCAGCAGCCAGATGGTGACGATCACGCCCAGGTTGCACAGGTTGAACCACAACGCCGGCGGCCAGGTACTGCCACAGGCAAGGTCGGCGCCGACCATGGCCATCCAGATCAGGACGAAACCGAGCGGATTGGCCAGGCGTGGATAGCGCAGCAACACCCCCGCCAGCACGGCGTTGACCGGCCAGAACAGCGACAGCGATTCGATCGGACGGGCCAGTATCCCAGCCAAGGTCAGGATGAAGGTAAGGCTGAATAGCGCGAGGTGAGGCAATGGGCGCGAATGAGCTGGAAACACCATGGGCTCTACCGGCAAGCGGAGACGGAATCCAGGACAACGACTTCAAGGCACCTGGGACATATTCGTATCAGTGTGTTTCGAGAGCAGGGTTGATGTCAATTGGATATTATCGCGGCACAATCCAGACCGATAATGCCATTTTGCCGCTATTCGCTGACATCACCTTTACAGCCCGAAGAACCACGGCACCATCAACACCGTTACCAGCATCACCAGTACGGTAAATGGCACACCGACTTTTATGAAATCGGCAAAGCGATATTGACCTGGCCCCAACACCAGGGTGTTGACCGGCGAAGACACCGGCGTCATGAACGCCGCCGAGGCTGCCAGGGCCACGGTCATGGCAAATGGGTAGGGCGACATGCCCAACTGGCTGGCGGTGCTGATGGCCACGGGCGCCATCAGTACAGCGGTGGCGGTGTTGGAGATGAACAGGCCAATCACCGCCGTTACCACGAACAGGCAGGCCAATATCGCGCTAGGCCCAGCGCCGCCGAGCAGCCCGACCAGGCCGCTGACGGCCAGGTCGATACCACCGGTTTTCTGCAATGCCAGGGCAAACGGCAGCATGCCGACGATCAGCACCAGGCTTTGCCAATGGATGGCCCGGTAGGCGCTGTTCATGTCGATGCAGCGGCCGGCGCCCATCAGCAGGCAAGCGATCAGCGCGGCGAGCACGTTGGGCACCACGCCGCTGACCATTAGGCCGACCATCACCGCCAGGCTGATCAGGGCAAACGGCGCGCGGCTGCGGGCTGGCGCGACCTGATCGATCTCGGCAGGCAGGCTCAGTACCAGAAAGTCTTTGGCTTGGCTCTGAAGCTGGCGCACCGCTTTCCACGGGCCGACGACCAGCAAGGTGTCGCCCAGGCGCAGTTTTTCTTCGACCAGTTGCTCCTCGATGGCCGCCTGATCGCGGCGCAGGCCGACCACGTTGAGGTCGTAGCGGCTACGGAAGGCCAGCTCCAGGATGCTTTTGCCGATCAGTTGCGAGCCCGGTGGCAGTGAGACTTCGGCCATCCCCACTTCCTGGGATTGGTCGATGAAGTAGGCGGCCTTGAAGTGTAGGGGTTCGAGCTGCATGGTCTGGCACAGGCTGCGCAGGTCGTCGCGGTTGGCGAACAGGTCCAGCAACAGCACGTCGCCCTGGTGCAGTACGGTGCCGGAGTCGGCGGTAATCACCCGGGTGGTGAATTTATGCTGGCGCTCGATGCCGATCACGTTGGCGCCGTGGCGGGTGCGCAGCTCCAGCTCGCCCAAGGTATGCCCGATCAGTGGCGAATGCGGGCGGATGCGCAGGCGGCGTTCGCGGCCGTTGAGCTTGTAGTCCAGCACCAGGTCGAGCAGGGTGCGCCGGGTTTCTACGCGGCCATCCTTGCGCACTTCACCGTTGAGCCAGCGCCGGGTGAGCAGCATGTAGCCCACGCCCAGAGCCAGCACGACCAGGCCGAACGGGGTGAAGCTGAAGAACGTGAAGCCTTGCTCGCCGTGGCGCACCAGCTCGCTGTGCACCACCACGTTGGGCGGCGTGGCGACCAGGCTGAGCATGCCGCTGATCAGCCCGGCGAAGCTCAAGGGCATCATCAGTCGACTGGGCGAAATGCTCAGGCGCGCGGCAATGCTCAGCACCACCGGGATGAAGATTGCCACCACGCCGGTCGAGCTCATGACCGAACCCAGCCCTGCGACCGATACCATCAACAGCACCAGCAGGCGTGCTTCGCTATTGCCGGCACGGGCACTCATCCACTCGCCGATGCGATAGGCGATGCCAGTGCGCACTAGCCCTTCGCCGATCACGAACAGCGCCGCGATCAGCACCACGTTAGGGTCGCTAAAGCCCGCCATGGCTTGCTCAACGGTGAGGATGCCCGACAGCGGCAGAAACAGGATCACCAGCAGCGCGACCACGTCCATGCGCGGTCGGTTGATGACAAACAAAAGGACGACGACGGCCAGCAGGCCTAGGACCGTGAGCAGCTCAGGGTTCATCGGGAGGGGGTGTTCCTTCACTCAAGGGGGCACGAAAGACAGTAGCAGCCAGTGTGCCATTGTGGGGTGAAGGGTGTATTGATGTGTTGCAGGGTTTTTGTGGCTAAGCCAATCGCGGGGCTTGCCCCCGCGATGGGTGGGGCAGGCGATCAGTGGCGATGATGACGACGCTTGTGTTTCTTCTTGCTGCCGTTGTTGTCGCCCAGGTGGTTGCCGATGGCACCACCAGCAGCGCCGCCCAGACCGGCACCGACGGTCGAACCGGTCGAGCCGCCGAGCTTGCCGCCCAGCAGCGAGCCGCCGGCCGAACCCAGGCCACCACCGATCGCAGCTTCGGTACGGTTGCCCTTGCGGGCACCTACCGCACTGCCGGCGGCGCCGCCCAGGCCGGCGCCAATGGCTGCACCCGTGCTGCCGCCCATTTGTTGGCCAACCACGTTGCCCAGGGCGCCACCCAGGCCGCCGCCAATGGCCGCAGTACCGTCACCGGCAAAGGCGCCTTGGCATAGCAGCAGGCCGAGGGCAACGCAAGGCAGAGTCAAACGCATGTTCATGAACCTCAAAGGAATCATCAAAGTAGAGTGCCGCGTCACGGGCGGCAAATCAGGGTTGGAAAGACGTTTCAGCGGTAATCGCGGTCACGGTAGCGGCGATCATCGTCACCACGGTCATGACGGTGGTGATGGCCGCGATCGCGGTCGCGGTCACGCCAGCCATCATCATCGTCGTGGTAATGATGGCTGTGGCAACCAGCGGCCAGCAGCATCGCGGCAATCAGCGGGAGACTTGCAAGGCGGGTGATCACGATATAGGTCCTTGATCCGCATAGGTTTACGGGGTAACCACTGAGACCGGGATCGATCAATTTGGTTTCTGCACGGTAAAAATATTTCTCCCGCGCAACATCGTCATGTGCCTGGCGGCTGCTGTTCTGTCCCGCTCGGTCATGGCTGGGGTGAGCGCCGGCCCCTAGACTTGAGCCAGGCCGCATTGAAGACGGCTGTCTGCCACACGGTGAATCACGATGATCGCCCATACCCCGACACTGTTCGCCGCCGTTGCCCTGGTCGCGACCATCCTGGCCTTTTGCCTGTTGCTGGTCGGCCAGTTCAACCGCCGCGACAACCTGCTGCTGACCGGCTGCGGGCTGCTCGCCCATGCCCTGGCGTACGTCTGCTATACGCTGTACGCCCATGCGCCGCTGTGGATCAGCTATGGCTTGGGTAACAGCCTGCTGTCGCTGGCCCTGGCGTTCTATTCGGCGAGCTTGTTCCGGGTGCGCGAACAGCGGGTGCCGTGGCGCTCGATCTTTATCATTCCGGCAGTCATGTTGCTGGGGTTGATGCTGCTGCTCGACACCTTGGAGCCGCGCATGCTGCTGGCGACCTTGGTGCTGATGCTGCAATGCTCGTTGATCCTTTGCTGGGCGCGACGGCACGTCGAGCGTCCAGGCCGGGCGCACCTGCTGCTGGTGATTGGCGCGTTGATCAGCCTGGTCGGGCTGGGCATGCGCGCCGTGGCGGTGGTGCTGGGGGAGGCGGCGGACATGCGCTACGACACCAGCAATCTCAAGCAGACGGTATCGGTGGCCATTGGTACGGTGACGGTGATGATGTATTCGATTGGCCTGGTGCTGATGGCCAAGGAGCGCAGCGAATCGCGCTTGCAGCATATGGCCTTGCGCGATGTGCTGACCGGCACCTACAACCGCCGGGCGATTCTTGAGCGCTTCGCTGTGGAGCTGGAGCGGGCAAGGGGCGAACACAGCAGCCTGGCCGTGGCGATGATCGACATCGACCATTTCAAGCGCATCAACGACCTGCACGGCCACTTGGCCGGTGATGAGGTGCTGTGCCACTGCGTGCGCCAGTTGCAGCAGCGCTTGCGCTTGACCGACAGCCTTGGCCGTTATGGTGGCGAAGAGTTCTTGCTGCTGTTGCCCAATACCGATCGTGAGGGCGCCATGGCGGCGCTACAGGGCTTGCGTGAGGCGATCGCCCAGAGTCCGGCGCGCTTTGCGGGCGATGACATCGAGCTGCGTTTCAGTGTCGGTTTGTGGTGTGGCATCCCCGCTGCCGAGGACAACGCCGCCAGCCTGCTCGGCCAGGCCGACGCTGCGCTCTACCAAGCCAAGGCCGGTGGGCGCAATGCCGTGCATATGGCGGCATTGCTCGGCCCGTGCTGACTCAGGAGGCGGGCTGAATGGCCAGCACCACGCCGTTGGTGATCTGCACCAGCACATAGTGATCGCCCATTTTCACCCAATGGCTGTCCTTTTCCGGGGCGGCTAGGCCTTTGCCTTTCCAGTCGGCAATGGCTGCGTCGTCGCGTTTGTACTGATCTGGCGCTTTGTCGCCAACTTGCAGTTCGCGGTTGTGGGTTTCTGGCGCGGTGACGCTTTGCTCAGCACTTGGCGCGGCCGTGGCGGTCAAGGGCAGGATCGGCAGGGTGGCGCTAAGCAGAAGGGCCGATAGCAGTGGACGCAGTTTCATAGTGATCTCCTAATGGCAGGCATGCCCTCTATGCGACAACAACCTGCTCGGGACAATTCACTCGACATGGCCGCCAGTGCTAGAGTCGCGTTCTTTTTTGCTCCGAGGATCGAACATGCGCGCACTTTTGCCGATGGCCGTAGCGCTGATGCTGGTTGGTTGTGCTTCATCGACCATGGAAGCCGCACGCGGCGGCGCGCCGACTGCGCAATTGGCTTCACAGAAGGCCCCGCAGATCGTCTCGCAATGCATCCAGTTCAGTTGGCAGGAAGAGGCCACGTTCGGCGTTGATGCCAGCGGCTATCTGCAGCCGCGCAAGCAGGGCGGTTACACGGTCTATACCCGAGAGGCGCAGGCGTTCGTCGACGTTTACCCCGAGGCCAACGGCACCCGGGTCGATTATTACGCGCAAAGCAATGACAGCACGGCCCTGCGCCGTCGGGCCGCAGCCGCTACTTGTCTGTAAGGGGTAGAGGGCGATTCCACACTGGGCAGCAATCCTCGAAGGCGTGGAAAACAGCTTCCAGTCCAGGGCTGTCGGGTTGATCGAAGCAACCGAGCAGCAAGGCGACAGTCGGGGCGTCATCTATGGCACCGAGGCTGCTGCCGCAACGGCGGCAGAAAGCGCGGCTGGAACAATCAGAGGAGCGCCAGGTATCGGGCGCACCGCCAGGCCCGGTCCAGCGCACCTGATTGCGAGCAAACTCGACCCAGGTGGCGGTGAGTGCCCCGGTATGTTGTTGGCACCAACGGCAGGAGCAATGGTGTGGGTTGGCGGCGGGGGCATCGGCGGCAAAGCGGATGGCGCCGCACAGGCAGCCGCCCTCGTATAGAGTTGGCATGAGATCCCTTCGTGCGCAGGTGAAATGTCCGCAGTTTATAGTCCAGTTGTAATGGAGATGTCGCCCGGATAGCGAGGTCATTACCGCGGTGCTGCAAAACGGCCTGCGCGAAGCGCCCTGGCGCCTGCCGATGAGCTACACGCTGCAGGCGCTCAAGGACTGATCAGGAGAGAAAGCCGCCGTCGACATTCAGTGCTGTGCCGGTGGTGTAGCTGGAGGCATCGCTGGCCAGGTACAGCACTGCACCGGCCATCTCGCTGGGGTCGGCCACGCGCTTGAGTGGGATCTGTTGCAGGGCGGCGTTGAGGATGGCGTCGTTTTTCACCAGGGCGGAGGCGAACTTGGTGTCAGTCAGCCCCGGCAGCAAGGCGTTGCAGCGGATGCCGAACTGGGCGCATTCCTTGGCGAACACCTTGGTCATGTTGATCACTGCGGCCTTGGTCACCGAGTAGATGCCCTGGAACAGCCCAGGCGACACGCCATTGATCGAGGCAACGTTGATGATGCTGCCGCCACCGTGCTCGCGCATCAGCTTGCCGGCTTCGACCGACATGAAGAAGTAGCCACGAATGTTCACGTCCACGGTTTTCTGAAAGGCGCTCACGTCGGTATCGAGCACGTTGCAGAACTGCGGGTTGGTGGCGGCGTTGTTGACCAGAATGTCGAGGCGGCCGAACTGTTCACGAATACCGGCAAACACCTGCTGGATCTGCTCCAGCTCGCCAATATGGCAGGCCACCGCAGTGGCCTTGCCGCCCGCTTCGATGATGGCGTCGGCCACTTGCTGGCAGCCCTCGAGCTTGCGGCTGGAGACGATCACATGGGCGCCCTGTTGGGCCAGCAAGTGGGCGATGGCCTCGCCGATGCCACGGCTGGCGCCTGAGACGAAGGCGATCTTGCCATCGAGGTCGAACAGTTGGGTCTTGGACATGCTGTTTTCCTTGTTGTCTGTCGTCAGAGTGCGGACTTGCCGATCACTTGCAGGGTCATCTGCTCCAGCAGCTTGTTCATGTGAATGAACTGGGCAAAGCGCTTGTCCTGGGTCTGGCCATGGTAGAACCGGTAGTAGATCTGCTGCACGATCCCGGCCAGGCGGAACAGGCCATAGCAGTAGTAGAAGTCGAAGTTGTCGATAGCGATGCCTGCGCGTTCGGCGTAGTAGTCGACGAACTGGCGGCGGGTGAGCATGCCCGGTGCGTTGCTTGGCTGGCGCCGCATCAGTTGCACCGGCGCTGGGTCATCGGCTTCGATCCAATAGGCCAGGCTGTTGCCCAGGTCCATCAGCGGGTCGCCGATCGTGGTCATTTCCCAGTCCAGTACGCCAATGATGCGCATCGGGTTTGCCGCGTCGAGGATGACGTTGTCGAAGCGGTAGTCGTTATGCACGATGGCGGGGCGTGGATGGTCGGCGGGCATTTTTTCGCGCAGCCAGGCGATGACGTTCTCCCAGCGCGGTGCGTCCGGGGTCAGGGCTTTTTCGTAGCGGCTGCTCCAGCCTTCGATTTGCCGTTGTACGTAACCTTCGGGCTTGCCCAGGTCGGCCAGGCCGCACGCGTTGTAGTCGACCTGATGCAACTCGACCAAACGCTCGATGAAGCTCTTGCACAGGGCCTCTGTGCGGCTGGCATCCAGATCGAGTTCGGTGGGGATGTCCGAGCGCAGGATGATGCCCTTGACCCGGTCCATCACGTAGAACTGGCCGCCAATTAGCGACTCGTCGGTACAGTGCACATAGGCCTTGGGGCAGTAGGGAAAGCCGCTATTGAGCTGGTTGAGGATACGAAACTCGCGGCCCATGTCGTGGGCGGACTTGGCTTTGTGGCCAAAGGGTGGGCGGCGCAGGACGAACTCGCGGTTCGGGTAGCTGACCAGGTAGGTGAGGTTGGATGCACCGCCGGGGAACTGGCTGATGGCCGGGCTTCCCTGCAAGCCCGGGATGTGGGCCTTGAGGTAAGGATCGATGACAGTCGCATCGAGTTCTTCGCCGGGGCGTACCTGGGTGGACTGGTCAGTGAGCGTCATGCGTTATCCTTATTCTCGTTCACGAGGATTATTGGCTAATCTAATGGGGCTTCCATGCTGGTACAAGCGTGCCAATGGCATATAGCTGTGGGTGTTGCTGGTCGATCAACGCGCCTGATATTGAAGCCATACAGGCAGTCTTGCTTTCTTCGCCAACCACCCAGGCACCCCGCTAACCGTAGGTTCAGCACCATCCCTGTGGGAGCGGGCTTGCCCGCGAAAAGCGCGCCGCCATGCCCCGGCCAGGCAAAAAAAAACCGAAGCCCGCGCAGGCTTCGGTTTTTCATCGATCATCCCGGACGCTTAGCCTGGGAACAGCTCGCTGAGCTTCATCGACAGCATCATGTCGCCTTCTACGCGCAGCTTGCCGCCCATGAACGCTTGCATGCCGTCGGTCTCGCCGCTGACGATGCCCTTGAGGGTCTCGCTGTCGAGCACCAGGGTGCAGTTGGCGTCTGGGTTTTCGCCTTCCTGGATGTCGCAGGTGCCGTCTTTGACGATCAGCGCATATTGCTTGTCTTCGTCAGTGATGTTGAAGCCGAACACCAGGTCCAGGCCGGCTGCGGCGGCGGGGTTGAACTTTGCTTTCATCGCTTCGACGGCTTTAGCTACATCGCTCATGGCGTATTCCTTGTTAAGTAATATTCGCGTCCGTAGGGACACAATAGGCCGGGCTCATCGATAGGTGATGAGCTCCGGCGCCCGCAACAGCTGCACATGTGCTTGGCTGTTGAAGGAAGCCAGGGTCACGTCGCTGCCACGAAACTTCAGTTGGCTGAGCGAGGTGTTGATGATCTGCCAGTTCAGCGCAAAGGCCTGACTGGGGGTAATTCGAGTCACCAGGTGGAGCAGGGCGGCGATGGTGCCTCCGGAGGTGAAGATGGCGATATTCTCACCGCTGCCGGCCCGCTGCAGTACCCGTTGCAGACCGCCTTGAACCCTTGCGGTGAAGGCAGCCCAGCTTTCCAGGCCATCGTCAGGGTGCTGGCCATCGTGCCAGCGTTGCACCATCAGGGCGAACAGGCGCTGGAACTCACTGCGATTGGTAGTGCCGTTACGCAGGATGTGCAGCGCTTCAGGCTCATCTGGCAGCAAGCCGGGAAGCAGGGTGCGGATCACACCGTCGGCATCGAATTCGTTGAATGCAGGGTCGGTTTCGACCGCCGGCACTGGGCAACCGTGGCCGCTCATCGCGTGCAGGGCAAGACGCGCGGTGTCTTGCTGGCGGCGCAGGCTGCCGGCGATGCAGCGGTCAAGGCGCAAACCGAGCTGGGCCAGGTGCTCGCCCAACGTTTGGCTTTGGCGCTCGCCTACCGCTGAGAGGACGTCATAGTCGTCAGCGCCGAAGGAGGCTTGGCCATGTCGGATCAGATAGAGGTTGCCCACAAAAGTGTCCGGCCCGGTGGAAGTTGCTGGGAGGTTAGGATGCGGCTGACGGGCTGTCAACGAAAAAACATACAAGCGTTTGAAAAGGTTGTTTGAACGGCAGCCAGGCAATGGCCGATGCCTTTGTATCTCACTGTATCTTCTGTGGATTGAGACCGACTTTCATACAAAACCGCGCCACCGGCGATACACCTGCGACACACCGTTGCGGCGAAATGGCTCCATCTCACAACCGAAGTGGAGCACCACCATGAAACAATCGAAAAATACCCTTGGCCTGCTGGGCGCTGCTCTGATCGGCGGCATGGTAATGGGCGGTAGTGCATTCGCCGTCGAGCCTCTGTCCCAGGGCTACCAACTGGCTGCGGCCAAGACGGATGGCGAGGGCAAGTGCGGCGAAGGTAAATGCGGCGCTGATAAAGCCGGCAAGCACGCCGAGGGCAAAAACGCCGAAGGCAAGTGTGGTGAAGGCAAGTGTGGCGGCGATAAAAAAGCCGGCGACAAGAAAGCCGCTGAAGGCAAGTGCGGCGAAGGCAAATGTGGTGGCGACAAGGCCGCTAAAGCCGACAAGGCCTAAGCCCGTGCGCTGATGTTGGCGCAAGGTTAAGGGGGCTGCCGGAGCAGAGGATCGATCTGTCCGGCAGCGCTTGTTTGTCCCTTGCCGACGTTCTGCCCAGAGCGTCCCGTGCTCCTGGAGAGCGCTTACCATGAACCCTACATCTTTACGTACCGGACTTGGCTTGCGTCGTGGTTTGCTGGCGCAATTGCTGGCAATGGAGGACGGTGCGGTCGATTTTCTCGAGTGCGCGCCGGAGAACTGGATCGGAGTTGGCGGGGGCCACGGCAAAGCGCTGGCGCAACTGGCCGAGCGTTTCCCCATTACCTGCCATGGCTTGTCGTTGTCGCTGGGCGCCAGCGCGCCGCTGGATCAGGCATTCCTTAAGCAAACCCGTCAGTTCATCGAGCGCTTCGACGTGCCGCTGTACAGCGAACACCTGAGTTATTGCAGCGACGACGGGCATCTGTATGACCTGATGCCAATCCCTTTTACCGAAGAAGCGGTCCGCCATGTCGCCACCCGGATTCGCCAGGCCCAGGATCTGCTGGGCAGACGTATCGCCGTGGAAAACATCAGCTACTACGCAGCGCCTTACCAGGCCATGAGCGAGCTGGCGTTCATCCAGGCTGTGCTGGAGGAGGCTGACTGTGACCTGCTGCTGGACGTCAATAACGTCTTCGTCAACGCCTGCAACCACCGCTATGACGCGGTGACGTTCCTTAACGGGCTGCCTCGGCAGCGGGTTACGTGCATGCACGTGGCTGGCCACTACGACGAAGCGCCAGACCTCAAGGTGGACACCCATGGTGCTGCGGTAAAAGAAGATGTCTGGGCACTGTTCGCTTTGGCGTGTCAGCGTTTTGGAGCCCAGCCGACGGTGCTTGAGCGTGACTTCAACTACCCACCGCTTGCCGAACTGCTTGAGGAGACCGCACGTATTGGTAGCGTGCAGCACACGCACGGAGGTCTGCATGATGGGCGAGCCGTTGCGTGACCAGCAATTCACCCTGTCCCGATATCTGCGTGACCCCGAGCACAATCCACCGCCACCGGGTATCGAAGCACGGCGCCTGAAGGTCTACCGGGAGCTGTTCTACAACAGCCTCGAAGGCCTGCTGGCGGGAAGTTTCCCGGTCATGCGCCAGACCCTCGGTGACGTCCGATGGCACGCCAGGGTGCGCGACTTCTATGCCAGTTACCGAAGCCAGACGCCATTGTTCACGGAAATTTCCGAGGCGTTCATCGACTACCTGCAGGGCATCGAAGCGGACGCGCCGTGGCAGCTTGAGCTCGCCCACTACGAGTGGATCGAGGCGCAGTTGTACCTGAGTGATGCCGAGGATCCGCCCCATCTGCCTGGCGGCGATCTACTCGAAGGCGAGCCATTGCTGTCATGCCTGGCGCGCGTGCTTGCCTATCGCTGGCCGGTCGAGCTGATCGGCCCCGATTACCAGCCCCAAAGCGCCCCCCAAGCGCCTACCTTGTTGCTGGTGTACCGCGATGCCGATCTACAGGTGCATTTCGCCCGCCTGGCACCGATGGCCTATCAGTTGCTCGCAGGCCTTAGCGGAACGGGCCGCCAGCGCTTGCAGGCGCTGGGCGATGAAAACGTTCAACGCCAAGGCCTGGCGATGCTGGAAGGCATGCGCGAGCAGGGGATCATCGTCGGGACGCGCTGAACGCCCAAGCCTGCTCAGGCAGCCGCCTCCTTGGCAGCGGGCAGGTCGGTTTTCTTGGCCGCGGGTTTCAAGCGCGTCACCCCGAACAACACCAACGCCAGCCCTAGCACCTGATACGTCGAGATCTCTTCGCTGAGAATCGCCCACGACGCCAGCACTGTCAGCACAGGGCCTAGATTGCCCACCGCCGCCGTTTGCGTGGGGCCCATGCGCTGAATCGCCAGGGCCACCCAGTAGATCGGCAGCACCGTGGAAAAGATCGCCATCAGTCCCGCGTTGAGCCACACCGCCGCAGGTAGCTGCCATAGCTGATTGATGTCCGCCACCAACAAGTAGTGAACCAACACCATCAGCGACGAGGCCGTACCGCACAAGCCCGCCATGCGCATCGAACCCATGCGTTTGAGCACAATGCCGGTGCCGGAGTAGTACAGGGCGTAGGTAACTGCACTGGCAAACACCCACAGCGAGCCGAGAATCACTTGCTGGCCAACGCCAGAGATGCTCACGTCATGCACGAAGGCGATGCCCAGGCCCAGATAGCACAGGCCCATTGCCGCCAGGGTGCGGGTGGTGGGTCGTTCGCGCAGGGCGATGGCCTGGAAGATCAGCACAAGGGTTGGGTAGGTGAACAAGATCAGGCGCTCCAACCCTGCGCTGATGTATTGCAGCCCGTAGAAGTCGAACAGGCTGGACAGGTAGTAACCCAGCAGCCCTAGCAGGATCACGCGCAAGCCGTCAGCGGGCGTCAGCCGAGTGGGGGATTGCCGGCCGCTGAACCACACCAGCCAGACGAACAACGGCAACGCCATGGCCATGCGCATGGCCAGCAGGCTGATCGCATCGACCGGCCCGGCCGCATAGGCGAGTTTGACGAAGATGGCTTTGAAGCTGAAACCCAAGGCCGCCAGTACGGCAAACAAACTGCCGCTGTGGATCTGGCGCGTGAGCAGTGTGCGCAAAAAGGTCATGGCAAATCCAGGCAGTTATCACTGGGCTTATTCTGTGCAGAACGCAATCCACGTTAGAATCGCTTTTAATCGAACATAGCGTTCGCATTTAGAGAAAGCCCAATGCATTTCGATCTTCCCGATCTGCGTTTACTTGCCGCGATTGCCGCTACCGGTAGCTTGAGCAAGGCCGCTGCGACGTTTCCGGTGGCCGTTTCTGCCGCCAGCAATCGCCTGCGCTTGTTCGAGCAACGCTGTGGCTTGAGCCTGTTCACCCGGCGCGCCGACGGTATGCAACTCACCCCAGCCGGCCGGCTGGTATTGGAAGCGGCGCGAGGGGTGCTGGGCGAAGCGCGCAAATTGCAGGACACCCTGCACGAGCTGGCCGGGCAACGGCGCATCACCTTGCACCTGGCCGCTTCCACAGTCACCAACAGCACCTTGTTGCCCGCCGTGCTCGGCCCGTTTCTAGCCGACTATCCAGAAGTCGACCTGCAGTTGGTCGAGCACAAAAGCGTTGACGTATTGCGTGTGGTTCTGGCTGACGAGTGCGAGATCGGCGTCTATGATGGCAATTTGATAAGCGACGGTTTAGTGTCGCTGCCGTTTCGCACCGAGCGCTTGGTCTTGCTGGTCCCGGCCGACCACCCCCTGGCCGGGCGGGAGCAGCTGCGGCTGATTGACGCGCTGGGCTTTGCATTTGTGTGTTTGCCGGGCGAGCGGGCGATGCAGCGTTTCGTCGAAGAGCTGGCGATGAACCTGGCGATGCCGCTGAAAGTGCGCGTTCGCGCGCCAAGCTTTGAAGCCATCGCCCAATTGGTCGCCCAGCACGCAGGCATCGCCATTGTCCCGGAAACTGCGGCGTTGCGCGCCGAGCAAGAGCTGGCGGTGCGCTGGGTCGCGCTGGAGGAACGCTGGGCGACCCTGGAACTGCGCGTGTGCTTTCGTGGCTGGGAGCGGCTCAGTTCACATGGTCGGCAACTGGTGAGTTTTCTCGCTGAGCAGTAACGCGCCAGGCGCTATTTTCCGCTTAACAGCGACAGGGTATTAGCCGCTGGTGCGGATGATGCATGGGCAGTAAGCCACGACGGAAATCGTGCGCGTGCAGTACAGGCGCAGGGCCGCGCAAACTGGTTTTGAACATTTCTCCACTCTTAATTTCAGGCAGGCCCGTCATTCCATGGCGCTCGATCCACCTACCATGCTCACTATCACGATCGCCCTGGCCGCCGCTGCGGCGCTGTACCTGGCGGTCGAGTGGCGCACCGTGCGCGAATCTTCCTTGCTTTACTGGGCAACCGGTTTCGCCATCATCAGCGTGGGCAGCACCCTCGCTTTACTGCGCAGCAACGGCTTTTTGCTGATTGGCATCTGGTTTGCCAATGGCCTGTTGATCACTGCGCATTTCTGCTTTTTGCTGGGCGTTGCCCGCTTTACTGAAACCCGTCTGTCGCGGGCTTGGTATCTGGTGTTCATCACGTGGCTGGTGATGCTGCTGCTGCCGGAAGGGCCGCTGTGGTCAAAAGTGATGTTGCTGGTGCAATCGCTGCTGGTTGCGCTGCCGACCCTCAGGGCTAGTTTTCTCCTGCGCCCACATGGCATGTCGTTGAGCGTAGGCGCTGTGCAACTGCGTTTCGTGTTGCTCGGCCACGGCCTGTTTTATCTGGCCAAGATGATCCCGCCGCTGGTGCCCGGGACGTTGATCGACCTGGCCGCTTTGCGCGGCGAAATCATTCAGGTCTCGCTGGTCGAAGGGGCCATGGCGATCATGCTGATCGCGCTGTCGATGACCGGCACCGAGCGCTACCGGCGTGAGCAGCAGATCGCCCGGCTGGCCGCGCGTGACCCGCTGACTGCCCTGTATAACCGGCGCGCCCTGGAAGTGCGGGCGCCGCGCCTGATCAATGAGGTAAGCGCGGCCCGGCCGGGGGCATTGCTGCTGATCGATATCGACAACTTCAAACTGGTCAACGACCTGTATGGCCACACTGCCGGTGACAGGCTGTTGGTCGGGCTGAGCGAAATGATCCGCGCCATGTTGCCTGCCAGTGCGCTGGCCGCGCGCTTGGGCGGCGATGAGTTCGTGATCCTGCTGGGCAATGCTTCGCCTGCGCGGGTTCATGAGCTGGGCAGCAGTCTACGAGAGCAATTCTTGCTGCTCACTTCGCAATCGTTTGCCACCCCAGCGGCTGTCACCTTGAGCATCGGTGCCAACCTTTTCGACCGACCCCCCGCGAGCCTGGCGGCATTGATCGAGCAGGGTGACATTGCCCTGTACGAGTCCAAGCGCGGCGGCCGTAACCGCATTCAACTGGATGACCAAACCTTGGCCGCACCTTCAGCCCAGCAAGGATGATCGGTCCAGCATCAGCCTGATTGACAGCAAACCACTGGAAACAGGCCGGCGCTCACTCACAGCGTCCTGATCGATGTACTGATCGCCCGAGCACACTCAATTGCCGCAGGTGCCAGCCGCCGCTCAGCCTCTTCCAGCGACCAGCGACTGGTCGGTGCGACCACATGCACCGATGCCACCGGCCGGCCCTGACTGTTGCGCACCGGGGCGGCAACTGCCATGTCGCCCAAGAACAACTCTTCATTGTTGATGGCAAAGCCCTTGCGGCGGATCTCGGCAATTTCGCCGAGGATCTCTTCCAGCGATGTGCGTGTGTACTGGGTGTGCCGAGACAGATCGCTGGCGCGCAGCACGGCCATCGCCTCATCCTCGTCCAACGCGCTCAGGTACGCGCGCCCCGAGGCGGTGCAATACATCGGGATACGACTGCCAATCGGCAAATGGATAGGGATGAACTTAGGCCCGACGAAACGCGCTACGTAGAGCATGTCGTTGCGCACGGGCTCGGTCAGGTTGGTGGTTTCCCCGGTGGTCTGCGCCAGCTCGGCGAGGAACGGGTTGGCGACGTCCACCAGGGTGTCGGCAGCCAGGTAGTTGTAGCCGATTTCCATCACCTCAGGGGTGAGCTGGAAGCGCTTGGTCTGCGGATGCTTGCTCACATAACCCAAGGCTTCCAGGGTATGGATCATGCGCTGCGCCGAGCTTTTGTTGATGCCAGCGGCCTCGGCCACCTCGGCCAGGTTCATGGTGCGCCGGCGGGCGTTGAAGGCGCGCAGCACCGCCAGGCCTTTTTCCAGTGACTGGTTGAACAGGCTGTTGTCGTTATCGTTCATGGATCGTCCCTTGGGCAGGATCACTGGTTAATATCGATATGCGATATTTATAAATCTCTTTACGATTTTTGTAAATCAATTATATTGGGTCGCAAGGCCTCCTGCCGATACCCGAGGCATCCATAACGCATAACGACAACAAACCGCGTCAAATGGGAGTGTTCACCATGTATCCACGCCTTCGTGTGTTCACCTGCGCCCTGGCCCTGGCCGCCAGTTGCGTCACCTCCTTGGTCGCCCAGGCCGAGACGTACAAAGTCGGCGCCACCGCTACCGGTGTGCCGTTCACGTTCCTCGATGTGAAGAGCAACAGTATCCAGGGCATGATGGTCGACTCCGCCCAAGCGGTGGCCAAGGCCTCCGGGTTTGAGGTGGATATCGCCCAGACCACCTTCGCCGCACTGATCCCTTCGCTGACCGCGAAAAAGATCGACCTGATCTCCGCCGCCATGCTGCGTACCCCCGAGCGAGAAAAGGTCGTGCAGTACTCGGATCCGGTGTTCGAGTACGGCGAAGGCCTGATCGTGCGTGCCGACGACGCCAAGGCCTATAGCCACATGGATGATTTCAAAGGCGAAGTGGTAGGCGCCCAGGTCGGCACCATCTTCCTCGACGAGCTCAACAAACGCGGCATTTTCAAGGAGGTGCGCGGCTACGATTCGCTGGCGGACCTGACCCGCGACCTGGCCCTGGGCCGGATCAAGGCCGGCTTTGGCGACCATCCGATCCTCGCCTACCAGATGGCCCAGGGCACCTTGAAAAAAGTCCGTCTGGTCGACAGCTATCAGCCGCAGATCAAAGGTGAAGTGTGCCTGATCATGCGCCAGGGCGATCCGCAGATGCTTGCCCGGGTCAATCAGGGCATCGCCAGCATCAAGGCCGACGGCACCCTGGCCGGCATCATCGACAAGTGGCACCTGGACTGATCGTCGCCTCACGGCGCCCGCAGCGGGCGCCTCTTCCCTGATTGCTCTCTCGCGGACTCGCTTATGTTCTTCCAGAATGCTCTGGACTTCCTGCCCATTCTCTTGAGTGGCGCGGTGGTCACCGTGCAGGTCACGATTGCCTCGTTCCTGCTCAGCTCCCTGATCGGCCTGGCCTTCGCCCTGATGATGGTGTCCAAGGTTCGCTCGGTCGCCCTGTTCGCCGTTTCGGTGGTGAACATCATCCGTGGCCTGCCGATCATCGTGCAGCTGTTCTACATCTACTTCGTGTTGCCGGAATTCGGGATCCAGCTCACTGCCCTGCAGGCCGGCATCATCGGTTTGGGCATCGCCTACTCGGCGTATCAGGCGGAGAACTTTCGCGCAGGTATCCAGGCTATCCAGCAGGGTCAGATCGAGGCGGCAGAGTCGCTGGGCATGCGCGGGCCGATGATCATGCGCCGGGTGGTGCTGCCACAGGCCTTCCGGATTGCCTTGCCGCCGTATGGCAACACCCTGGTGATGATGCTCAAGGACTCATCATTGGTGTCGACCATCACCGTCGCCGAGATGACCCGGGCCGGCCAGCTGATAGCCTCATCGACCTTTGAAAACATGACTGTCTATACCCTGGTGGCGCTGCTCTACCTGGCTTTGAGCCTGCCGCTGTCGTATGCCTTGCGCCGTCTCGAGGCGCGGATCGCCACGAGGAAGCACGCATGATCAGCATTCAGTCGCTGCACAAAAGCTATGGCAGTACCCGCGTTCTCGAAGGCATCGACCTTGAGGTCCAGAGCGGCCAGGTGGTGTGCTTGATCGGCCCATCGGGCTCGGGCAAGTCGACCCTGCTGCGCTGCATCAATGGCCTGGAAACCTATGAAGGGGGCGACATCCTGGTCAGTGACGAGCGGGTCGATCGCAATGCCAAGACCATCCATGAGATTCGCACCCAGGTGGCGATGGTGTTTCAGCGCTTCAACCTCTTTCCCCATCGCACCGCGCTGCAGAATGTCATGGAAGGGCCGATCTATGTAAAGAAGGAAAGCCCCGAGGCGGCCCGCGAACATGCCAAGGCACTGCTGGAAAAGGTCGGCCTGGCCCATCGCATGGAGGCCTACCCGGATGAGCTGTCGGGCGGCCAGCAGCAGCGTGTGGCCATTGCCCGGGCCTTGGCCATGCGGCCCAAGGCCATTCTGTTCGACGAGCCGACCTCAGCGCTGGATCCGGAGCTGGTCGGCGAAGTGCTGGCGGTGATGCGCAAGCTGGCCGAGGAGGGCATGACCATGGTCGTGGTCACCCATGAAATGGGCTTTGCCCGCGAGGTCGCCGACAAGGTGTGCTTCCTGTATGGCGGGCGAATCGTCGAGGAAGGTCCGGCGCGCGAGGTGCTTGGCGCGCCGCAGCAGCCCCGTACCCAGGAATTCTTGCGACGCCTGCTGACCACTGATGGAGGCGTGGCATGAGTGCTCGACCTTTGGCGCTACCGCCTTCCTTGTGGGCAAGCACGGCCGCACCTGGCGTTCACACCCCGCCGTTGGCCGAAGACAAGCAAGTCGATGTGGCCGTGGTCGGCGCCGGCTACACCGGCCTGGTTACCGCCCTGCACTTGGCGCGCGAGGGGGCGCGGGTCTGTGTGCTGGATGCCGGCGAGCCCGGCTGGGGTGCTTCCGGACGCAACGGCGGGCAAGTGATTCCGGGGCTCAAGCACGACCCCGACGAGTTGCTACGCATGTACGGTGGCGAGCAAGCCGAGCGCTTGATCGAAGTGGCCGGGACTGCCGCCGATGAGGTGTTCGAGCTGATCCGCCACTACGACATTGCCTGCGACGCCACCCGCAAGGGCTGGATCCAGCCAGCGGCAACCCCGGCCGCCATGCGCGCGGTCGAGCGCCGTGCGCAGCAATGGCGCAGCCGCGGGGTGCCGGTGGAGATGCTCGACAAGGGCAGCGTTGCCCAGCGCATCGGCAGCTGTGACTATTTGGGCGCCTGGGTCGACCCGCGTGCCGGTAGCGTGCAGCCGCTGAGCTACGCACGCGGCTTGGCCAGGGCGGCCATCGCCGAAGGCGCGCAGATCCATGGCCACAACCGCGTCACCGGCCTGCAGCGTGACAGCCGTGGCTGGACCCTCACCACCGATACCCGGCGCACGGTCAGCGCCGAGCGCGTGGTGCTGGCCACCAATGGCTATACCGACGATTTGTGGCCAAAGCTGCGTCAGACGGTGCTGGCGGCTAACAGTTTCATCGTTGCCACCCGGCCGCTGCCGGACGCACTGCGGCGCACGGTGCTGCCTGGCGGTGAGGTGTGTTCCGATGCGCGCCGGCTGCTGTTGTATTTCAAGCAGGATGCCCAAGGCCGACTGCTGCTCGGTGGGCGTGGGCCGTTTGCCGAGCCCAAGGCTGCCAGCGACTGGAACCACCTGCGTCGCTCGGTGCTGGGCTTGTTCCCGCATCTGGCCGGGGTCGAGTTCGAATACCAGTGGAGCGGGCGCGTTGCCCTGACCCAGGATTTCATGCCGCACCTGCACGAGCCGGCGCCGGGTCTGAGCATCCTGCTCGGTTACAACGGTCGAGGTATTGCCATGTCGTCCGCACTTGGCCGGCACCTGGCACAGCGACTGCTGGGCAAGGCGCAGCAGTTTCCGTTTCCGCTGTCACCGATCCGACCGATTCCGTTCCATGGCCTGCAGCGTTTGTACCTGGGCGTGGGCATTGCCTGGTATCGCTTGCTCGATGCCGTTCTCTGACTTATTAGGAGGTAGTTGATGCAACCGGTATTGATCAAGGCGGTAACCGAGGCGCAGTTTTCGCAACCGGCGCCGGTGGCCCAACCCGTGGGCGAAACCATTGCCCAGGCGAGCACAGCAGGTGAGCACAACCTGATTGGCGCTGCGGCCGAAACGGGTATTTGGCAGTGCACGCCGGGCAGTTTTCGGCGTGGGGTCAAGCAAGCCGAGTACAGCTACATCATCAGCGGGGAGGGCAGCTTTACCCCCGATGGCGGGGCGCCGTTGGCGTTTTGTGCCGGCGATACCCTGTGCTTCCCGCCAGATAGCCAAGGAACATGGGAGATTCGTCAAACTGTGCGCAAGAGTTATGTGATTTTTGGCTGAGGTCCGAGATTTTGGGGCTGCAACGCTGCCCCAAAATGCTCAAATCCACCCCTCGCGAACAGTGCTGGCCGCCCGTCGATCAGCTATCAGGCGACCCGCAACCAGATCGCCGAGGCATCGTCACTGGCCTTGAAGCGCGGATAGCGCAGGCAAGCGGCGTCCTCCTGTTCTATGGCGCGCAGCGTCTGAGCCAGAGCGGCCAAGCCATGCGCCTCGAGCTGCGCGATAAAACCTGCCGGGTCGTAGACGTCATAGGTATCGAACAGCGCGGCGAAACCGTCGCTCATCAAAATCACCTCATCGCCCACGGACACCGCGCTGCGCACATAGAGTGTGCCGTCTCGGGCTTGCTGCGCATCGATGCTCAAGACGGCCTTGGGTCGCTCACGGGCAGCCCGGCGGTCGGCCACCACCGCTGGCGTGCGCACCCCGAATGCCCCGGTGCCCGGGCCCAGGGCTGCGGCTTCAGCACGTTCAGCCTCACGGTCCGGCTCGGGGGTGAGAAACCCAATGCCCTGGGCACTGCGGTGCAGCACGACACAATCGCCCATGTAGGCGCAGCTCAGTTCGGCACCCTCCAGGGCGACGGCGGCGAATGCAGCGCGCGGCAGCTCCCAGGCCGCGACCGGCTCGCGTCGCTGGGCCTGGGCATAGTCGGTTGCGACGGCGACAAACACCGATTCACACACCTGCTGCAAAGCGCCGGATGCCCCGTGAAAAGCCCGCTGCGCCGCTGCCGCCAGCCAGGCCGCACCACCGCGCTCACCGAGCAGACCCGGTGGGCCCAAATCTGTCGCGCCGTCGATGACCCAGGCATGCTGGTCGGCGCAGCCGATCCGGTCATCGTTGGGTACCTCTGGCTTACCGGCCAGGCTCAAGCTTTGGATCAGGTCGAAATGCATGGTCGATGGGTCTTCTCGTCGCACATGGGAGCAGGTTGGACAGGCCTGTCGGCGCGGGGTTCGCTCAGCGCTCGGCCACCTCGATGATAGCGTTGAAACCGGCCCATGCGCGCGGCCTTAGCGCCTGGCTGCTGGACATCGAGCGACTAGACTAATGCCTCTGTCCCGATCGAGGAGTACCGCCATGACCAGCAAGAACACTATTTGCCTGTGGTATGAGTGGGCGGCGCAGGAGGCGGCCGAGTTCTACGCCAAGACCTTCCCGGACAGCAAGGTGCTGGCCGTGCATAAGGCCCCAGCCGACTATCCCTCGGGGAAGGCGGGCGATGTGATTACTGTCGAGTTCAGCGTGATGGGCATTCCCTGCATCGGCCTCAATGGAGGGCCGGTGTTCAAGCACAACGAGGCGTTCTCGTTCCAGGTTGCTACCGACGATCAGGCCGAAACCGATCGTTTGTGGAATGCCATCGTCGGCAATGGCGGCGAGGAGAGTGTCTGTGGTTGGTGCAAGGACAAATGGGGTATTTCCTGGCAAATCACCCCAAGGATTCTCATCCAGGCCATTGCCAATCCTGACCAAGCCGCCGCCAAGCGGGCGTTCGAGGCGATGATGCAGATGGGCAAGATCGACGTCGCCAAGATTGAGGCGGCGTTGAACCCTAGAACCGAAGCCCCACGTTGACCATTCCCGCTGCCGCGCCGAGCACCACAAACTCTGCAGCCACCGGCCCCCAATGCGCACCGATGCCCGGAATGATTACCGGCGCAACGCCCAAATGGTTGAGCGGGATCTTGTCTTTGTATTCGCCTTTGTAGCCCTGGATCAGGCCTGCACTGAGCTTGGCATAAAGCGGAAACCGCTCATGCTCCCAGACTTTGCCGACGTAGCCATAGTAGGAGCGCTGGTTGAACGAGTTCTTGAATGTCGCCCCGCCCCAGAGCAGCCCATCGCTGTACACCCGTTCGATACCGATCAGACGTTGGTGATTGTTGTGCTCTGGGTCGGGGCTCCAGTGGCGGGTATAGGCGCTGGTCTGGATGTACCAGTAATCGCCCTGTGGCTCGCTTTGCCCAGCGCTGGCTGCGGTGCTCCAGAGGAGTAGGGCAATAGCTAGCAAAAATTGTCTGCTCATGTTCAACACCTGGCGCAACGCGCGTTATGGACACTCGCCACGCCTGCATTGGAAACCTGTCTCTGTCGGCTTGGCTGATGGTGGGAAAGGGCGCGTATGGTAGGTAGCTGACTCGCTATCGAATATCGGATTTGTCTGATAATGGCGGGTTGCAGAGGGGGATAAGGCGCCTGGGCGATGAGGCCCTCGATAAAAAACGCCCGGCTGAGCCGGGCGTCGTCGATCAGAACTTGACCTTGATACCAATCATCCCTTCATAGCTTCTGCTGTCCTTGCCAAACGCCTTCTGATAACCCAACGAGCCAGTCACTGTGGTGCGTTCATCGACCTGGTAGTCGACACCCAGGTTCAGTTCACCCCAGGTCCCACTCATGTCGGTGCCAAAGGGAATGTAGCCATCGGCCGAAGAAAACTCGGTTTTGCTCTTGCCCTTGAACTCGTGCCAGACGCTGGGGCGCACCCAGACGTTGGTGCGGTGCAGCTTGCCCTGGTCGTCTGCACGCAGGCTGTCCTTGTCGATGCGCACCCCCAGGCGGGCAGTCAGCGAGTCGACGTCTTCGAAGCGCACATCAGAGGCGTCGTCGTGGCTGTCATCGACCTTGATCTTGCTGACGATCACCTGGGCCTGCGGCTCGATGCGCAGGTTCTTGTCCTCATTGAGGTTGAACGGATAGCCCCCTTCGAGCGAGGCGGTCACGCCACGGCCGCGGGTTTTCATGGTGTCCATGTCGCTAGGGTTGGCTTGCACGTCGAAGCGGTTGAACTGCAGCACACCGTCGAGGTACCAGCCTTCCGGCCCAAAGTGGGTCCAGTAGCCGCCGACCCCATAGGCGCGGATCAGGTCGTCGCCAGCGCTGTTGCCATTGGTGTGCTCGACGTCACCTGCGATACGCCCAACGTTGAGCGACAGACCGGCCTGATCGGTACTGCCATCGACGTCTTCGTTGCGATACAGGTCAGTGCCGACCTGGAAGGCTTGGATCCGGTAGTCGTAGCTGGCACCTTGGCCCAGCTCGTCCTCACCCTTGCGGTAGATCAGCCGGCCCCAGCCCAGTGACGGGCCGTATTGTTCGGCGGCTTGTGCGGGCAGTGGCTCGCTGCTGAGCCTGCGCTCTTCACCGACCCGCTCATGCAGGGTATCGACCATGGCGTGGCTGTAGTGCAGCAACATCGAAGGCAAGGCGCGGTATAGCGTCGTTTCCGGGCGATAGTTGGGCACTTGTGGCCGAACTGGAACGATGGGGTGCTCGGGCTCAGTCGGATCGACGGGGTCCACTGGATCGACGGGTTTCACCGGATCTACAGGCTTCACCGGATCTACAGGCTTCACCGGATCTACAGGCTTCACCGGATCTACCGGCTTCACTGGGTCGACAGGTTTCACCGGCTCGACTGGATCAACAGGGTCAACCGGCCCCCCATCAGCAGTAGAGCGCAGGTACCAGGCCTGGCGATTGCTGCCATCCAGGCTGGCCCGGTGCAGGGTGTATTCATAAGGGCCGGCCTTGACCCGGCTGAGCAAGCGGAAGGCTTGAGCATCGGTGGTCGCGCCATTGATGGCATCGACTACAAGAATCCCATTGCCCTGGGTCAGCGCGCCGGGGCCACCTGCGTTCTTGATCAACAGGTTGCTGCTGCCATCGGCCTTACCGCCATCCACCACCAGCTTGTCCGAGGGCGAACCGTCGCGGTACAGGTACGTGTTCAGGGCAAAGGTGCCATTGGCGCCGTGGTAGTTGTTGACGGTCAGGTGCTTGTAGCTGCCGCCGACTGGCGCGCTGAAGTCGATCAGGCTGGCCTCGTTGCGCAGGGTGCTGAGGTTCGAGTCGCCGGTCAGGTTCCATAGGCTGCTGTCGCGCAGATCGACCTGGGCACTGCTGCCCGCAGCGGTGCGCGCAGCGCCGTTGAGCACCGAGCCTGCGACATCGATGTTGGCGTTGCCGGCACTGGCCAGCGAGCTGCCGACACCTTGCCACTGGCCGGTGCCCATGTCTGGGATGCTGCTGCCATCGCTGGCCACGGCGCTGTCGACATTCAACCATTGGCCGCTGCCACCGACGATACTGTCAGTCAGGCTGATGTCGGCGACGCCTGCGACAGCCACAGTGGCCCCGTCGCGGTTTTGCAGTACGCTGCTGTCGAGAGTGGCCTGGCCCTTGAGCAGTTCGGTGCCTTGCGCATAAAGCGCTGCGGCCTGGTCACCGGAGGCGTTGATCACACTGCGCTGGGCGTCGAGGCGCGCACCGTTCTTGGCCACGGCGGCGTGGGCCAGGTTGCCGCTGGTGTTGATCCCGACCTGATCGAGCTGAACATTGGCCTGGTTGTTCGCCAGCGCCCCCAGGGCCCGCTCGCCGTGGGTGGTGACGGTGGTGTTGCTAGCGCTCAGTAGCGCGGTGGATTCGGCCTGCAAACCATGGGACAACGCACCACTGGTTGTGATGCTCGAGTCGCTCAATTGCAGGCTGGCCGTATCGCTCTGATACTGCCGGCTGACCATGGCGCCGGTCGCTTGGTCGCCCAGGGTCTGGACGCTGACATTGTGCGCCACCAGGCTGACCTGGCCTGGCTTGAGGGTGCCGATGCCGGCATACAGGCCCATGGCATACTGCCCCTCGGTCTTCACGCTCAACCCTTCCAAGTACAGGCTGCCGCCATCGTCTACCGCAGCGCCGTAGGCCTGCGTGCCGGTGGTATGCACGGCGGTGCCGTAGACGTTGAGCACAGCCCCTGGGTTGCGCGAGGCCAGGGCGTGCGGGAAGGTCAGGTTGGATCGTACCGGTGAGCCATTGCCCGTGGTGGTTACCGAGCCGCCATACAGGGTGATGTTCGCGCCGCCGTCGGCGACCACGCCCATGGCGTTGTCGTCGCCCGAGGTGGTCACCGTGAGGTTATGAGCCACCACTGTCGAGTTACCTGCACTCAGGCCTGCTGAGTAATTGCCCTGTGTATCGATCAGGCCATTGTTGATTAGCAGCTCGGCGCCGCCCAGGGCACGTACCCCGTAGCTGGTTTTCTGCGTGGTGTGCACTTGGCTGTCGTTGAGCAGCAGGCGTGAGCCACTGCCTTCGACCAAGGCGCCCAGGCCCCAAGGGCCTGCTGCACTGCCAGCCGGGGCGAGGCGCAGGGTACTGTCGCTGACCTCGGCAGTGGCGCCTGCATTGACGTAGAGACCGTGCGCGCGATTACCGCCGACCTCGACCCGACTGGCGCTGACAATGGCGTGCGAGCCGCTGCCTTCGACTGACACGCCGTGGCTGTAGGTGCCTTCGGCGCTCAGGGTGCTGTTGTCGATCAGCACGGTGCCGCCGCCCATGGCCCGTGCGGCTGAGGCGAAGTCATTGACGGTGCCCGAGCCTTTGACAGCCACGCTGCTGTTGCGCAACGAAACCTGGCTGGCGCTGCCTTCGGCGCGGGCGCCGCCGATGTAGCTGCCGCTGGAACTGACCGTGACCGCATCGGCGTTGATGCTGGCGCCGCCGAGCGCATGCAACACGGCAGTACTGCTGGTGCTGGTGGCGGCGGAAGTATGGCTGAGGCTGGTGCGCTGCAATTGAATCTGCCCGCCGTCATCTGCCCGGGCGCCGCTGGCGGCGACTGCGCCAGTGCGTATCTCGCTGTCGCTGACAGCGATCAGGCTGGCGTTGCCAGTGGCTTTCAGGCCATGGCTGGCGCTAGTAGGGCTGCTGGCGCCAGTGGTACTGATCACGCTGGCACCGCTGATGCTGATCTTGCCGCCGCCTTGGGCCAGCACGCCAACCGAGCCTTTGGACAGGGTGCTGACCTCGCTTGCAACCAGGTCGATCTGGCTGCCAGCGCCAGTGGCGACCAGGCCCTGGTTGTTCACCCCGTTAGTGCCGCCACCGACGCTGATGGTGCTGTTGTTCAACCTCACTTGGCCGGCGTTCTTGGCGCTGACGCCGGTCAGGTTGCTGGCGGTGATCAGCGTACTGTTGGCCGCTTTGGGTATCAGCGTGACCGTCACCCCAGAGCCACTCAACTGGCCGCCATCGCTGGCCAGCCCCGTTTGGCCATTGGCGTTGGCGGCCGTCAGGGCGCTGCTGTTGACGCTACCGCGCTCGAAGCCGACGCTGCTGGCCATCTGCGCAAGCACCCCGGTGGTGCGGGCCGCGCCCAGGTTGACCGTGGCGTCGTCATGCGCACCTGCGCTGGAAACACCAATGCCATCGGCGCTGTTGAGGTTGATTGGCGCTGGCGACCCCAGCAGCCGGCTGGCGAATAACTGGGGTGCCTGCTGACTGGCTTGCAGGGCGATCTGCAGGTAGTCAGGGGAGGGCATGGCGCCCGCTGCCGAGGGCGGGTCGATAGCCATCAGCGGTGGGTCGAGGGCGCTGTCCTCGGCTTCGGCCTCGATCAGGCTGACGCTGAACAGGGCCGCCAGAATCAGGCCAATGGCCCGGCCCAGACGAGTACGTTGGAAGTGTGCAGGACGCTTGACGGTGTTCATGGCAGCCTCTTGGGCATCTGAAGTGGGATGCCTGAAGTCTGCGCGGGACGCCTGCTGGCGAATGTCGGAGGCGTTACAACCTGCTTGTAGGAGTGACTCTCGTCCGCGGCTCTGGTCTATGCTTGGCATCGGCCATTGCCGCAGAGGGAAGGCGCCATGAGCACGCTGCTGTTGGTCGATCACCTGCCGATCGTGCGTGACGGCTTGCGGGCTGTGCTTGAGCGTGCCGGCCACCAGGTACTGGGCGAAGTCGACAACGGCCTGGATGCGCTGGAGCAGTGCCGGCTGCTGCACCCGCAGGTGGTCATTCTGGAATTATTGGTGCCGCAGCTGGGTGGGCTGGATTTGCTGCGCCGGCTGCGCGCCAGTCATCAGGGCATCAAACTGCTGGTGTACAGCGTGCAGGAGGCCAGCCTGTATGCCGCCCGTTCCTTGCAGGCCGGCGCCGATGCCTATGTGTGCAAGAGCGAAGCGCTTGGCCAATTGCACAGCGCCCTGCAGGCGCTCAGCCATGGACGCAGCTACTTCCCCCGTGAAGTCGCCCGCCAGGACCTCGACGGTGCAGGCGAAGATGACTTGACCCAGCTTTCCGGGCGCGAACTCACCGTGTTGCAGATGCTCAGCCAAGGGTTGAGTAACAAGGACATCGCCGAGCAGCTCAGCCTCAGTTACAAGACCATCAGCACCTATAAGGCGCGTCTGCATCAGAAGCTCAAGGTCGGCAACGATTTCCAGTTGCTCGAAGTCGCCCGCAGCCATGGCTTGGTTGCCGGCGACGAGGCGAGCAGGGCGCAGGCGCCTTCCAGCGACCCGCAACTGCTACGCGAGCACGGCTTGTTACGGGCGCTGCTCGACGCTGCCCCCTACCCGATGTTCGTGCGCGACCTCGCAGGCCGCCTGCTGATGTGTAACCGCCGCTACCTGGCCTACGCCGGAGAAAGTTTCGAAGCGATCCACGGCTCTACCATCGACCAGGCGCTGTGGTTGCCTGCGCCGTTGCGCGAGCGTTCACGGCAGCGCTTCACCGAGGCGGTTGCGCGGCAAGAGCCGTTTCTGGCCGAAGCGGTGATCGAGCATCTGGGCGAAGTGGTTGCCATGCATATCTGGTGCACACCGTTTCGCGACCAGAGCGGTCAATTGGTGGCCATGCTGGGCGGCATGCGTGACCTCACCGAGCGCGATCGGCTGCTCTCGATATTGCGTCACGAGGGCGCCGAGGCGCGCTATGAAAGCCACCTGAAGAGCTCGACCCTGGCAGCTGTCAGCCAGGAACTTGGGCAAATGCTGGCGGTGTTTCGAACCGCTGTGCAACGCCTGCTTGCGCTAAGCGATGAGCCCTTGCGCCCAGCTCTGCAAAGCCTGGCAGAACACGTTCAAGCCATGTACCAGTGCCTGGCCAAGGTCGATGCTCTGATGGATCAGGATGACCACCCAGGTCAGGCGCAACGCGCCGCGCATGACCTGGGCAACCTGACCGAAGCGATCCTGGCGCCGGTGCGCCAGCAACTGCAAGCGCGGGGCTGTGAGCTGGACCTGGGGCCAGGGCTGCGTGCACTGCAAAGCGCGTGGATCGATGCTCGCCACTACCGGCAATTGCTCGAGGGCCTGTGCGGCTACCTGCAACTGCGGCCATTGCCGGCGCACCTGAGCTTGCGTCTGGCTACCCGGATTCAACCGCGAGGCTTGTTGCGCCTGAGCCTGGAGCTGACGCCCTGGTACCCGGCCCTAGAGCAAGCGCCGTGCGAAGTGTCGGCGTATGCCACTCTCCAGCGCCTGCTTTTGCGCTTGCAGGGGCGCGCTCAAACCCTTGCCCCTGATGACGGTGACACGCTGGTACTGCGAGTAGAAATGGACCTGCCACAGGTGCTTGCCGACAGCGCGCAATGAAAACAAGACGCTCGAGCCGCGACCGCTCAACGTCAACACGAGGGCGCATACCTGTTGGCTGGATGCAACTGTTGCGCTCAGACGTGTACATCGACAGCCTGGGCGGGCGTGTGCGTGAGCTGCTGGCGTTGCAGCCGTATCAGCTCTCTGGCAACGCGCCTGAGTCTTGATCGCCCTGGGCAGCCAACTTCGCCCGGTCTGCTTTGCAGATGTATTTAGGTTTGTTTTTGGGAGCCAGTTTGGCGCTGGCTTTTTTCGCGTGAGCCTTTAACAGCTGCTTGATTTTTTTCTGCCGATTCATGGTTTCAACTCGATTCGTGACTGCGTGGGATATCAACCCGATCCCAGGGGCTCGGTCGAACGGCTGGCTAGCCGGTGTCCGCGATGGCGAAATTCTACTCCATTGCTGCGGGATCGGTATCGATCTGCGTGGCGCGGACAAGCACCGCCGCTGACTGAGCGGCCTTCGAGCACCTCGCCCCGCTTAGCGTCGAGCCAAATGCTGCTGCGGCGCCATGAACGCTGCATGGAAGTAGCTGCGCAGCGCCTGCATCGCAGGGCTTAATTCGCGCTCGCGATGCCAGGCCAGGCCAACGCTCATGGGCGTGACCTGATCGCTGATGGTCACGGTCTCGATGCGCTTGCCTTCCAACGACCACGGACGGTGCACCAGATCCGACAGAATCGCCACGCCGCTGCCATTGGCAACCATGCTGCGCACCGCCTCGACCGAGCTTGTGCGCACGCGCACATCTGGTTGCTGCCCAGCCTGTTGCCAATACCGCATCGCGCTTTGTTCGGCTTCATCGACCGTAAGCAGGATGTAGGGTTGCTGGGCGACATCGGCCAGGCTCACCGCCGAGCGTTCGCACAGCGGGTGATGGCTGGGCAGCCACAGTCGGCGTTCGGAGTTGAACAGCGTCTCGGAAACGATATCCGGGTGGGTAAGGTTGGCGGTCAATACCACGGCCATGTCGAAGCGACCTTCGAGCAACCCCTGCTCGATGGCGCTGCGCTCCTGTTCATGAACCTCGATCAGCACATCGGGGTGCCAGTGCTCCAGGCGTTGCAAGTGATGCGGCAGAAAGTAACCAATGACCGTGTAGCTCGCTGCCAGGCGCAGCAGACCGCTGGCGCGTACATCCGGCAGCGGGCTGTTCAGCGCATCGTCGACGCTGCGCAGGATCACGTAGGCGCGGTTGAGAAAATGCCGGCCAGCGTCGGTCAGGCTCATGCCTTGGGCCGAGCGCTGGAACAGCAGCGCGCCGAGCATGGCCTCCAGCTCCTTGATCGCGGTGGTCACCGCCGACTGGGAAATGTTCAGGTGCAGCGCCGCCTGGGAGATCTGGCCGATCTCGGCGGTGGCAACGAAATAGCGCACCTGGCGCAAGGTCAGCGACATGCAGGCTCCGGTAATGGGTATCTGTTTTTCAGAAGACAGCCTATCTGTTTATAGATCTTCCCAAGGGGTGCTGGGGAATTTAACGTGGGCTGCAGCAACCCACAAGCAGGCACCGTAGGAGAGCGCACAATGCAGGTCGTGGATTTCAACTCGGACATGGGCGAGGGCTTTGGCCCCTGGACCATCGGCGATGGCGTCGACCATGAGCTGATGGCCTTCATCAGTTCGGCCAACATCGCCACCGGTTTTCATGCCGGCGACCCCGGCACCATGCGCCGTACGGTGGAGCGGGCCAAGGCGTTGGGCGTGGCTATCGGTGCTCACCCAGGCTTTCGCGACCTGGTCGGCTTTGGCCGTCGGCACATCAATGCCCCGGCGCAGGAACTGGTCGATGACATGCTCTACCAGCTTGGCGCCCTGCGCGAGATCGCTCGCGCCCAAGGCGTGGCCTTGCAGCACGTCAAGCCCCATGGCGCGCTGTACATGCACTTGGCGCGCGATGAAGAGGCTGCACGCTTGCTGGTTGAAAACCTGCAGCGGCTGGAGCCTGAACTGCTGCTGTACTGCATGCCCGGCTCGGTGATCTGCCGCATTGCCCAAACGCTTGGCCAGCCAGTGATTCGCGAGTTCTATGCCGACCGCGAATATGACCTGAGCGGCTCGATCGTGTTTACCCGGAACGTTCGCGGCTATGAGCCAAGCCATGTCGCCGAGCGGGTCTTGCGGGCCTGCCAAGAGGGGGTAGTGCGTACGGTCGAAGGCCAGGACCTGCCGATCAGCTTCGATTCCATTTGCCTGCATAGCGATACCCCAGGCGCCCTGCAGCTGGTCGAGGCCACACGCAAGGCCCTGGATGCTGCGGGGATCAGCGTGCGCGCGCCGCGCTGACGTCAACGGGCACCTGGCGCATACAGACCAGGGTCCGCAGCGTTGTTTTTGCCTGCCTTTCTACAAGTATTCCAAGAGGAACAGTCATGGCCGAGCATGCTTTCATCATTCCACTGCCTCGCCCCGGAGGCGCGAAATGAACGCGCCGATCCGCTACAGCTTTGGCGCCGACGAACACCTGTTTGCCGAGGTCAGCGACAGCATGTCGCTGGAGGCCTTCTTCAAAGGCATGGCCGTGACCCGCGCGGTCGAGCGCCTGCAACTGGATGGGGTGCTCGATGTGTGCCTGGCCAACGCCTCGTTCCAGATCCGCTTCGATCCTGATCGCATCGCCCCGCAGGCGCTGCTCGAAGCGGTGCAGGGCGCGGAGGCCGAGGCCGTCGCCGAGCGCTCGTTGCACACGCGGATCATCGAGATCCCGGTGCTGTACAACGATCCCTGGACCCATGAAACGCTGATGCGTTTTCGCGACCGGCATCAGGACCCAGACGCCACCGACCTTGAGTACGCGGCGCGGATCAATGGCCTGGCCGATGTCGAGGCGTTCATTGCCGCCCACAGCGGTGCGCCGTGGTTCGTGTCGATGGTCGGCTTCGTTGCCGGCTTGCCGTTCATGTTCCAGATGGTCGAGCGTGAACGTCAGCTGCAAGTGCCCAAGTATTTGCGTCCACGGACCGACACGCCGAAGCTGACCCTGGGCCATGGCGGGTGCTTTGGCTGCATCTACTCAGTGCGCGGGGCAGGTGGCTATCAGATGTTCGGCGTAACCCCCGCGCCGATCTACGATCCGCAGCAGCAGTTGGATTACCTCAAGGAACACATGGTGTTCTTCCGGCCGGGCGATATCGTCCAGTTCAAACCAATTGACCGCGATGCCTATGACCAGGCTGTGGATGAGGTTGAAAGCGGCCGGTTCACTCTGCGCATCCGTTCGGTGGAATTCTCCCTGGATGCTTTTTTAGCCGACCCGGTTGGCTATCCCCAGTCGCTGCAGGAGGCATTGGCATGATCAAGGTACTCAAGCCTGGCCTGGCCACCTCGGTGCAGGACCTGGGCCGTGAAGGCTACTACCACCTGGGGATCCCGCCATCGGGTGCGCTCGACCAATATGCGCTGCGCGCGGCTAACCAACTGGTCGGCAACCCGGCCGGCGCAGCCGGGCTGGAATGCACCCTGGTGGGGCCGGAGCTGGAGTTCCAGGCCGATGCCCTGGTGGCGGTGTGCGGCGCGCAGATGCCGGTGCGCCTGGACGGGGTGGAGCAGTATCCGGACACGGCGTTCAAGGTCCGCGCCGGGCAGGTGTTGCGCTTTGACTTCCCCCGCGCCGGCGCGCGCGCCTATCTGGCGGTGGCCGGTGGCATCGATGTCCCGCAGGTGCTGGGCAGTCGCTCCACCTACGGGTTGGGCGCGCTGGGTGGTTGGCAGGGGCGCAAGCTGGTGGCGGGCGACCTGTTGCCGGTGGGTGTGGCCAGCGGTAAAAGCCGCGCAGGTGCCAGCCTGCCGATGGCCCTGCGGCAGAGTCTGGGCGGGGAGGTGCTGCTGCGGGTGGTGCCCGGTCTGTACTACGACCGCTTGACGGCGACGGCCGCGCGCGATTTCTTCAGCGATGCCTGGACGGTGGGGTCCGAGGCGGACCGAATCGGCTATCGCTTCAAGGGCGGTAGCGCGTTGAGTTTCCAGCCGCGCGAGCAACCTTTTGGCGCGGGCTCCGATCCTTCTAATATCGTCGACAGTTGCTACCCGATTGGTTCGATCCAGGTACCGGCAGGCTTGGAGCCGATCATCCTGCACCGGGATGCGGTATCCGGTGGCGGTTACGCGATGATTGGCACGGTGATCAGTGCTGACCTGGATTTGATCGGCCAGATGCAGCCCAACCAGCAGGCGCGGTTCGTTGAGGTGACGCTTGAGCAGGCGTTGGAGGCGCGGCGTTCATACAAGAAGCGCCTGGCGTTTGTGCAGCGGCTGTTTACCTGAAAGCCAGCGCTTGTTGGGTCAGTTGTGGCGCTATCGCGGGGCAAGCCCGCTTCTACACGATCTGCGCAGCACGCATCGATCGTGTAGGAGCGTCGCGTGCTGCGTCGTACAAAGTCGGCAGGTCGTTGAACGCGCAAGAACGATCAAATCCCCACCCCAGACATTTGCTACTGTCGGCGCTGCTTTGGAGGAGCATCGTCATGCGCAGTATCGAAAATATCCTGTGGTTCATCGAGTCGGAGTTGCAGTCGGAGCTCGACCTGGGCCGGGTTGCCCAGCGCTTCGACCTGTCGCCGTTCGCCCTGTCGCGTTATTTCTCGCTGACCACCGGTTGGCCGGTGATGCGCTACATCCGTGCCCGTCGGCTTAGCGACGCGGCCCTGGCGCTGCGTAACGGTCAGCCGGACATCTTGCAGGTGGCGTTGACGGCAGGCTATGGCTCCCACGAAGCCTTCACCCGTGCGTTCTGCGAGCAATTTGGCGTCACGCCGAAACAGGTTCGCGAGCAGCCCGACAATGACCTTTCCCTGGTTGAGCCGCTGAGAATGAAACAACTGAAATTGATCGAGTTGCCCGAGCCGCGTTTCGAGCGTCGTGGCGAGTGGGTTATCGCAGGCGTAGGTGGGCGATTTACCTTCGACAAGAACGAGGGCATCGTCGGCCTGTGGCAGGCGTTCGATCCGTACATGGACCAGGTGCCCGGCCAGGTAGGGCGTTGGTGCTATGGGCTGTGCTGCAACCCGGGGGAGGATGGCAGCTTTGAGTACATCGCCGGTATCGAAGTGTCGCGCATCGATGGGCTGCCAGCGTCATTTCGCTCATTCAAGGTGGCGCCGCAGGACTATGCGGTGTTTCGCCATCAAGGCCACATTTCGATGATCCACCAGACCATGTTCACCATTTTCAATCAGTGGCTGCCAGCGTCAGACTACCGCTTTGCCGATGCGCCTGAGTTCGAGGCCTACAGCCCTGACTTTGATCCGGGGCGTGAGACCGGTTACGTCGAGGTGTGGATTCCGATAGCCCGCCGTTGAGGCGTGCGCCAAGCGAGGCTCAGACGTACTAACAGCAGATCAAGGGTGATGGGCGCGTGGGCTGACAAAGGTCAGCGATAGCGGAGCAAAGCGAGGAGGGTGAGGTGCGCGTCCCTGCGCAGAATGGATAGGGGCGATGACTTAGAAGCTGTATTTGGCCGTCAGCATCATGTTGCGTGGGGCGCCATAAGTGTCGCCGCCGTACTGCCAGGAAGAGGAGATCGACGAGTAGTATTTGCGATCGAAGATGTTGTTGGCATTGAGTTGCAGGTCCAGGTGCTGGTTGACCTGGTAGCCGGCCATCACGTCAGTGACGGCATAGGCGCCCTGGATCAAGCGGTAGTTGCTGCCGTCGCTAAGCGCGATGTCGTTGTACATGCGGCTCTGCCAGTAGACGTTGCCGCCGACGCGCAGTTTTTCCAGCGGGCCCTGGAAGCGGTAGACAGTCGAGAGCTTGAACATGCGCTCGGGCAAGTCGGTGGTGAGCTGCTTGTTGACCTTCTCCGGGCTTTTTTCATCCTTGGTGGTGTGCGCGCGGGCATAGGTGTAACCGGCGCCGACCTGCCAGTTCTCGGTCAGTGCGCCCTGCAGCTCCAACTCGATACCCTGGCTGCGAACCTCACCGGAGGCCTCGTAGCACGCCAGTTGTGGGCACGGTACGTCGACTTGTACGGCTCGGTTTTCCTGGTCGATGCGGAACACCGCCAAGCTTGCGTTCAGGGCGCCGTCGAAGTACTCACCCTTGATGCCGACCTCGTAGTTCTTGCCCACGATCGGCTTGACCGGCGTGCCGGAGACGTCCTTGGAGCTCTGCGGGTTGAAGATGTCGCTGTAGCTGACATACACCGAGTGATGCTCGTCCAGATCGTAGATCAGGCCGGCATAGCGGGTGACGTTGCGGGTCACCTTGTAGCTGGCGTCGGAGTCGTCACGGTTGTCGTAGTCGTACCAGTCCAGGCGCCCACCGAGGATCAGTTTCAGCGGGTCGGCCAGGCTCAGGCGGGTGCTCATGTAGACCGCATCCTGGGTGGTGACTTCACGCGTGTTGTCGGTGTGGACGAAGTTCGGCTTCGGCCCATTGAGCGGCCAGAACATGTTGTAGGGGCTGTAGTTGTTGGTGGTCATGTCATAGATGCGTTTGCTCGCACCCACCACCAGTTCGTGGCTGCGACCAAAGGCTTGGAATGGGCCGCTGGCGAACGCGTCCAGGCCGGCCTGGTTTTCTTCCTGGCCAGACTGGTAGACGGTTCTTTGCAGCGACTGGTCGGCGGCCCAGCGCGACTGATAGGAACCGGAGAACAGCGCATCCTGCTCGCTATAGGTGGCATTGACCTGCAGTTTCCAGTCGTTGGCCAGGCGCTGGCGCACCTCGGCGAACACTGTGTTGATTTCCTGGTCTTTGTTTTCCCAGTCAGTGCCTGGGTTGTACGAGCGCGGCAAATCCAGGTGGTGGCCGTCCAGGCCGACCATCGACGCGCCCCAGAAGTAATTGGTCTTGTCTTTCTGGTTGGAGAAGCCCAGCGTCAGGGTGGTGTCGTCGCTCAGGTCCGCTTCAGTGATCGCATAGAACAGGCCATGGCTTTCCTCCATGCTGTCGACGAAACCGTTGGCGTCACGATAAGAGGCGACCACTCGTCCGCGCAGGGTGCCGCTGTCGTTGAGCGGGCTGGAGGCGTCGATCTCGCCGCGGTAGTTGTCCCAAGTGCCGGCAGCCCCGGTCAGGGTGACTTTCTGTTCGGCCAGCGGGCGCTTGCGGACCAGGTTGATCGCTGCCGAGGGGTTGCCGCTACCGGTAACCAGGCCGGTTGCGCCACGCACTACTTCCACCCGGTCGAACATTGCCAGGTTCGGCTGGGCGCCGACCGTCCAGCCCTGATAGTTGCTGGGGATACCGTCATACATCAGGTTATCGATATCAAAGCCGCGCGCCGAATACGTCTGGCGACCTGGGCCGCTGGATTGGCTGAGGAACAGGCCGGGGCTGTACTTGACCACATCGTTGATGCTGGTCATGGCCTGGTCGTCCATGCGCTGACGGGTGATCACGGTCACCGCTTGTGGGGTCTCGCGCAGGCTCAAGGGCAATTTGGTTGCAGTGGCCATGGCGCCGGTGGTGTAGGAGGTCGTTCCTTCTGTCGTGCTGCCCAGACCGGTAGAGCTGACCTCGGTAGCGCCGAGCTCCATTACCGCACCATTGGATTGCGCCTGATCCTTAGGCTGGTCGGCTTCCTCGGCCAGCGCCGGAGCGACGGTCGCCATACAGATGGCCATGGCCAGTAGATTGCGTGAGGGGCTGAAGCGGCGTTGCGAAGAAGGGCGCGACATGAGCAGCGGTTCCTGACGGGTTGAAAGAGCAAATAATTCTGCGTCTGAGAATGATTAGCAATCAGTGTGTCAGGATTTGTCGCAGGAAAAAAGACTGGTTTCCTACAATTTTTTAGGAAATTTTCACATTTGCAGGCGAAGGCTGGGAAAGCGCAGGAGAAGGTTGGCCGCAGGCCTAATCGCGAGCCTTGGCAATCCGCTTGCCAGCTTGCTGCGCCACTTCCAGCGCCTGGCCATCGCGCTGCTTGCCTTGGCGAGCCTGGCCCATCAGTTGCGGGATCAGCATGCCCTCGGGCAAGTGCCGCCAGAACCTGCCCGGCATGTGCAGGCGCAGGGCATCAGGGTTGAGCCGGGCCGGGTTGAAGGTGTGTCGGTAGTAGGTGCGCCACAGCTCTGCGCCGGGATCTTCGGCGTGCTGCGCCCATTGGCGCCACTGCTCTGGGCACTGACGACGGTAATCCAGGGTTTGCCCATCGAAGCGCACAGCGTCGCGATCGGTTGCGATCAGCCAGCGCTGGCGGCCGAGGCGATCGGCGAAGTGGCTGCTGGCACTTTCGAGGATGTCGTGCGCCGGTTCATGGTAGGCGACCAGGTCAAGCTGCAGCTGCTCGGCGAGCAGTGCTGGAAGCGGTACGAAACGCACGAAGGCGTGCAGGTGGTGGGCTTCGCGGCTGACCTGCTTGATCCGCCGGTGCAGTTCGCTACCTAGGCGATCACCTGCGAGCATGGCAGTGCGGTCGCCGTGGGCAACCCGCCAGAGCACCTCATAGAGCAGGTTCCAGCGCTGCTCGCCGTGGTAGCGGCCCGCTTGCTCCAGCTGGCTCAACAGGGCCGCCGGTACTTTCGCTTGGAATGGCCCACGGCCTTCTGGTAATGGCCTCGGCACGGCGAGCAAATCGTCGATCGGACCTTGTGCCCAGCTGACCTGGGCGGGGTCGATGCCGTGGCTGAGCAGCGTGCGCGCCTGTTCGCGCCACAGGGCAAAATGGTTGTCGCAATCGAGCGCGATCATCCCCACAGCCCCATCTGCACCGGGGCCTGCGGTTCGCGCAGGCGTGCGCGCAACAGGCCGCTGCGCAGCTCGGCTTGAGCCGGGCGGTAGTCACTGGTGACGATGAATGGGCGAGCCTTGTCCAGCACACACCGCAGCTGGATCAGGTCGTCATAGCGGATGCGCCGTTCCCGGCGCAGCGCCACCAGCCGCTGCACGCTGCGCAGACCGATGCCGGGGATGCGCGCCAACAGCGCAGGTTCGGCGCGGTTCACATCAAGCGGGAATACCTCTCGGTTGGCCAAGGCCCAGGCAAGCTTGGGGTCGATGTCCAGATCCAGGTTGCCTGCCTGGCTCAGTAGCTCGCCGGCCTTGTAGCCATAGCCGCGCATCAGGAAGTCGGCCTGGTACAGGCGGTGCTCGCGCAGCAGCGGCGGGGCTGCCAACGGCACGCTGTTGGGGCTGTCGGGTATCGGGCTGAAGGCCGAGTAATAAACGCGCTTGAGGCCATAGCCCTGGTACAGCGATTCGGCATTGCCCAGCAGGGTGCGGTCATCGGTGTCGTCGGCGCCGACGATCACTTGGGTGCTTTGTCCCGCCGGGGTGAAGCGCGGTGCACGAGGTTCGCCAGCTACTGCCAGCTGGCCTTGCTGGATGGTGCCCATGGCCTGGCGGATGGTATGGGCGTGCTTTTCCGGAGCCAGGCGTTTGAGGCTGGCGTCGGTAGGCAGTTCGACATTGACGCTGAGCCGGTCGGCCAGGCGGCCGGCTTGTTCGATCAGCAGGGGGTCGGCATCGGGAATGGTCTTGAGGTGGATGTAGCCTCGGAACTCGTGCTCCTCACGTAGCAGGCGCGCCACCTCGATCAATTGCTCCATGGTGTAGTCGGCCGAGCGGATGATGCCGGAGCTGAGAAACAGGCCGCTGATGCAGTTGCGCCGGTAGAAATCCAGGGTAAGGCGCACCACCTCCTCAGGGCTGAAGCGCGCTCGCGGGACGTTGCTGGAGCGGCGGTTGACGCAGTATTGGCAGTCGTACAGACAGAAATTGGTCAGCAGTACCTTGAGCAACGAGACGCAGCGGCCATCGGGGGTGTAGCTGTGGCAGATGCCCATGCCATCGGTGGCGCCAAGCCCCTCGCGGCCACGCGAGCTGCGCTTGGGGGCACCGCTGCTGGCGCACGAGGCGTCGTATTTGGCAGCGTCGGCGAGGATGCCGAGTTTGGCGATGAGTTGCATGGGGTCTACTCAAAATACTGAATATTCATACAGTATTTGCAGAAGGGGTTGGATGCAAGTGCCTGTTGTCGTCTGTGTTCGCTTAACGCTGAAAGACGCAGGTCCCGCGATAGCGTCTGCAGGGCCGGCAACGTTGCCTGATAGTGCGCAATCGGGGGCAAGCCCGCTACAGGTTCCGGGGGCTGCAAATGATGCCCGAGTGAATTGCTCAGCTAAGCTTGATTCCAGGCTAAATGTGACGGAGCAGGGCATGGAGAAGCACGCAGAACAGATCGAGGCCCGCTGCGCCTCGTGGGAGAGGACATGAACATCACGATCAAGTCGAAATTGGCGTTGGCCAGCCTGGTCATGGCCTGCGGCCTATTCAATGCCCAGGCGGCAGAGACCAAGCGGGTCGATGTGTTGCTGGTGGGTGGCGGCATCATGAGCTCGACCTTGGCCATCTGGCTCAATGAATTGGAACCGGGTTGGTCGATGCAGATGGTCGAGCGCCTGGACAAAGTCGCCGAGGAAAGCTCCAACGGCTGGAACAACGCCGGCACCGGTCACTCGGCATTGGCCGAGCTTAACTACACACCGGAGAAAGACGGCAAGATCGACATCTCCAAGGCCATCGAGATCAATGAGTCGTTCCAGATCACCCGGCAGTTTCTGGCCTGGCAGGTCAAGAGCGGGGTGCTGAAGAACCCGCGCTCGTTCATCAATTCCACCCCGCACATGAGCTTCGTCTGGGGCGATGACAACATCCGCTTCTTGAAACGGCGTTACGAGGCGCTGCAGGCCAGCCCGCTGTTCCGCCCCATGCAGTACTCCGAGGACCCGGAGCAGATCAAGAAGTGGGTGCCGTTGATGATGGAAGGGCGTGATCCGAATCAGAAATTGGCGGTGACCTGGACGCCGATCGGCACTGATGTGAATTTCGGCGAGATCACCCGCCAGTACGTCGGCTACCTACAAACTCGACCGAATTTCGACTTGAAACTGTCGACCGAAGTGGAGGACATCAGCCGTAACGACGATGGCTCTTGGCACGTCGAGTACAAGAACCTCAAGGACGGCAGCAAATCGGCCACTGATACCAAGTTCTTGTTCATCGGTGCAGGTGGTGCGGCGCTGCCGCTGCTGCAAAAAGCCGGCATCGATGAGGCCAAGGATTACGCAGGTTTTCCGGTCGGCGGCTCGTTCCTGGTGACTGACAACCCGGCCATCGCCAAGCGGCACATGGCCAAGGCCTACGGTATCGCCTCGACCGGTGCGCCGCCGATGTCGGTGCCGCACCTGGACACCCGCGTGCTCGATGGCAAGCAGGTGATTCTGTTCGGGCCGTTCGCCACCTTCTCCACCAAGTTTCTCAAGGAAGGGTCGCTTCTGGACCTGTTTGCCAGCATGTCCACCCATAACGTCTGGCCGATGGTTCGGGTAGGGGTGCGCGAGTTCGATCTGGTGCAGTACCTGATCGGCCAAGTGCTGCAATCGGATGCTGATCGGTTTGACGCACTCAAGACCTACTTCCCCAACGCCAAGCAGGAAGACTGGCGCCTGTGGCAGGCAGGCCAGCGTGTGCAGATCATCAAGAAAGACAAGGATCAGGGCGGTGTGCTGAAGCTGGGTACCGAAGTGGTCGCCGCCAAGGATGGCAGCATCGCCGGCTTGCTCGGTGCCTCGCCGGGCGCCTCGACGGCACCGCCGATCATGCTCGATCTGATGCAGCGGGTGTTCAAGGACAAAATGGCCTCGCCGGCCTGGCAGACCAAACTGCGTGAGATCATCCCATCCTATGGCACGCGGTTGAACGACCACCCAGACATGGTCGAGAAAGAGTGGGCCTATACCAACGAGGTACTGCAACTGGCGGTGCCGAGTAGTGCGCCAACGCCCGTGGCCACGCCCTGATCGTTAGCTTGTTGCGGGCAAGTCGGCACCCGGCTTTGCCCGCAGTCGAGTATCAGGCCTGAGCGGCCACCTCCCACACTTGCTGGCGGAACCATTTGCGTAATGGGTCGGTGTGGGTGCGTTCGTGCCAGATCTGCATGAGCTCGATTGTTGGCAACGGCAAGGGCATGGGGTAAATGCACAGCTCTGGATCACGCTCGACGGCTTCGACCGCCACTGCCCGCAGGCAGGTAAGGAGTAGATCGGTGCCGCGTATCAAGCGGGCCGGCGCCAGGAAGCTGGACAGTCCGGCCACCACCCGCCGGCTGCGCCCTTCAGCGCGCAGCGCGCGGTCGACCAGGCCGTCGAGATCACCGGTCAGGGTGGTCAGCAGATGCTCGCAAGCAAGGAACGCTTCCAGGCTCATGCCTGCGCCAAGGCGTGGGTTGCCGCGTGCGGCCAGCACCACGAAGTCTTCGCTGAGCAGGCGCTGCTGGTGGAAAGTGTCCGGCAAGTCGGTGTAGAAGCCGGCGATGGCCAGGTCGCAGGTGCCTTTTTCCAGGGCTTCGCGTGGCAGTTGGCCACGCGTGTTGTGGGTGATCAACACCAGGTTGGGCGCCTGGCTGCGGATGATCGGCAGCAACCGAGGTAGTAGCGTCTGCTCCATGTAGTCGGTGCTGTACAGATGCAGGCGGGCAGGGCGGGTGAGGAAGTCCTGGCCGTCGCAGCGTTCATAGAAACCCTGTAGATCCTCAACCAGACGCTGCACTTGCGGCGCCATCTCGTGAGCCCGGGGTGTCGGCGTCAGGCCGCGTGGCGCGCGCACGAACAAGGGGTCGCCGAACTGATGCCGCAGTTTGTTGAGCTTATGGCTTAGCGCCGGTTGGCTGAGGGCCATGCGCTCGGCGGCCAGGGTGGCATTGCGCTCTTGATAGAGCACGTGGAATACCAGCAATAGATTGAGATCTTTGTGAGTGATATTCATTTTTTGGATCGCAGGCATAAGTGCTTTCGAATTATCGAATCATAGCGCGCTGGTTAGCATAGGCCCACTGAACGTTACCACTCACTGGGAGGCCCCATGCCTATCAGCATTTTTGCCACCATCTGCCCCAAACCCGAGCATCGCGATGCGCTAGAGCAAGCCCTGCGTTCATTGGTTGCCGATTCGCGCGCCGAGCCCGGCAATCTGCGCTACGACCTGTTCGTTCGAGAGGGCGATGAAGTGGCGTTCGAGCTGTTCGAGCTGTACACCGACCACGCTGCCATCGAGGCGCACCGGCAGAGCGCTCACTATCAGGCTTATCGCGCCACTGTCGCCGACTGGCTGGTTAGCGCCCCGCAAGTCCATCTGGCTCGTCCACTGGACACCGCTCCTTTCGCCTAAATCTGGGAAGACTGATGAACAAGACCTCTACTCTGGCGCTGGCTATTGCCGGTGCGCTGTTTGCCGGGGGCGCCGCTGCCGCGCCCAAGGGCGAAGTGCTGGTGCTGCTGTCCAGCGAAAATCAACTGCCGTTGCAAGACGCCAAGCAGTACTCCACCGGTTATTACCTCAACGAATTCGGCGTACCAGCCGACCAGTTGTTAAAGGCCGGTTACACGCTGGTGTTGGTCACGCCCAAGGGTAATGCGCCCAGCGTCGATGTACGCTCGGTCGACCCGCAGTACTTTGGCGGTGACGCCGCAGAAATGCAGCGTATCGGCAAGCTGGTGGACAGCCTGCCTGGGATCAAAGACACCCTGTCAGTCAAAGAAGTGCTTGCTGGGGATTTGCATCGTTACGCGGGGCTGTTCATTCCAGGTGGCCATGCGCCGTTGATTGATCTGGCCAATAACCCCGATGTTGGCGCGCTGTTGCGTCATTTCCATCAAGCGGGCAAGCCAACCGCGGCCATCTGCCACGGACCGATTGCGCTGTTGTCTGCCCAGCAGGACCCTGCCAGCTACCAGGCAGCGTTGGCTCGCGGCGACAAACCAGCGGCCAGTAACTGGATCTACCAGGGTTATCGCATGACCATTTTCTCCGACCCCGAGGAACAGGTCTTCGAAGGCTCGCTGAAGGATCAACGGTTGTTGTTCTACCCGGCCAACGCCATGGCTGGCGCGGGAGGCCAGATGAACTACGCCAACGCCTGGACGCCCCACGTGGTGGTCGACCGCGAGCTGATCACTGGGCAGAACCCGTTTTCCGACAAGGCGCTGGCCAAAGCGTTGGTTGAGAGCCTGGAAAAGCGCGGGGGAACTAACTGATTGAGTCTGCTGAACCAGCAGCACGGCGGTGACCTGCAGTTGGTTCATGACAGCCGAACTCTCTAGCTAATGCAGTCCTATCTAAACCTTGGCCTTGCTCGGTTTCGTCAGCCCATCCACCGCCAATACCACCGCGCCGGCCATGATGGCGATGTCGGCGAGGTTGAATACGCCGGTGTGCAGCGACCCGAGATTGAGCACCAGGTAGTCGACCACGTGGCCGTCGCGGGCGACGCGGTCGATCAAGTTCGATATCCCACCCAGGGCGATGAAATACACCGACACCGCCTTGAGCGGTGCGCGTGTCCAGCGCGACAGGGCCCAGCCGATCGCCCAGCAGCACACCACGCCGACGGCAACAACGAAAATCAGTTGCTTCAAACCGGGGGCAAGGTTGGCGCCCAGGCTCAGAAACGCACCCGGGTTGAGGCTCAGGCTCACATCCATCCAGGCGACGCTGTTACCGAAGCTGTAGCTCTGCGCCTTGAGGGCGACCAGTGCGAGCAATTTGATCCATTGATCGAAGATGACGAAGGCGACACCGATGAGCACGGCGACGAGGCGGCTTTGCGACAGCTGGGGCATTGAAGGCAGTCCTTTGCTGCGCCTGGTCGGTTGGAAGTGGCAAGTGGGCGCGCAGCGGCGCGAAGATAGCGCAGGCCGCCCAGCGCGTCTATCCGGCAACCGCCCGGTCGCACAAGCCGAGGGCTAGACTTAAAGCCTTGGGCTGTTGCACAGCACCCGGCAACAGTCGCCATTATCGATCCGACCACCGCCCGTAGCCGCGCGCAGTGGGTGCTCCCTGGCTGACGGTGGCCTTCGCGTAGAGGAGGTCAGGTCATGGATGAGGCAAAGCTGCAAGACTTCATGGGCAAGCTGGTCGGCGACATGGGCGCGGCGGCAACGCTGGCCAATGTCATTCTTGGCGATGAGCTGGGGCTGTATCGGGCCATGGCCGACAGCCAGCCGGTCACGCCCCAGGCACTGGCGCAAAAGACCGGCTGCCACCCACGCCTGGTGCGCGAGTGGCTCAATGCCCAGGCTGCATCCGGCTACATGCGCCACGACAACGGGACTTTCCTGCTGCCAGAGGAACACGCCTTGGCCCTGGCCATCGAAGACTCGCCCGTGTACATGGCGGGCGGGGCAGCGGTGGTGGCGGCGCTGTTTCATGACAAGGACAAGCTGGTGAGCGCCATGCGTGGTGACGGTGGCCTGGCCTGGGGCGATCATCACCCGTGCATGTTCAGCGGCACCGAACGTTTCTTCCGGCCGGGTTATCGCACGTTCCTGGTGGCTGAGTGGCTACCGGCACTCGAGGGGGTAGTCAGTAAGCTTGAGAAAGGCGCGAAGGTGGCCGATATCGGTTGTGGCCACGGCGCCTCGACCCTGGTCATGGCCCAGGCGTTTCCCGCCTCGCGCTTTGTCGGCTATGACTACCACGCGCCTTCGATCCTCACCGCCCGGGAGCGGGCCAAAGAGGCGGGGCTTGAACAGCATGTCGCGTTCGAGCAGGCCACTGCCAAGGACTATCCAGGCCATGATCACGATCTGGTGTGCTTCTTTGACTGCCTGCATGACATGGGCGACCCGGTGGGCGCGGCGCGCCACGCCTATCACGCGCTCAAGGAGAACGGCACGGTGATGCTGGTCGAGCCCTACGCCGAAGATACCCTGGACGGCAATATCAACCCGGTCGGGCGCTTGTTCTATGCAGCCTCCACGTTCATCTGCACGCCGAACTCGCTATCCCAGGAAGTGGGCCTTGGATTGGGTGCGCAAGCGGGCGAGGCGCGGCTCAGGGCGGTGTTCGAGGAGGCAGGCTTCAAGCAGTTCCGGCGTGCGACGCAGACGCCGTTCAACTTGATCCTGGAGGCGCGCAAGTAAGCGCAAGGGAGATGCAGAAGGGGCGCCATGATGGCGCCCCTTCAGTGTGCTGCTTAGGCTTGCGCGTCCCAAGGACGATCGCCTTTTTCATCTTTGACGCGGGTTGGCAGGCCCATCACGTCCAACGCCTTGAGGAACGGCTCAGCTGGCAGCTCCTCGACGTTGACCATGCGCTGCACGTCCCACTGACCGCGCGCGACCAGCAGGGCCGCCGCCACTGGCGGAACGCCGGCGGTGTAGGAGATACCCTGGCTGTCGGTCTCGGCGTAGGCTTCTTCGTGGTCAGCTACGTTGTAGATGAACACTTCGCGCGGCTGGCCATCCTTGGTGCCCTTGACCAGGTCACCGATGCAGGTCTTGCCGGTGTAGCCCGGGGCCAGCGAGGAGGGGTCAGGCAGCACGGCCTTGACCACTTTCAGTGGCACCACTTCCAGGCCTTCGGCGGTCTTGACCGGTTGCTCGGAGAGCAGGCCGAGGTTCTTCAGCACGGTAAACACATTGATGTAGTGCTCGCCGAAGCTCATCCAGAAACGCACGTTGGCAACGCCCAGGTTCTTCGACAGCGAGTGCACTTCGTCATGACCGGTCAGGTACAGGTTCTGCGAACCTACTACCGGCAAGTCGTCGGTGCGCTTGACCTCGAACATGGTGTTGCTGGTCCATTGGCTGTTCTGCCAGCTCCAGACTTGACCGGTAAACTCGCGGAAGTTGATTTCCGGGTCGAAGTTGGTGGCGAAGTACTTGCCATGGGAACCGGCATTGACGTCGAGGATGTCGATCGAGTCGATCTGGTCGAAATACTGCTGCTGTGCCAATGCGGCATAGCTGTTCACCACACCCGGGTCGAAACCGACGCCGAGAATGGCGGTAATGTTCTTGTCTTGGCACTCTTCGAGGTGTTTCCACTCGTAGTTGCCGTACCAGGGCGGAGTCTCGCAGATCTTGCCCGGTTCTTCGTGAATGGCGGTGTCAAGGTAGGCGACACCGGTATCGATGCAGGCACGCAGCACCGACATGTTGAGGAAGGCGGAACCCACGTTGATCACGATCTGCGATTCGGTTTCGCGGATCAGCGCTTTGGTCGCCTCGACATCGAGTGCATTGAGCGAGAAGGCCTGGATGTCGGCGGGTACCTTGAGGCTACCCTTGGCCTTGACGCTGTCGATGATGGCCTGGCATTTGGAGATGTTCCGCGACGCAATGGCAATACGACCGAGTTCGTCGTTATGCTGCGCGCACTTGTGGGCCACCACCTTGGCGACACCTCCTGCACCAATGATAAGAACGTTCTTCTTCAATTTATCCCTTGCTCCTTACTAAATGGCCTGTCTTACGACAGGCTCGAAACGTAGTCTTCAAAACCGAACTCGCGCACCACTTCGACGCTGCCGTCGAGTTGCTTGACCACGATGGACGGCATCTTCAGACCGTTGAACCAGTTTTTCTTGACCATGGTGTAGCCGGCCGCGTCAACGAACGACAGGCGATCGCCGATGGCCAGCGGACGCTCGAACTGGTACTCGCCGAAAATGTCGCCGGCCAGGCACGATTTGCCGCAGACCATGTAGGTGTGCTCGCCATCGTTGGGGGCCATCTTGGCGTCGAGGCGGTAGATCAGCAGATCGAGCATGTGCGCTTCGATCGAGCTGTCGACCACGGCCAGGTTCTTGCCGTTGAACAGGGTGTCGAGCACGGTCACTTCGAGCGAGGCGCTCTGGGTGATGGCGGCTTCGCCCGGCTCCAGGTAGACCTGCACGCCGTATTTCTCGGAGAAGCCCTTCAGGCGCGCGCAGAACTCATCCAGCGCGTAGTCGGCGCCCGTGAAGTGGATACCGCCGCCCAGGCTGACCCACTCGACCTTGTGCAGCAGATGGCCGAAGCGCTCTTCGATGTGCGCCAGCATCTTGTCGAACAGGCTGAAGTCGCCGTTCTCGCAGTTGTTGTGGAACATGAAGCCGGAGATCTGCCCGATGACCTTCTCGATCTTCTCCGGGTCCCACTCGCCGAGGCGGCTGAACGGCCGCGCGGGGTCGGCCAGCAGGTAGTCGGAGCTGCTCACCTGCGGGTTGACGCGCAAGCCGCGGACCTTGCCTTCGGACTGCTCGGCAAAGCGCTGCAGCTGGCCGATCGAGTTGAAGATGATCTTGTCGCAGTTGACCAGCATGTCTTCGATTTCATCGTCGGCCCACGCCACGCTGTAGGCGTGGGTTTCGCCGGCGAACTTTTCGCGGCCGAGCTTGAGCTCGTAGAGCGAGGACGAAGTGGTGCCGTCCATGTACTGCTGCATCAGGTCGAACACCGACCAGGTGGCGAAGCACTTGAGTGCCAGCAGGGCCTTGGCCCCGGAGTTTTCGCGCACGTAGGCGATCTTCTCCAGGTTGCCCAGCAGCTTCTGTTTGTCGATGAGGTAATACGGCGTCTTGATCATTTAAAGGCCCCCGGCCAGGCCGGCCAAAAAAAGGACACGCATTGTGCCTTCCCGCGCCGCATATCGAAAGGGTCGAAGACGCATTTCGTCTGAGTTGCGTAACACATTGCTACTGCGGTGCCAGCAGTGGAGCAGAGCAATGTGACCATCCTAATCGTGGCACCGGCCTGAGCCGTGAGAATCCGACCGGTGCAAAGAATGAACCTTCGTCGAAAATCTTCAGTCGCACCTTGTACCTTCACGCAAAAAGGACGTTCACGATGAAAGCACTGACTCGACTGTTCACAGGCGTTGCCTTGGTTGGCGCACTCGGCGCGAGTGCGGCCTGGGCTGACCAGCCTGGCGCTGACTGGAAGGTCACCAAGGATCAGGCCGAAGCCAGCCTCAAGGCTGCGGGCTACACGCAGATCACCAAGATCGAGGCCGACGATGGCCATTGGGAAGGTGAGGGGATGAAGGCCGATGGCATGAAGTATGACTTCCATGTCGATCCGCACACCGGCAAGATCACCAAGGATGAGATGGATCACTAAACACCCGCTGGCGGCTAACCGATTGTGCGGTGGTGTTGTTTTGCCCGTGCCTGGCACGGGCTTTTTTTGCCTGGGCAAGCCCACTCCCACAGGCTTCGCCCTAGCGTTTATGGCCGGCGTTGAGTCAGAGCAATACAACCTCCAAGTCCACGCGGACCCTTTAGCAGCGGGCTTGCCCGCGAAGAGGCCAGTGCAGCCATGACATCAGTCAGGACACGCCGCCAGCCAAGCCTGGATCTGTTCCAAGGTCGCGGTAGCACCGCCACACACCACGACCATCACCTGCTTATAGTTGGCCAAAGCTTGAGCGTTATAGGCCAACGCCAGCGCCGCCCCACAGGCGGGCTCTACCAGCAGCCGGTGATCGAGCAAGAACCGCTCGCAGGCCTGCAGCGCTTCGCGGTCACTGACCAGATGACTCTCGACTGGGTGAGTGCGCAGGCACTCCATCGCCTGTTCCGCTACACGTTTGGCGCCAAGCGAGGTAGCCACCGACGCGATCCGCTCTAGCGCTACTGTGTGCCCAGCCTGCGCCGCAGCGTGCAATGAGGCGGCACCTTGGGTTTCGACTGCCAGCACCGGCACATCCTGCCAGCCATTGCGCTTGAGCCCCTCGACGACGCCGCTGAGCAAACCACCGCCGCCGACCGACAACACCAGCGCATCGGGCTTGAATCCCGCCTGGGCAACTTCATCGATCATGCTCGCGTGGCCGGCCCACAGCAGTGGATCGTCGAACGGATGGATGAAGGCGTCGTTCGGCCCGATCAAGGTTTGCGCCAGTTCGTTGGCCTCCTGCCAGGAGCCGCCATGTACCAGCACTTTGGCATCTTCCAGGCGCAGCAGCTCCTTAGCGCGTTCGGTGGTGGTTTCTGGCACCACCACGGTCACCGGTACGCCCAGCAGACGCCCGGCATAGGCCACTGCCAGGCCAGCGTTGCCGCCTGAGGAGGAGACAAAGTGGCGCGCGCCACGAGCGTGGTGGACTTCACAGGCGTGGCCCACCCCGCGCAGCTTGAACGAGCCGCAAGGCTGCAAGGCATCGAGCTTGAGCCAGACCGAGCGGCCAGCAGCCAGCGACAGGGGGCGTGATTCAAACAGCGGGGTGTGGATGTGCAAGGGCATGGCGGTCTCCGTGAAGTCAGTCGTCACGAGCAGCGGACGAGGTTTCGCCACGCAATTGCTCAAGGTAGTTGTAAACGGTGTAGCGGGTCACACCGAGCGCTGCGGCGGCTTTTTCCACGCCGCCTTTGACGATGAACAGACCGCGCTCTTGCATCACCCGCACGGCCTCGACCTTGGCCTGTTTGTTCATCCGGGCGTGACCGCAGGACTGCAGCGCGTTGGCAATGATCTCGGCCATCAGCACGCTCATGTCGGCTGGATCGTCAGCTGGCAGGGGCGTGCTCAAGACCTGATCCGCGCCCAATGGCTGCAGTTGCCGGAGGAACTCAAGGGCGGCATCCAGGCCACTGTGGTCGACATTGACGCACAGGCTGGCGAACGGATGCCCTTCGCTGTCGCGCAGGATAGCGGTGGCGCTGCGCAGGCTGCGGCCTTTGAGGGTGGTGGGATAATCAGGCAGGACTACCGGCTCGCAGCCTGGCGTGTGCGCGGCGCGCATCAGCGCCTGGAAGCCTTGATCCTGCTCGGGTGCAGCGAGAATCGGGCTGCCGACGGCGCGTCCGGAAAGGTGGCCATTGACGATTGCCACCACCGATTGCTCGGGCTGGTCGAGGTCGTGCAGGAGAATCTCCATGTTGCGCCCGGCAACGCTGCCGATCGCGGCGATAGCAGCCTTGAGCGTAGACAGGACCAGTTGGCGTTCGCGTTGGAGGTGAGTGACGGACATAAGTTATTCAACAAAATGTTATTTTTATACAGTTTGTTGAATTTTGAGAGGTGAGTCAACGAGGCTAACAGTACCGGCGTTATTGCGGGCAAGCCCGCTCCTACAGGTACCCCACCAGCCTGAAGAGCGGTGGAGACCCTGTGGGAGCGGGCTTGCCCGCGAAAAGAACGACGCGAAATCAGCCCAGCACAGGGGTGCGCGGCGGCACGATGCGACGTGACCCGGTCGACTCGAAGGCGGCGGCGAAGCTCAGTAGGGCCGAGTCATCATAAGCCCGGCCGGCAAAGGTCAGCCCCACCGGCATGCCGATATCAGCCATCACGCCCATCGGCACGGTGACAGTAGGCACGCCCAGGTGACGGATCGCCAGGTTGCCGTTGGCCACCCAGATGCCGTTGCTCCAGGCGATGTCCGCCGACGCAGGATTGACGTCGGCATCCGCAGGACCCACGTCGGCCACGGTGGGGAACAGCACGGCATGCAGGCCGAGGTTGTCCATCCAGTCTTCCAGGTCGAGCTTGCGGGTCTGCTCCAGGCCGCGCAGGCCGTCCGGGACGGTCGCGATCTGATCCCAGCTTTTCAGGCCGCGCTTGGCCATGTTGACGTACTCGTCCATGCCGGCGGCCAAGTCATCTTCGCGGTTGGGCAGGGTGCCGGGATCGTGGGGGAAGATCTTCGGCCCATCGACATCGGCCAGGCGGTTGAGCTTGGGGTCATCGTTAGCCCGCAGGAAATCGTCGAAGGCCCAACCGGACAGCTCCCACAGCTCATCGTGGAGGAACGCCTTGGAAACGATGCCGCGGTTGTACACGGTCGGTGCACCGGGGCGGTCGCCTTCGCAGTTGGAGACCAGCGGGAAGTCCACCTCGACCACTTCGGCGCCAGCGGCCTCAAGGGCCAGGCGCGCTTGCTGCCAGAGGTCGATGACGCTGGCCCGGGTGTTGATACGCTGGCCGGTCGGGCCGCCGATACCCGGTTTTTCCGAGGTGCCTGCCAGTTCATCGGCATTGATGTACATGCGTGGCACACCGAAACGCTTGCCCTTGAGCGAGCTGGCATCGACCGCCAGGTCGAGGTAGCAAGCCGGACGAACCGAGGATGCCGCAGGGATGGGCACCCAAGGTTGCAGGCGCCACAGGTCGCCGCGTTTTTCGGCATCGTCGGCGACCACGACATCGAGGATCTCCAGCAGATCGCTCATGGTCCGCGCATACGGCACCACCACATCCATGGTCGGCGTCAGCGGCCAGTTGCCGCGCACCGAGATCACCCCGCGCGACGGGGTATAGGCGCACAGGCCGTTGTTCGAAGCAGGGCCACGACCGCTGGACCAGGTTTCTTCAGCCAGGCCGAAGGCCGAGAAGCTGGCGGCGGTAGCGGTGCCGGCCCCGTTGGACGAGCCGGAGGCGAATGGCGCGGTAAGGAAGGCGGCGTTGTACGGGCTTTCGGCGCGGCCATAGACGCCACGCTGCATGCCGCCGTTGGCCATCGGTGGCATGTTGGTCTTGCCCAGGCAGATGGCGCCGGCCGCGCGCAGGCGCTCGATGGTGAAGGCGTCGCGCTGGGCGACCAGCTCGGCGAATGCCGGGCTACCGGAGGCAGCGGTCAGGCCTTTGACCAGGTAGCTGTCCTTGGCCGTGTAGGGAATGCCATCGAGCGGGCCGAGGCTTTCACCTCGGGCGCGCCGGGCGTCGGAGGCCTCGGCCTCCTGGAGTGCTTCAGGGTTGCGTACCACCACCGCGTTCAGCGCGGTGGCGGTGTCGGCGCCGTCGTAGGCGTCGATGCGGGCCAGGTAGGCCTTGACGAGTTCGACGGCCGTGGTACGGCCAGTCGTGAGCGCGTCGCGCAGCTCGGCAATGGAAACCTCGGTTACCTCGATCATGCTGTCACCAAAATGTACAGGTGGGGGCTAGTGAGGCGAGTGTACAAGAAGCCCACAGCCGACGCAGGCTTGCGCGGGGGAAAAGCATTTTTGCAGCGCGGCAGTCTTGTCGGCGAACCCTGTCAGGCAAACGTGTTCGGAGAGTAGGTAGAAAGCCAGACAGCTGGCCTTTTTCCTACAGACTACGTCGGTAATTCTCGTCAGGATTTACCCTTGTTTGTGAATAAAGTGCGCATGAAGCGCCCCGTTGGAGCCTGCCATCGATGTCGATACCGCCAGACAAGACCCCCAAGTCCACGATCAACCCACCGGTTTTCTGGGTTTCCGCCGTGCTGTTGCTGGTGCTGGTGCTATATGCCAGCGTGTTTCAAGCGCATGCACAGAACCTGTTCGCCCAGGTCCAGGGGTGGATCATCGGCAATGTCAGCTGGTTCTACATCCTGGCGGTGGCGGTCATTCTCGGCACGGTGGTGTTCCTCGGCATCAGCCGCTATGGCGATATCAAGCTTGGGCCCGACCACAGCACCCCCGATTACAGCAGCACCACCTGGTTCGCCATGCTGTTTTCTGCCGGCATGGGCATCGGCTTGATGTTCTTTGGCGTGGCCGAGCCTGTGATGCATTTTCTCAATCCGCCGATGGGTGAGGGCGGCACGGTGCAGGCCGCCGGTGAAGCCATGCGCATCACCTTCTTCCACTGGGGCCTGCATGCCTGGGCGATCTACGCCATCGTGGCGTTGATCCTGGCCTACTTCAGCTACCGCCAGGGTTTGCCACTGACCTTGCGTTCGGCGCTGTACCCGCTGATTGGTGAGCGTATCTACGGGCCGATCGGCCATGCCGTAGACATCTTCGCGATCATCGGCACAGTGTTTGGCGTGGCCACTTCGCTGGGCTTTGGCGTGGCGCAGATCAACACCGGGCTCAATGCGTTGTTCGGCGTGCCGGTGTCGACGCCGATCCAGATCGGGCTGATCATCGGTACTACCTTGCTCGCCACCTTGTCGGTGATGTCGGGGCTGGACAAGGGCATTCGCCGGCTTTCCGAGCTCAACCTGGGTTTGGCGGTGCTGCTGTTGCTGATGGTGATGCTGCTGGGGCCGACTGTGCTGATCTTGCAGACCTTCGTGCAGAACACCGGCAGCTACCTGGGCGAGATCGTCACCCGTACGCTTAACCTGTATGCCTACCAGCCGACGGACTGGATCGGCGGCTGGACTCTGTTCTACTGGGGCTGGTGGCTGGCCTGGTCGCCCTTCGTCGGGCTGTTCATCGCGCGCATCTCCCGGGGCCGCACGATCCGCGAATTCGTCACCGGCGTGCTGCTGGTGCCGACCGCATTCACCCTGCTGTGGATGACGGTGTTCGGCAATACCGCGATCCATATGATCCTCAACGAGGGGCTGAACGACTTGGCCATGGCGGTGAACAAGGACACCTCGCTGGCGCTGTTCGCCTTCCTTGAGCACTTTCCGTTCGCCAGTGTGATCAGCACCCTGGCAGTGATCATGGTGGTGGTGTTCTTCGTCACCTCCGCCGACACCGGGGCCATGGTGGTCGACATGCTCGCCTCGGGCGGTCAGGAGAATACGCCGATTCGCCAGCGTATCTTCTGGGCGTCGAGCATGGGCCTGGTGGCGATCGCACTGCTGCTTGCCGATGGCCTGAAGGCGTTGCAGACAGCGACCATCGCCAGTGCCTTGCCGTTCACCATCGCCTTGCTGTGCAGCACCCGTGGCTTGCTCAAGGCGCTCAAGCTCGATGCGACCAAACGCAACTTGCGCTATCAGGCGCTGGCCATCTCGCCGACCGCTTCACGTGCTGCCGGTAACTGGCAGCGGCGCCTGCGCACGCTGGCGATGTTCCCGCGTCGTGCGCATGTCTCGCGCTTCATTACCGAAGTCGGATTGCCGGCCTGTGAAGCGGTGGCCGAAGAATGGCGGCGCCAGGGCTATGAGTGCAGCGTGGAGCAGGGTGAGGAGGGCAGTGTGACGCTCAAGGTCGGCCCGAGTGACGACACCTTCGTCTACCAGATTCGTTCGCAGGCCTATGCCATGCCCAGCTTCGTCAGCAGCGATGCGCCGGGCGATGAGCGCAAGTACTTCCGCGCCGAAGTCCACCTGCGCGAGGGCGGTCAGGATCATGATGTGATGGGCTGGTCGAAGGATGAAGTGATCGGGGACATTCTCGATCACTTCGAACGGCATATGCATTTCCTGCATCTGGTGGGCTAACGCGCTGGGTGGGGCCGCTGTCTGGCGGCCCCACTTGGGTCAATCCAGATCCGCCGCCGAATGCCGCTCTGGCACTTGGCTCGCCTCATCACCCCAGGTGCGATTGACCCGGGTGCCACGCTGCACCGCGGGGCGCTGGGCGATTTCTTCGGCCCAGCGCTGCACATTAGGGTATTCCTGCACCGCGAGAAACTCAGCGGCGTCATACAAGTTGCCGCGCACCAGTTGGCCATACCACGGCCACACGGCGATGTCGGCGATGCTGTACTCATTGCCACCCAGGTAGCGGCTCTCGGCCAGGCGCCGGTCGAGCACGTCCAGTTGCCGTTTGGCTTCCATGGTAAAGCGGTTGATGGCGTATTCGATTTTCTCCGGCGCATACACATAGAAGTGGCCGAAACCACCGCCCAGGTAGGGCGCGGCGCCCATCTGCCAGAACAGCCAGTTCAGCGTTTCGGTACGCGCGGCAGGCGCCTTGGGCAGAAACGCGCCGAACTTCTCGGCCAGGTAAACCAGGATCGAACCAGACTCGAACACGCGGATTGCAGGCTCGACACTGCGATCGAGCAGGGCAGGGATCTTGGAGTTGGGGTTGACCTCGACGAAGCCACTGGAGAACTGCTCGCCGTCGCCGATGCGGATCAGCCAGGCATCGTACTCAGCTCCGCTGTGCCCCAGCGCCAGCAACTCTTCGAGCAAGATGGTGGCCTTGACGCCATTGGGCGTTGCTAGCGAATACAGCTGCAAGGGTTGTTTACCCACCGGTAGCGCTTTGTCATGGGTGGCGCCGGCAACCGGGCGGTTGATACTGGCGAACTGACCGCCGGAGGCTGCGTCGTTGCGCCAGACCTTGGGCGGGACGTAGGGGGACTTGCTCATGCACGAAACTCCTCGATGGCGCAAAGCGGACATGTAAAGGCAGACCCGCATCTATGCCATGGGTTCGCGGCAAAGGGCAAATGCATTGGTTGCATGGCTTGGTATGTCCACTAAAGGTGATGCTATGGGGCCGCTTTGCTGCCCTTCGCGGGCAAGCCCGCTCCTACAGGTACTACGCGGAACATCAGGGAGTGAACCCTGTGGGATTGGGCTCGCCTGCGCTGCGAAGGGCTGCAAAGCGGCCCTCATTGGCTACTTAGACCGGAAGGCTCTGGTAAGGCTGCGCATCGCCTGGGCTATGGGCAAACTGGCGCTTGTACTCGCGGCTGAACTGCGAGGTGCTCTGGTACCCCACCCGGTGCGCGGTCTGCGCCACGCCCAGGCCTTCGCCGATCAGCATTTGCTGGGCCTTGAGCAGGCGCAGGCGTTTGAGGTACTGCATCGGCGCCATGTCGGTGCAGCGCTTGAAGTGCTCATGGAAGGTCGACACGCTCATGTTGGCGCAACTGGCCAACGCCTCCACGCTCAACGGCTCGGCGTAGTGCTCACGCAGATAAGCCAGCGCCGCGCCAATCCGGGCGAAATGTCCTTGTTGCTCGACCAAGGCTCGCAGCACGCCGGCCTGGGGGCCGCGCAAGGCGGTATAGAGCACCTCGCGCACCCGTGCCGGCCCCAGCACCCTGGCGTCCAGTGGATCCTGCAGGCACTGCAGCAAGCGCTCGACGCTCTCGCGCATCGGCGCGTCCAGTGCTGCCGAGGTCATCGACTGGGGCGTCTGCGCCTCGACTGCGGCATCGGGGGCAAGGCCCATGTTCTGCACCAACTCGCTGAGCACGCCACGATCGATATCGACGGCCACCCCTAGTAACGGCGCCTCAGCGGTAGCGAAGGTCTCGCACATGAACGGCACCGACAGCGCCTGCACCAAGTAATGTCCGGCGCCGTACTCCAGGGTGCGTGGTCCCAGGCGTGCCAGCTTGCTGCCCTGGGCCAGGATCATCAGGCTGGGCTCATAGAGCTGCGGGCTACTGGCCACGTAATGATCCCAACTCAATACCTGCACCTGGGGCAAGTGAGTCGGTACAAAGCCTGGGCGCGTGGCCAGGCTACGGATCAGGGCGCAAAGCGGGGCATTGGCGTCGACGTGGCGAGTGAGCTGCATGATGGACCAGGGCAGAGGATCAGACACTGGCATCTTCGCAGATTGCAGCGCCAGCGCCAGATGCTCACAGTCAGGTTCGGAGAATCAGGCATGCATGCCGGAGAATCTGCTGTGGGCGGAGCGGCTTTTGCCGAACAAAATGCGCCGCCTGAATCGTTTCACTTTTTGCGAGGTCCTGCATGTATACCGCCATCGGTTACGCCGCCCAAACTCCCACCAGTCCGCTGGCCCCCATGACCTTCGAGCGCCGCAGCCCGCGTGCCGATGACGTCGCCATCGAGATCCTCTACTGCGGTGTGTGCCACTCTGACATCCATCAGGCGCGCAACGAGTGGGGCATTGCCGTGTACCCACTGATGCCAGGCCATGAGATCGTCGGCCGGGTCACTGCGGTCGGTGCCAAGGTCACTCAGCACAAGGTCGGCGACCTGGTGGGCGTGGGTTGCATGGTCGACTCCTGCCGGCATTGCGAGGCCTGCGCCAAGGACCTGGAGCAGTACTGCCTGGAAGGGCCGACCATGACCTATGCCACCCCTGATCGGGTCGACGGCAGCAACACCATGGGTGGCTATTCCAACAGCATCGTGGTCAGCGAGCACTTCGTGTTGCGCATTCCCCAGGGCCTGGACCTGGCCAGCGCGGCGCCGATTCTGTGCGCCGGTATCACTACCTACTCGCCGCTCAAGCACCATGGCGTCGGCCCTGGGCACAAGGTTGGCATCCTCGGCATGGGTGGCCTGGGCCACATGGGCATCAAGTTCGCCAAGGCGCTGGGCGCTGAAGTGACGCTGTTCACCCGCTCGGCGGCCAAAGCCGAAGAAGCCCGTCGCCAGGGCGCCGATCACGTAATCGTGTCCACTGACCCGGAGCAGATGCGCGCTGCAGCGGGGCGTTTTGACTTCTTGCTCGACACCATTCCGGTACAGCACGATCTCAACCCCTACCTGGAAACGCTGACCTTCGATGGCGTGCACATTCTGGTCGGCTTGATCGAGCCGGTCGAGCCACCGCTGCATGCGGCCAATTTGGTGATGAAGCGCCGGGTGCTGGCGGGTTCGCTGATTGGCGGTATCGCCGAGACTCAGGAAGTGCTGGATTTCTGCGCCGAGCATGGCATCAGCTGCGATATCGAGATGCTCGATATCCGCAACATCAACCAGGCCTATGAGCGGATGATCGTTGGCGATGTGAAGTATCGCTTCGTGATCGACATGGCCACGCTGAAGGCCTGATGGAGCCGGCTCCGGCCTCACCGCGGGCGCGCTTGCCCCGCGATGAGGCCGGGGCAAACTGCTTACCAGGCCAGCGGCTTGTCCAGCCCCTTCCAGAACAACCAACGGCGCACCTCGGCATGCTCGCCGGTGCCGATCTGCCAGTCAGGCCGGCCACTGTCCAGGGCGATCAGCGAGATGAACCCGGCGTAGCTGGCGGCCACCAGGGTGCGGCCATCGGCACTGATATCCATCGCGCAGAGGGTCGAGCCCAGGTGATGCTGCCAGTGCTCACGACCATCCTCGCCAAAGGCCCGCAGGTAACCATGGGCATCGCCGACGATGTATTCGTGCTCGCGTGCTACACCGGCGTAGATTCGCGCGCCCTCGTGCAACAGTGGGGTACGTGGGTCGTCGCTGTAGTGCTCGGTGTCCAGCCCAGGCAGGTCGGCAGTGCGCACCCCGAGGGTGGCGCCGTTGTAGAAGTGGCAGGCGTTGAGCAGCAACTGATCGCCGCGCTGGTTGAACAGGGCAAAGTGCGGGTATTCGCTCACCGGACCGATCTCGGCGAGCAGTCGCAGCTGTTGGTCCAGGACCCGGTGGCGGCCGCACTGCTCGCCGATGGCGATCAGGCTGCCGTCGGCGGACAGGGCGCCGTGCTCCATGCCCAGCCCCAGGTTGATGTCGTCAGGGTCGATGCCTTGAGCCAGGTCTTGCAGAATCGCTTGCTCATCGGGCAGTAGCCGGGTGGCGCCAGTGGCGGCCAGCACGAACACGCCTTCGCTGCTGACCAGCAGCAGCCGTTGGCCATCGGGGAACGGCGTGATCGCGGTCGGCGTTGGCGGCAGGTCGAACGGCTCGAACGGGTAGCCGGCAGGCAACCCCTCCAGGCCGTTGGGCCAGGCAAACCGGGCGACCTGTGGCCCGCCCCAGCCATCGGTGACGCGGACCCCCTCGGCGTTGGCCAGGGCAAAGTAGCGGCGTTGTGGGCAGCGGCCGAAATGCTCGACACCGATCACCGGGGTCACGCTGTAGCCATCGATGCGCACTACCTGGCCGCGGTCGAACGGCGTGCCGATGCGCGCCAGCAGGCTGCCGTCATCAAGCAGCAGCAGGGTGCCGATAGCCTGACCGTGTTGCTCGAGCAAGGGCAGTAGCGGCTGGTGCGCCGGCGGCCAGGCCTCGCGAAACGCCTGGCGCTGCGCGTCACTCACGCCGGGTTGGTTAATCGCCTGCAAGGCCGCTTGCCAGGCTGGGAGCAGGTGTTCGGTGGGCGGCGCTTGCGGCTCTTGGAGATCGTCCCAGCCTTGCGCCTGCCCTTGGCTGACGAAGCGATTGATGGCCTGGGCATAGCTACTGACCGCCTGTTGCCATTGCTGCTGGGGGTGTTGCTTGTCCATGGGCGGATCGGACTCCTTGTTCCGCGGTCTATCAGAAGCGCGCATGGTACTCCGGTTGCACTGCGGTTGTGAGGCCCAGGCTTGACGCGTACCATGCCGGGCATCCTTCCAATAATTTTTGTCCACACCCGCCAGAGGGCCGACTCGCTGGCTGGCGGGGGTGTCGTCGTCTTTTTTCTTTGGAGCTACACGCCACTTCCATGAATGGTCCCATCCCTACATCCATGCCCGCACCGGTGGGCGGCGGCAGTTGGCTGAGCGTGATCGCGCTGGCCCTGGCGGCGTTCATCTTCAACACCACCGAGTTCGTCCCGGTGGCGCTGCTCAGTGACATCGGCCGCAGTTTCGACATGACCACCGCCCAGGTCGGCCTGATGCTGACCATCTATGCCTGGGTGGTCGCCCTGGCTTCGCTGCCGATGATGTTGCTGACGCGCAACGTCGAGCGGCGCCGGTTGCTGTTGTTCGTGTTTTTGGTGTTCATCCTCAGCCACTTGTTGTCGTGGCTGTCGCAGAGCTTTGCCATGCTGCTGGTCAGCCGAATCGGCATCGCCTTGGCCCATGCCGTGTTCTGGGCGATCACCGCCTCTCTGGCGGTGCGCGTAGCTCCACCTGGGCAGCAGGCCAAGGCCCTGGGCTTGCTAGCCACCGGCACCACGCTGGCGATGGTGCTCGGTATCCCCTTGGGGCGCGTGGTGGGTGAGGCGCTGGGTTGGCGGGTGACTTTCTTGAGCATTGCTGGGGTGGCGCTGGCGACCATGCTTTGCCTGATGAAGTCGCTGCCGCTGCTGCCGAGCCAGAACTCAGGGTCGCTGCGCAGTCTGCCGATCCTGTTCAAGCGCCCGGCGCTGGTGATTACCTACCTGCTGGTCACCCTGGTGATCACTGCGCAGTTCACCGCCTACAGCTACATCGAGCCGTTCGCCCTGCATGTGGCGCAGATCGGCGGTGAGCGCACCACTTTGTTGCTGCTGTTGTTCGGCGGCGCCGGGGTATTGGGTTCGGTGCTGTTCAGCCGCTATAGCGATCGCTTCCCGCATGGCTTTCTGGTCGGTTCGATCGGCTGCCTGGCGGCATGCCTGCTGTTGCTGTTGCCGCTGTCGGGCAATTTCACAGCGTTCGCTGTGCTGAGCATGTTTTGGGGCGTGGCGATTCTGAGCTTCAGCCTGTCGCTGCAATCGAAGACCTTGAAGCTCGCATCCGATGCCACCGATGTGGCCATGGCGCTGTTCTCCGGTATCTACAACATCGGCATCGGCGGCGGGGCATTGCTGGGCAGTATCGTCAGCAGCCAGATGGGTGTGGCCAATATCGGCCTGGTCGGTGGCAGTGTTGCCTTGGTTGGGCTGGTGCTGGCCGTGGCCAGCACCACGCTATTTCGTCAGGCAGTGCCAGCGCCACACTGAGAGAGTCGGCTTTCTTGCTCAGGCCAACAGCGCCGACCAGGCCGAGACGATCAGCAGCCACGCCAACAGCTGATTGAATCGCCGCACCCGCTGCGGTGACTGCAACCAGCGGGCGCTGCCGACGCCGAGCAGCGCCCAGGCAGTCATGCACGGCAGGGCGATGATCAGAAAGATCAGCGCCAACTGCCACACCGGCTGCCCAGGCGCGGCAAACACGCCGATGATCGCGATTGCCATCATCCATACCTTGGGGTTGATCAACTGCAAGGTGGCCGCGCTCACTGCCCCAAAGCGTGCCCGCTGGGTACCGTGCAAAGGCGCAGCGGCGCTGCGCAGCAACTGCCAGCCGAGCCAACTCAGCCAAAGTACGCCCAGCCAACTCATCAGCTGCTGCGCGACGGGGTGCTGCAACAGCACTTCGGCCAAGCCCAAACCCACCACCCAGACCATCCCCGCTGCAGCCAGACAGCCGCTGAGGATCGGCGCCACGCTGGCGCGCAGGCCGCGCTGGGCGCCGTGGGCGAGGATCAGCAGATTGGTCGGCCCCGGGCTGATACAGGCAACCAGGGCGAACAGGACAAAGGGCAACAGCGACTGCGCCATGACGGGCTACTCCACACAATTGGAGCACCATGCTCGCCGCTGGCGGCGGATCAGTCTGGAACGATTGAGCAGCGGCGGCGGTAGTCTGCCGGGGTCAATTGATACGCCCGGCGAAACCAGCGCCCCAGGTGACTCTGGTCGGCAAAGCCCAGGGCGCTGGCCACCTCGGCGGGCGTTTGGCCTTGCCCCAGCAGGCGGCGGGCGCGGGCGATCCGCAGCTGGATCAGGTAGGCATGCGGGGCCAGGCCAAAGGCGGCCTTGAACGCCCGGGTCAGGCGGAAGCGGTCAACGCCACAGGTGCGCGCCAGGTCATCCAAGCCGATGTCCTGATCCAGATGCGCATGCAGATAGTCACGGGCCACCTGCGCGGTCAGTGGCAGGCGTGGGTCTGGGTTGAGCCGTTTGCGCCAGTGCAGGTGCTGGGTGAGGCAGGCGAGCAGATCGTCCATGGCGGTTTGCCGTACGATGCGCAGCTCTTTGCCGTGCATGGCCTGGAACGCCCGCAAGGTAGCCCCCGTCAGGCGTTCGTCGCGGCACAGGGTATCGGCGAAGCTGGGCAGGCCATCGGCGGGCGCGTGCTCGAACAAGGCGCGCACTTCGGCCTCCATCCAGTTGGGGTCCAGATACAGCGTCGAATAGGTAAAGCCATCCTCGGTGGGGGCCTGGCCATCGTGGAGTTCGCCAGGTTCGAGCAAGAACACCTGGCCCGGCGTACTGCGATGGCGGGCGCGGCGGCAGTGGAACTGCTGCACGCCTTGTTCGGTCACGCCCACCAGATAGCTGTCGTGCCAGTGCGGGTCGTAGGCATGGCCGATGAAATGCGCCCGTACCGACTCGATGCCGGTATCGACGTCTTGGGCAAGGTCGATCCAGTTGCTCATGGCCATGGCCGCTTGTGAGGAGTCTTCAACCTTATCCCAGATGCAGGCGGCAGGTTTAGAACGAATGTGCAGCGAGTATCGATTTTCGTCATCGGCTTGAAAGTGTTGCTGTATTTCACTGGTTTTTCTTGTTTTCAGTAACGCTAATATGCGCCTCAAATCCGTACTCCCAAGGAGCTCAATCGATGGACACCGTGACCCTGGCCAAACGCCGCTATACCACCAAAGCCTACGACGCCGCCCGCAAGATTCCCCAGGCGACCGTCGATACCTTGCTTGAGCAACTGCGCCACAGCCCTTCTTCGGTCAACTCGCAGCCGTGGCACTTCATCGTTGCCGACAGCGATGAAGGCAAGGCGCGTATTGCCAAGAGCACCGAGGCGTTCGCCTACAACACGCCGAAGATCCTCAACGCTTCGCACGTGATCGTCTTCGCCACCCGTACCGAAATGCCTGATGCGCATCTGCAGGCAGTGCTGGATCAGGAAACCCTAGATGGCCGCTTCCGTGACGATCAGGCACGCACAGGGCAAGATCAAAGCCGCCGTTTCTACGTCAATCTGCACCGTTTCGATCAAAAGGACGTGCAGCACTGGATGGAAAAGCAGACGTACCTGGCGCTGGGCACGGCGCTGCTCGGTGCGGCCGCGCTGAACATTGATGCTACGCCAATCGAAGGTTTCGACAGCAAGGCGCTGGATGCAGAGTTGGGCCTGCGTGAGCGTGGCTTCACCAGCGTCGTGCTGTTGTGCCTGGGCTACCGCAGCCCGGAAGACTTCAACGCCGGTCTGAACAAGTCGCGCCTGCCCGCCTCGACGGTGTTCACCTTCCTCTGAAGGCCAAGGTGATGGCACTGTGCAGTTAGGACACTCGCCCTAGAGTCAAAAGGTGCGAGGGGGGCAATAATCGGGGCGTTTCATTGACCACAAGGAGTGTTGATCATGACTAGCCCTGATGCGTTCAGCCATGACGTATTGCGTGACTTGAGTGAAGAAGAAACCGAGCTGATCAGCGGCGGTGCCGGCCAACCGGAAATCGTCCGCGGGCCGCCGCCGCAGTTTCCCGAATGGCCTGAGCTGTTCGGCGACAGCCATTGATTGGCGACGTGCCTGGCCTCGGCTGATTCAGCCTCGGCCTGCCTCATCTACTTCAAGGAGCGTTATTTATGCCTTCTGTACATGCACAAACCCCGCGCGAGTTGAGCGTCGAGGAGCTGGATCAGGTCGCGGGTGGCTCGGATGCGACCATCATGCCGGTATTTCCGCCGGTGAGCAGGCCGATCTGCGGTGGGCCGGACGTGCCACCGCCGCATCTACCGCGCTATCCCGATGTGCCACCGCCCAATGATATTCGCGGCCCAACCCTGGGGCTTTGACAACACCGCCAGAACACCTGTCCAGGGTCATGCGCAGTACAGCAGGCACATGAACTTGGACAGGCAGCTACCACAATGCAGTCGCAGCAGCCAATACCACTCGCTTGAACACCTCCACGGCTTTGTCTACATCCGCTTCCTTGGTGTAACGGCCAAGGCTCAGGCGCACACTGTTGCGTGCCTTGCGCTCGTCCAGCCCGAGTGCCAGCAATACATGTGAGGCAGCATTGCTGGCTGAGTTACAGGCTGAGGTGCTCGACAGCGCCAGCTCACTGGCCAATGCAGAGCTATTGAAACCACTGGCATCGATGCACAGGTTCAGGGTGTGGGGAATGCGTTGCTCTGGGCAGCCATTGAGACTGACACCGGGCAAGGCCAGCAGGCCGTTACGCAGGCGCGCGCTCAAGGCCTGGATGTGTTGGTGCTCGCTGTCGCCGGGCTCGCCGGCGAGGGCGAAGGCGCTGCCCATGCCAACGATCTGATGGGTGGCCAGGGTGCCCGAGCGCAGGCCGCGCTCGTGGCCGCCACCGTGCATTTGCGCGTACAGCTTCGGGCGCGCACGAGCGCCGACGTAAAGCGCACCGATACCCTTGGGGCCATACACCTTGTGTGCCGAGAAGGACATCAGGTCGACAGCCTGCTCGGCCAGGTCGAGGTGCACCTTACCCACGGCCTGGGCGGCGTCGACATGCAGCAGCGCACCATGGGCGCGAACCAAGGCGCCAATCGCAGTGAAGTCAGTCAGCGTGCCAAGTTCGTTGTTCACCGCCATCAGCGACACCAGTCGGGTGTCTTCGCGCAATGCCTGGTGCACCGCGTCGGGCTGGATCAAGCCGGCCGCATCAGGCTTGAGTCGGGTCACTGTCCAGCCTTGGCGTTCAAGTTCGGCCACGGTGTCCAACACGGCCTTGTGTTCCAGCAGGCTGGTGATCAGGTGGCCTGGTTCACCACAGCCTTGGGCGACGCCTTTGAGCGCCAGGTTGTTCGATTCGGTGGCGCCGGAGGTCCAGACCAGATCGTCCGGATGCGCGCCTACCCGTTGCGCCACTTGTTTACGCGCCTGCTCGACCAGCTCGCGTGCGGCTTGTCCATAAAAGTGGCCACTGGAGGCCGGGTTGCCGAAGTTCGCTTCTCGTCCAAGGCAGGCAAGCATGGTTTCGATAACCCGGTCGTCGACCGGGGTAGTGGCGGCGTAATCGAAGTAGAGCGGGGCGCTGGGCATGATGAGGCGAATCCGTGCATGTCGCCTTGGAGGTGGCGATCGATGCATTCATGCTACTGGTGTGGTCGGAAAGATTTTTTCTATCTTTTCGGCTATTTGCCCTTTCAGTAGAAAATACTTCTCCAAATTAAGGCTTAGGTAGCAAGTATTCTCCAGAGGCCAGCCTAGAGAGGTTCAAGCGCCTTTTCTTCTTCGATTACCACCCGCTCGCATAGCTCGATAATTTGCTCGCGCATCCAGCGGTTGGCTGGATCCTGGTCAGTGCTTTCGTGCCAATACAGATGAGTTTCCAAGGGCGGCACTTCCACCGGCAGGGGCAGGTGACGCAGGTTGTGGCGGCGGGCGAAGCGTTCCGGCACGGTCATCACCATGTCGGTCTGCTGCAATACCTGCGAGGCCATCAGGTAGTGCTGCGAGCGCAGGGCGATCTTGCGCTGCACGCCCATCTTGCCCAGGGCCAGATCGACATAGCCCAGGCCGTTGCGGCGGCTGGAGATATGGATATGGGTCATGCCCAGGTAGTTGTCCAAGGTCAGCTTGCCGTCGGCCAAGGGGTGACCTTGGCGCAGGGCGCAGACGTAACGGTCCTGCATGAGTTTGACGTGACGCACCTGCGGGTCGGTGTTCAATGGCGCGTCGACGGCAAAGTCCAGGCGCCCGGCGGCCAGCTCCTTGGTGGTTTCACGGCGTTTGCACAGGAAACTCTCGATCATCACCGCCGGCGCCAGACGTCGCAGACGCTGGAACAGCGGTGGCAGGATCACCGCCTCGGTGAGGTCGGTCATGCTGATGCGAAAGGTCTTGTTGGCCTGCTGTGGATTGAAGATGCGGCTCTCTTGCACCGACACCCGCAACAGCGCCAGCGCGTTGCGCACCGGGCCAATGATGTTCTGCGCCATCGGCGTGGGCACCATGCCTTGGGCGGTGCGTACGAACAGCGGGTCGTTGAAGGTTTCGCGCAGCCGCGACAGGGCGTTGGACACCGCCGGCTGGGTGATGCCGACAATCTGTCCGGCGCGGGTCAGGTTGGCTTCGGTATAGATGGCGTCAAAGACGATGAACAGATTCAGGTCAACCTTGCTGAGGTTCATGGGCGCCGCTCGTTGTTGGAGTTATGGCTCGATCATATATCGGTTATGAATGTTTATACACGCGCAAAATAGACTAGGTGGATCGACTGCGGCTGTTCTAGTCTCTGGCCCATGTTCTTCATCCCGTGAAGGTAGCCCCAATGGATTTCGCCTATTCGCCCAAGGTCCAGGCTCTGCGTGAGCGCGTCAGTGCGTTCATGGAGGCCTATGTCTACCCCGCAGAACCGGTGTTCGAGCGCCAGGTTGCCGAGGGCGACCGCTGGCAACCCACTGCGATCATGGAAGAACTCAAAGCCAAGGCCCGCGCCGAGGGACTGTGGAATCTGTTCTTGCCTGAGTCAGAGCTCGGAGCCGGCCTGAGCAACCTGGAATACGCGCCGCTGGCCGAGATCATGGGCCGCTCGCTGCTGGGGCCGGAGCCGTTCAACTGCTCGGCGCCCGATACCGGCAACATGGAAGTGCTGGTGCGCTACGGCAGCGAGACGCAAAAACGCCAGTGGCTGGAACCGCTGCTGCGTGGCGAGATTCGTTCGGCGTTCGCCATGACCGAACCCGACGTCGCCTCTTCGGACGCCACCAACATGGCAGCCACCGCAGTGCGCGACGGTGATGAGTGGGTGATCAATGGCCGTAAATGGTGGACCTCCGGCGCCTGCGATCCGCGCTGCAAGGTGATGATCTTCATGGGCCTGTCCAACCCGGACGGACCCCGCCACCAGCAGCACTCGATGATACTGGTGCCGACCGATGCGCCGGGGGTGAAGATTGTCCGCCCACTGCCGGTATTCGGCTATGACGACGCGCCGCATGGCCACGCCGAGGTGCTGTTCGAGAACGTGCGGGTGCCTTATGAGAATGTCCTGCTTGGTGAAGGTCGCGGCTTCGAGATCGCCCAGGGGCGCCTGGGGCCTGGGCGCATTCACCACTGCATGCGCTCGATCGGCATGGCCGAGCGCGCCCTGGAATTGATGTGCAAGCGTTCGGTCGAGCGCACCGCGTTCGGCCGCCCACTGGCGCGTCTGGGCGGCAACGTCGACAAGATCGCCGATTCACGGATGGAGATCGACATGGCGCGGCTGCTGACCCTCAAGGCTGCATACATGATGGACACCGTCGGCAACAAGGTCGCGCGCAGCGAGATTGCCCAGATCAAGGTCGTGGCGCCCAATGTCGCCCTGCGCGTGATCGACCGGGCTATCCAGATTCATGGGGGGGCAGGGGTCAGCGGTGATTTCCCGCTGGCCTACATGTACGCCATGCAGCGCACCCTGCGCCTGGCCGATGGGCCGGATGAAGTGCACCGGGCGGCGATTGGTAAGTACGAGATTGGCAAGTACGTGCCTAAGGAGATGTTGCGCGGGCACTGATAGCGCCAGGCCGGCCTCTTTACCGGTAACTGGCCGTGTGCAGCACTGCCAGTTACCGGGGTGGCGCCCCTCAGGATTCAGGGTGTTTTCAGGTCCACCAGCAGATCCTTGGCAGCCTTGGTGGCCAAGACGCTCATCAGCCTGCTCATCTCATCCTGGCGGCCGATGCCTGATTCAGTGCCGCCCATCATCACGCTCGGTACCGGGGCCTTGGCCGCCGCTTCAGCCCATGCGCGGTTGATCTGCACCAGTGCATCGAGTTTGTTTTGCAGGGCACCATCGGCCTTGAGCGACGCCTCGCGGGCGTAGGCTTCGGCGTCGGCACTGATCTTGGTGGCTTGGGCATTGACCTGGGCTTTATCGCGCAGCAGCTCAGCAGTCTGCTTATCGATCTCGGCGCGGCGTTTTTCCCGATCGGCATTGATCAATGCCAACTGCTTTTCCGTCTCCGCCTCGGTGGTGCGCTCGATCTGCTGGCGCAGACTTTCCTGGCGCTTGGCCTCCACGTCCTTGGCGCCACGAGCGGACACCAACTCTTTTTCCTCTTCTTCCTTGAGGCGGTTTTGCCGGGCCACCGCCAGTTCCGCCAGCGCTTGCTGCACCCGCACCATACGCTCTTGATACTGCGGGTTGGGGTCGATATGGGTTACCCGAGCATCGACGACTTCGACGCCAAACAGGCGAAATTGCTGCTGTTTGCGCAGCTCTTGGCCATCTTTGTCGAGCTTCTTTTCGATGACGAAGCGGGTGGCGCTGTTGTCGCCGAAACTGCCCTGGTCGGTGCCGGCCTGGAGCACGGCGGTCTGGGCTGGGAAATGGTCGCGCTGTACGCGGATCTCCTTGCGACTGGTCAGGTACAGGCCATTGCGCAACTGGTTCTCGAACTCGGCACCAAAGTGGCTGCGATTGCCGGCATAGTAATCGTCGGCGCTCATCAGTGACGCCGTGGCTTGCAGGGTTTCCTTGACTGCCGGCAGCAGCGCACGCTGGAGGAAGTTATCCGGCGTGCGGTACTCCTGGGCAATCTTCAGGAACGCGTCCGCTGAGGGCAGGCGAAACTGGGTGCTGAACTCGGCCTTGGCGTCGACATTGCCCAGGAACACGATGGGCAGGTTTTCCAGGGTTACTGACGGATGACCACTGCGATTGCCTTCCTCGTTGTCCGCCTGCAGGGCCGACTGGACGCCGATAGTGCGCCGCCAGGAGGTGCTGCGGCCGAACCATTTGGTTGCGTAGCCTACGTCTTCGACGACTTTTTCCTCGCCGAAAATCGTCCGTACATGGGTCATCTGACCTGCTTCGTTGTAGAACAGCACTTGGTTGAACAGCGCTGCCAGGGCGGCGCCGGCGATCAGCGGGATGGCGATGACGGCAATGAGCTTGCGGTTGACGCGCAGTTGGCTGAGGTCAGGTATCGGTGGCTTTTCCATGAGGGCACTCCTTGTGAAGGGACGTGCATGCTGGTTAACAGGGGACAAGCTTCACAGTCAGCTAAATCATACGTGGCTGTAGGAAGCTTCTATTTTTGTTCTGCAAATACCTTTAAGGCTCATCCATCACGTGGTAGCTGCGCTACACTCGGCAGCATGATCTATCTCGCCCAATCCCCCCTGATGTGCACCTACATGACCGCCTCTGGCGGGCCATGAGGTCACGGCTGCCTAGCAGCCCCGGATAGAACCTGAAGGCCCCGCCAGCAATGGACGGGGCCTTTTGCTGCTCCGTTCGCACAATTAAATGGAGACAGAGCATGTTCGAAATTCGTCGCGCCACCCGTGATGACGCCCAGATCGCCTTCGACATTCGCCGACTGGCCATCCGTGCCCAGTGCATCGGCCCCTATAACCAGCAAGACATGCTGGCGTGGACGCGGGGATCACTCAACAAGTGGTTTACTGATTTGGTGCAGCAGCACTTTCAGCTGGTGTGCGCGCAGGGCAGGGTGGTCGCTACCGGCATGCTGGATGTTGAGGTGGGTGAAATCGGCGCGATCTTCGTTCATCCCGAGTTCATGGGGCGTGGCATCGGTCGGTTGCTGATCGAGCATCTCGAAGGGCTGGCGCTTGAGGCGAACCTGGCCCAGATCAAACTGGATGCCACGCTTAACGCGGTGGCGTTCTATCGCGCGTGCGGTTTCGTCGGCGAGCAGCGGTCGATCTATCAGTCACCTTCGGGCTTGCAGCTGGCCTGCGTGCCGATGCTCAAAGTGCTGGGCCAGTCGGTGAGGCCGTGAGAAACGTTTAAGTTTTTGCCTCAGCGATAAAGAGCTTTCCGCAAGGTGTGTAGGACCTGTCTGTTTCTTGGTTCCAAGGGAAAAAGGACGCCCTGCAACTGCTAGGTTCCGTTGCTCTAGCCAGCATAAGGAACTTGCACATGCGTATAGATTTGGGGTGTAAGGGGCAGGCGCTGGACGGTGATCTCACCACCACCGGCGCCACCTGCATCGCCACGGGCGCGAGCTATACGTCCAATGGGCGAATGGTGTTGCGTATGGGGGACAGCATCACAGCGTGTCCGCTGTGTGGTGAAATCGGCAAGGTCGTTGAAGGCGTTTCGTTCTTCATCTCCGATGGTCAAGCCGTGGCCATGGATGGCGCGCTGGTGGCCTGTGGTTGTCCGAGTGGAAGTAACCGGGTCGTGGCCCCGCTAAACCGCGTTGAACCGATCGCGCGGGCGACGCCAGTGGCAGATTCGTCGTACTCGCAAGCGGCCACAGCAACACCGAGGAGCCTGTCCAGCGCTGCGCCACGCCACGCGGTTGATTCGCTGCCGTTCACTCAAGAGCCGGGTTTCTACCTCGTGCCGCGCAGCATGTCCTTTCCACAGGTCCTGATGCACCTGGCCGAACAGGACAGCACCTTACCCCTCTCGCGTTTGCAGATGCTCAACCCTACCTACCAGCAGGGCTTCAAAGGGGGCGAGATCTTTGTCATCGGCGATCCGGACAACGGCCATGCCTGCACACGCGAGGAAGGTCAGCTGATGGCTGCGGCGCAGCAGGCCCGTGAATCATTGGCGCTGCTGGACCGGGGTGAGGCGGATTTCATGATGCTTCACCAAGCCGAGATTGCCGGGCTGCTCAACGGTGCCAGCCAGTCGATGGGCGTAGGCAAGGACATGCTCGAGCAGGGCCTGGGGCAGGTCAGAGCCACCTTGGTGGATATCGAGCGCCTGCATCAGCAGCAGTTTGCGCGCTACGGGCACCTGAAAAGTCCGGAGTTTTTTGCAGCGCGGCAAGGACTGCTCAATCAACTGGACGGCCAGTTGAAGACCGCCTTTCTCAATAAACAATTGAATCTGGGCAGTTATGAGAGACTGCGACGGGATCTTGGAATTTCCACCAAGAGCCTCATTCACCATTGGTCGAGGGCGGGTGGTCCGGGGCAGATACCGGGGTATGCGACGCATTTGGATGAGGTGGCGAAAACGGCGAAGTATCTAAAGTATGGCGGGGCTGTCGGCACTGGGCTGGGAGGGGCAGCTTCCTATCTGAAGGTGCAAGAGGTTTGCCGCGCAGGAGAGTCGGCTGAGTGTAGAAAAATTCGGATGACGGAGGCTGGGAGCTTCGCGATCGGAATGGGTGGAGCGACGTTAGGCGCAAAGCTCGGAGGGGTTGCAGCAGGTGCAGTGTGCGGTGTGTTCTCCATAGGAACAGGGGGTCTTGGTACGCCCATATGTGCTTTGGTTCTGGTGGGTGGCGGGTCCGCAGTTGGAGGACTTGGAGGTAGTGCGGTAGGTGAAAGGCTGGCAGAGGAGTTATATGAGTTCGGACATGATTGATTTTGACAGTTGGCCGCAGCTTGTAAGAATTGTCTTCTTGGCAGGGCCGTTTTTAGTTGGATTGCCAGGTGTTGCCATGAGCCTGTACATCGCCTGTACTCGCGAATTCCACATCATGTTGTCTGCCATTCAAAGTAGTCCATGGCTTGAGCAACAGAAACGAGGGTGGGGTATCGGCAGGTTTAAATCTCGCTGGATGCTGGTCTGTTTCGTTTGCGGCTTGCTCTTACTCCCTGGACCACATATACGCAGGGGGTTGCTAGATATTAACGAGCTGCGCAATTTTCCTCGGGGTTTGAAACGAAGGATGCTGGTTTCTGTATGGCTTACCATAATCGGATTCACTTGGATGATGGTTGCCTTTGTCCTCATCCGACTGTCCCAAGCATGAAGCCTAAGCACTATATGCTTGCTAACTCATAATGCTGGCGTTTCAGGCCTGCAGACTCGCCAGTACTTTTATAAATCACCTAGGTAGGTCGCCAGGCATTATGCTTTGAATGGCAACTCAGACCCGCAAATGCGGGTCTTTCTTTTCTTCAGCGCTAGACGTTTGGCCGGGTTTGACTGCCTGTGAGTCCGTAGCTTCACCTGTTGCGATGGGGCTAAGGCCAGCGTCCTTTTCCTGGCTATCCCGCGTCTTGAACAGCGACAACAGCACCCCGCCGAGCAACAAGCCGAACGTCACCCCCAGTGACAGCAACGCCGGCACCTTGCCCACCATCCCGTGGTAGAAAATCTTGCAACCAATGAAGATCAACACCAGCGCCAGCGCGTATTTGAGATAGACGAAGCGGTGCATCAACGCCGCCAGGGCGAAGTACAGCGAACGTAGGCCGAGGATGGCGAAAATGTTCGAGGTGTAGACGATGAAGGGATCTTGGGTGATGGCGAAGATCGCCGGGACACTGTCGACGGCGAACACCAGGTCAGCCAGCTCGATCAACACCAGGGCCAGAAACAGCGGCGTGGCATAGCGCAGCGCCTTGCTTTGCCCTGGTGGGGTCAGGTGGACGAAAAAGTGCGGGCCGTGGATCTGGTCGGTGACGCGCATATGCCCCCGTACGAAGCGCAGCACCGGATTATTGGCCAGGTCCGGATGGCTATCTTGTTTGGAAAAGGCCATCTTCACCCCGGTGAACAGCAAGAACGCGCCGAACAGATAAAGCACCCAGGCAAAGTTCTGCACCAAAGCCGCGCCCACGCCGATCATGATCGCGCGCAAGAACACCACCCCGAGAATGCCCCAGAACAACACCCGGTGCTGGTAGCGGCGGGGGATGGCAAAGAAGCTGAAGATCATGGCCATGACGAACACGTTGTCCATCGACAACGACTGCTCGACCAAAAAGCCGGTGTAGAACTCCAGCGCTGACTGCGCACCCAGTTCAAACCACACCCACACCCCGAACAGCACGCCCACGCTGAAGTAGCCCGAATACAGCAGCAGGCTTTCGCGCATCTCGATTTCGCGGTCTTTGCGGTGCAGCACGCCCAGGTCCAACACCAGCAGACCAACGACGATGGCGATGAATACCAGCCACAACCAGGCGCTGGTGCCGAGCAATGGGGTAGTGAGATAGGTGTGTAGAGCCGTCATGAGCCCCTCCTTGATTGTCGACGTTGCATGGCAACAGTGATCCGACATGGCGGCGTGGCAGCCGTCAGAGGGGCCCGGTATCACATGGGTTTGAGCCTAGACCCATTTCCCCCAGTGCTCGAATGCGGCGCTGTTACATTTCTTTGCTTGGATCCAATTATTACGAATGATTACTAATTGTAATAAAATGTTGGAAGCGATTAAGATTCATTCCCGTTGCCGCAGAGCAGCCACGCCAGGGCGTGATCAAGCAAAAAATAACAACCAGTGATTAGCGCCAACGTACGAGCAAATAACAACTAGGGGTCTACCAGCGTGCAACTGCACCACTCTGTGAACACGGTTCAAGCGGCAAGGATTGCCAGCAGTGAACGCCCGCGGCGTCATCCGCTGGCATTGGCAATTCTCGCAGCCAGCCTTGCAGCACCGGGCGCCATGGCCTGGGCAGAGGAGGCCAGCGACAAGGGCGCTTTGGAGTTGGGCGCCACCGCCATCAACGATACCCATCTGGGCGAGACCACCGAGGGCTCTGGTTCCTACACCACCGGCGCCACGCGCACGGCCACGCGCATGGCCTTGTCGCCGCGCGAGACCCCGCAGTCGGTGAGTGTGATTACCCGTCAGCAGATGGATGACCAGAATCTCACCAGCATTGGTGACGTGCTGGGCAAGACCCCAGGTATTACGGTCACCAAACTCGACAGCAGCCGCGCCAGCTTCCAGGCGCGTGGTTTTGAGATCGACAACTTCCAGATCGACGGCATTCCAGCGGCGTTCCGTTTTGGCAATGGCATCGACCAGACCGACATGGTCATCTATGACCGGGTTGAAGTGCTGCGCGGCGCCACTGGCCTGCTCAGTGGCTTTGGCTCGCCGTCGGCCACCGTCAACCTGGTGCGCAAACGGCCGACCCGCGAGTTTTCCGGTTACGGCTCGCTTGGCGCGGGCAGCTGGGACACCTACCGCGGCGAATTCGACATCGGTGGATCGCTGACACCGACCGGCAACGTGCGTGGTCGCTTCGTCACCGCCTATGAAGACGGCCAGTCGTTCATGGATAACCTGTCCGAGAAAAAACAGGTGATGTACGGCATCGTCGAAGCTGACCTGTCCGAAGACACCCTGCTCAGCGTTGGCCTGAGCCGCCAGACCAATCGCCCGGAAGGCTCGTCGTGGGGGCCATCCACTGCCCTGGTGGACAGCACCGGCAATGGCTTCAGCATGCCACGCTCGTTCAACCCGGCCACCAAATGGAGCCAGTGGGATAACACCGCCGACAACCTGTTCGTCACCCTCGAACAGCGCCTGGCCAACGATTGGTCGGTCAAGGCCTCGGTCAGCCGCACCGAAACCGACTCGCCGATCACCCTAGGCTCGGCCGCCAGTGGCAATCCCAACCCGGTCGATGGCAGCGGCATGGGCGTGTGGCTGGGCCGCTACCGCTACAAGACCGACCAGAACGCCTACGACCTGTACGCCAGCGGGCCATTCCAACTGATGGGCCGCGAGCACGAACTGGTCGCCGGTATTTCCCACCGCGACATCCGTGCCCACGAAGAGAACTGGCTGTTCTTCTTTGGTAGCGCCGACAACATCTTCCAATGGAACGGCGATTTCCCCGAACCTGACTGGGGCCGCCCGACCAGCAAGGTCGACACCCGCCTGCAGGAAAGCGCCGCCTACCTGAGCGCGCGCTTCAAGCCTACCGATCAGCTTTCGCTGATCGTCGGCAGCCGCTTGTCCAACTGGCAGCTCGATAGCACCCGCCTGGATACCACTACCGGCCAGCGCTCCAAGCAGCAGGAGCTGGAAGAGAACGGCGTGGTCGTGCCCTACGCCGGGGTTGTCTATGACTTGAACGACAACTGGTCGGTCTACGGCAGTTACACCAGCATCTTCAAACCGCACGAGAGCGAGCAGGATATCAGCGGCAAGATCATCGAGCCGGAGGAGGGCGATGCCTACGAGCTGGGGGTCAAGAGCGAGTTCTTCGACGGCCGCCTGAACGCCAGCCTGGCTGTGTTCGAGGTGCGTCAGGACAACTTGCCGGAAATGGTGGGTTTCGATGCGGTCAACAACCAGTCGATCTACCGCGCGGTGCAAGGTGCCAAGACTCGTGGCTTCGAGCTGGAGGTCGCGGGTGAACTGACCACCGACTGGCATGTGCAGGGTGGTTTCACCCACCGCATCACGCGCGATGGCGAGGGCGACAAGATCTCCACCATCGAGCCAGAAAACCTGCTGCGCCTGTCCACCACCTATCGTTTGCCTGGGGTGTGGAGCAAGCTTACGGTTGGCGGCTCGGCCAACTGGCAGAGCAAGATCTGGAAGGATCTGTACAACCCAGCCAGTGGTGAAAACGATTATCGCCACACCCAGGCCAGCTACCTGACCCTGGATGCGATGGCCAAGTACCAGGTGACCGATCAGTTGTCGGTGACGCTCAACGGCAACAACCTGAGCGATAAGCGCTACTACAGCAACCTGGGTTTCTATGAGGGTGGGTTCTATGGCGATCCGCGTAACTTCATGCTGACTACGCGGTACGACTTCTAAGCTGAGCCGGGCAATACCGGCCTCATCGCGGGGCAAGCCCGCTCCCACGGATACGCACAGTTGCGTGGGAGCGGGCTTGCCCCGCGATGAGGCCACTATGGCAACCCACGTCAATACACCCAAACCTCAACCCGCCGATTGCGCAGGCGCCCCTGTTCCTGATCGTTGTCGGCCACCGGCAGTTCATCACCCATGCCGGTCACCTCCTTGAACTGCACGCCATCGCGGGCCAACTCGCGGCGTACCGCCATCGCCCGCAAGCGCGAAAGCAGCGCGGCGCGCCCTGGCGTCTCCTTGGGGTCGCCAAAGCCGACCAGCACCGTCTTGTTGTGCAACTTGCCCGTCTGGCGCAGGTAATCAGCCACCCGCCGCACATCGCGCAACGCCTTGTTGTCGAGGCTGGCACTGCCTTGCTGAAAGCGAAAATTGACGGTCAGACGCTGCGCCTCATCGGCCAGGTTGCGGTAGCGTGGCGGCATATCCGCTTGCGTGGGCACCGTCAGCGCCTTGACCTGCTGCGAGACAAACCCCTGTTCAGCGACAATCGCCTGGCCTGCCGGGCTCTGCGCAAACTCGGCCAGTGCCCGGGCCAACGGTTGCGGGTTGCTGGGCAAGTAAAAATACAATCGCCGCGACAGCGGATAGTCTTCGCTGGCCACCAGTGCGCGGCTGGGCAGCAGGGCCGGCGCGTCGCCCTCGGCGATGGCCAGCACCTTGGCCCCGTGCACCGCGGCAAGGCTGCTAAAACCAATCGCCTGGCGATCAGCCTTGACCCGCTCCGCCAGTTGCTCACTGGATTCAAAGCGCAGCGCCTGGCTGTCCAGCACGCTGGCGTGAGTGTCCAGTACCAGCGCCTTGAAGGTTTCGAAGGTGCCGGAGCGATCGTCACGCGCGTACAGACGAATCGGCCCGCCGGGCACGCCTAACTGCTCCCAGCGCGACACCTGGCCTGAGAACACCTGCGCCAGTTGCTCGGTAGTGAGCTTGGCCAGCGGGTTGTCCGGATGCACGATCAGCGCAACGCCGTCCAGGCCGATCACCTGCTCTTGGGCCGGGCTACGTAAATCGCCCAGTCCCCGCAGGCGCTGGGTTTCGGCTTCGCTGATGGGGCGCGAGGCGGCGGCAAGGTCGGCAGCGCCACTGCCTAGCGCGGCAAACCCTGTGCTCGAGCCATGCGCTGCGATTGCGACTCGGATCAACAGGCCCTTGAGATCGCGCGCAGTGATTTCGGTTTCGTTAGGCGTCGCACCTGGTGCCTGCTCGACAGCGCTGGCGCCTTGCGCTTGCAGCATGCCTCGGATCAGCGCTGGACCCAGCGCCGCGCCGATGGTGTTGGAGCCTTGCACACGCAGCTGCGCCGGCTCAGCCAAGACCAGCAGGGGCAGAAGACACAAGAGCAAGACGCAGAGGCGGTGCATGCCGGGGACCTGTGGCATAGAGATGCGCCGCAGATTACGACAGTGGGATGACCGCTAGATGACAGTCAATATGACAGCGGTTGCGCCGCGGGTAATCCAGCGGGGCTGGAGCAGGCAGGTAGCCGCGCTACCTGCCGGGCGACGGCCTCAGTGTGCTTGCGCCGCCAGCACAGCCCCCTTTGAGCGAGGAACAATCTCAGACTGTTGCGCAACCCTGGGCCGCAACTGTGTCGGTCCGGCGCCAGCAAAAGCCCTTATGCTGTAACGAAATATGTCTAGAACAGCCTGAAGAAGGAAATCGCAATGCCACTCAAGGACCTGCTGATTGCCCTGGTGGTGATCATCGTCTGGGGAGTCAATTTCGTGGTGATCAAGGTCGGCCTCGACGGCCTGCCGCCCATGTTGCTTGGCGCCTTGCGATTTCTGCTGGTGGCATTTCCGGCGGTGTTGCTGGTCAAGCGGCCGAACTTACCCTGGCGCTGGCTGATCGCCTATGGCGCAACGATATCCCTCGGTCAGTTCGCCTTCCTGTTCCAGGCCATGCACAGCGGCATGCCACCGGGGCTGGCTTCGCTGGTGTTGCAGTCTCAGGCCTTCTTCACCTTGGGCTTTGCTGCGTTGTTTCTGGGGGAGCGTCTGCGCCCGGCCAGTCTTATCGGCTTGTTGGTGGCTGCGAGCGGCTTGGCCCTGATCGGCAGCGAGAACAGTAGCCATGTGCCGCTCGTCGCCCTGTTGCTGACCCTGTGCGGCGGTGCCATGTGGGGTATGGGCAATATCATCACGCGCCGTTTCGGTTCGGTGAACCTGGTGGCGTTGGTGGTCTGGGGCGGGCTGATTCCGCCGCTGCCGTTTCTGCTGCTGTCTTGGTGGCTGGAGGGGCCGCAGCGCATGGCTGATGCGTTGAGCAACATCGGCTTGAGCTCGGTGTTGGCCCTGGCGTTTCTGGCCTACGCCGCGACCATGCTCGGCTACACCCTGTGGAGCACGCTGCTGTCGCGTCACCCTGCGGGCAAGGTCGCGCCTTTCTCGCTGTTGGTGCCGGTGGTGGGCTTGAGTTCATCGGCCTGGTTGCTGGATGAGCGACTGAGCGCCATGCAGGGCTGGGGCGCGTTGTTGGTGATGCTGGGGCTGCTGATCAACGTGTTCGGTCCGCGGATCAGCCAGCGCCTGCGCCCTGCCAGCGCGCAATAAGCGCTGACGAAAACGCGGCAGACCTTGCCCGGAGGCGGTGCGAGGTTTGTTAGCATGCGCTTTTTTTGCCTAAACCAAGGGAGCGCCCGCACATGATCATTTCCACTACCAGCCAACTGGAAGGCCGTCCGGTCGCTGAATACCTGGGCGTGGTCAGCGCCGAATCGGTGCAGGGCATCAACTTCGTGCGCGATTTCTTCGCACGCTTTCGCGACTTTTTCGGTGGCCGCTCGCAGACCCTGGAAGGCGCGCTAAAGCTGGCGCGTGAGCAGGCCACTGAAGAACTGATTGCCCGGGCACGTCAGTTGCAAGCTGACGCCGTGGTAGGCGTGGACTTCGAGATCAGCATGCCGTCGGTGCAGGGCGGCATGGTCGTGGTGTTTGCCACCGGTACGGCGGTGCGTTTGAAGTAAGGCCATGTGCCACTGGTCGGGTCCGTGGGTTTTGTCCGGGCGGTCCGAGAATGACCGGCTAGTCTCACTTCAACAGGCCGCTGTTCATCTAGGCAAGTACGCTGCTTGCCGACACGGTCACCTCTGGAGGGAGACAGGGCATGAGCGAATCCTTTTTCGAAGACATGAATGATGCATTCCCGATCAACAGCCAAGTCCGTTGCGGCCAGACGGCTTTTCGCCTGGGCTTTGCCAACATGACCCTGGACGAATCGGAGCAGCTGCAGCCTGCGTCGCTGCAGCGCAGCAAGAAGGGTCGCTTTACTCCACGGGTGCCGACCAAGAAGTAAGCCGACCGTCAACGCCCCGCTCAACGGCGGGGTTTTTTTTGCCTTTGTTGATCCTGCTCATGGTATCGGCGTGTTGCCCTCGCACGCGACTCGATGCTGTGGTCTTCTTGCGCGGCATTTCGCCAATGGAGGATTGATTTCGATGCGAATCAGGGAAGAGGCCTACTGGCAGTGGGCCGATGCGCAGTTGCACAGTCGCAGCCACGATGAAGAACTCAGTGACGGCACCAGCATCGATGTGCAGGTGCGCCTGTCACGCCTGGGTGCCACCCAGTTGTTCCTGGGGCTGTATGCCAAGAACGGTGCCGCGTTGCACGAAGAGTATCATCCGACGCGTCCAGGCGAGACCATGACGCGGGCGCTGGTCTGGGGCGTCGAGCGGGGGCGGGCGCTGGCAACCGGCGCCTTGCCACTGCCACAGGTGCAGCGGCCTAGGCTTCAGGCCTGAAGGACGGCGGTTGCAGAACCGGCGAAACCGCCCATGAAAAAGCCCGGCCTATGCGGGCCGGGCTCAAGTAGCGGTGGACAACTCAGTTCAGTGGGTCGATCACCTTGACTGCCTGCCGCTCACGGGCGGCGGGCCATTCTTGTTGCAGGGTCTGCAGCACGCGGCCAACGAACTCGGTGTCGGCGGCGGCTTTCTTGCCGACGTAGCCTTGGCCACGGCGGTAGACCTTAAAGCGGGCGCGCATGGTTGGCAGGTCCGCTTCGAATTGATCTTCGACGCTGTTCGGCGGCAGGCGGTCGAGGCGTACCTCGCCGGTCTGGCTGAGCCACAGCAGGTGGTCGTCAAGGCTGTCCTTGCGCGCGGCGAACAGCTGGGCCAATTGGTCGATAGTCGGTTTGTCGTTCAAGTTCATCATAAAGCCCCCATTACCCGTCGATGAGTGATTTCACACTTGGCGCTACCCATGTAGCGCGCTACCAAGGCTGCTACAGCAGCATTGCAACAGGGGCTTTCTCACGCTGCCTTTTGGACAGTTCCCTCTCCACGGACGGCCTGCGTTACCGCGCAGGCCGTCTGGAACACCCTTGCCACCGCTCCCGATCAGGGAGACGGCTTCATCATGCCCAAGGCCGATTCACGTCGTCAACAGTTTTGTAGTGAATATTTTTTCTCACTACATCTTGTCTGACAATCCTCTCGACAGCGCCCTGCGTGAAGCACCCGAACAGCGCTAAAAGCTAGATTATTCAGGCGCCTGCATCTGCGTGAGGATGCGATATGCAGCCTCCACCCGGGCCTCGTTGGGGTAGTTGCGGTTGGCGAGCAGGGCAACACCCATGCCCTTGGATGGGATAAAGGCGACGTAAGCGCCAAAGCCTGCGGTAGAACCGGTCTTGTTGTACCAGGCGGCTTGCGCTGCAGGGCTTGCCGGCAGCAGCCGCTGGGTAGCCTGGGGCTTGAGGGCAAAGTCTGCGCCATTACCCTTGCGTAGGGTGTCGAGGCTGACCGGGTAGGGGTAGCGCTCCCAGCCAAGGCCCTGGGTCATGGCGCCGACCTGGAAGTAGCCGGTGTGGGTGATGGCGATGGCGTGCTTGAGCGTTGGGCTGAGGCGCTCGGGCTGCAGTTGCAGGCGCACGTAGCGCATTGCATCGACCACATCGGTTTTGATGCCGTAGGCCTCATCGGCGAAAGGTCCAGGATTGACCCGCACCGCTCGGTCCTGCGCATCGTAGCCCTGCGCGTAGAGGCCCTGCGCAGCAGCGGGAACCGCCAGGTACGTGTGCTTCAAGCCCAGTTGCGGCAGCACGGTGTGCGTCATCAACTCGGCAAACGGGCGCTGCTGGGCGCGCGCGGCCAGATCGCCAAACAGCCCAAGACTTGGGTTTGAATAGCAACGCTGAGTGCCCTGCTCGCTACGGGGTTGCCATTGTTGGTAGAACGCCAGCACCTGGGCAGCGGTGGTGACCTCATCCGGGAATTGCAACGGCAGGCAGTCGGCACTGTAGGCGCCAAATTCCAGCACGCTGGCCTTGCCCAGTGGCGCACCCGCCAGGGCCGGTTGGTAGCGACTGGCAGGGGCGTTCAGATCAAGCTTGCCTTCGGCACTGGCCAGGGCTGCGAGGGTGGCGGTGTAGGTCTTGCTCAGCGAGCCGACTTCGAACAGCGTTTCGCGGCTTACTGGCTGGCGGTCTTGCTTGTTGGCCAGGCCGTAGGTGAAGTAGTGCTCCTGGCCATTGGCGAACACCGCCACTGCCATGCCGGCAATGGCATGGTCGCGCATGAGCGGTTCAATGATCGCATCGACCTTTGATTGCAGGTTGTCTGCCAGGGCTTGGGCACTGCTCAGGGAGAGCGCTAGGCCCAGCATGAGCAGAGGGGTGGGGCGATTGCGCATGGGTTTTCCTTGCCTGATGCGTGCAGTGTCCGTTGGGCGACACTGCTAGGGGTTCCGGCGTTAGCGATAAAGAGGGCCAGACCTTATCGTCTGCATTCGCACAATGACAAGACGGAACCCGGAATGAAGTATTTGCGCATGTTATTCGACAACTTCACCTTGGCCCTGCTTGGGGTGGTGTTGATTGCCAGCGTGCTGCCGTGCTCGGGCGAGGGCGCGGTACTGTTCGGCTGGTTGACCAACCTGGCCATCGGCCTGCTGTTCTTCCTGCACGGCGCCAAACTATCGCGCGAGGCGATCATTGCCGGTGCCAGCCACTGGCGGCTGCACCTGCTGGTGTTCTCCTGCACGTTCGTGATGTTCCCGCTGCTGGGGCTGGCGTTCAAGCCACTGTTCGTGCCGTTGGTGGGCAACGAGCTGTACCTGGGCGTGTTGTACCTGTGCGCCTTGCCAGCCACAGTGCAGTCGGCGATTGCCTTCACCTCGCTTGCGCGGGGCAACATACCTGCTGCGATCTGCAGCGCGGCCGCTTCCAGCCTGTTGGGGATCTTCCTGACGCCATTGCTGGTGATGCTGCTGCTTGGTGCCGACGGCGATACCGGCTCGGGCCTCGATGCGGTGCTGAAGATCACCCTGCAACTGCTGGTGCCGTTCGTGGCCGGGCAGATTGCCCGACGCTGGATCGGTGATTGGGTCAAGCGCAATGCACGCTGGCTGAAACTGGTCGATCAAGGCTCGATTTTGCTGGTGGTCTACACCGCGTTCAGCGAGGCGGTGGTCACCGGCCTTTGGCATACCGTGTCGGCGCAGCATCTGGCGGGGTTGTTTGCGGTCTGCGGGATTCTGTTGGCCGTGGTGCTGGTGGGCACGCGACTGCTGGGACGGGTGCTGGGGTTCAATGTCGAGGACCAGATTACGATCCTGTTTGCCGGCTCGAAGAAGAGCTTGGCCACCGGCGTGCCGATGGCGCAGGTACTGTTCGTTGGCAGTGGAATTGGCGCAATGATCTTGCCGTTGATGCTGTTCCACCAGATCCAGTTGATGGTCTGTGCGGTGTTGGCGCAGCGTTATGCCAGCCGGGAAGAACCTGCTGAAGAGGTTTCGGCGGCGTCCTGAAGCTGACGTGGGGCTGTGCCGGTCTCATTGCGGGCACAGCCTAGCGCAAGGTCCGCTCGATCCCACCCAGCAACACACTCTCCATCAGCGCAAGGCTCTGATCTTCGGGCAAGCCCCGGCCATGCAGCCACCCTGGCAACTGATTGAGCAGGGTCGCCAGCACATGCGCAGTGGCTGCCAGCCTCTCACCTGCCAACGAGGTCTTGGGCGCAATCAGGTGTAACAAGCCCGCCTCGTAACGCTTACGAGCGACCAGCAAACGCGCTTGCTGGCCTTCGCTCAGGCAGCACAGGTCGCGCTCGGCCAGGCGAAACTGCAGCGGCCGTTCGGCATGCAGTTGCCAATGCGCGGCTACCAGGCTTGCCAACACCGGCTTGCCTCGCGCCAAAGCCCGTCGCCCTTGATCGAGGGTCGCTTGCAGCTCCTCGTACAACTCCTCGATCAGGTCGTAGAGCAGGTCCTGTTTACTGGGGAAGTGGTGGTACAGCGAGCCTGCCGTCAGGCCGACATGCGCCGCCAGCTCGCGCATGCTGACCTGGCCGAAGCCTTTTTCGGCAAACAGTGCCATGGCCTTGTCGCGACGCTCATCGAAGTTGGCACAGCGCAGGGCAGCGTTGACTGGCATGGCACTCGCTCCATCAGTAGGTGAAGAACCCGCGGCCACTCTTGCGCCCCAAGTACCCGGCGGCGACCATTTCCTTGAGCAGCGGGGCAGGGCGGTACTTGCTGTCGTTGAAGCCCTCATGGAAGGCCTCCATGATCGCCAGCAGCGTGTCCAGGCCAATCAGGTCAGCCAATGCCAGCGGGCCGATCGGTTGGTTGCAGCCAAGGCGCATGCCGGTATCGATATCCTCGGCGCTGGCCAGGCCCTCCTGACGGACGAAGATCGCCTCGTTGATCATCGGCACCAGGATGCGGTTGACCACAAAACCTGGGCGATTGCCTGCGGTGATGGGCGTCTTGCCGAGCTTCTCGGTCACCAGCAAGGCCTGGGCGTAGGTGCTGTCGCTGGTTTGCAGGCCACGAATGATCTCGACCAGCGCCATCATCGGCACCGGGTTGAAGAAGTGCACGCCGATGAAGCGCTCAGGGTGCTCGATGCTTGCGGCCAACTGGGTGACCGACAGCGACGAGGTGTTGGTGGCGATCAGGCAATCGGCGCCAACGTTGGCCGCCACCTGCTTGAGGATGCGCAGCTTCAGCTCAAGGTTCTCAGTCGCGGCCTCGATCACCAGCTGCGCGCTGCCCAGGGCGGCGTAGTCGGTACTGGTGCGGATCCGCGTCTTGGCCGCCTCGGCCTGATCAGCGGCGAGGGTACCTTTGTTGACCTGGCGTTCGAGGTTCTTGCTCAGGGTCGCCACGCCGCGTTCCAGGGCAGCGTCCGAAACGTCGATGACCAGCACCTGGAAGCCCGCCACGGCACACACCTGGGCGATACCATTGCCCATGGTGCCGGCGCCGATCACGGCGATCTGTTCAATGCTCATATTGACGATTCCTTACACGCGTTCGAAGACGACGGCGATGCCTTGGCCGCCGCCGATGCACATGGTAGCCAGGGCGTAGCGGCCCTGGATGCGCTGTAGTTCATGGATGGCCTTGGTGGCGATGATCGCACCGGTGGCGCCTACCGGGTGGCCCAGAGAAATGCCCGAGCCGTTGGGGTTGACCTTTTCCGGGTCGAAGTCCAGCGCGCGGGCGACCGCGCAGGCCTGGGCGGCGAAGGCTTCGTTGGATTCGATCACGTCCAGGTCGCTGACCGAAAGACCTGCCTTTTCCAGCACCTTCTGCGTGGCCGGAATCGGCCCCAGCCCCATCAATGCCGGTTCCACCCCCGCATGGGCGTAGGCCACCAGCCGCGCCAATGGCTTCAGGCCCAGTCGGCGCACCGCATCGCCGGTGGCCAGCACCAGCCCGGCGGCGCCGTCATTGATGCCGCTGGCATTGCCTGCAGTGACGCTGCCATCTTTCTTGAATACGGTCTTCATGCCGGCCAACTGCTCGGCGCTGACATCGCCGCGCACATGCTCGTCCACGGCGAACTGCACGCTGCCCTTACGGGTCTTGAGTTCCAGCGGCACGGTCTGGCTGGCGAAACGGCCCTCGGCGATGGCGCGGGCGGCGCGTTGCTGGCTGGTCAGGGCCAGTTCATCCTGCATTTGCCGGGTGATGCCGTGCTTGGCCGCAACGTTCTCGGCAGTGATGCCCATGTGGAAGTGTTCGAACGGATCCTGAAGAATGCCGACCATGTAGTCGATGCCCTGCAGGTCGCCCATGCGTGCACCCCAACGAGCTTGCGGCAGTAGATAGGGGCCGCGGCTCATCGATTCGGCACCCGCAGCCAAGGCTACATCGCAATCCCCCAGCAACAAGCCTTGGGCTGCCGAGACGATTGCCTGCAGGCCTGAGCCGCACAGGCGGTTGACGTTGAACGCCGGGGTTTCCTTGGGGATGCCAGCGTTCATCGCCGCCACCCGGCCGAGGTAGGCGTCGCGCGGTTCAGTGGGGATCACGTTGCCCATGACCACATGACCGATCTGCTCGGCCGCCACGCCTGAACGCTCGATCGCCGCACGGGTAACCGCGCTGGCCAGATCTGCCAGGGGCAGGTCCTTGAGCGAACCGCCAAAGCCACCGATGGCTGAACGCACGGCACTGACAACGTAGATTTCTGCACTGCTCATATGAGGCTCCAATTGCGAAGGCGTGGCGGGATAGGGCCTGGCTCTGCGAGAATGACCGCGGTATCCACAGTGGGTCGAGTCTAGGCAAAGGTCGAGGCAGGGCCTATGTCGGATCTGCTCAGTCAACCTGGCATTTTTTGCCACTCAGCCTAGACAGTGAACATCAACCATGCGCGATAGCGATTCGGTCGCGGTGTACTTTCTCAATGCCATGGTGCATGCCCTGCGCGATCAGCCCGAGCAGCGCGATGGCCACTTGTTGGCCGTTGGCATCGACCCCGCCTTGCTCGATCAGCCCCAGGAGCGGGTGCCGGCCAAGGCCTTCGCGCGCCTGTGGCTAGACCTGATCCATGCGCTTGACGATGAGTTTTTCCGCCTCGACAGCCACGGCATGCCGATTGGCAGCTTTGCCTTGATCTGCCGTGGGCTGGTGCAGGAGCCGAACCTGGAGAAGGCCCTGCGTCAGTGCCTGGGTAATTTCGCCCTGTTTTTGCGTGACCTGCGCGGGAGTTTTTCGGTGCGCGGCGGGCGCGCGGTGATCAGCGTGCAGTCGAGTATCGAAGACCCGCTGACCCGGGTCTATGCCGAAGAAACCTACCTGGTGTTGGTGGTCGGTTTGCTGTGTTGGTTGGCGGGGCGGCGTATCGTCATCGACCGCACCGAACTTGCCGTCGCCCGACCCACCCAGGAAGACGACACGCTGTTGTGGGGGCCTGATCTGCGTCTGGGCAGTGGCCGCACCGAGGTCGAGTTCGACAATGCCTACCTGCGCCTGCCGGTGGTGCAAGACGTGGCAGCCTTGAAAACCTTCTTGCGCACCGCACCCCAGGGACTGGTGATCCGCTTTCGTAATCAAAATGGTTTGGTCGCCGAGGTTTACCGGCATTTGCGCGCCAGGCGCTATGGCCAGTGGCCGACGCTGACTGCCCTGGCTGAACGTCAGGGCTTGAGTGCCAGCAGCTTTCGCCGCCAGCTGGAACGTGAAGGGCGCTCGTACCAGCAGATCAAGGATGAAGTGCGCCGGGCCATGGCCTTCGAGCGTCTGCGCGAGGGCAGCCTGAGCATCGCCGAGATCGCCGAGCAGACCGGCTTTCAGGAACCCAGCGCGTTCCATCGCGCGTTCAAGAAGTGGACCGGGCATAGCCCGGGCAGTTACCGCTCGCGGCTCAATCGCCACGAGCGGTAGGCGCTTTCAGTCTTCGAGTTTGGCCGCCAGTACTTTCATCTGTTCCAGATCGCCTTTGGCCACCTTGGCCACACCTTCACCATAGGCCGGATCAGCCTTGTACAAGAACGACAGGATGATCAGCTTGCTTTCATCATCGGCTGCTGCCAGCGACTGGCCAAAGCTGTTGATCAGGTCGCGCTGCTCAGCCTCGGAGAAGGAGCGGAACAGCTCGCCAGCCTGCTTGAAGTTCTGCTCACGGGCGATCCCTTGCTGCTGCGTGCTGCCCGCCAGTGGCAGGGCACTGTAGCGCGCCGCCTCAGGCGTGGTGCGTGGTTTTAGGCGGCTGGGTTGATAGTTGACGCTGTCTTTGCTGCGACCGGGGTTGTGCGCGCCATCCTGGTTGCCATTGTCTACCGCTGCCCGTGGCTGATTGATCGGCAGGCTGCTGGCGTTGGCGCCGACGCGATACATCTGCGTATCCGCATAGGAGAACAGCCGACCTTGCAGCAGACGATCCTCGGAAGGCTCGATCCCGGCGATCAGGTTGGACGGGGCCAGGGCCACCTGTTCGGTTTCCTGGAAGACGTTGTCGACGTTGCGATTGAGCACCATTTGGCCGACACGACGTTCGGCTACATCGGGCCAGATCTTGGTGGGGTCTAGTGGGTCGAAATCGAACTTGGCCAGCGCCTCTGGGCTCAGGGTCTGAATGTACAAGTCCCATTTGGGGTGTTCGCCACGACTGATGGCGTTGATCAGGTCAGCGGTCATGTGGCTGAAGTCTTTGCCTTGGATCTGCTCAACGGCGGCTGGGTCGAGGTTGACCTGGCCCTGCAGGCTTTTCCAGTGAAACTTCACATAAGTCGTCTCGCCCTTGGCGTTGACGAACTTGTAGGCGTGCACGCTGTTGCCGTCCATGTGCCGGTAGCTTTTTGGCGTGCCTTGGTTGGAGTACAGCAGGGTCAGCGTGCGGGTGGCTTCGGGCATGTGCGAGAACAGGTCGAAACGCCGTTTGTCATCGCCCAGGTTGGTGCGTGGATCGGGCTTGAAGGCATGCACCATGTCCGGGAACTTGATTGCATCGCGGATGAAGAAGGTTGGGAAGTTGTTGCCCACCAGGTCCCAGTTGCCGCTGGCGGTGTAGAAACGAGTGGCAAAGCCGCGTGGGTCGCGCAGGGTTTCTGGCGAATGCAGGCCATGCACCACCGAGGAGAAGCGCACGAATACCGGCGTGCGCAGGCCAGGAGTGAACAGCGAGGCTTGGGTCAGCTCGCCGAGGTCTTCGAAGGCGGTGAATATCCCGTGGGCGCCCGTGCCGCGGGCATGTACCACACGCTCTGGGATGCGCTCGCGGTCAAAGCGTTGCAGCTTCTGGATCAGCTGTACGTCCTGCAGCAGCACTGGGCCTGCAGCGCCGGCAGTCTGCGAGTGCTGGTTGTCGCCCACGGGCGCGCCATTGTCGCGCGTCAGGTGGGCGGCATACAGGCCGTTGCTGGCGAACAAGGCCGAAGCGAGCAGCGCGGCTGCCAAGCGGGTGGGGCGGGTTACTGGCATCTGAGGAGCCCTTGTCTAGTGGGTCGGGCCTGCGATGCTAAGTAGCTTGCTGCGCCACCACTGTCGGATCTTTCTCCTTCTGCGCGATGCTTTTTAGACGGCGCTTATCAGGCATCGGCTTATTCAGGTGGCCACTGAGGTGCATCCAATCTCTTCATTTCAGCCACAGCCCGCGAGACGGGATAATGCTGCCCTCTGCAACAGGAGTAGTGCTTCATGTCCAACCAACAGTTCATGCGCGAGGCCCTTGATCTGGCCCGCGCCAATATTCAAGCCGGTGGCCGTCCGTTTGGCGCCGTACTGGTCTATCAAGGTCAGGTGCTCGCCCGCGCGGTCAACGAGATTCATCGCAGCCAGGACCCGACTGCCCACGCCGAAATGCAAGCCATCCGCCAGGCCGCGCAGGCCTTGGGCCGGCCACGCCTGGATGGGGCCGAGATCTACGCTACTGGCCACCCTTGCCCGATGTGCCTGGCCGCGATGCATTTGTGCGGCATCGAGCGGGCCTGGTTTGCCTATGACAACGACGAAGGCGAGCCCTATGGCCTGTCTACTGCCGCAGTCTATGCGCAGATGGCCAAGCCACCGCAGCAGCAAAGCCTGCCGCTGCGCCCGCTCAAGCCGGCAGGCGAAGCTGATCTGTACCGCCAATGGCAGCAGGTTCAGCAGGCATGAGAGGCGCTTTTAATCTGCTGCTGGTGGTCTTGTTGGCGCTCAACCTGCGGCCGATTCTCACCAGCATAGGCCCGCTGCTCGAACCGATGCGCGCCAGCACTGGCCTTGGCTATCAACAAGCGGCGCTGCTGACAGCACTGCCGGTGCTGTGCATGGGCCTGATGCCCTTGCTTCACCCGTGGCTACGCCGCTGGCTGAGTGAGCATGGCGGCATGCTGATGGGCTTGGCGGCGATTGCCGTGGCCTGTCTTTGGCGCTTGCAGCTGGACACGGTCTGGGCGCTGATTGCCAGTGCGGTTGTCGCAGGCCTGGGGGTGGCAGTGGTGCAGGGCATGATGCCGGGGTTGGTCAACCGCTGGTTCCCCGGCCGTCTGGCGGCAACCATGGGGTTGTACTCGGCGGCCTTGATGAGTGGTGGTGGCTTGGCTGCCGTACTCGGCCCGCACATCAGTGGCTATTTCGGCCATTGGCAGGCGGGCCTGGGTATCTGGGCAGTGCCGGCCTTGCTGGGGTTGCTTGCCTGGGCAGTGCTGCGCCCGCGCCAGGAAACGCCCACGCTCGCCAGTGGCGGCGGTGGGCATTGGTTCGGCAACCGTCGTGCGTGGCTGCTGGCGGTGTACTTCGGCTTGATCAACGGCGGCTACACCAGCATGGTCGCCTGGCTGCCGGCTTATCATTTGGAGCACGGTGGCACTGCTCAAGGTGGCGCCGATCTGGTGGGCCTGATGACCCTCTTCCAGGTTGCAGGCGCACTGGGTTTGCCGCTGTTGCTGCGACGTTTTGCCGATCGCCGTCTGGGGCTTTGGCTGGCGTTGTCGATTCAGCTGTGCGGTTTCCTTGGCCTGCTATTGGCGCCGACTGCGGCGATGGGGCTGTGGGTGGCGCTGATCGGTCTGGGCCTGGGCTCGTGCTTCAGCCTAAGCCTGACCTTGACCCTGGAACACCTGAAAACCCCGGCCGAGGCTGGTAGCCTGGCCTCGTTCGTACAGGGCATCGGCTTTATCATCACTGGCATCGTGCCCTACATCACCGGCTGGCTGCGCGATGTAAGCGGCGACTTCCAGGCTTCGTGGGTGCTCCTGACCTGCACGGTACTGGCCATGCTGCTGGTGACCGCGCGGTTCGCCCCGCAGGGCTACGCTGGCGCTATCGCCCGACCCGAGCGGGCAGCCCAAGCGCTTAGCTGAGCTGATGCAGGGTATCGCGCACCCGGTTTAGCAGTTCGTTGGCGCTAAAGCCCGGGGCCAGCCCCGGTCGCACCGGCGCTTCGCTGAAGAACGGCGCCAGAGAGTACAGACCTACCTCGACCTTGCGGGCCAGGCTGATCAACAGCTCGACCTCCACCCCGGGGCTGGCCAACGCGCTCAGGTGACAGCCGGCGTTGGCCGGTACCGCCGTCAACCAGGGCGCCAGGTCGGTGTCCAGGCGCGCCAGGATCCTACGACGGGCTGCCAAGCTCTTCTGGACTCATCCGATTGAATTTTTCTCCCATTAGATACCTCAATAGCGCATGACTAGGCAGGGATTGTTGTGCCAGCACTTGCACGTACGTGATCGACCACGAACTGCACGGCAATCACCGGATTCATCATTTGCCTAGAAAAAATGGACAACGCCGTCACCTGGTATTGGGCCAGTTGCGATGCCGGCGTCGGCATCATCCCCAGGTTGAGTGCTTAGTGTTGGACACCTGACCCATTAGCTTGGAGGTTTAGTCATGCAACCAAAGACCGAGGGCCCCGAAGAGAAGGGGCCAAGCGATGTCCCCTTCATCAATGACCCGCAAAAGCCTACTTCGCCACCCTTGAATGACGCTGACGCCACGGATGCAGCGGAAGCTGAAGAGGATATACAGGACGATGGCCAGTCAATTTAGCTGGATGAGAAGACTATGGATAACTATCACCTAAACCCGACGTCGGATGGATGGGAGTTGAAGAAAGCCGGTGCTGACCGGGCATCCAAGCGGGCTGCGACGAAGCAGGAACTGGTCAGCATGTTGCCAGCCTTCTTTGAAGGCAAAACGGCTTCTGTGAAAATTCACCAAGCAGATGGCACGATTGAAGAGGAGCGCACTTACCCTCGCTCAGCTGACCCACGTCGAACCAAGGGGTGAACACTGTCACAGCGCGTGATCTCGGAATCGATCTCACCAGCGCCGACGGTTTGTTCAGGTGGTTGCTCGCCAGTTTCCTGATGGGGAAGCGGATTCGCTCAAGCGTCGCCGTGCAGACTTATCGAGTCCTGGTCGACCAACAAGCTGCCGATACACCGGGTAGACTCGCTCGCTGCTCGCATTCGACACTCGTCCGTTTGCTGGGCGAGGGAGGTTATGCCCGTTACGATCAGTCGACTGCCCGGCGTCTCCATGCGCTAGGCTGCACCCTGATCTGGCCTAATGATTTTGGACACCTTCTACGGGCGCTATGATGGCGCCCAATTGGAGGCAAAATCAGTGCGAAAGTCATACTCGAAAGAACAGAAAATCCGGGCTGCTGAGATGGTGCTCGAC
>Ga0247819_10000024_pt1 | contig 109666 bp, 101 predicted proteins | sample 13C_Xylose_Day6_FD_193428 | JGI IMG/M metagenome (GOLD analysis project Ga0247819, IMG submission 193428) | Soil microbial communities from agricultural site in Penn Yan, New York, United States - 13C_Xylose_Day6 | ecosystem: Environmental > Terrestrial > Soil > Agricultural land | place... | reverse complement strand
TGGTCCGCTACAACCTGAAGCGCCTCCACAGCTACAACGGTTATCAAACCCCGGTAGCCATGGAGAAAAAGCTCAAGGATGCGGCATGAAACCTTAACTGGTGTCCAAAATAAGTTGACCAGTTCAGGCAAGCCCCTTGGAAAAAGCCGGATATCGAGGAGCATTGGTAATGATCTACATCGGGTGCGCCGGCTGGAACCTGTCACGGCCTTCTTTGGAAGAATTTCCCTTTTTGGGTAGCCACTTGCAGCGTTACGCGACTCGCCTTAACGCGGTAGAGGTCAACAGTTCGTTCTATCGATCGCATCGGCCCCAAACCTATGCTCGGTGGGCAGCGTCGGTGCCAGAAGGTTTCAGATTCTCGGTCAAGGCGCCACAGACAATCACCCACGAACGGCGGTTGATGAATTGTGAGACACCGCTGAAGGACTTCCTAGAGCAGTGCGGTCAGCTCGAAGGCCGTCTCGGTTGCATTCTGCTGCAGTTACCACCGTCACTGCAGTACGAGGCAAAAATTGCTCAGAACTTTTTTGAGCTAATGCGCAAGCACTACGCGGGGCCACTGGCGCTAGAACCTCGGCATCCATCCTGGCGGGATGCAGACGCTAAATTGTCGGCCTTTCAAATTGCCCAGGTAGGCGCGAGTCCACCCCGTTTCGGTGACGATGAGCAGCCCAGTGGTTGGCCAGGCATGGTGTATTGGAGACTGCATGGAGTCCCCCGGACTTACTACAGTTCATACCCGAAAGAGTATCTGCAGCGCTTGTCGCAACGGCTCGAAGTGAGTAGGGCCAACAATGTGCCCACCTGGTGCATTTTCGACAACACCACGTCCGGAGCTGCGTTAGGCAACGCTCTTATGATGCAGGCATTGCTCAACCCTGTTGAGGCCGCGAGACAGCGAGTGAGTGTGGCACCAAGTAAGGCGTGTTAGACCAGTGAAGGTCCTGGGTAGCAATTCGCTCTCAGGGATATTCACGGCTTGATGAGTTCAGGCGGCATAAGCTGCTATGAGAGACTGTGGCAGGTGGAGCATTGCTCAAGAGCTTGCAGTCGAAGTCCCTGCCTTCTGAATGTCTTTATTTCAAACGGCGCCTGCAGTGTGTGAAGTATTTTTCTCAAATAGCAGATCTGAACGTCGATGATCTTGGTGCCAGGGTTGAATTGATATCCCCAGACCTCGCTGAATATCGTTTTTCTGCTCATCACCGTCCCTTGGTTGAGAAGGAGGAGTGCCAAGAGACGGGCGGGCGTCGCCTGGAGCAATAGGCATCGCTCATTGACGCGTAAGAGATTGACGCGTGTATCCAGGATTAGAGTCGCATCCAGGCCGACAGCAGATATCTTTATCTGGCCAGCTTCGCTGTACCAGAACCGCTGTTCGATACTGCTTCCCGCCCTCCGCCCGCACTGGGCAACCACCTCGGATCTGGACATGGTATGTCGCTCAGCCGTGGTGCCCGAACAAAAGTGGAACACCACATGAATCGCTCAGGCGCTCCATGTAGTCACGAACCAGCTTCGGGAACTCAATCTCACGGACGATAGACAGCGACCGAAGCACCGGCCACAGTGTGATGTCGTTGATGCCAAGAGCCTTTCTCTCAGCTACAAGTGGTGCCAAGGCCTCAAGCATAGGCTGGATAGATGCAAGTAGTTTTGGCATGGCTTCGCGCAACATCTCCAGATTACCAAAAGCCAGCTCTTCACGCTGACGGTAGGCCTGCTTCGACTCTGGCGTGGCGATCTCTGCGAAATTGCCCTCTACGAATCGTGGGATAAACAGTCTGAGTGCTGTTGGCCACACTTCCTTGATCCACTCATCCAGGGCGCGGTCTTGCGGAGCAAGGAGGGCAGTGGGCCCCAAACTATCCAGGTATCGAACAATGTCCAGGCTTTCGCCGATGTGGCTTCCGTCATCCTTGCGCAAGATGGGCAGAGCCTTCTTACCGATTAGTCGAATCGGCGTCTTGGCGTCACCCTCCATGACTACTTCAAGAGTAACTGGAAGACATTTGAGCCCAACGATCATCCGGGCCCGTGTGCAGAATGGGCAGTGTTCGTAGATGTAGAGTTTCATCATGTTGACCTCTCCAATAACCTGTCCGGCGTGATGGATTCAGAACTGCACTGAACGAGTGAGTCCACCGTCGACCAGCAGGTTTGTGCCCGTTGTAAAGCTGGCAGCAGGGCTGGCCAGGAAAACCACGGCCTTTGCTACCTCCTCCGGCGTAGCCATACGTCCCATCGGGTTTTCGGCCAGGCATTTGGCAAAGGTTTCGGGCTGCTCCCGCTCGATGTCACCCCATACACCATCAGGGAAGTACACGTTGCCAGGGGATACTGAGTTGACTCGAATACCCTCGCTTGCATGGCGAACCGACAGGGTTTTGCCATAGTGAAGCAAGGCGGCCTTCAAGATGCCGTAGGGTTCTGCGAACATATCAACCTCACGGCCCGATACGCTTGAGATCAAGACTACCGAAGCTGCTTGCGACTCGCGCAGAGCAGGCAGAGCCGCTTTGATCATCGTGGCACTGCCCAGCAGGTCGGTATCGAAAGCTCGGCGCCAGGTCTGCAGATCATCTCCCCCGGCCAGGGCACTGACGTTTGGTATGACAATGTCGAGCCCGCCCAAGCGCGTCGCCGCATTATCTACCCAGGCACGAACCTGTTCTGGTTGGGTGACGTCTACGGCAGTGCCCGAGGCGTGTTCACCAAATTCGATCTGGGCGTTGCGCACGCCCTTTTCACCGCGAGCGCAGAACGCAACGTGCGCGCCTTCGGCGAGGAAGAGCTGGACGATTGCTCGGCCAATGCCCCGCGATGCGCCGCTGACCAAAACGCGTTTACCCTGCAGACCTAGATCCATGGTTTTTCTCCTCTGTCGAATAGCTCCAAGACGGGGCCCTAGCGAGCCCCGACGCTGGCCTTACTTGCGTAGCTTGTAGGCAATGATCTCGTCGCTGGTTCCGGTTTCCATAAAGGCATGACCAGAAGCAGAAACCAGTACGTATTGCTCGCCGTTGACTTCATAGGAAATCGGATTGGCTTGCGCACCCACTGTCAGCACGTCTTCCCACAGCACTTCACCGGTGGCCGTGTCGATGGCGCGGAACAGGTTGTCAGTTGCAGCCCCAACGAATGTCAGTCCGCCCGCCGTGGTCACGGTGCCACCGTTGTTGGGCAAGCCGATATTGAGTGGCAAGTGCGACGGGATGCCGAACGGGCCGTTGCGACGCGCGGTGCCCAGAGGTTCGTCCCATACGGTCTTACCGGTGTCCAGGCTGACTGCACGAATTCCACCGTAGGGTGGCGCCGAGCACGGCACGCCGGTGCCCCAGTTGCGCCAGCCGGCATTTACGCTGATCGCATACGGTGCGTTGACCTGCGGATAAGTCGAGGCGCCGCCTTCACCTTTACCTGACTTGCTGCCGGCCTTGTTCAAGGCCGTCTCGTCAGGCTTCGGCGCGTAGATAGGTTTAAGCCCCATCTTGTCAGCCTGCTCTCGCGGGATCAGTTGGTTGAGGTTGGGGATGTCGTTGTAGTTGGCAATCAACAGCCGTCGCACCGGATCGATGGCCACCGAGCCCCAATCCGACCCACCGTTGTAGCCAGGGTATTGAATCCATGGGCGATCGACGGAAGGCGGCGTCAGATAGCCCTCGTAGTTCGCCTGGCGGAACTGAATACGGCACATCAGCTGGTCAAGTGGGGAAAAGCCCCACATGTCTGCTTCGGTCTTGGGGGCCTTGCGCAAGGTGTGCCACTCGGAGGTGGGCTGAGTATCGGCCAGGAAGTCTGGCTCCACAGATCCGCCTTTCGGGGCCTTCACCTCGCCGATAGGGATCAGCGGTTCGCCTGTGGCACGATCCAGGATGTAGATATCGCCTTGCTTGGTCGGCAGCAGCACCGCGGGTACCGGCTTCCCGTCCTTGCCCGGGTAATTCAGCATGGTCGGTTGACTGCCCAGGTCGTAGTCCCAGACATCGTGGCGAATGGTCTGGAAGTGCCAGACGTCTTTACCCGTTTTTACGTCTACTGCCACCAGTGAGGTGGAATATTTGTTCTCGGCAGCGCTGCGGTTGGAGCCGTAGTAATCGATCGAAGAGTTGCTGATCGGCAGATAGACATAGCCAAGCTCCTCGTCGCCAACTGCTGCCGTCCACATGTTCGGCGTGCCACGGGTGTAGGTGCTGCCCTCAGCTGGGCCATGAACGTTATCCGGGTTAGCCAGATCCCAGGCCCAAGCCATTTTTCCCGTTACTGCGTCATAGCCGCGAATGACACCTGAGGGCGCATCTTCATCTTGGCCATCACGAATTTGCGCACCGGTGACAACCACGCCGTTGACGATGGTTGGCGGAGCTGTCACTGCATACCAGCCGGGCACTTTCTTGCCCAAGTCTTCCCACAGATCAACCGTGCCGTTTTGACCAAAGTCCTTGCAGGGCTCACCGGTGCGCAAGTCGACCGCGACCAGTCGAGCATCGAGCGTGGCCTCAACCACGCGGCTCCGGCACTGGGCGGTCTCGGGGAGTTGCGGCGCGGTATACACCGCGACGCCTCGGCAGGCAGCAGCATGAGGAATTGCCTGATCAGGGACGCCCGGATCATGGCGCCAGTTCTCTTTACCGGTTGCGGCGTTGATCGAGATAAGTATGTTCTTGGCAGAACACATCAACAGATCGTTGCCTACCTTCACTGGTGTTGTTTCCGGCGAATAGCGGCTGCCTGGGTTCGGAAGATCCCGAGTGTGATAGACGAAGGCGCGCTCAAGGCGCCCGACGTTCTCTGGCGTAATTTGCTTGAGCGGACTGAACCGCTGGGCGTTGTGATCGCCACCATAGAACGGCCAGTCGCTGCCGACCTGCGGCACGTCCTGAGCCTGAGCGAACTGCATCTGCAATGCGCAAGAGATCGCAATGGCAAGTGCGCCACCGCTTTTGACGGATGTGAACATAACAGTCCTCGTTACGCAGCAGTGCGGTGGGGGGCGCGGCGCAGCGCCGGCGATAGGAAAAGAATGAGCAACAGAATCACGGTCATAGCCACCAGACGTGGCACCAGACCCCACCAGTTAAGCCCGACCTCCCACAATGCCCAGATCACGGTCAACACCCAGATCACGCCGAACAGATGCAGGGCACCGCGTCTCTGCCCCCACAGCAGGGCGGCGGTTATCACGCATCCTGCGCCGGTCAGGGCGTAGTACCAGCTACCGCCCAAAGCGATCAGCCATACCCCGCCTCCGAACAGGGCCATGCCAAAAGCACCAAGGGCCAAAGCCAATACAACGGTTGCCAGCCGCCACTTCCCGCCAGAACCAGGCTGGGCCTGGCCGTTGTTGCGGGATACACCACTACGTTGATTCATGACGCTACTGCTTCCTTCATTTCAAGTAATTCAGGCCATTGCCCGATTGTCAGTGTTGACCAGCCCGATCGGGCGGCGTGTACAGAACATCGAGAGGATGGCGCCCACTACCAACAAGGCGCCAACCACCACGAAGGCCAAGGCGAAGCTGCCCGAGCCGGCAACCACATATCCGGTCACAATCGGTGCCAGCAGCCCAAACAGATTGCCGACCGCTGTGATGAAGCCTGCTGCAGTGCCGACGTCGTCTTCAGAGCGCACCAAGTCGTTCACAAGCGAGAGGTTCAGAGAAATCGCCGAAGCGCAGGTCGCCAACGACAGAGTAATGACGAAGAGAATTGACCAAGTGCTGTCGATCGCTGGCACCAAAAAGATGACCGAGGAGGCGAGCAACACACTCGCCACCACCATGCGACGCTGGCCTGTTTCGGCTGCACCAGGGCGCATCGCCTTGTCACTCAGGCGGCCAATGACGATGGCGAGAATGGCGGCACCAAGGTATGGGATGGCGGTATAGATGCCGCTAGACATCACCGTTAGGCCTTTTTCAGCCTGGAGGTAGGTCGGCAGCCAGGTCAGGAAAAAGTAGGTGGCATAAACTGCGCACCCATGCGATAGGGCAATCGCCCACATGCTGCTGGAGCGTGCTAGGCCCTTGAGTCCAAGCGACATAGCGAGCGCCGGCTCGGCACCGGGGGAGACGCTACCCTCAGCAATTTCCGCGCGTTCGGCATCGTCTAACCATGGGGCTTTTGCAGGGTGGCTGTACCACTTCAACCAGGCGGCCAGCCAGAGGAAGCCCAATGCACCTGCCACAACAAAGGCGATGCGCCAGCCAAACGCGCTAATCAGCCAGCCAAAGCCAATGGCGCCGATGGCCGGGCCTACCAGGCTGCCGCTGTGGAACACGGCGGTGGCCATGCCACGCTCTTTGAGTGGCATCCATTCGCGGATGACGCGCGCGCCGGCAGGGTAGGTAGTGGCTTCGCCCATGCCCATGATTAGCCGGCACGTGAGCAATGAAATAAACCCGGTCGACAATGCGGTGCAGGCAGTGGCTACCGACCATACCCCGATGCCGTAACCGTTGACCTTTTTAGGGCCAAAGCGGCCTACGAGGTAGCCCATGGGGATGAGGGCCAGAAAGTAGAGCCATACGAAGGACGAGAAGAGGTAGCCCATCGCAACCGGCGAGATATCGAATTCCTCCTTGAGCACTTTGGAGGCAACCGAAAGCGAAACTCGGTCAACGTAGTTGATCAGTGTCAGGGTGAAGAGAAACGCGTAGATCCACACACGCTTTTTCTTCAACAGACTGGTGTCTTTTTGCATCGCCATCACCTTGTAGTTATAGGGACGATCCAGGGACGAAACACTCGGGGCGTCGGCACAATGGCTCGCTCACCTTGCCCGGGCAGTGGGCAACGCAGAGTGAGCGGCCATCGCAGATCAGCAATCGATCAGCCCAGCCAACGCTGGATGTTGGCGACCATGACTTCTTTGGAAATGCCGTAGCGGTCATGAAGGGTCGGCAGCGCACCTGCATCCAGGAACTGGTCAGGCAGCGCCACGTGACGAACTTCCGGTTGCACGCGGGCTAGTAGCAGCGCCATGGCTATGGCCTCACCGAGGCCACCGATCTGGGTGTGGTTTTCCGCGATGACAACCAGCCGGCCTTCGCGGCGACATTGTTCCAGGATGGTCGCGACATCGAGCGGCTTGATCGTCGGTACGTGCAAGACCGCGGTGTCGATTGTGTGCTTGGCCAGTTCGTCTGCTGCTTCAAGGGCGCGCATAGTCATGAGGCCCGAGGAAATGATCAGCACATCTTTGCCGTCACGCAGCAACTTGGCTTTGCCCAGCTCGAATTTGTAGTCGTACTCATCGAGGATGAGGGGTACGCGTCCACGAGGTAGGCGCATGTAGACCGGGCCGTTGTGCTCCGCTATAGCGGCTACACATTGCTCCGTCTCCAGCGCATCGCAAGGATCGATGACCATCATCTGGGGGATTGCTCGCATCATCGCCAAGTCTTCGGTGGCCTGATGGCTTGGGCCGTAGCCGGTAGTCAGGCCCGGTAGCGCCGCACAAATCTTCACATTCAGGTTCTCTTCAGCGATTACCTGATGAATGAAGTCATAAGCTCGGCGAGTGGCGAATACTGCATAGGTGGTGGCGAACGGTACGAAACCTTCTTTTGCCATACCTCCAGCCGCAGCCATGAGCAGTTGCTCGGCCATACCCATCTGCAGGAATCGCTCTGGATAGCGTTGGGCGAAGATATGTAAGTCGGTGTACTTGGCCAGATCAGCTGTCATGCCGACGATGCGAGGGTCCTTCTGGCCTGCCTTGACCAGGGCGTGGCCAAACGGTGCAGACGTGGTGCGCTGTCCCTCGCTGGCGATGGACGCGATCATGGACGACGTGGTGAGCTTCGGCTTTGCTGGGGAGGCGGCGGTCATTGTGGGCTCCTTGGCGCGTGGATCTCATCGAGGACTGCGAGGGCTTGCTGCCACTCCTGGGGCTCGACCCGGATGAAGTGGTTCTTGTCACGCTGCTCCAGGAAGGGCACGCCTTTACCCATCAGAGTGTCGAAAAGAATGACTCTCGGTTTTTCGCCTTGTACCGCCCGCGCGATGTCGAAGGCCTGGATCACAGCCTGCAGATCATTGCCGTCGACGCGTTGCACATGCCAACCGAACGCGGCCCACTTGTCGACAAGAGGCTCGAACTGGAGGATGTCGTGGGAAGGGCCGTCCGCTTGCTGGCGGTTGATGTCCACCAGATTGATGAGGTTGCCGAGCTTGTGGTGCGAAGCCGACATGGCAGCCTCCCACACCGCGCCCTCGTCCAGCTCGCCATCGGACATCGAGTTGTAGACGAACGCATCGTTACCTTTCATGCGCAAACCCAGCGCCTGACCCACCGCAATAGCCAGCCCCTGGCCTAGGGAGCCGCCCGAAATTTCCATGCCGGGTGTGTACGTGGCCATGCCGGACATCGGCAAGCGACTGTCGTCGGAGCCATAGGTTTGCAGCTCATCTTCTGGCAATACGCCGGCTTCCAGCAGCGCGGCATACAGGGCGATTGCGTAGTGCCCATGGGAAAGCAGGAAGCGGTCACGGCCTTCCCACTCGGGTTGATCCGCGCGAATGTTCATCGCGTGGCAGTAGGCAACAGCCAGTACGTCGGCCCAGCCCAATGCCTGGCCGACATATCCTTGGCCCTGGACTTCGCCCATACGCAGGGCGAACCGTCGGATTCGCCATGCATGCGTCGACATCCGGGCAAAATGGTCATTGCGACTCTCGGTCATATTGTTCTCCATTGGTGACCAGCGATCCGGAGTTACTGACGCAACGGATTCATCAGTAACCAGCCGAATTGAGTAACCCCTTGATGATCATGTAAAAATACAGGCTCGACAAAAGGTTTAAATTCGCCAGTCAATGAATTGGATTCACCAATGAAGATCTTGAAAAAGGTACCTCTCTCAGCCCTGAGGGTATTCGAAGCGGCGGGTCGAACCTGCTCTTTTGTAGAAGCAGCAAAGGAGCTGGATCTCTCGTCAAGCGCGGTAAGCCATGCCATACGCAAATTGGAAGTCGCCGCTGAAGTCTCTCTTTTCACTCGCAGTACGCGCCATACGGCGCTGACAACCGAGGGCGCCATGCTGCTGGATCATGTGCAGCGTGGTTTCGAGGAGATGAGCCGGGGATTGGCGATTGCGACCAATGAGCCCGCAGTGCCGCTGCGCCTTCACGTGGCACCGACGTTCGCCAGCCAGTGGTTGGTGCCGCGCCTGGCCGGCTTTCTGCGTGATCATCCCGGCATCGACCTGCGGATATCCGCCAGTACTGACTATGCACTGTTCGACAACGATGATTTCGACCTGGACATCGTCTACGGCGAACCCAGGGTCTCTTCGCACGAAAAGACGCCGCTGCGCATTGAAGAGCTAACACCCCTATGCAGTCCTGAGGTTGCCCAGCATCTTCGCTCGCCGCAGGATCTGTACTCCCAGTTTCTTATCCAGAGCGATGGGCAATCTGTGCAATGGAAAGGGTGGTTTGCGGCCAATGGAATGCCTCCACCGAACAGTTATGGCTTGGCGTTCGATCGAAGCTCCATGGGTATTGCAGCAGCGGCGGGCGGCCTGGGAGTAGTGCTTGAATCTGACCTGGTGGCTGAGCAGGAGCTGGCAAGCGGTCGGCTGGTCAGCCCGCTTCGGCATGTCAGCAACAGTGTCCGCTACGTTGGCCACTACCTCGTGCATCCTCGGCGGCATAGGCAACCGCACGCAGTGACTCAGTTCAAGCAGTGGCTGTTCAAAGAGTTAGCTGTCCCTTGATGCTGAATGGGGGCTCGGAACTCCTATCATTTCGGGACAAGCTTCAAGTTCAGCTCGTAATATCAGACCGGCTGGCGGCCTTGCTGCACCTGCTTTTTATCGCCTTGAGGCGCCAATTTGTCCAAGATCTGCTCACGACACACGCTTAGCACTTCATCAGCAAGCGGAGAATCGTCCGGGCAGGCTCGAGACAGAATCAAGGCGCCGAGGACGTGCGCAAATGTATCGATGATTTCCGCCCGGCTTACCTTAGGCTCGTTTCCCTGTAAAACCTCCAGCACCCCCTCAATTCCAGCCTCGTAAACTGCTTTGATGTCATCTGACTGGCGAGCAGCGTCTCCTCCCAGTGCCGCTAGCGTGCAACCTTTTCCTTTCTCATCGCGGTGCTTGCGAGACAGGTAGAAATTGACGAAGTCGGCCAACTGGATGCCGTGCAGCTGCTCGGCCGTCTTATTGATTCCGCAAGTCGCGGATTCGCCCATCAAGTCCGCCTTGGACTTGAAGTGCTTGTAAAAACCGCCGTGGGTAAAGCCGGCAGCAGCCATGAGGTCGGCAACACCCACGCCGTCGTAGCCGCGTTCACGGAATAACGTAGAAGACGTTTCCACGATATGGGCCCGGTTAGCTTGTGCCTGGGCCTTTGTGACCTTCATTTCTGTGCTGTCTCCGCTATCAAGCCAACCAATATCATACATTGATGATGTTCATCATCAAAGGCGTTGACTGGTAAGATTATGATCATCATCATTAGCCCATGTCTTCCACCGAGAGAGCAAAACGTCATGAGCTATACCCATTTCACCGTTCCGACCCGCACAGTTGAAGTAGGCGGTGACGCTTTCACTTACCGTCGCTGGGGCAATCCTTCTGTTGTGCCGCTGGTCTTCATCGCCCACTTCCGTGGCGGGCTCGATCACTGGGATCCGATCATCACTGATGGTCTGGCGGCGGGACGTGAAGTCATCCTGCTCAACGGTAGAGGTGTGGCTTCTTCGTCGGGTATTCCGGCCACGACCATTGAGCAAATGGCGGATGACATTGCAGCAGCCATCAAGGCCTTGGGGCTGACCCAAGTCGACCTGCTCGGCTTCTCAATCGGTGGACTGGAGGTTCAGGAAGTGGCACTTCGTCACCCTGAGTTGGTGCGCAAGCTTCTGCTGATCGGCACCGGACTGCGCGGCGGTGATCCAACCATGGCGGAGGGTGTGAGAGAAGCCGCTTCGAACCCCGTTCCGACCATCGAAGACTTCCTGTTTCTTTTCTTCGGTCGTTCGGAAACTGCCAAAAAAGCGGGCCTGGCTTTCTGGGAACGGCGCAACCAGCGTTCCGATCAGGACACCCCAAGCTCCATTGACGTCGCCCTGGCCCAGGGCGCTGCTTTTGCAGCCTATGTCCAGTCGGCGCAGGGAGAGAACCGCTTCTCCTACCTCCACGATCTCAAGCAGCCCACCTTGGTAGTCAATGGCGTCGACGACGTCATGATCCCTTCGATCAATTCGTGGAACCTGGTGCAGAACATCCCCGATGCCCAGTTGCTGATCTACCCCGACTCCGGTCACGCCGCTCATTTCCAGTATCCCGAGCGCTTCCTGAAGCACGCGCTCCAATTCCTGGAAGAGTAAGACCACGCCTGCTGGGCTGCTGCAAGCGGACCGTTACCCATTTGAGATTAGCCACATGACTCAGTCTTTTGACACTGAAATCAAGTACATCGCTGCACCCAACAAGACTCTCAAGGTCGATGGTGTTGCCTTCGCTTACCGTGAGCTGGGACGCAAAGGTGGTGTCCCCCTCATCCTCCTGAACCACTGGGGGGCCGTTCTCGACAACTTCGATCCACGCATCGTCGATGAGTTGGCCAAGCATCACCATGTGATTGCCACGGACTATCGCGGCGTTGGTTTGTCTGGTGGCGTTGCACCGCTCACCGTCGCAGAAATGGCCCGCGATTGCGTAGGCTTGATCAACGCATTGGGATTCGACAAGGTCGACCTCTTCGGCTTCTCGTTGGGTGGCTTTGTTGCTCAGGATATCGCGATCACCCAACCCGGCCTGGTGCGCAAACTGATTCTGACCGGCACAGGCCCTGCAGGGGGCAAGGACATCGACCAGGTCGCCGTAGTTTCCATGCCGCTGATTGAGAGGGCGATGTCCGAAGGGATCGATCCGAAGACCTATCTCTTCTTCACTTCGAGTGAGGCGAGCCAGCAGGCTGCCAACGCTTTTCTGAAGGCCATGCTTGAGCGCCAGACCGACCGGGATGTTCCAGTCACCCAGGAAGTCTTCGGTCGCCAGCTTCAAGCCATCCAGGCTTGGGGGCAGCAAGCCCCGCAGGACTTGTCTAGCCTGGATATTCCAGTACTCATCGCCAACGGCGACCAAGACATCATGGTGCCGTCCGAACTGAGCGGTGATATGGCAGAGCGCATTTGCGGCTCTACGCTGGTTATCTACGAGGATGCGGGCCACGGGGGGATTTTCCAGAACCACGCTGACTTCTCCGCGAAAGCGCTCGCATTTCTTGCTGCCTGATCCATTTATCAACATTTGAGCAAGAGCGGGGCTTCCCGTTTTTCTTGCTGAAGGAGTACCTCATGACATTCAAAGCGCTGCTTCTCACCAAAGAGGGCGATTCGGTCTCGTCGAACGTGGTTGATTTCTCCGAAGGGGATCTCATGCCAGGGGACGTTACCGTCGCTGTGGAGTTTTCCACGGTGAACTACAAAGATGCGATGGCTCTCACCGGTCGCGGTGGTGTGGTGCGCAGTTACCCCTTGATCCCTGGGATCGACTTCGCCGGTACCGTCATCGAGTCGAGCAACCCGGAATTCAAGGCAGGAGATCGGGTGCTCGCAAATGGCTGGGAGCTTAGCCAGAGCCACCATGGTGGTTTTGCTCAAAAGGCCCGGGTGAAGGGCGAGTGGCTGGTCAAAATCCCGGATGAATTCACCACCAAAGACGCCATGGCCATCGGAACCGCTGGTTACACAGCGATGCTGAGCGTGCTGGCACTCGAGCACGGCGGACTGACTCCCGAGCGTGGCGATATCTTGGTGACCGGGGCCAACGGAGGTGCTGGCTCTATCGCTATCGCGCTGCTGGCGAAGCTTGGTTATCGAGTGGTCGCCTCAACAGGTCGTCTCAGCGAGTCGGATTACCTCAAGTCGCTTGGTGCCGCTGAGGTCATCGACCGTCATACGTTGTCTGAAGCAGGTCGCCCAATCGGGGCAGAGCGTTGGGCCGGTGCGATAGACTCGGTTGGCAGCCATACCCTGGCCAACGTCTTGGCTCAAACGAAATATCGCGGTGTGGTAGCCGCCTTTGGCCTGGCTCAAGGCGCTGATCTTCCTGGGTCGGTGCTGCCCTTCATTCTGCGCAACGTGACGCTTGCCGGGATCGACTCGGTGAATGCACCGCGTGAAGTGCGCCTTCAAGCGTGGTCTCGCCTGGCACGCGACCTCGATTTGGTCAAGCTGGGTCAGACCGTCCAAACCGTTGGTTTGGCAGATGTACCGCGCGTTGTTCGAGAGCTTTTCGAAGGGAAGGTGCGTGGACGTACTGTGGTCAATGTGAACGAGTGAGGCCATCACTTCGAGGAGTCGGATAAATGAGTCAGCCTAGCGCAATCGTGTTTGGTGTTGGCACTACCCGCGGTGTTGGGGGAGCGGTCTGTAAGCGTTTTGCCCAAGAGGGGTATCACGTCATTGTCACAGGCCGAACCTTGGAAAAGATCGAGGAAGTCGTTGCAGACATTCGGAGTTCCGGCATCGGGAGCGCCGAAGCGTTGCAAACTGATGTCACCGTCGAAGAGCAAGTCATCGCAGCGTTTGATCTTGCGATGTCTCCAGGCGCGGGCCGAGCCCCTGCCGACGTCGTGGTCTTCAACGCGGGCAATAACGCCCTGATCGATTTCACTCAGCTCACGGCCAGCCAGTTCGAGGACTTTTGGCGAGTAGGCTGCTACGCCGGCTTCCTCGTTGGCAGAGAAGCAGCCAGGCGGCTGGTTCCTCTCGGGCGAGGCACCGTGATTTTTACCGGTGCTTCTGGAAGCTTGAGGGGTAAGCCTGGCTTTGCCCACTTTGCCGCCGCCAAGGCGGGATTGCGAATGATCTCCCAGAGCATGGCACGCGAGTATGGGCCTAACGGCATTCACGTTGCTCATGTCGTGATCGATGGCGGCATCCTGGGTGACCGACTGCGAAATGCCGCCCCGGGCAGGGTGGAGAGCATCGGGGCAGAAGGGCTGCTGGGATACGAGGCGATTGCTGAGAACTACTGGACGTTACATCGCCAGCCACGATCCGCCTGGACTCAAGAACTCGACCTTAGGCCGTTCAAAGAAAATTGGTGATTGCCTGATCCTCCAGCAGTTCGGGCACGTCAACATTTTGGAATGCTGAAGATATGAAAGCGTTTCTGATTGATCGCTACGGCAAAAATGTCGTTGGTGATATCTCTGAAGTTCCAGAGCCCAAGGTGGGCGATTTCGATGTTTTGATTGAGACTCACGCTGCAAGCGTGAACGTTCTTGATATCAAAATCCGCAAGGGCGAGTTCAAGTTGATTCTGCCTTTCCAGATGCCCCTGATCTTGGGTAACGATGTCGCTGGCAGCGTGAAGCGGATTGGTAGGAAAGTCAGTCGTTTGCGTGTGGGCGACGAGGTCTACGCACGTGTAGACCAGGCGCGTATGGGCGGCTTTGCGCAATTCGTCGCCGTCAACGAAGCGGCAGTCTCGCCCAAGCCTACCAATCTGAGCATGGAGGAGGCGGCTTCACTGCCATTGGTGGCTCTCACAGCCTGGCAGGCTTTGGCGGAAATGGCTAACGTTCAACCAGGGCAAAAGGTTTTGATCCATGCCGGCTCCGGTGGCGTCGGTAGCATGGCCATCCAAGTCGCCAAGCACCTGGGAGCATTCGTCGCAACAACCACGAGTACCGTCAATGTGCCGTGGGTTAAGGCGCTGGGTGCCGATGTGGTGATCGATTACAAGACCCAGCAGTTCGAATCGCAGTTGAGTGATTACGATGTCGTGCTCAGTGGGCTGGGCGGTGATGTTCTCGAAAAATCCCTCCAGGTACTCAAGCCAGGTGGTCAGTTGATTTCCATCTCTGGCCCACCTACCCCTGAGTTTGCTGAGCAGCTTCGCCTTTCCTGGTTGTTCAAGCAGGTCGTGCGTTTGATCAGCCGTGGGATCAGGAAAAAATCTGAGCAGAAGGGCGTCAGCTACAAGTTTCTGTTCATGAGGGAGAGTGGTGCGCAACTGGCTGAACTGGCCAAGCTGGTTGAAGCCGGCGATATCAAGCCTGTGGTAGATCGCACCTACCCGTTGGGCTCGACGCGTGATGCTCTGGCTTACGTCGCGCAAGGCAGAGCCAAAGGCAAGGTGGTCGTGAAGGTGAGGTGATCACCTGAGAGCAAAGGGGAGCGAAAGCTCCCCTTTTTCATGGCTAGGGGGTTCGTAGGGGTGGCTCAATAAGCCATCGAGGACTTATTCCGCCCTGGCCCTGGTTCGGTAGTCAAGAAGCACACGAATGCTGTGACCATGGCACTCACGAGCACCACTCCAAGTACCGCATGCGAGGGCAAACGTGAGCAGGGCGCCGCAGGTGGTCTTCAGGTAATCCTTTCGATCCATTGCGGTCATTCACATCCCTCTGTTTGAAATGCCTGTCTCAGAGATCAGCCTTGCCGCCCAGCTTTCATATGCAGGGGACGACTGGCGAGGGCCGCATCGCCCTGCTGGCCTGAAACATCGTGTTCAAGAAGCTGTGTTCAGTCATGAACTTGTCTAATTCATGGTTCAGTCTGATAACCGCTCAAAGCAATCGGTCAGATCGCGATCACCGTTCCGTTCTATGGGAGCGCTGAGGCTCAAGGTAGGCCAGGAGTGACGGCAGCAGCTCTCTCTGCACTTGAGCGCAGTTCTGCGATGTCGCGCTTTGGCGGTGTACCGAATTGACGCACGTACTCGCGGCTGAACTGTGACGGGCTTTCATAGCCGACCTTGAAGGCAGCGGTAGCGGCATCCAGATGCTCGTTGAGCATCAACCTTTTTGCCTCGTTCAACCTCAGCCATTTTTGGTACTGCAGCGGGCTCATGGCGGTGAGCTGACGGAAATGCTGATGGAAGGTGGAGAGCCCCATCTGAACCTGGGAGGCCAGTTCGTCCACTCGCAGCGGCGCGGCGTAGTTCAGCTTCATCCAGTCGATGGCCTTGGCAATTCGATGGCCCTTGCTGCCTACGGAGGCGATATGGCGCAGCAGAGGTGCCTGGTCACTCAACAGCAACCGATAGTGGATCTCTCGTTGTACCAGAGGCCAAAGTACCGGTATCGCAGCCGGCTCCTCTAGCAGCTGAATCAGACGGGCGAAGCTCTCCAGCAATTTCGGGCTCAGTTCTCCCACGCCAGCGCTGGTATGGAAAGGCTGACCATTTACAGGAAGATGACCATCTTGCGCAATCAGCTCCGCCAGCGTGCGCAGGTCGAGCTTGAATACCAAGCCAAGACACGGTGCTGCATCGCTGGCCATCGTGACGGCTGAATTGGCGGGAATGTTCAGCGAGGTGACCAGAAAGCGAGTCGTATCGTAGGGGAATACATCACCGCCAATGACCATTTCCTTGGCGCCCTGCGCGACCAGCACGACGCTCGGCTCGACGATGCAGGTGATTGGAGGGGCTGGGGCGTTACGTCTATACACGCTGAGGTCGGCAATGCCTGTCGCGAAATCACCGGCAGTGGGCGCGTGGGCGCCGATCACCCTGCACAGGGTGGCCAGTGGGTTCGTGCTTACGGGTAGCGGTGCGGTGGCGGCCATGGTGAGGATTCCGATCATCGTATGGCAAAACACTACTTGCGCGTCACTTCAGCTGTCCATGTCCGAAGCGTACGGTCTGGACATTTAGGCAAGAAAACTGACCGTTTGCTCTACTGATGCGCCGCTTCACGCGCAGAAGATTAGGGCTAGGCGAGATGGTCAGTGTTTTTAGCAATGAAGGCCACTCGTTGCACTCCCATTTTGAGCAGACAGGAAGATGTGCATGAGGTCTTTATTCGTTGCGTTTGCCTTGATGGTCATTCCATTCACTGCGGGAGCCGCCGATATGTCCTTTGGGGCCAACAATTTCTACAAGAGTGAGCAGGTTTCACTCGAACGGGTTTCCTTCAAAAACCAGTTCCAGATGACCACGGTCGGCAACCTGTACCTTCCGAGAAAACAGAGCGTCAATGCCAAGCATCCTGCCATCATCGTCGGGCACCCAATGGGGGCGGTGAAGGAGCAGAGCTCGAATCTTTACGCACAGAAACTGGCTGAACAAGGCTTCGTTACCCTTGCCATCGACCTGTCGTTTTGGGGCGAAAGCGACGGGCGTCCACGTAACCTGGTATCACCGGACATCTACGCCGAAGACTTCAGTGCGGCAGTCGACTATCTCAGCGCCCAGGGCTTCGTGGATCGTGACCGTATTGGCGTGTTGGGCATCTGCGGCAGCGGTAGCTTCGCCATCAGTGCCGCGAAGATCGACCCACGCATGAAAGCCATTGCGACGGTCAGCATGTACGACATGGGCGCCGCCAATCGCAATGGACTCAAGCAGGGTGTTACTGTCGAGCAGCGCAAGCAGGTTATTGCCGAAGCGGCTGCCCAGCGTGATGTCGAATTTGCCGGTGGGGACACCCAATACACCAGCGGCACGGTTGATCAGCTGACTGAGCAGTCCAATGACATCGAGCGGGAGTTTTACGATTTCTACCGCACCCCACGCGGTGAATTCACCCCCAAAGGGTTGTCGCCGCTTCTGACGACGCATCCCACGCTGACCAGCAATGTCAGGTTCATGAACTTCTATCCGTTCAATGACATCGAGACGATCTCGCCACGTCCGATGCTGTTCATTGCAGGGCAGAACGCTCATTCCCGTGAGTTCAGCGAGGAGGCCTATCGCCTGGCCGGTGAGCCTAAAGAGCTGGTAATCGTACCAGGCGCAGGCCATGTCGATCTCTACGACCGCGTTGAATTGATCCCCTTCAGCACGTTGACCACTTTCTTCGGCGAGAACCTCAAGTAACTACTGCTGTCACTGGGCCCCGCTCTTACACGCTGGGCTAGGGCATCCGTGTCTTTTGAAATGGGTACATCGAGAACCGCCATGAGCAGCACTGCAATATCCCTTCAACATTCAAGCCGTCAGATATGGAGCGCTGTCCTTGCGATGTCGCTCTGTGCCTTCGCCCTGGTGGCCTCTGAGTTCCTGCCAGTGAGCTTGCTCACGCCGATTGCGTCCGAGTTGTCACTTACCGAAGGCCAAGCTGGGCAGGCCATTTCCATCTCGGGTTTGTTCGCTGTAATCACCAGTCTGCTGCTTGCCACCGTCACCCAGGGGATCGACCGCAAGCCTGTGCTGTTGGTCACAACTTCGCTCATGCTGGTTTCCGGGGGGATGGTGGCGTTTGCCCCAAACTACCTGACGTTGATGGTAGGGCGCGCCGTGCTGGGCATTGCCATTGGCGGCTACTGGTCGATGTCCACTGCAGTGATGATGCGCATCGCACCTGAGGCGCTTGTGCCCAAGGCCATTGCCGTTATGCAGGGCGGTACCGCGTTGGCTACGGCAATTGCGGCGCCCGCTGGAAGTTATCTGGGGGGCATGATTGGTTGGAGAGGAGCATTCGTTTGCGTTGTGCCTTTGGCCGCCTTGGCGTTGATCTGGCAAGCCTTCACGCTGCCAGCCATGCCGAGCGAACGGACCCAAGTATCGGCCCTCGGATCCCTGCGTTTGCTGGTAGATAGCAAGGTCGCCCTCGGCATGGCTGCAGTAGCCTTCCTGTTCATGGGACAATTCACACTGTTCACTTATCTACGGCCTTTCCTGGAAACGGTCACGCGTGTCGATGTGCCCACCCTCTCGCTTCTACTGTTGATTATCGGTGCCGCAGGTTTGCTGGGCACTATGTTGGTCGGCCCTCTTGTTAGCCGAAACCTGAATCGCGTTCTGGTGGGAATACCGTTGATCATGACAGCCATCGCATTCGCCGCTATCGCTGTGGGTGGCTGGATAGTTCCAGTTGCGGTTTTACTCGGCATATGGGGACTGATCGCAACGTGTGCGCCAGTGGGGTGGTTTACCTGGTTGGCCAAGGCGCTGCCGCACAATGCAGAAGCCGGTGGCGGGCTGATGGTGGCGGTGATTCAATTGGCTATCACTGCAGGCGCAACAGTAGGCGGTTTGTTGTACGACGGGATCGGCTACCCGGCTACCTTTCTTGCCAGTGGCGTATTCTTGCTCATCGCAGCCACGCTGAGTGTTATCACAAATCGCAGGCCAGCGACGCTAGCCATGTAGAGCAGGCTTTCGACTTTTTCGAGGCGTCCCGCATTGCAGGCATTGTGGGCTGCTCGAAGACTACGGACCTTCTTCAGTTGAAACCCGTACCCGCTCTGACAAAGGTCTCGGCCAACTCTGCATAAAACGCCGACGCCTGCGCCTTGAAGAGACCGTCGGCGTTCTGCATCATTTTTGTGGCGCGTAAACTTCTTCTTTACCAGCTGCCTTTTCGTTATTGAGGGCAGCGATTTCCCGCTTAGCGGTCTCTACGTCAAACGAGTTGTCCCACTTCGCTATTGCGATGGTGCCAATGCCATTTCCGATGAGATTGGTTACTGCTCTGGCTTCATTGAGGAACCTGTCGATGCCCAGCAGCAGTACAAGACCAACGAGAGGAATTGAATGAATGGTGGTGAGGGTCGCGGCAAGTGTGATGAAGCCCGCACCTGCGACACCTGCAGAACCCTTCGAAGTGAGTAGGAGAACACCCAGCAAGACCAGCTGATCCATGATCGATAACGGTGTGTTGGTCGCCTGGGCCACGAAGATCGCAGCCATGGTCAGGTAGATGCAGGTGCCGTCGGCGTTGAAGGTGTATCCGGTGGGTAGCACCATTCCCACCACGGATTTCTTGCAGCCGAGCTTTTCAAGCTTTGCCATCATTCGCGGTAGCACGGCTTCGGTTGAGCAGGTACCCAATGTGACCAGGATTTCATCCTTGAAGTACCGCAGGAACTGCGTCAGCGGAAGGCCAGACCAGCGAGCTACTGCCCCCAAAATCACCACAATGAAGATCAGGGTGGTCACGTACAGGGCGATCAGCAATTGGCCCAGTGACAGAAGCGTGCCAACTCCATACTTACCGATGGTGAAAGCCATCCCGGCACCCGCTCCAATTGGGGCCAGACGCATGACCATTGCGACAATCTTGAACAGGCCATGCAGGAACAGGTCGATGATGTTGATCAGCGGTTTGCTGGTTGGGCCCATTTGCACCAAGGCAACGCCCATCAGCACCGAGAGTAGAATCACCTGCAGCATCGAGCCTTTCGCGAAGGCATCCATGAAGGTGTGAGGGATGATGTTGAGGAGAAAGTCGACAGTTCCGCCCTGTTCCTGGGCGGCTTGGCTGTACTTGCCGATGGCGCTTGCGTCCAAGGTATTGGTGTTGATGTTCATCCCTACGCCCGGCTTGACGACGTTGACGACTACCAGGCCGATAATCAGAGCCAGCGTTGAGAGAATTTCAAAATAGATCAGCGCTTTCACGCCGATGCGACCCACCTCTTTGATGTCGCCCATTTTGGCGATACCCACCACTACCGTCCCGAAAATGATCGGAGCGAGCAGCATCTTGATGAGCTTGATAAAACCATCTGCAAAGGGTTGCAGCGTTGCACCTATGGCAGGCTCCAAGTACCCAATCAGCCCGCCGATGACGATGCCAATCAATACCTGGATATAGAGCTGGCTGTACCAGCGGGACTTGGTCGTTTCCACGAGCGCACCTCATTTTATTGTTGTGATCGGCTGTGTGCTGAGCGTCATCCTGACGCTTTGGTAGTGCTGCCTCGTGGTCAAGGCAGCAACATTTGAGGATCAGCCTTCTCCCAGTTCCCGCATGACCGCATACAGCGCGGACTTGGCTTCGAAGCCAACGCCTGGAATGTCCGGCAGCCCGACATAGCCGTTTTCCACGCGGATGCCATCCGCGAATCCGCCGAAGGGCTGGAACACATCGGGGTAGGACTCGTTACCGCCCAGGTGCAGGCCTGCTGCGATGTTCAGTGACATCTGGTGGCCGCCATGGGGGACGACTCGACGGGAAGACCAGCCCAGCTCTTCCATGACCTTCAAGGTGCGCATGTACTCGACCAAGCCGTAGGAAAGGGCGCAGTCGAACTGCACGTAGTCACGATCAGATCGCATGCCTGCATGGCGGAGCAGGTTACGGGCGTCCTGGTGCGAGAACAGGTTTTCGCCGGTCGCCATTGGCAGTTCGTAGTGATTCGCCAGCTCTGCCTGCAGGGCATAGTCGAGCGGGTCACCTGCTTCTTCGTACCAGAACAGGTTGTACGGCTTGAGGGCTTCGGCGTACGCGATGGCGGTTTTTTGGTCGAAGCGGCCATTGGCATCGACAGCCAGGCGGCGACCATCACCGACCACTTTGATCACCGCTTCGATGCGGCGGATGTCGTCTGCCAGCGGCGCTGCGCCGATCTTCATTTTGACAACGTCATAGCCGCGATCCAGATAGCCGCGCATCTCGTCCTGCAGCTTGGTGTCGTCCTTGCCTGGGTAGTAGTAACCGCCTGCTGCGTAAACCCAGACCTTGTCGTCAGCCTTGCCACCACGATAGCGGTCGGCCAGCAGGCGATACAGTGGCTTGCCTTCGATCTTGGCCACGGCATCCCAGACCGCCATATCGATGGTACCAACGGCCACCGAGCGCTCGCCGTGCCCACCAGGCTTCTCGTTGGTCATCAGGGTTTTCCAGATGGCGAACGGGTCAAGGTTGTCGTATTCCTTGTCGATCAGCGACTCTGGATCGGCTTCGGTAATGCGAGCCAGGAAGCGATCACGCATCAATGCGCCTTGACCGTAGCGACCGTTTGAGTTGAAGCCGTAGCCGATTACGGGCTTGCCGTCGCGGATCACGTCGGTGACCACGGCAACAACTGAGCAGGTCATTTTGGAGAAGTCAATGTAGGCGTTGGCGATGGGCGAGGCGATGGATACGGTCTTTTCGCGGATGTCGACGATACGCATGATGCGCTCCTCTTTGTTGTTGGAGGCTTCACGGTATGCTTGGCGAAAGCGTGCGCCCAATGCTATTAATCCAGCACCCCATGCTGAAACGGCATTGCCCATGGAACTCGTCTGGCTAGAGGACTTCATTGCGTTGGCTGAGAACGGAAGCTTCGTTCGCGCGGCTGACGCACGTCATATCACCCAACCGGCGTTCAGCCGCAGAATCCGTTCGCTGGAAAGCTGGATGGGGGTGGAGTTGTTCATCCGCACGCCTCAAGGCGCGACGCTGACAGAGGCAGGCAAGCTAATCTTGCCTGGTGTGCTCGATGAGGTGGGCAGACTCTATCGAATCCGCTCCGAAGCCCAGGAGGTAGCCGGCAAGGTAGCCAAGGTGCTGCAGTTTGCGGCTACTCACTCCCTGTCATTCACGTTCTTCCCAAGGTGGATCAGATGTGCTGGTCGGGAGGCGCCCATCGAGGCCGTGCGGCTACATTCCGACAGCATGGCCAGCTGTGAGCAGATGCTCATGCACGGCCAGGTGCAATTCCTGCTTTGCCATGGCCACCCCGAGGTGCCGGCGCTGTTGCCGCCCGATCAATACGTCAGTAAGAAAGTCGACGATGACATCCTGATTCCTCTAGCAAGCCCGGCAGCCAGCATCGATCCTTCGCACTCGGCTATCCCTTATCTTGCCTACACCGACGAGTCGGGACTGGGGCGTATCGTTAACCATCGCTTGCGCGGCAAGCACGCCAACCTGAAGTTGCAACCGGCGTTCAGCAGCCATCTCGCCGCAGTTCTGATGTCGATGGCTCTTGAGGGTAAGGGGGTGGCCTGGCTTCCAAGAAGCCTGACGGAACAGGAGGTGGTAGATGGTCGATTGGTAAGGGCGCTGGATGCCAGCTGGGACATACCTCTCGATATCAACCTCACACGCCCACTTGCATCCATTAATCCATTTGCCGAGGCATTTTGGCGTCAGTTGCAGGAATAGCGGGCTCCATTAACGAAGCCGACTTCAAGCGCAGGTGTGCTTGCCCACCTGCGTCTTGCGCGGTTGAGCAAGACCCTCAGTTGAAAACGTCGATGGTGCCAATCGCGATAGCCGCGACAAACATTACCAGGCACGTACCGATGCTCCATCCGATGGATGCTCGCTGGTTGTCGCCGTAGTCCAGATCGAGCAGCCCACAGAGAAGGTAGGTTGAGGCAACTAGCGGGCTGAGCAGATGGACTGGCTGCCCGATCAAGCCGGCGATGGCCATCTCTTTTGCACCAATGCCGTAATGGCTCGCGGTTTCGGCCAGGATGGGAAGGATCCCGAAGTAGAAAGCATCGTTGGTCAGCACGTAGGTGAAAGGCATGCTGAGGAACGCTGTGATGACCGACATGAAATGACCAGCGGATTCAGGGATCACATGGATCAGGCTTTCCGAGATCGCTTTGATCATTCCTGTGCCGGACATGATCCCGACGAAGATGCCGGCGGCGAAGATCAGCAGGGTGACCGCCATGACGTTGTCGGCGTATTTACCGACGACTTCTTTTTGGTCTTTGACGCTTGGGAAATTCACCAATACGCCCAGGCCGAAGGCGAGCATAAAGAGGATCGGCAGGGGCATGAGGCTGAGCATCATCATGGTGATCAGCGTGATGGTGAGTACAGCGTTGAAGAGGAAGCGCCAGTCGGTCAATTTGAACTCGGTGAAGTGGCTCATGACCTCATCGTGATCGAGTTGCACGACACCCAGACGACGGCGCTCCCGACTACCCAGATAGAACGCCGCGAAAATCACCCAGCCCACACCCGCGATCATGAGTGGCAGCATCTCGATGAACAGTTCAGTGATGTCTACGTGCATGGCGCTTGCCGCACGCGAGAAGGGCCCCGCCCAAGGGAGGATGTTCATCACTCCGTTGGTCAGCAACAGAACGGTGGCCAGAACCTGCAGGCTCATCCCTGTACGTCGGTATAGCGGAAGGAGTGCTGCGGTAGTGATGATGTAGGTCGTGGCGCCGTCGCCGTCCAGGCCCACGCAAATTCCGAGCACAGCGGTGCCGATGACAATCTTCAGCGGATCGCCTTTCACGCATTTGAGGATCAGCTTGATCAGCGGGTTGAACAAGCCTGCATCGGTCATCATGCAGAAGTAGAGGATCGCGAAGGTCAGCATGATCCCGGTCGGGGCCAGCATCTTCACGCCATCGAACATCATCGGGCCAAGCTGTGTTGCAAACCCGCCTAGGCTGGCGAATGCAACTGGCACCAGGATGAGCGCCACCAGTGGTGACAGCCGTTTGCTCATGACGAGGTACATGAAGCAGACGATCATTGTGTAGCTCAAGAGCGTGAGCATGTTTGCCCTCTTATTATCTGTTTTGTATGAGTTCTATGGCTCGCCAGGCTCTTTTGAGGTGCGAGCAAAGTCCGTGCGCCATGTGCACAGGGCTGCAGTACGAAGTAGTTAGGCTGGCGCGTGCGAGAACATTCGCTTCCCTGCGTGGCCGGGGTCAGCCCTCAATATGTGACCTGTCGATGAGTCAGTAATGAATAGGCCGCGATTACCTTCGCCACCAAAGGCGAGGTTGGTAAGAGTGCGACCTTCAGTGCATGACTTGAATCGATAGAGCGGCACGGCGTGGGAGTCGAATGCCCACACGCATCCATTGCCTGCATCGCAGACATACAGGTTTCCTGACTCATCCAAGGCCATACCGTCAGCGCCACTCACGCCCCCGGCCATGGCGGTGAAGACACCCACTTTGGAAGTAGTGCCATCGGGCTGTAGTGGGAGTCGCCATACTGCGTTTGCGCGAGTCATCGCTACCAGCAGCGCTTTTTCTTCAAGATCCAGCACCAGGCCATTAGGGCTAGGGCCGTTATCTACCAAACAATCCAGGCGTTGTTGCTCCAGGTCGTAGCGGAAAACTCGACCCGATGGATCGTGCATGCCTGTCTGACCTTGGTCGGTGAAGAAGAGGTGCCCTTGGCGGTCAAAAAACAGATCATTTACACCCTTGAAGCTTTCACTCCGGCGATGCGTCAGGAATGGCTCGATGCGTTTGCTGATCGGGTCGAGAACGAGGATACCGTTCTTGTAGTCGGCAATGAAAATCCGACCGTCACGATGGATTTTTAAACCATTGGGCCAGCCGTCGTATTCAATAACCAGCTCCCAGTCACCCTGTGGGGAAACCCGGAAGACTCGGCCATATGGGATGTCAGTGACATAGAGATTGCCGGCCTGGTCGAAGGAGGGCCCTTCCAGGAAACTCGCGACTTGCTGGCCTGCTTTATTGGCTCTCACCCAGTCGGAATCCCCATCACGCCAAAACTCTTTCGGCAGTCTGCTGAAGACTTCGGTTGGGCGTTCCTCGGGAGGGGCATACAGGCTCATGGCAAATCTCCATGTAAAAACAGGCGCCAGACGCTGAGGCTCAAACGGCAGGTTTGGGCCAATCTCATCAGTGTACGTTGCCTGGGATATCTTGTTGTTTCGAGCAATTGTTCTGCTAGATGGAACGATATTGCTCTTGGTAGAACACTTTCCAAGCTATTTTCTTTGCTGTCAAGTCTCGCTGGAAGCGCTCCCTCTCTTTCGAAAGCCAGCCGAAAAGGCAACCACCTCCGTTCATCGTCAGCCTCATTGACAGATCCGAAAATGTGGGGAGATACTAAAACAGAACGCAATTCCGCCTGACAGAGCAATCATAAAAACAGCGCTCCGCCTCGTTGCTGCACTGCATGAATGTTCGGGCAGGCTCTCCCCAGCTACAGGAGAACCTCCGTGAAAAAAGCGACAGATATCGACATCCTCGTCAGCGAAGTCGGGCCCAGAGATGGCTTACAGAGCGTCAAGGCCAGCATGCCCACCGAGTTGAAGCTGGAGTGGATTTCGGCTCTGGCGGGCGCCGGTTTGAGAGAAATCGAAGTCGGGTCGTTTGTATCGCCAAAACTGCTGCCGCAGATGGCAGATACTGCCCAGGTAGTAGCCCACGCCCTGACTCTGCCAGGTCTTTTCGTCACTGCGCTGGTGCCGAACCTCAAGGGTGCCGAAGCCGCTTTCAACGCGGGTGTGCACAAGATCACGCTGCCCATTTCCGTGAGCGAGCAGCACTCGCTGTCAAACATCCGCAAGACACACGCTCAAGTCTTTGATGAGGTTCAGGCGGTGGTTGCCTTGCGTAATGAGCGCTTCCCGAATGTCCTGATCGAAGCCGGCGTTTCGACAGCCTTCGGATGCACACTTAAAGGTGTTGTAACTGACGACGAGACCATGGCGATTGCCTTGAAAATGGCGGAACTGGGAGTAGACGAGGTCGGCCTTTCAGACACGGTCGGCTACGCCAACCCGGTTCAAGTGCGTCGACTGTTCACTCGCCTGTTCCAAGAGCTCGGCGCGCTCGCAGGCAGCGCCCACTTCCACAACACTCGCGGCCAGGGGCTGGCCAACGTCGTCGCCGCTCTGGAGGCAGGCGTGAAGACCTTCGATGGCTCCCAAGGCGGCTTGGGTGGCTGTCCGTACGCGCCGGGGGCCTCGGGCAACATCGTCACTGAAGACCTGGTGTATCTCCTGGAGTCCATGGGCCTGAAAACCGGTGTGGACATTGATCGCTTGGTTGCGGCGCGTGAAGTGCTTCGCCGTGGGCTACCAGGCGAACCCGTGTACGGCTTCATTCCAGATGCCGGTGTCGGCAAGAATTTCATCTATGCGAAGGAGGCCGTATGAGCCAGCAAGAAGTGCAGTCTCTGCCCCTGGCAGGTATTCGCGTAGTCGAGTTTGTTCACATGGTGATGGGCCCAACCTGCGGGTTGCTGCTTGCCGATCTCGGTGCCGAGGTCATCAAGGTAGAACCCGTTCCAGAGGGTGACAACACTCGCCGCCTGATGGGTTCTGGCGCCGGCTACTGGATGACCTACAACCGCAACAAAAAAAGTTTTGCGGTAGACATCAAGTCCGAAGAAGGCATGGTTGCGGTGAAGAAACTGCTCGCCACGGCAGATGTCGTTACAGAGAACTTCCGCCCTGGCGCCATGGAGAAATTGGGCCTGGGCTATGAGCAGGTCAAGGCCATCAAGCCGGACATCATTTACAGCTCGATGAAGGGCTTCCTGCCAGGCCCCTACGAGAAGCGCACGGCGCTCGATGAGGTCGTACAGATGATGACGGGCTTGGCTTACATGACGGGGCCTGTCGGGCGCCCATTGCGCGCCGGAGCCTCTGTCAACGACGTGATGGGCGGTATGTTCAGCACTGTCTCTATTCTTGCTGCCCTGCTGCAGCGCAAAGAGACTGGCCGTGGTCAGTTCGTACAGACCGGTCTGTTCGAAAACTCGGCATTCCTTGTCGCTCAGCACATGATGCAGAAAGTCGTGACTGGTAAAGCGGCGGCACCAATGCCGAGCCGAATTTCGGCGTGGGCCATCTATGACGTGTTCGAGACTGCCCAGGAAGGTGAGCAGGTCTTTATGGGCGTCGTCAGCGACAGTCAGTGGGTCTCTTTCTGCGAAACCTTCGACTTCCCTGAACTTGGAAATGACGCCGGCCTGCGCCGGAACAACCAGCGGGTTTCAGCCCGGGATCGAATAATCCCTCTGGTGCGGGAGCGCTTGTCTGGCATGGATAAGCAGACCGTGATGGCTCTCTGTGAGAAAGCCGGCTTGCCGTTTTCCCCCATCCAACGACCGGAAGACATGTTTGAGGATGAGCACCTCAACCAGTCTGGCGGTTTGGCAGAGCTGACGTTGCCAGATGGCGAGCAGGTGAAGGTGCCGATGCTGCCTTTGGAGATGAACGGCCAGCGTTTCGGGGCTCGTCTCAATGTCCCGAAGCTAGGCAGCCATTCGAGGGAGCTGCTTGCACAGCTCGGTTACGACGACGACCAGATCATTCAGCTCGAGTCTACCGGCGCGATCAAAACCGCTTGATCGGATTCGGTGCGGGTCTGCTTTGAAGACCCGCTCCAGATGACTTTTACGTCGTGCTCGAAATGATTCTCGGGCGAAATCAGCAGCACTGAAGGTACGGGACGTACCACCGGTCTGCGCTCACCGATGGCCCATCCAGCCACGGTATTCATAACAACAAAACCGAGGATACAGTCATGGCTAATGTCACGACCCCGGATACCCATTTGTCCATGCCGCTGCCTGAAGCCACATCTGCGTTGCAGCAAAGAGCAATGAAGAAGGCCGCTTGGCGCCTGATTCCATTGCTGGCACTGGCCTATTTCTTCAACTACCTGGATCGCACCAGTGTTGGTTACGCAGCCCTGCAGATGACCGACCAGCTCGGGCTTACTGCCGCTCAGTTTGGCCTAGGTGCAGGGATCATGTTTGTGGGCTATTGCCTCTGCGAAGTACCCAGTAACCTGGCTATGTACCGGTTCGGCGCACGCCTCTGGATGGCCCGAATCATGATCACCTGGGGGCTTGCCGCAGCAGCCACGGCATTCGTTATCGGCCCCTATAGTTTCTATGTTGTTCGCTTCCTTTTGGGGGTTGCCGAGGCCGGCTTCTTCCCTGGCGTAATCTTCTTCCTCACCCTCTGGTTCCCAGCCCAATACCGTACTCGGGTACTGGCTTGGTTCACGGTTGCAACGCCGATCTCTTTCCTTGTGGGGGGCCCACTTTCTATCTACCTGCTGCAAATGCACGGTGCTTGGGGGCTCGCGGGTTGGCAATGGATGTTCATCATTGAGGGTTTGCCAGCTTGTGTGCTGGGGTTCATCACTTTGAAGGTGCTTGCAAACCGGCCTAGTGAGGCCAAGTGGTTGTCCCAGGAAGAGAAGGATGCTCTCACCGGTATGCTGGAGAAGGAAAAGGCCAATACCCAAAAAAGCCACGGCTTCGCTGCAGCACTCAAGGATCCGCGAGTGTGGATCCTGAGCTCCATCACCTTCAGCTTCACCATCGGCACCTACGGTATCGGTATCTGGCTGCCGCAGATGCTGAAGGCGCAGGGTGTAGAAATAAGCTTGATCGGATGGGTCGCTGCAGTACCGTACTTCTTCTCAACCATCGGCCTATTGTTCTGGGCCAAGCATGTCGACCGGAGCGGCCGCGGGATCTTGAACCTGATCGTTGCGCTGGTACTGGCCGGTCTTGCCTTGATCTTTGCGCTGAACATGAACGCCCTGATCCCAGCGCTGGCAGGCATCACCCTGGCCTTGGTGGGAACAATCTCGGCGAAAACGATCTTCTACACGTTGCCGGCGAAGTTCCTGAGTGGCCAAGCTGCTGCTGGGGGTATTGCTCTGATCAACTCTATCGGTGCCTTCGGCGGATTTGTCGGGCCCTACCTAATGGGCTTCCTGAAGGACTACACCCAGTCTTTCACGGCGGGCCTAATGGTCATGGGATGCATCCTGTTCTTTGCTGCATTGATGGCGTTGTCCCTGCGACTGTTCATGCGCGATGCCTGATGCGCAAGTTCTTCCAGTAGAACGGTGTTCTGGAGAATGGACTAGCTGCCAACCGTACTCACAGGTAAGGTATCAGCCATCTGAACGGCCCCTTTGAGGGGCCGCTTTTTCATGATTGCGCCGAGAATAAGCCTATGTCGCCAAAAGATGAGCCAGTGGTAGCCGATGCTTCCAAGAACAATGCTGACGGTGGGGTGGCGGCGGTTGATAGAGCTTTTGCGATTCTCGGGGCTTTCGAGCCTGATCGAAGCACTCTCCCGTTAGCTGAAATCGCTCGTCGCACGGGGTTGTATAAAAGCACCATCCTTCGGCTCATGAGTTCTCTGGAGAGGGCTGGATTCATCAGGCGACTGGCTGATGGACAGTATGCTGTGGGTCATGAGCCCTTGCGCCTGGCTCAGATTTACCAATCTTCCTTCCGGCTGCGAGACACGATTTACCCGGTGCTTGAAGCGCTCACTGAGGAGAGCGGCGAGACCTCGTCCTTCTACGTGATCGAGAACGATATACGGGTGGTGCTGTTCCGTGTTGAACCTAAACGCGCAGTACGCTTTAGCATCCATGAGGGTGATCGATTTCCGCTGCATGCCGGGGCTTCCGGGAAGATCCTCAGGGCATTTGGCCCGCCAGCGGATCGCGCTTTGGCTGAGGTGCGGGAGCAGTTCTGGGCAACCTCATTTGGGGAGCGTGATCCCGAGACATCGTCGATCTCTGCCCCTGTATTTGGTGTCGACCATGAGTTTAAAGGGGCTTTGACGTTGTCTGGCCCATCCGAGCGATTCAACAAGGATCAGCTACAAGCAGCCCGGCTAATGCTGTTGAAGCGTGCCGCCCAGGCGACGAGCCTGATCGGGGGAAGCAATCGAGAGCTCCTGGCTGCACTAGAGCGGTGTGGAGTTTAATCACGCCATCGGTACTCATTGTAAGTTCTGCCCAATACCTGGGATGCCTAGAACAGTCACGGCGCTCAGGAGTAATGTTCAGCAAGGCCAGAGCGTCTGAATTCCCTGGTCGTCAGCTAGGTCAGCGTGTGTTGGGGCCGCATGACGGCCCCAGGGCTTTCAGTCCCAGGCAGGCGCCAGGCTCTCTGGGCTGACCAGGCGTTCAGCCCGCTCCAGTGCGGCGATTTGCGCCATGTCTGCATCGCTCAAGCGCAATGCGCCAGCTTTGAAATTGCCGGCCAGGTTTTCCCGCTTGGTGGAGGAGGGGATGACCGCGTAACCCAACTGCATGGCCCAGGCCAGGGCTACTTGCGCGGCAGTGGCGCCGTGCTGCTGAGCGATCGCCTGGATCACAGGATCGTGCAGCACCTTGCCGTAGCCCAGGGTCATGTACGAGGTCACGCCAATGCCGTGCTGCTGCATGAAGCCCACCAGCTTGCGATTCTGCAAATAGGGGTGCAGCTCGATCTGGTTGGTAATGATCACGCCTTCGCCGACTGCGTCGATGGCTTGCTGCAACAAGTCGATGGTGAAATTGGACACGCCGATATGCCGGGTCAGGCCTTGTTTCTGCGCTTCTACCAGGGCGCCCATGAATTCGGCGACCGGCACTGCGCCTTGGGGCGATGGCCAGTGAATCAGGGTCAGGTCCAGATAGTCGGTGCGCAGCTTGCTCAGGCTTTCCTTGAGGCTGGGGATCAGCTTGTCGGCGCCCAGATTTTCGGTCCAGATCTTACTGGTCAGGAACAGCTCGCTGCGCGGCACGCCGCTGTCGGCGATGGCTTGGCCGACCTCGGCTTCGTTGCCGTAGATCTGCGCGGTATCGATGGCCCGGTAGCCAATCTCCAGAGCAGTGCGCACCGAATCGATGACCACCTGGTCTTTGAGCCGGAAGGTGCCGAGGCCGAGGGCAGGGACAGTCATAGGGTGAACTCCTTGCTGAGGTACGAGAGAAGAGCTTCAGTATGGCTGCCCTGAGCGCCGGTGAAATAGGCACAGCGGCGCATTTGTTCTTTGACTTCACGGCAACAATCAGTGTGTTTGGCCTTTCAAAACCGCGCTGTACTGACGGTGATATAGCCCTTTTCTGGCAGGGCAATACGGATCACCGTCTCGTCTTGCGGCGCCTTGCGCTTTTGCTTGATCCGCACGCCGTCCACTGCGGCGGCGCGCATCCGTTCACGAATGGCCCGGCCCGACGGGTCAAAAAACGCTTCGCTGGCCAGCAGTTCGATGCGCTCGACCAACTGCCGGGTCTGCTCGTCAGTGGCGCAGAAAAACAGCACGCCGGATAGGTGCGGGTCGTCTTCCGGGTTGCTTATATCGTGAGCAAGCAATTGGCGTAGGGTGTGGCGAAGCTCAGTGGTACAGCGACGTTGTGAGAGCACGGGGAGACCTCCTGGAAAGTGTGCGCCTTATCTCGACTGAAGCGTGACTGTGGGATCATGTTTCTGAGTGGCCCGACCCACAAGTAAGGCATTTCCGTGTTTCGGGTAGGACTTTTCCTTGTTCGTGGCCTTCGCAACCTGAGCCGTCCCTGAGGCCAGACTGGCTGGCAGGGATGTGAGCTGTTCGGCACAATTGCTGTTACGTCTACCGTGCAGTCCCGAGGAGTCTCAATGAACAGCCATTTTCAGCCTGTCGACCTGAACAAAGCCTATCGCTTGCTCAATCATGGTCCGACCGTACTGGTGTCGGCAGGGCACGCAGGGGTTGAGAATGTCATGGCCGCCGCCTGGGCCTGCGCGCTGGACTTCGCCCCGCCCAAGGTCACCGTGGTGCTCGATAAAAGCACCCGCACTCGGCAATTGGTGGAGGGCAGTGGCTGGTTCGTGCTGCAGCTACCCACCGCCGCGCAAGCGCGCCTGACCCATCAGGTTGGCACCCGCAGCCAGCTCGACGACCCCGCCAAGCTGGCGCGTATTGGTGTGCAATTGACGCGTATCGACGGCTATCCAGCGCCTTTGGTCAATGAATGTTCAGCCTGGCTGATGTGCCGGGTGATCGACGAGCCGCACAACCAGAACACCTATGACTTGTTCATCGCTGAGGTGGTCGCGGCCTGGGCAGACGATCGCGTGTTCAAGGATGGCCACTGGCGTTACGAGCATGCCGACGCCAGCCTGCGCAGCTTGCACTACGTTGCAGGCGGGCATTTCTACACCATCGGCGAGCCGCTGGTGATCGACGAGCGGGATTGATTACGCCGATCCCAGCCAGCGATGGGCCGGTACTGCGGGGTGGCGGTCATAGTGTCACAACGCCGCCGCACCGGCTTTGGCCACTTGGGCATCCTGCTCGGGCTTGACCCCGGAAACGCCAATCGCGCCCACTACCTGGCCATCGACCCGCAGCGGCACGCCGCCTTCCAGGCTGGTCAACATAGGCGCAGTGACGAACGCCGTGCGCCCGCCATTGACCATCTGCTCGTAATCGCGTGTTTCGCGTCGGCCAAGCGCCGCGCTGCGGGCTTTTTCCATGGCGATGTAGGCGCTGGCCGGGGCGCAGCCATCCATACGCTCCAGGGCCAGTGGATGGCCGCCATCATCGACCACCGCGATGGTCACCTGCCACTGATGAATCTGCGCATCCTGGCGGGCCGCGGCGAGCAGCCGGGCGACCTCCGCCTGGCCCAGTACCGATTTGCTGTGCATGGTCAAATCTCCTGATTGAGGGCTGCTTCGACGATTTCGATCCAGTGTCGTACCGGTGTCCGCCCAGCGCCATCGAGGTGGGTCTGGCAGCCGATATTGGCGGTGGCGATGAGTTGCGGCTTGCCGCTCTCAAGGGCATTGAGGCGGTTGTCGCGCAACTGCCGCGACAGCTGCGGCTGGGTCAGCGAGTAGGTTCCGGCCGAGCCGCAGCACAAGTGGCCGTCGGGCACTGCGGTGAGGGTGAAGCCGAGTCGGCGCAACAGCCGTTCCACTTCACCGCCAAGCTTGAGCGCATGTTGCAGGGTGCATGGGCAGTGGAAGGCCAGGCGCTGTTCGGCGCACACGCCAAGGTGCTCGACGGGCTCGTCGCGCAGCACCTCGACCAGGTCGCGGGCCAGGGCGCTGACCCGTGCTGCCTTGGCGGCATAGTGTGGATCGTGCTCCAGCAGATGGCCGTATTCACGCACGAACGCACCGCAGCCACTGGCGGTTTGCACAATGGCCTCGGCGCCGGCCTCGACCGCTGGCCACCAGGCGTCGATATTGCGCCGGGCGCGCTGCAGGCCTTGCGCCTGGGCGTTGAGGTGATAGTCGACCGCGCCGCAGCAGCCGGCCTCGCGGGCCGGTTCGACGCTGATCCCCAGGCGGTCGAGCAAGCGCGCGGCAGCCGCGTTGGTATTGGGCGAAAGCGCCGGCTGCACGCAACCTTCGAGCAGCAGTACGCGACGTGCATGGCGCGCCTGCGGGCGCTGGCCGGGAGCGACTACCTGCGCCGGCAACTTGGCCTTGAGGCTGGCCGGCAGAACCGGCCGCAGGGCCTGACCGGTGCGGGCCAGGGCTTTGAACAGGGCCGGGCGCGGCACCACTGCGCGCAGGCCTTCGCGCAGCAGGCGCTGGGACAAGGGCCGCGGCACCTGCTGCTCGACCACTGCGCGGCCGATGTCCAGCAGGTCGTGATACTTGACCCCCGACGGGCAGGTGGTTTCGCAGTTGCGGCAGGTCAGGCAGCGGTCCAAGTGCAGCTGGGTGCTGGCGCTGACCGGTTCACCTTCAAGCACTTGCTTGATCAGGTAGATCCGTCCGCGTGGCCCATCCAATTCGTCGCCGAGCAATTGATAGGTGGGGCAGGTGGCCGTGCAGAAGCCGCAGTGCACGCATGAGCGCAGGATGCTCTCGGCCTCTTCGGCGCGAGCCAGGCGCTTGCTCGATTCACTCAGAGTGGTTTGCATGGCGTGGCCTCACAGGTCTGGAAACAGGCGGCCAGGGTTGAAGATACCCTGGGGGTCGAGCTGCTGCTTGAGCGCGCGGTGATAACGCAGCAACGCCTCTGCCAGCGGCGCCGTGCTGTCCGTGCCGGCGGTATAGCCGGTGGCATGGCCGCCAACCTCGGCCAGCTGCGCGCGGATCTGCGCCGCTGGGGCCGAAGACTTCAGCCAACGCTGAGCGCCTCCCCAGTCGATCAGCTGGCGCCCGGGCAGTTGCAGTTCACCGGTGGCAGTGGGCACGGACAACCGCCACAGCGGTTCTGGGGCCTTGAAAAACGCCAGGCGTTGCTCACGCAGGTCGCTCCAGAAACGGTTGTCGAGGGTCTCGCCACCCAGCCGCTGGCGCGCTGACAGCACCGAGCCTTCACCGCCTTCAAGGCGCAGATAAAGCGCCTCGCCATCGTGGCAGGCGGCGCTGATCGGCAGCGGCTGTTGGCCCCATTCGGCCAGCTCGGCCAGGGCCTGATGGCTGTCCATTGCCAGGCGCAGGCTCAAGGTTTGCCGCGGCTGTGGCAGCACCTTGAGTGACACCTCGGTGAGCAGCCCGAGGCAGCCGAAACTGCCCGCCATCAACCGCGAGACATCGTAGCCGGCGACGTTCTTCATCACCTCGCCGCCAAAGCGCAGCAGCTTGCCGTGGCCGGTGATCAGCCGCGTGCCCAGCACATAGTCGCGCACCGAGCCAGCCCAAGGCCGACGCGGCCCGGACAAACCCGCCGCAACCATGCCGCCCAGTGTCGCGTTGGGCCCCAGGTGCGGCGGCTCGCAGGGCAGCATCTGCCCGGCTTCATGCAGCGCGGCTTCGATTTCCAGCAATGGCGTCCCGGCGCGGGCGGTGAGTACCAGCTCGGTCGGGTCATAGCTGACGATGCCGCGATGGCCGCGGGTATCGACGATCTCACCGGCCACCGGATTGCCGAGCATGGCCTTGCTGTTGCCACCCTGGATGCGCAGCGGGTTGCCAAGGTTGAGGGCCTGGTTGACCTGTTCGAGCAGGTCCTGGCTGAGGTCGCGGTCCATGCTCATCAGAAACGCTCCAGGTCAGGGAAGGGCAACTGGCCGTGGTGCACGTGCATCGCGCCGAATTCAGCGCAGCGGTGCAGGGTCGGGATGTTCTTGCCGGGGTTGAGCAGGCCTTGCGGGTCGAACGCGGCCTTGACCGCGTGGAACAGGGTGATTTCGTCGCTGTTGAACTGGGCGCACATCTGGTTGATCTTTTCGCGCCCCACGCCATGCTCGCCGGTAATGCTGCCGCCAACCGCCACGCACAACTCTAGGATCTTGCCGCCGATCGCCTCGGCCCGCTCCAGCTCGCCCGGCAGGTTGGCATCGAACAGGATCAACGGGTGCATGTTGCCGTCCCCAGCGTGGAAAACGTTGGCCACCCGCAAGCCATGTTGCTCGGACAGCTCGGCAATGCCCTTGAGCACCCGTGGCAACTCGCGGCGAGGGATGGTGCCGTCCATGCAGTAGTAATCCGGCGATATCCGCCCCACGGCCGGGAAGGCGTTCTTGCGCCCGGCCCAGAAGCGCACGCGCTCGGCCTCATCACAGGCCAGCCGGACCTCGCTGGCACCGGCCTGTTCGAGCACCGCCTGCACCCGTTCGCAGTCGTCCTGTACATCGGCCTCGACGCCATCGAGCTCGCACAGCAGGATCGCCGCAGCCTCGACCGGATAGCCGGCATGAATGAAGTCTTCAGCGGCGCGAATCGCCAGGTTGTCCATCATCTCCAACCCCCCTGGGATGATCCCGGCGGCGATGATCTCGGCCACCGCTCGACCCGCGTCCTCGACCCGCTCGAAGCTGGCCAGCAGCACCCGCGCCACCTGCGGCTTGGGCAGCAGCTTGACGGTGACTTCGGTGACGATCCCAAGCATGCCCTCGGAGCCGGTGAACAACGCCAACAGGTCGAAGCCTGGGCTGTCCAAGGCATCGCTGCCCAGGGTCAGGCGCTCGCCCTCGATGGTGAGGATTTCCACCTTGAGCAGGTTGTGCACGGTCAGGCCGTACTTCAAGCAGTGCACGCCACCGGCGTTCTCAGCGACATTGCCGCCGATCGAGCAGGCGATCTGCGACGATGGGTCAGGCGCGTAGTACATGCCATAGGGCGCTGCCGCCTGGGAGATCGCCAGGTTACGCACACCCGGCTGGACGCGGGCGTAACGCCCCTGCGCATTGACCTCAAGGATACGGTTGAAGCGCGCCATCACCAGCAAGATGCCCTTGCTCAGCGGCAAGGCGCCGCCCGACAGGCCAGTGCCGGCTCCGCGAGCCACTACCGGCACCCCGCGTTGATGGCAGAGCTTGAGCAAGGTTTGCACCTGTTCCAGGCGCTCGGGCAGAACCACCAGCAGCGGCACTGTGCGGTAGGCCGAGAGGCCATCGCACTCGTAGGGCTTGAGGTCTTCGTTGCGGTGCAGAATCTCAAGGTCGGGCAGGGCATCGCGCAGGGCCAGCAGCAACTGTTGCTGGTCGATAGCTGGCAGGGGCCCATCTACGCGTTCGTCGTAGAGGATATTCATCAGGTTCACTCGCCAAGATTCTTGTAGTTGTCCAAGCCACCAAGGGCCCGATTTCCGGCATAGCTGTGACCACTCCAGCGTGCGCGTGAACGGCGCTGTGGTCGAGCGATTGCGTAACTGGTCCTACCAGTTTTTTCAGAACTGCTACCTTCAAATAGGGCAGTACCTGGCCCGTTGCGGCTGAGGTCAGTGAGCTGATACCAGTGGTCCTACCAGTTGGAGAGGTGCATGAGCGCAGAGGGCAAGACCCAAGTCGCCGATCAGGTGGCTGAGCGGGTGGAGAAGTTGATCGTCGATGGCGTACTCAAGGTCGGCCAGGCCCTGCCTTCGGAGCGGCGTTTGGTGGAAAAGCTTGGCTGCTCGCGTTCGGCGCTGCGTGAGGGCCTGCGCATCCTGCGTGGGCGCGGCATCATCGATACCGAACAGGGTCGCGGTTCGTTCGTGGCCCAGCTCAGCGGGCGCGACAGCCTTAGCCCGCTGATGCACCTGTTCAGCTCGCAGCCACGCACGCTGTTCGACCTGTTGGAAGTGCGCGCGCTGCTGGAAGCCGAATCCGCGCGCCTGGCAGCGCTGCGGGCGACCGATGTCGACCGCCTGCTGATCCGCCGCCGCTACGAAGACATGCTGGCCGCGCACGCCGCCAGCGACAGCCTCGACCCGCGTGAGCATGCTCGCCGCGACCATGCTTTTCACCGTGCCATCAGCGAGGCGTCGCACAATCCGGTGCTGGTACATACCCTGCAATCACTCAGCGACCTGACCCTGAGCACCGTGTTCGCCTCGGTCAACAACCTCTATTGCCGCCCGGCGCAAAAGCGCCAGATCGATCGCCAGCATGCGCGGTTGTACCAGGCGGTGATGGAGCAGTTGCCCGAGCAGGCGCAGCGTGCGGCGCGTGAACACATCAACGGCATTCGCGACAGCCTGCGCGAGATCGAGCAGGAGGAGCAGCGCTTGGTCAGGGCGACCATGCGTATGGATGGCTGGCGCTGAACACTGCCCTTCAGTAACCAAGCGCCGGGTCCACCCGGTTCAGCAAGGGCTCTGCACCGGCCAAGCGCCGCGCATTCTCCGCCACCTGCTGGGCAATGCAGTCGTGCGAGGCGCAGGAGGCCATGTGCGGGGTGACGACAATCCCTGGCGTGCTCCACAGCGGGTTATCCGTGGGCAGCGGCTCTTGGTCAAAGACGTCCAGTAACGCACCACGCAAGCGCCCGCTGCCGACCGCTGCGATCAGGTCTTGCTGGTGCAGATGCTGGCCGCGCCCACAGTTGATCACGGCCGCCCCCGGGGCCAGCGCTTGAAAGGTTTGTCGGCAGAGAATGCCACGGGTCGACTCGGTCAGCGGCAGCAGATTCACCAACAGGTCGAGGCCGTCGAGAAAGCCGTTGAATTCAGCGCTGCCCGCGAAGGTGCGTACCCCTGGGAGCTGTTTTTCGCTGCGCGCCCAGCCACGTACCGCATAGCCCGCCGCTGCCAGCTCGGCAGCAATCGGGCCGCCCAGCGAACCCAGCCCCATCACGCCGATATGAAAATCAGCCGCCGGTCGCTGCGGGTGACGCAGCCACAACTGGCGTTGCTGCTGGGCCATGGCCAGGTCGAAATCGCGATGATAGTGGATCACCGCCCAGCGCACGTATTCGGCCATGCCCTGGCGGTGCGCCGGGTCGACCACCCGGCACACCGGCAGGGCAGGTTGACTGGGGTCGCTGGCCAGGTGGTCGACGCCCGCCGCCACCGAGTGAATCAGTTTCAAGTTGGGCAAGCCGCCCAGGCTGCCTACGGGTGGAAACCAGCAGGCGGCCACCTGCGCCTGTTCGGCGAGGGGGTCGTCAGCCAGTACCACTGGCAGCTGGGGGGCGTTGCGGGCGAACGCCGCCTGGAGCTGGCCAAGCAGGGTTTGATCGGTCGACAGCAGAACCAGCGGTTTCATGAGCAATACGACTCGCGTTGGTGTTCGATGAGGGTGAGGGCGGCGTTCCAGCTCAGGCTGATGATCTGCGCCGCATCGTCGCGGGCAAACTGCTCGGCGGTGTGCCGGCAGACCTGTTCGCTGGGATACACCAGCTTGCCACCCCCAGCCAGGGCTTGCACCTGCGCCTGGCAGGCGCGCTCGAGGAAGTGGATCTCATGAAACGCCTCGGCCACGCTTGCACCACCGACCAGCAGGCCGTGGTTGCGCAGGATCATCGCTTTGTGCGGGCCGAGGTCGGCGACCAAACGCTCGCGCTCATCCAGCGACAATGCGATGCCTTCATACTGGTGGTAGGCCAGCTTGCCGTAGAACTTCAGCGCATGCTGACTGATCGGCAACAACCCTTGCTCCTGGGCCGAGACGGCAATGCCCGCGGCGGTATGGGTGTGGATCACGCAGTGCAGGTCTGGCCGCGCGGTGTGGATCGCCGAGTGGATGACGAAGCCTGCGGCATTGACCCGCCGCTCGCCGAACGCCTGGTCGACGACGTTGCCGTGTTGGTCGATGCGCACCAGGTCACTGGCGCACATGCGGTCGAACAGCACCCCGTAGCGGTTGATCAGAAAATGCTGCTCAGGGCCTGGGATGCGCAAGGTGATGTGGGTGTCGATCAGGTCGGTCATGCGAAAATGCGCGACCAGCCGGTACAACGCGGCCAGTTCGCAGCGTGCCTGCCATTCGGTATCGCTGACGGCGTGTGGTTTGCTCATGGAATCTCCCGGTTTTAGCGAGCGATGACGGCGCTGGGTTGTTCAATCTCGCCACGCAGGCGAGCCAGGCCACAGACACCGATCAAGGAAAGGGCGGACAGCGCGGTGAAGAACAGCGCCAATGGCATCCACTGGCCCGCGAAACGATCTGCCAGCAGCGTACCGATGATGGGTGTGCTGCCACCGGCCAAGGCGCAGATCAGCTGGTAGGCCAGCGAGATCCCCGAATAACGCAGGTGGGCTGGGAATGCCTGGGACATGTAGCCGGCGATCACCGCGTAAAGGGCCGACAAGGTCACCACCGCCAGGGCGATGCCCAGGGTCATCAGCACCAGGTTCTGGGTGCCCACCAGCAGGAACATCGGGTAGGGCACAGCCATGCACAGCAGTGCCACCAGCTTGAGGAAGCGGCCCTCGCCGATTCGCTCGGCGAGCAACGCCGCCAGCGGTTGGGTCAGAAACTGCAGGATGGTCACCAGGAACAGGCAGTCGAGAATGGTCGAGCGGGCGATGCCCTGGTAGGTGGTGACGTAGGTGATCATGAAGGTGTTGGTGAAGAAGAACCCGGCCGAGCCGATGGTCACTGCCAGTGCCGCGAACAAGATCTGCCGCCAGCAGTCTCGCACCACCTCCAGCACCGGGTATTTGACCACCTCGTGCTTGGCTTGCGCGGCCTTGAACTCAGGCGACTCATCGACGCCAAAGCGAATCGCCAGGCCGACCATCATCAGCACCCCACTGGCCAGGAACGGCAGGCGCCAGCCCCAGTTGAGGAAGTCGTCCTGATCGAGCATCGACACCAGGCGAAAGGCAATCAGCGCCAGCAGCAAGCCGGCCGGGCTGCCCAATTGGGCGAACGAGGCATAGAACACCTTGCGCTTGGCGGGTGCGTGTTCGCTGGCCATCAGCACTGCGCCACCCCATTCTCCGCCCACCGAGATGCCTTGCACGATGCGCAGCGCGATCAGCCCGATCGGTGCCCAGATGCCTGCGCTGGCGTAGCTGGGCAGCAGGCCGATACCGGTGGTGGCCAGGCCCATCAGCAGCATGGTCATCAGCAGCATCTTCTTGCGCCCCAGGCGGTCACCCAGATGGCCGAAGACCATACCGGCCAGCGGCCTTGCGACAAAGCCCACGGCAAAGGTGCCGAACGCCGCCAGGGTGCTCAGCAGCGGGTCGCTGCTTGGGAAGAACACCTGGCCGAGCACCAGTGCGGCGGCGGTGGCATAGATGTAGAAGTCGTAGAACTCGATGGTGGTGCCGACGAACGCGGCCGCCGCCGCGCGACGCGGCTGTTTTGAGGTGTGCATGCAAAGCCCTTCTTTTATGTGCTTGTTATAGGCAGGGTGCGGATCTGGCTAAGCCGGGCGCGCTCTGTGGCGCTTTCGGGTTTTATCGCCTTGGGGCTATGATTAGTCAATTTGCTAATTCTTATCCGTCGTATTAGCAGCGCTACTAATAAGGCTTGAGATGAACCCACCGACATCGCGATCTGCTGCACTGGTCAACAAATGGGAAGGTCGCCGGTTCCTCAACGACCGCCTGGACTGGAACCTGCTGCGTACCTATTTGGCGATTGGTCAGGAAGGCAGCATCAGCCGCGCCGCTGCGCGCCTGCACATCACCCAGTCGGCGGTCAGCCAGGCGTTGCGCAGGCTGGAAGAGCAACTGGAGTGCCCGCTGATCCTGCGCCGTGGCCCACGCTTTGATCTGACGGCGGCGGGCGAGGAGGTGCTGCGCATCGCCAGCGATATCTACGCCGACGTGTCACGCATCAGTGCCGCCGTCGAGCAGCGCAGTGATGCGGTGGTGGGCAAGGTTAGGCTGTTGACCATCAGCCGCGTGCATTCGGCGTTGTACGATGAGTTTCTCGGCGACTTCCACCAAGCCCATCCCAAGGTCGAGCTGGAGATCGAAGTGCTGCGCAGCGCCGACATCATCAGCTCGCTGTTGCAAAAGACCGCCACCGCCGGGCTCGGCCTGTGTCGCATCGCCCAGCCCAAGCTTGAGCAGCGCCAGTTGCTGCGCCAGCGCTTTGCCTTCTTCTGTGGCAAGCGCCATCGCTTGTATGGGCGCAGTGATGTGACCCTTGACGAGCTGCAAGGCGAGAGCTTCGTCAGTTTCGTCAGCGACCAGTTGGGCGGCAACTTGTCGCCTCTGGCGATGTTCCGCGATCAACATGGGTTTACTGGGCGGATCGTCGCTTCGTCCTCCAGCTTCGAGGAAATTCACCGCCTGGTGTGCGCAGGCTTTGGCATCGGTTGCCTGCCCGAGCACCTGTTGGAAAAAGATCTCGCGCAGGGCCTGCTGTGGCGCCTGCCACCGGCTGAAGGCATCGTCGATGTCGATTTGCTTTTGCTGTGGAACCGCGAGCAGAAGATGACCGTGGCCGAGAGCGTCTTTCTGGAGCGTTTCCAGCATCGCCTGGCAACCCTGGAAGCGGCCGACCTTTGAGGCCGGCCAGGTGCGGCAAGGGTTACTGGGCGAGTTTTCTGATCATCGCCACGGTCAGGTACAAGCGCGGCGCCACGCTGTTCAACTCGATGTACTCGTCATCGGCATGTAGCCCGGCGCCGACCACGCCCATGGTCTCCAGCACTGCCGGCTTGGCGCTGCCGGGCACGTAGGCGTAGCCGGCATCGGTGCCAAAGCGCATGGCGATCGGTTCGATCTTGCGGTCGATCTGGCTGTACAGCTGCCTTGCGGTTTCGGCCAACTGGGTCGAGCCCTCGTTGCGCGCCAACGGTGGGCGGCCTTTTTCCACGGTGACGCTGGTCTGGGTGTCGGCGATCAGTGGTTTTTGCACGATGCGCTTGGCATCGGCTGCCACTCGATCGGTTTCGCCCAGGTCCGAGTAACGCATATCGGCTTCAGCGGTGGCCAGGGCCGGAATGATGTTGGCCTTCTCGCCGGCCTTGGCCAGGGTCCAGTTGACCGTAGTGCCTTTGCTGGCATCGCCCAGGTCTTTGAGTTGGAGAATCTGGTGCGAAAGTTCGGTCAATGCGTTGCGGCCTTCTTCCGGGGCGGAACCGGCATGGGACGAGCGCCCTTTGACTTGCAGTTTCAAACGGTTGATGCCGTTGGTGGCGACGGTGACCGCGTCCTTGTCTGGTGGCTCGTAGGAGAAGACATAATCATGCTTGCGCGCCAGCTCGGCGATGATCTGCTTGGAGCCTGCCGAACCCATTTCCTCGTCTGGGTTGAACAGCACGGTGAGCGTGCGGTAGCCCTTGAACTGCTGATCCTGCAGCAGTTTGAGCGCGTGCAGGATCATTGCCACACCGCCCTTGGCGTCGGCAACGCCGGGGCCGTAGGCACGTTCGCCTTCGACCCGAAATGGCCGCTTGGCCACGGTGCCGGGGACGAACACGGTGTCGTAGTGGACCATCAGCAGGAAGTCCTTGCTGCCCGTGCCCTTGAACGTGCCGACGATGTTGTCGCCCACCGAAGGCTTGGCCGGATGGGTCTGAACCTCGGCTCCGAGGGCCTTGAGGCGCTTGACCAATTCACCGCTGACTTGGCGCAGGCCCGGCTCGGTGCCTGTGCCGGTGTCGACCGAGACCAGGGTCTTGAGGGTGTCGATGTAGTGCGCTTGTTCGGCCTGGGCCTGCTTGAGCAAATCTTCAGCGCTGGGGTCGGCGGCGAGTGCCGGGGAGCAGGCCAGGCACAGCGCCATGGCCAGGGCGAAGGGAGGACGGGACATCGGCATTGGGCTGCTTTCCTTATTATCGTGAAAGCATGAGCCTAGACCCTCAGCGCTCTACGGCAAGCCTTTTGCGGCGAGCAGTGGTTTCATCGCGGGGCAAGCCCGCTCCCACGATCCCCGCAATGACCGTCGTGGGAGCGGGCTTGCCCCGCGATGAAGTCCATTGCCGACTATGGCTTCAACCAGCGCTATAACGCGGCGCCACCTGCTGATTGGACAACTGCCCCAGCAAGCCCTGGCGACTCGCCTCAAACGCTTCATAGCGCTCGAACGCATGCAGCGACGGAATCGAAATCAACCGCCGCGCATCAAAATCTTCCAGCGCCGCGCGCACTAGATCCTCAGCCGACATCACCATTGCCGGATCAAGGTTCTCCACTGGCAGCCCGCCGGTGGCCCAGAACTCGGTCGCCGTCGCCCCTGGCAAGACCGCCTGCACCTGTACCCCCTGATCAGCCAACTCACGATTGAGCGACTGGCTGAAGGCTGTGACATACGCCTTGCTCGCTCCATAGACACCGTTGAGCAACTCCGGCGCCAGGCTTACGACCGACGAGATATTGATCACTGCCCCCTGGCCGCGCGCCACCAAACCCGGCACCGCCGCGTAGGTCAGGCGGGTGAGGGCGGTGATGTTCAGCGCGATCATCTGGGCCATGTGCTCGACGTCGCTTTCCAGCAGCGGCGTATGGGTGCCGATCCCAGCGTTATTGACCAGTAGCGTGATGCTGGCGTCTTGCGCGAGCCGCGTCTCGATACTCGCCAGGTCCTGGGCATCGCCCAAGTCTGCGGGCAGCACCTCGATGCTGCGCTGGGTGAGGGTGGTGAGGCGGTCGGCCAGCTGGTTCAGGCGCTGGCGATTGCGCGCCACCAGAATCAGATCATAGCCGCGGCGCGCCAGCTGTTCGGCGTAGACCGCGCCGATGCCGGAGGAAGCGCCAGTGATCAGTGCAGTGCCTGGATGAGTCATGGTTATGCTCCGTTGAGGGGATGTGCAGCCATGATGCGGTGCTTTGCGGTTGGCGCAAATGACGCATATAGTACGCTTTTAGGTCATAGCGAGAGCGTTGCCATGCACCGCGTTGGCTACCTGTTGTGCGAGGGCTTCCAGGTCATGGGGTTGGCCTCGCAGTCGGTGTTCGAGTTCGCCAACTTGCTGGTGGGCGAGCCGGTCTATGTGCTCGGCAATTACAGCGTCGCCGGGGGCATGTTGCGCTCATCGCTGGGCCTGCAACTGCAAACCCAGGCAGTCGACTCGCCTGGGCATGCCGATACTTGGCTGGTGGCCGGCACACTGATGCCGGTGCAAACCCCGCCCAGCGCAGCCGAGGTCGAGCTGGTGCGCGCGCTGGGCCAGCAGGCACGGCGCACGGCCGGCATCTGCACCGGCGCCTTTACCCTGGCCGCCGCTGGCCTGCTCGATGAGCGTCGCGCCACCACCCATTGGGCCTATGCCAAGGCCATGCAGCAGTGCTATCCGCGCATCCGCGTCGAACAGGATCGAATCTTCATTGCCGACGGCAACCTATGGACTTCGGCCGGGATGACGGCCTGTATCGACATGGCCCTAGGCATGGTGGAAAAAGATCTGGGCGCAGACATCGCCCGTGCCGTAGCGCATCGGTTGGTGATGCAGCAACGGCGCACCGGTGGCCAATCGCAGCATTCGCAGATGCTGGAGCTGGCACCTAAATCCGACCGTATCCAGGCCGCCCTGGAGTACGCCCGGCAGCATCTGCAGCAGCCACTTGGGGTCGAGGAGTTGGCTGGCGTGGTGCATTTGAGCCCGCGCCAGTTCAGCCGCGTGTTCACCGCCGAAACCGGCCAGTCGCCGGCCAAGGCGATTGCACGTCTGCGTCTGGAAGCGGCGCGCTTACTTATCGAGCAAAGCCGCCACAGCCTGGATGTGGTGGCGCGGGAAACCGGTTTTCGCGACCGCAGGCACTTGCGCGAAGCGTTTTTGCGCGGCTTCGGCATCCCGCCCCAAGCCGTGCGCCGCGATGTGCGCCGGCTCAACTCATGAGGAAACACCGGCAATGAAAAAACTCGTGCGCATGGACGACCTGCAGGTGTTCGTGACCACCGTCGAGGCCGGCAGTTTTTCCGCTGCTGCCCGCCAACTGGACATTTCCCCGGCCCTAGCCAGCGGTGCGGTACAGCGTCTGGAGCGCAGCTTGGGCATTCGCCTGTTCGTGCGTTCGACGCGCAAACTGCGCCTGTCGGATGACGGCCAGCGCTACCTGCCGCATGCCCGTCAGGTGCTCGATGCATTGACCGAAGGTGAAATGGCCCTGGAGCATGGCCGCGAGGAAATCGCCGGCCCGCTGCGCTTGTCGATGCCCTCGGACTTGGGCCGCAATGTGTTGTTGCCGTTGCTCGATGAGTTCCAGGCAGCCCATCCGCGGATCGAATTGCAACTGCGCTTTAGCGATCAGATCGCCGACTTTTTCAGTGATCGGCTGGATGCGGGCATCCGCTATGGCCAGCTGGCGGATTCGAGCCTGGTGTCGTTGCCGCTGGCCCCTGGCAATCGCCGTATCCTCTGCGCCGCCCCCGCCTATATCGCCCGCCATGGTGCACCGAGCACGCCTGAAGACCTGGGCCAGCACAACTGCCTGCGCTACATGATGGGCGAGCTGACCCACGAGAGGTGGAATTTCCATACTCCGCAAGGCGTAAAAGCGGTGGTGGTGGCGGGCGATCGCACCAGTGACGATGCCGATGTGGTCAGGCGCTGGGCGGTGGCCGGGTTAGGCGTGGTGTACAAGTCGCAGCTCGATGTACGCGATGATTTGCGCGCAGGCCGTTTGCTGGAGCTGTTCCCCAGGGAGTGGGGGCAGCCGACGCCGTTGCAGATGGTTTGCGCCCACCGCCAGTCGCTGACCCCATTGGTGCAGCAGTTGCGGGCGTTTCTGCTGCAACGACTGGAGCGGCTGACCAGTGATTGATCTGGGCTTTGCAGGGGCAAGTGCCGGCCTCTTCGCGGGCAAGCCCGCTCCCACAGGGACCGCACCGACCAAAACTCAGTGGTGATCCTGTAGGCGCGGGCTTGCCCGCGAAGAGGCCATTGCAGGCCATGCATTGCCGGATCAAACAGACATTCAGAAACCTTCCAGCACAATCTTGCCCTTGGCCTTGCCACTTTCGATCAGCGCATGCGCCCGCCGCAGGTTCTGCGCATTGATCGCGCCAAAATGTTCGCCCAACGTCGTCCTCAGCACACCTTGGTCGATCAACTCGGCAACCCGATCCAGCAGTTGATGTTGCTTGATCATGTCCTCGGTCTGGTACAGCGAGCGGGTGAACATCAACTCCCAATGCAGCGACAACGACTTGCGCTTGAGTGGCACCACGTCGAGGGTGGCAGGGTCGTCGATCAATGCCAGTCGCCCCTGTGGGCGCAAGACCTCGATCAATTGGGCAAAGTGTCGGTCGGTGTGAGTCAGGCTGATCACCAAGTCCACCTGGCCGTCGCCGATTTGCGCCAGCTGCGGCGCCAGGGGCTGGCTATGGTCGATCACGTGGTGTGCCCCCAGCTCCTTGACCCACTGCTGGGTTTCTTGGCGCGAGGCGGTGCCGATCACCGTCAGCCCGGTCAGGGTGCGCGCCAACTGAGTCAGGATCGACCCCACGCCACCACCGGCGCCAACAATCAGCAGGCGTTGCCCCTCGCCACCGCCTTGAGCAACGCCAAGGCGGTCGAACAGCAGTTCCCAGGCGGTGATCGAGGTCAGCGGCAATGCGGCGGCGCTGGCAGCATCGAGGGTGCGTGGCTTGTGCCCGACGATGCGCTCATCCACCAGATGAAACTGGCTGTAGCTGCCGGGGCGGTCGATGGCGCCGGCGTAGTACACCTCATCGCCTGGCTGGAACAGCGCCACTTCTACTCCGACTTCACGCACGACTCCCACCGCGTCCCAACCCAACACTTTGGGTTGGCCGGTGCTGCCAGAGCCTGCACGAATTTTAGTGTCGACCGGGTTGACCGAAATGGCCTGAACTTCCACCAGCAAGTCGCGCGCACCTGGCGTAGGGCGCGGTAGTTCGCTGTCGAACAGCGCTGCTGGATCGTCGATGGGTAGGCCGTGCTCGGTGAAGACAATGGCTTTCATGGTGTCGCTCCAAATTCAGGTGGGATGCGACAACCTTAGCGGGAGTTGGCAACAGGAAAAATGCGGGCAGGGCAGGAAGACTTTCGTCATTTTTTTGAGAATCGGTGCAGACATAGCCTGCACGCCTTTCGCGGCTTGGTTCCGCGAAAGGCTGCAGCGGGTGTGAATGATCTATCAGTTGTCGGTCAGCGGATCATCTTGAGACAGGATTGCCCGGGCCAGCTCCTCGTCACTCGCCTGCAGCCCAGGATTGTTTTTGCGCGCCTGTTCCAGTGCCGACTCCGCATAGGCGCCACGAATAGCACCGCCGCTGGCAACGAAGGCCGACAGCTCATCGCGGGCAGGAATGATTCGTTTGTCATCCTTGAAGGTCGAGTACAGCGAGGCGGAAACCCCTGCCGAGGTGGCGACATCGCCCGCATCCACGCGGGCCAGGGCAGAACCGGCAGGCAACAGCACCAGCAGTGAAGAAACGATCAGCAATCGACGCATGGCGAAACCTCCAGAAGGGTGAAGCCCAGGGGAATGTCTGCATGATGTTAAGAACCCAGGAGCTACCCGGTAGTTCCCTGCCACCGGTCTTGGGTGCATTGGACGGTGGTTGCTCGCTGGCGCTGGAGTGAGTTGCAGGCATTGGGAGCCTGCCCATCAACCACGCCGATACAGCAACCCCTGCGTCGCAGGATCATTCGGCCTGGGCGCCTCGCCCACCCGGCTGAATCCTGCACGCTCAGCCAAGCGCTGGCTGGCGGCGTTGTCCACTGCGGTCGTCAGCCAAACCGCTGCGTCCACGGCGTCGAGCAGCGTGTTCAGGGCCTCGCGCATCAGCCCTTTGCCGGCGAACCCCTGGCTGACCCAGTAACCCACTTCATACTCTTCAGCCCTGGGCGTCAGGCCGATGCAGCCGATCACCTCGCCGGTGTTTGGTTCGAGCACGAAGTAGCGCTTTTCCCCTGTGGGGGTATGAAAATCGGCCTGGCTTTCTTCCAGGCCTTGCTCGATTTGTTCCAGGGTCCAATCCGGCTTGGCCCAGATCAGGAAGGGCTGGTGCAAGGCATAGCTGGCCAGCAATGCCTGGTGTAGGTGTGGCGCCAGGGCCAGGTCTGGGCGAGAAACGCGCAGGCGGGGGGTGGTCAGGGTGTGGGGCAGTTTCGCGGAACATGTAGGGGTGGCCATGGAGCCTCCTTGCTCGATGATGTGGGTGTTGGCTGTTCGATAGTGGCCATGATCTACTGGCCTCATCGCGGGCTTGTCCTGCGATGGGCTGCAAAGCAGCCTTCTGAACGCGCCATTCAAAGGACTATGAAGGTCAACCATGCCTCAATACAAGCTGCATTGCTTCGGCGAATCCGGCAACGCCTACAAAGCCGCACTCATGCTCGAACTCACTGGCCAAGACTGGCAACCGGTCTTGGTCGACTACTTCCACGGCCAGACCCGCACCGACAGTTGGCGCCAGCAGATCAACGAGCAGGGCGAAGTGCCGGTGCTCGAGCACGCTGGGCAGACCTTCACCCAGTCGGCGTTGATCCTCGACTACCTCGCCGCGCAGACCGGTCAATTTGGCCCGCAGAGTGAAGAGGAACATCGCGAAATCTGGCGCTGGATGCTGTTCGACAACCACAAGTTCACCAGCTACTACGCCACCTTGCGCTTTCTCTACGGCCTGAAGAAAACCGGCGAGACCGAAGTGACCAAATTCTTCCGAGAGCGCGCCACGGCGGCCTATCAGTTGGTGGATCAGCACCTGAGCCAAACGCCGTTCATGGTTGGCGGGCGTTTGACCATCGCCGATCTGTCGTTGGCTGGGTATGTGTTCATGCCTGAGGAGACTGGCATGCAGTTGACTGACTTCCCGCACATCGAGGCGTGGAAGGCGCGGATCAAGGCAGTGCCGGGTTGGAAGGCGCCTTATGAGCTGATGCCCAGGGCCTGAGTTTCTCTTGAGGTCGTTGGGGCCGCTGTGCCGCCCATCGCAGCGGTTCGGCGCCCCGACAAGCCAGCTCCTACAGGGATTGCCTGTAGGAGCTGGGGAAACCTCCAACCAATCAGTACCTCAGCTCAACCCCGACATAAGCGCCAATCCCATCGCCCGGCCAGAACGCCGCCGTGTCCTGGCCACGGGCGTTGTACACCGGGGTCACGGCCGTCACGTAGGCCTTGTTGGCTAGGTTCTTCAAATCTAGCGACACCTTCCAATTGCCCTTCGGCGCCTCATACCCAAGGTTTGCGCCCCAGATGGTGTACGACGGCGCATACAGGGTATTGGCGTAATCCGCGGCGGTGCGTGAAGCCGACTGTACATTGACCCCGCTATACCAGCCGCTGTGGTGTTGGTATTGCACCTCGCCCTGGTAGATGTGCTTGGGAATGCCGGGCAGTTGATTGCTGCCGAAGGTATCGTCGTTGCGGTAGTAGAAGTCGTTATAGGTGTACACCTGGCGCCAGCGCACCTGGTCGCCCTGGGCGTTCTCCCACAGGCGGGTATTGAGGCCTGCTTCGATGCCTTGGTGGATGGTCGGCGAGGCGTTGAATGCACCGGTCACTGCAGCAGCGGTGGAGGTGGCGGGGATGATCTGCACGTTGAGCAGCTCGTTGTGAATCCACGAGCGATACAGCGCCAGGCTGCCGTCGAAGATGCCATGCGAGCCTTTGATGCCGACCTCGAAGGTGTTGCCTTTCTGCTCCACCAGCGGCCGGATGTAGGGCAGGCTCGGGCCGGAGCCGGAGTACTCCCACGAGGCCGGTGGGTCGATGCTGCGGCTGACGTTGGTGAACACTTGCAGGTTCGGTGTGAACTCGTAGCGCAAGCCGATGCGTGGGGCGATGCTCCAGTTGTCGTAGTCGACGTGCTGGGGGAAGTCGGTGCGGTTGGGGTTGACTGCGTAGTCGATGTCGACCTTGCGCCGCACGTTGACGAACGACACACCGCTGGTCAGCCACAGGCCATCGACCAGGTTGAGGTCGTTGCCCAAAGAAAACACCCTGTCGAACGAATCCTGATAGTCGACCTTTTTCAGCGAAACCTTGTCGCCGGTGGCCGAGTTGACCCCGCCGCGCAGGTGCTGGGTCGAGGTGAAGGCCAGGCTGCTACGGCTCTCGTGGCCGAACAGGCTGTCGACGCGGTCATAGCCGAGCAGCAGGCCGAGGTCGTGCCAGTCCCAGTAGCTGGGGTTGCTGGGGCTGCGCGGGTTATTGGTGTGGCGGTAGTCGTGGTACGACAGGCCCACGGTCAGCCGGGCATCATCATCGAAGGTGTAGGTGGTCTTGCTGCCCAGCCAGATGCTACCGGGGCGCCGTGCGCCGGCGCCGCTGCTTTCGGCGGTGGCACTGGCGCGGCGCGGGTGGTGCTTGGCATTGGCCAGGGTGGTGGCGCTGGGGTCGTTGTGGAACTCGTCGCGATAGCGCAGCAGCAGGCGTGTCTCAAGCTTGGGGCTGAAGCGGTAGCCGGCGTTGGCGACGATGCCTGAGCTGCGCGACAGGCTGAAATCGCGCGAGCCGTGGTTGCGGTAGTTGTCGGCTTGCAGGTAGTAGTCCAGATCACCTTCGACGCCGCCGACACTGACGGTTTGCTTCTGGTAGCCATAGCTGCCGGCTTCGGCGCGCAGGCGCAGGCCTGGGGCGCTGTAGCCGCTGTGGTTGACGAAGTTGACCGCGCCACCCAGGGTCAACGCGCCGTACTGGAAGGCGTTGGCGCCGCGCAGGATCTCGGTGTAGTTGACCCCCGAGGCATTGAGGAACTCGTAGGGGGTGCCGCCCGGGCCGGTCAGTGGCAGGCCATCGAAGAGGAACTTGATCCCCTCACGGAAGTAGCCAGGCGAGGTGTTGGCACCGGAGCCGCGGATGGAGATCTTGGCGGCGTCATTGCCGCCGGTGGACTGCACGAACACGCCGGGCTGATAACCGAGGGTGTCTTGTAGCGTGGCAGTGCGGCCCTTGGCGACTTCTTCGCTGTCGACCACGCTGGTGCCGCCGGGTACTTCCGCCAGCTGGCTCTGCGCGGCTTGCGCGGCGGTTTGCCTGGCGCCCTGAACAGTGACTGTACCCAGGGTCTGGTCGGCCTCGGCGGCAACCGCCGGGGCGAGCAGGGCAGAGCTAAGGGCTGTGGCCAGGGTGGCGTGGCGCACGGCCAGGCGCAGTCGATTGGGTTGCATCGCATGCATCGGTGTATTCCTTGAAGTTCATCGATAGTTACCTCGGCGTTCTATGGGCATAGTCAGGCCAGTCGCAGGGGATAGAGCAGGTTTTGTGCCAGATGGCAAAGGGCCTGGTGGTCGTGGGCTTTGCCTTTGTTTAAATGAATTAGATGAACAGCAGGACAACTTTTGTTGAAGCGGTGTTGTCGTTCGGACAGTGCCGGTTATATGCAAATTACCAAATTAACAATGCACATTTAGTGGCGGCGATTGATGTTTCAAGTGATGGCTTCTTCGCGGGGTAAGCCCGCTCCTACAGGATAACGTAGACCCGTGGGAGCGGGCTTGCCCCGCGATGAGGCCGCTACTGATACCCTGAAATGTTGATACAGCAACAGCCGCCAAACAGTTTGTATGGCATTCAAGCTTTTAATCAGGCTAATGCCCAATAAAGACGAGAGAAAAAGGCTGGCACGACAACTGCAATAACCTTCCTGAAGCGGTCAGGCGAAGGCTGCGCTACGGCGTAGAACTTCGACCTTATATATAAAGGGAGTATGTGCAGTGCGTGCGAAAGTTAGACTTACCGGTCACCCCCTGGGCAGTACCGCCAGCGTCGCGGTAATGATGGCCCTGCTCAGCCCAGCGGTGTTCGCCGCAGAAGACTCCACCCTCGACACGGTAACCGTCACCGGCGCTGCCGCCACTGGCGCGCAGAAAGACCAGAAGCGCCTGCAAAAGGTCGCTGGCAACACCGCAGTGATCGACAACCGTCAGGTCGAACAAGGCAGGGCGTCCAACGCCGAGGATGTCCTGGCCCTGCAACCCGGCGTGTTCGCCCAGGGCACCAGCGGTACGGCCGCGAACAAGATTTCGATCCGCGGCTCGGGCCTGAACACCTTCTACCAAGGCTACGTGCTGGGCACCAAGTTCCTCTTCGACGGCCTGCCAATCACCGGCCCTGGGGGCACCCAGGAAGATTTCCTAGACATGCAGGGGATCGACCACACCGAGGTGCTCTACGGCGCCAACGCTTCGGAGTACGCCGCGCTGTCGCTGGGCGGCGCGATCAACTTCGTCAGCAAGACCGGCCGCACCGACCCCGGCAACTACGCCCGTTTCGAAGTCGGCAGTTATGGCTATCGCAAGCAGCAACTGAGCACTGGCGGAGTGGTTGGCGACACTGACTACTACATCAACGTCCTGCACAACGAACGCGATGGCTATCAGGATGACGCCAACAACGAAGGTCGCGGCCTTGCGGCCAACTTCGGCCATGTGTTCAGCCCCAAGCTTGAGACCCGACTGTTCGTCAAATACCGCGAAGAGCAGCTCACCAACGGCAACACCCTGACCCGCCAGCAGCTCAAGCATGACCCACGCAGCAACCTTGCCCCGACCGGGCGCCGTAAAGACGGCACCACCTTCGTCGGCAACAAGACCACCTACACCTTCGATGACGGCAACAAGCTCGAAGTGGGCGCTTCGTACAACAACTACCCGCTGCTCAACGGCTGGCGCTACTCGCCGACCCCACAAGACTGGCGCTCCAAGGACATCAACCTGACCTTGCGCTACTTCCGTACCGGCGATCGTTTCTTCGGCCTGCCCAGCGACAGCAGCATCATCTTCAGCAATACCCGCGCCTATCTGGCCGACGTCAAATCGCACAGCCGCGCCACCGGGGCGAAGATCCAGGAGACCAACTACACCGGCTCGCGCGACACGGTGCTGACCTTCGGCAACGAGCTGCAACTGAGCGATGACCTGTGGCTGTCCTCGGGCCTGTCGTTCGTCAACATCCGCCGTAAGGCCGAGATCGAATCGACCACGCTGACCACCGCCAACCCAAGCAACCTACCCACCAGCGTCGAGTACGTGGAGAACGACCTGGCCCCGCGCCTGGGCCTGCGCTACCAGATCAACCCTGAGTTCCAGGTGTTTGGCAACGTCAGCCGCAGCATCGATCCACCGGTCACCTGGCAGCTGGGCAGTACCGGCAACCCGTTCCTCTACGATGTGCGGCCACAGAAGGCCACCACCTTCGAGGTCGGCGTGCGTGGCAGCCACGGCATCTTCGATGGCAGCCTGACCTTGTACCGCTCCTGGGTGCAGAAAGAGCTGCTGACCGTGGTCGTGCGTCAGGCCAGCGCCACTCAAGACCAGCTCACCGCCACCTCCAACGCCAGCCCGACCCTTCACCAGGGCATCGAGGCCGGCCTGAACGCGCTGCTCTGGAGCGGCGCCAACGGCGATACCATCGACCTGCGCCAGGCCTACACCCTCAACGACTTCAAATACCGCGACGACGACACCTTCGGCGGCAACGAGCTACCCAGCCTGCCGCGGCAGGTCTATCAGGCCGAGCTGGCCTACCGCCAGGCCAGCGGCTTCTATGCCTCGCTCAACCTGCGCGCAGCGTCAAGCTACTACATCGACTATGCCAACACCTGGCAGGCGCCGTCGTACGTGCTGTGGGGCGCCAAGTTCGGCTACCAGGCGCCGAGCAAGAAGTGGGAGGTGTTCGCCGATCTGCGCAACCTCACCGACCAGCGCTACGCCAGTGCGGCCAACACGGCTTACAACGCCAATGGCCGCGACTCGGCCAACTTCTATCCGGGGGACGCCTTCTCGGTGACCACTGGCGTGGCGTTTCGTTTCTGATGGCCGCCGTCATGCATAAGCTACTTCGGCCGTGCCTGATGACCGCCGCGCTGCTGCTCGGCGCCTGCTCGCCACCGCCGCCTGGGCAAACTGCAGGCACGCTCAAGGGCGAGGCGGTGAGCGAGGTGAACGGGGTCATGCGTTACCCGGCCAGCGATTTTGTCGAGCAGCGCGAGGGGATACGCGGCGGCACCTTGCGGGTGTCGGCCGCCAGCGATTCGGGCAGCTTCGATATCCATGCGCTGTCGCACGGCAACATGCAGTGGCTGGGCAGGATTTTGTTCGACTGCCTGGTCTACCAGGCCGAGGACGGCACCCTGACCCCGTGGCTGGCGAAAAGCTGGGAGATCAGCGCCGATGGCCTGACCTACACCTTCCACCTGCGCGACGATGTCCGCTTCAGCGATGGCGAGCGGTTCAACGCCGAGGCGGTGCGGGTCAACCTTGAGCACATGCGTGATCCGGCGACCAAGTCGCCGTTGGCTGCGGCCTATATCGCGCCGTTTCTCACGGGCCGGGTGGTGGATGAGTTCACCTTCGAGGCGACCCTGCGCACGCCCTATGCGCCGTTTCTCGATGTGCTGTCGCAGGCCTGGCTGGGGATGATTTCGCCCAAGCAGATCCGCGAGGCGCCGCGCACGATCGCTACCCGGCCGATTGGCAGCGGGCCGTTTGTGCTCGACAGCTATGTACGCGATCAGGGCGCGACGTTTTCGCGGCGGGAGGATTACCACTGGGCGCCGGCAGCGATCAATCATCAGGGCGCGGCTTACCTGCAACGCATCGAGCTCAGTTATGTGCCCGAGGCGATGATCCGCTACACCTCGCTTGAGGCCAACGACAGCGACATGGCCCTGGACGCGCCGCCACAGAACGCCGCGGCGATTCGCGCCAATCCAGACCTGACCCTGCGCAGCCGCATTCGCAAGGGCAACCCGGCGCGCAGCATCACCTTCAATGTCGAGCGCGTGCCATTCGACGATGTGCGGGTGCGCCAGGCCGTGGCCAAGGCCATCGACCGCGATGGCCTGGCGTGGATCTCGGGGTTTGGTGAGTTCCTGGCCAAGGGCGACTTCCTCGCCGTGAACACCCCAGGCTATGACCCGATAGCACGTGATGCGCTGGCCTTCGACCCGGTACACGCCAACCACTTGCTGGATGCTGCTGGCTGGACCGGGCGCGACGCCGAGGGGTATCGCACCCGCGCCGGCCAGCGCCTGCAAGCGACCTTGCTGACCTACGACAACCCGGCGTTCCCGGCCAACGTCTCGGTGGCGGTGCAGGCCGACTTGCGCAAGATCGGCTTCGACATGGTGATCGAAGTGTTGCCGCTCACGCGGGTGATGGAGCTGCGCTATGCCGGGCGGTTCGATGCCATTGGCGGCGGCTACTGGCACACCAATACCGCCGATGGGCTGTTCATTCTCTATCACAGCCAGGCCATCCCCAGCGCGCGGATGATCGGCCAGAACGTCGGTCACTTTCGCGATGCGCTGCTCGACCAGTACCTGGGCCAGGCGCGGCAGAGCACTGATCCGCAGCAGCGGCGCACGCTGTATCGCCAAGCGCAGCAGCGCCTGGGCGAAACCGTACCAGCGGTGCCTTCGGTGGAGAGCCAGATGCTGTTGGCTTATCGCAAGGCAGTCGGCGGGGTGCTGTTCGATGGTTCGCACAATGTCCCTCTGTTCACCAGCGTGTGGCTGGCCAAGGAGCAACCATGAAACTTCTGGCACTGGTGCTAAGGCGCCTGCGTGACGGCCTGATCGTGCTGTGGGCGGCTGCCAGCCTGACGTTCCTCGGCATGCAGCACAGCGGTGGCGATACCGCGCTGGCGATTCTCGGCGGCCCGGACGCCATGCCCACGCCGCAGATGCTCGCCCAGGTACGCGCCGAGTACGGTCTCGATCAGCCGCTGTGGCAGCAGTACGGCAACTACCTGGCGCGCTTGGCCCAGGGTGATCTGGGCGAGTCGTATCGCCTGCGCATACCGGTCGGCCAGGCGATTGGCGAGCAACTGGGCGCGACCTTGGCCCTGGCCAGTAGCGCGGCAGTCCTGGCGGTGCTGCTCGCGCTGACTTCGGCGCTGCTGACTGCCAACCGTGGGCGGCGCCTGCGGGCGTTGGTGTCGGGCATCGAGTTGGTGCTGTCGGCAGCGCCGAACTTTGTCATCGGCACCGTGCTGTTGCTGGCCTTCGCCTTCTACTTCCACCTGTTGCCGCCATCGGGCTCGCGTGGCTGGCAGTCGCTGGTGCTGCCAAGCCTGGCCCTGGGCTTGCCGGTGGCGGCAGTGCTGGCCCAGGTGCTGCGCCAGTCGCTTGAGCAGGTGCTGGAACAACCCTTCATCACCCAAGCCCGCGCGCGCGGCATGTCCGACACCGGTGTCCGCCTGCGCCATGCCTTGCGCCATGCCCTGGTGCCGTTGGTGACCCTGGCCGGCTATGTGTTCGCCAGCCTGCTGGGCGGCGCCGTGGTGCTTGAACTGCTGTTCGGCCGCCAAGGCATTGGCCGGCTGATGCTCGACGCAACGGCCAACAAGGACGTGCCACTGGTGCTCGGCGTGACCCTGCTGGCCGCCGCCATCTACGTGCTGGTCAACCTGGTGGTGGATGTACTGACCCAGGCCATCGACCCGCGCACCGCGCACAACTGAAATCCCCGTGAAAGGAACCCACATGAGTCAACAAGCAAGCATTACCGACGCCGAACTCGATGCCCGTTTCGCGCCAATCTTTACCCGTATCGCCGCTGGCGCGGTTGAGCGCGAACAGCATCGCACGCTGGCCCATGAGCCGGTGGCGTGGCTGCGCGAGGCCGGTTTCGGCGCGCTGCGTGTGCCGCAAAGCCATGGCGGGTTGGGTGCCAGCCTGGCGCAACTGCTGCGCCAGCTGGTGCGCCTGGGCCAGGCAGACTCCAACCTGCCGCAGATCCTGCGGGCGCATTTCGGTTTCGTCGAAGGGCGGCTGTCGTCCAACGATGCTGCGTCGCAGGACTACTGGTTCGCCCGGGTCGTGGCAGGCGAGCTGTGGGGCGCGGCCATGGCTGAGCGTACCGACAGCACCGGCAATACCGTGCAACTGGCCAAGGGTGAAGAGGGCGATTACCGCCTCGACGGCGAGAAGTATTACTGCACTGGCACCCTGTATGCCGATTGGGTCGCGGCGGTGGCCAACCACGGCGACGAATTCGTCAGCCTGGCCGTGCCAACCCGCGCTCCTGGGGTCGAGGTGGTGGACGACTGGGATGGTTTTGGCCAGCGCCTGACCGGCAGCGGCACCACCCGTTTTCGCCAGGTGGCGGTGCCGCAGCGGCATGTGCTGCGGCGCTTCGCCAAGGGCGAGTTGCGCGCCGAATCCTACTTGACCGCGTTCTATCAGGTGGTGCACCTGGCCACCCTGGCCGGCATCGCCCGTGCCGTGCTGGCCGACGCAGTTGCCTTCGTCCAGGGCCGAACCCGCGCCTTCGGCGTACCCGGCCAATCGAAGCCAAGCGATGACCCACTGGTGCAGCGAGTGGTCGGTCGGCTGTCGAGTCTGGCCTTTGCAACCGAGGCGCAGGTCAGTGCCGTGGGCCATGGCCTGCAAGGGGTATTCGAGGCGGGCCAGGCTGGGGAGGTCCCTGAGCAGTTGTACACCGATGCCGAAGTACAGGCCTTCCAGGCCCAGCAGATCGTCCTGGCGCAAGTGCTTGAGGCCACCACCTTGCTGTTCGAGGTCGGCGGCGCTTCGGCGACCAGCAATGCCCGACGCCTGGATCGGCACTGGCGCAATGCACGCACCTTGGCCTCGCACAACCCGGCGATCTACCGCGAGCAGGCGTTGGGCGACTACTACCTCAATGGCGTCAGCCCCGCCGCCGCCTGGCGTGCCAAACAGGCTGCGGCCAGTGCAGGGCAGGGCGCAGGCGATGAAGCCAGCGCAGTCTGAACAGGAGAACGCACATGACACAGCAAAAGCAGATGAGCCTGGGCATGAATATCTTGGGTTTCGGCTCGCACTCCGGCGCCTGGCGCCAGGGCGAGGCCGCGATCGATGCCTATATCGACGTTGATTACTACCGCAACATCGCACGCATCTCCGAGCGTGGTTGCCTGGATGCGATCTTCCTCGCCGACGGCCCGGCGTTACCGCCGGATGTCGCCAGCCAGGCCGGTGGCCGTCTGGAGCCGACCATCCTGCTCACCGCCGTGGCTGCCGCCACCGAACGCATCGGGGTGATCGCCACGTGCTCGAGCACTTACAACGAGCCATTCAACCTGGCCCGACGGATAGCCTCGCTGGACCACATCAGCGGCGGCCGGGCGGCCTGGAACGTGGTGACCAATGCCGGTGACGCCGCCGCGCAGAACTTCGGCTACGCCGGCGCGCCACTGCATGTCGACCGCTATGGGCGGGCCGAAGAGTTCGTCGATGTCACCCTCAAGCTGTGGGACAGCTGGGAGGACGACGCGATCATCGGTGACCGTGCCAATGGCCGCTTCGCCGACCCGAGCAAGGTGCATACCCTGGATTTTCACGGCAAGCACTTCCAGGTCAAAGGCCCGCTCAACCTGCCTCGCTCGCCGCAAGGCCGGCCGGTGCTGGTGCAGGCGGGCTCCTCCGAAGGCGGCAAGGCCTTGGGCTCGCGTTATGCCGATGCGATCTTCACCACCCAGACCACCTTGCCCGACGGGCTGGCCTTCTACCGTGAGATGAAATCCCGGGCCAGGGCCTGGGGGCGTGATCCGCAGCATTTGAAAATCATGCCGGGGCTGTCGACGGTGATCGGCAGCACCGAGGCCGAGGCGCATGCCCGCTTCGACCAGCTCAATGCCTGGCATGGCGAGCATGGCTTGCTGCAGCAGGTGGCGGGGCGGATCGGTATCGATGCCAGTGAACTGGACCCCGATGCGCCGCTGCCCTGGGCACGGATTGGCGCGGTGGCGGATTTTGAGCGCGGCTCGCACGGTTTTCTGGAAGCGCAGCTGAACCTGGCCCGGCGCGAGAACCTGACCATTCGCGAACTGTCGCGGCGCATCCTGGTGGGTCATCGTCTGGCGGTCGGTACGCCCGAGCAAGTCGCCGACACCTTGGCCGAGTGGTTCCTGGCCGGGGCAGGGGATGGCTTCAACATCATGCCGGACATGTTCCCGTCCGGGGCGCAGGTGTTCGTCGAAGAGGTGGTGCCGCTGTTGCAGAAGCGTGGGTTGTTTCGCCGCGAGTATCACGGGCACACCTTGCGCGATCACCTGGGCTTGCCCAAGGCCGAGAACCAATATGCGCAGATAAAGGTGGCTCAAGCGTCGGCCTGATAACCGCTGCAAGCGCGTAACAGGCACCGCGCCCCTTGTAGGAGCCGGCGTAGCCTGCGATGGGCTGCAAAGCAGCCCGAAACGCTCAAATCCAACCCATTACCCAAGGACCACCCCATGCTCTACCGCCCGCTAGGCCACACCGATCTCCACGTCAGCCTGCTCAGCCTAGGCACCATGACCTGGGGCCACCAGAACAGCGAACCAGACGCCCATCAGCAACTGGACGCCGCGCTTGCCGCCGGCATCAACTTCATCGACACCGCCGAGATGTACCCCACTCCAACTCGCGCCGAAACCTGGACCACCACCGAGCGTTTCATCGGCACCTGGCTGGCCGCCCGCGGCAATCGCGACAAGCTCATCCTGGCCAGCAAGATCGCCGGCCCCTCGCGCGACCCGGCTGGGCAAACGCACATCCGCGACGGCCTTTCGCACCACGACCGACGCAACATCGTCGCGGCTCTCGAAGGCAGCCTGAAACGCTTGCAGACCGACTATCTGGACCTCTACCAACTGCACTGGCCCGACCGCACCACCAACATCTTCGGCGCCCGCGAATACCCCTACGTCGACGACCACCCAGACAGCGCAGCCATCCAGGAAACCCTGGCGGTGCTCGATGAGCAGGTCAAGGCCGGCAAGATCCGCCACATCGGCGTGTCCAACGAAACCCCGTGGGGTGTCGCGCAGTTCCTGCGTCATGGCGAGGACCAGGGGTTGCCGCGCATTGCCAGCATCCAGAACCCCTACAGCCTGCTCAATCGCCTGTATGAGAACGGCCTGTCAGAGTTCAGCCACCGCGACGGCGTCAGCCTGCTGGCCTATTCGCCGCTGGCGTTTGGCGCGCTGACGGGCAAGTACCTCGATGGCGCTCGCCCGGAGGGTGCGCGCTTGTCTTCGGTGTATCGCACCTTCAACCGCTACGACAGCGCCGAGGCCAACAGTGCCATCGCCAGCTACGTCGATATCGCCCGTCGCCGGGGCCTGAGCCCTGCGCAGCTGGCCTTGGCCTTCGTCATTCGCCAGCCCTTCGTGGCCAGCGCCATCACCGGGCAGACCACACTGCTGCAGCTGCAGGAAAACCTCGGTGCGCTCGACCTGCAACTGGACGACGAGCTGTTGGCCGAGATCCAGGCTGTACACCGCCGTATTCCCAACCCGGCGCCATGAACCAGGAGGCTGGATGAACGCAATTGCTCCCGATCCTGCGCTTGCGCGCGTGGCCCTGGCGCCACCCTTGAGCCGTTGGCGGCCAAGCCGCCCAGGGTTATGCCTGGCCTGGGCGGTGCTTGGCCTGTTGCTGCTGGCAGTGGCGCTGCCCGGCTGGTTGGCGCCTGCCGACCCGCTGTTGGCCGATGCCCGTCTGGCCTATCAGCCACCGAGCACAGCGTTCTGGCTGGGCACCGATGAGAACGGCCGCGATGTGCTCAGCCGGTTGATTCACGGTGCACGCCCGTCGCTGTTTATCGGCTTGGCGGCAACTGCGGTGGGCCTCGGTCTGGGCACCCTGCTCGGGTTGCTGGCAGGCCTCGCCCCGGCGTGGCTGGACAACCTGCTGATGCGCGCAGTGGATGTGCTGCTGGCATTTCCCGACCTGCTGCTGGCATTGGTGATCATTACCCTGTTCGGCCAGGGCACCACCAACCTGATCCTCGCCGTGGGCATCGCCGCGGTGCCACGCTATGCACGCCTGGTGCGTGCGCAAACCTTGACGATCCGCCGCGCAGGCTTCGTCGAGGCGGCGCTGACCTTGGGGCGGCGGCCGCTGGCCGTGGTGCTCAGTCACGTGTTGCCCAATGCGGTACAACCGGTGCTGATCCTGGCCTGTATCGGCCTGGGCAGCGCGATCACGGCTGCCGCCGCCTTGAGCTTCCTTGGTTTCGGTGCGCCGCCTCCGGCGCCGGAATGGGGCGCGACGATGGCGGTGGCGCGTAACTTCATGGCCAATGCGCCCTGGCTGATGGCCTGGCCGGCGCTGGCGATTACCCTGACTGTGATTTCCATCAGCGCCATCGGCCGTGACTGGCTAAGGCGCAGCGAGGGCAAAAGCCTATGAGCGGCTTGGACAACGTTTCACCGTTGGTAGACATCCGCGGCTTACGGGTGAGTTTCAAGGGCGTGCCAGTGGTGCACGGGGTCGATGTGCAGGTGCGTGCTGGACAGTGCGTGGCGCTGGTGGGGGAATCGGGCTCGGGCAAGAGCGTCACTGCGCGCACCTTGGTCGGCCTGACCGGAGCCGGTGCGCAGGTTCAGGCGCAGCGCTTGGCCTACGCCGGTCGCGACTTGGCCGGTTTGGATGAGGCCAGTTGGCAGCGCCTGCGCGGCGCACAGATCGGCTTTGTCATGCAAGACGCCCTCGGCTCGCTCGATCCGCTGCGCCGGGTTGGCAACGAGATCGAGGAGGCGTTGTTGCTGCACACCCGCCTTGGCCCTGAAGCGCGACGCCTGCGGGTGCTGGAGCTGCTGCGCGAGGTCGGCGTGCCGGAACCGGAGGTGCGAGCCCGGCAGTATTCCTGGCAGCTGTCCGGCGGCTTGCGCCAACGTGCCTTGATCGCCGCGGCCATCGCCTGCAAGCCGCGCCTGCTGATCGCGGATGAGCCCACCACTGCATTGGATGCCACGGTACAGGCGCAGATCCTCGCTTTGCTTGAGCAACTGCGCGGCGAGGACAACAGCCTGCTGATGGTCAGTCATGACTTGGCGGTAGTAGCCCGCCTGGCCGATTGGGTCGTAGTGATGCGCCAAGGTGAAGTGGTGGAGCAGGGCAGCGCCGAGCAGATTCTGCAAGACCCTCATGACCCCTACACCCAACGCCTGCTGACAGCTGCGCGAGCGGTGCATTTTCAGCGCCCGGCCACGCCTGCGCTGGCCTTGGTGGAGCCTGCCGTGAACACAGCTAAACAACCGGTCTTGCTTGAGGCGCGCAATTTGAGCAAGGCGTTCATTGGCCCCGATGGGCGTGCGCGCGAGGTGCTGAGCGATGTGTCGCTGCAACTGCGGGCGGGGCAGACCCTGGGCGTGGTCGGTGAGTCGGGATCAGGCAAGAGCACCCTGGGGCGAATTCTGCTTGGCCTGGAGCGTCCGGACCAAGGCCAGGTGCAGTTTGCCGGGCAGGACTGGTTGGCCTTGTCCAACGAGCAGCAGCGCCTGGCGCGCCAGGGTATTCAGGTGGTGTTTCAAGATCCCCTGGCCTCGTTCGATCCGCGCTATACCGTGCTGCGGGTGCTGGCTGAGGCGTTGGCTCAGGCCGGAGTGCCGCGGGCCTTGCAGCGTACTGAGGCGGTGGCATTGCTGGAGCGGGTGCAACTGCCTGCGGGCGTGCTCGAACGCCGGCCGCTGGAGCTGTCGGGGGGGCAGCGTCAGCGCGTCGCCATTGCTCGAGCGCTGGCGATGAAGCCGCGGGTGTTGGTGTGTGATGAGCCAGTGTCGGCGTTGGACGTGTCGGTACAGGCGCGGATTCTGGCGCTGTTAGCAGAGCTCAAGGCTGAGTTGAACCTGGCGTGCCTGTTCATCTCGCATGACCTGGGGGTCGTTGAGCAGGTCAGTGACCAGGTGCTGGTGATGCAGGGTGGGCGCGTAGTCGAACAGGGGCAAGCGGGGCAGGTGCTCGGTCAGCCGCGTCACCCCTATACCCGTGCGCTGCTGGACGCGGTGCCGGGGTTGCCAGCGGCGCAGCCGCTGTGGGTGCGGCGGATTGCGGTGTGAGGTGAGAGGTTGCAGGGGGCAGTGCTGGCGTCATCGCGGGGCAAGCCCGCTCCCACACCACGATTCGGCAGATAATGTCCATACAGAACCTCAGCGGGCCAGCGCCGGATTTGGCTTGTAGAACAGAAACAACTTGGTCTCGGCGGTCTTGCGGTAGACCTTGGCCCAGTCCGGCCGCACACTGCGGTCGTGAAAGTACAGCGCACCCCGGGTGGGGTCCTTGAGCTGCTGGTTGAGCGCTTTGCGGGCGATTTCTTTGGCAACGTCATAGCGCTGCTTTTCCTCGACCTGATCAGAGCGCCCGTCGCACCACCAGGAGAACTGGCAGCTCTTGGTTTCCACTCCTTGCTTGACCACCCCGCAGATGGTGTCCGGGAAGCCATCGTGGCCCAAGCGGTTGATCACCACGCTGGCCACCGCACTCATGTCGCGGGCATCCGCCTCCTTGGCTTCCCAATAGATGGTGCGCGCCAGGCAAGTGATGCTGTCGTCCATCGGCGATTGGCCAGCGGGATCGACCGCTTTGACTTCACTGGGGCTTAAGGTCTCGCTCTTTTTCGGCGGTGGCGCCTCCTCGACCACCTTCTCTTCCAGGGCTTGGGCCTTGTCTTCAACGACCGCGGCCTTGGCGCTGTCAGCGGCATTGAGTGGGCCTGCAAGCAGGGTCAGGGCCAAGCCGAGCAGCAGCGACGATAGGCGCATGGTCAAGCTTCCGAAATGTGAGCTGAATCTCAGTCTAGCTGCGACTTTTCAACTCAGCGTCAGGCTTAGCATCACCGGCAGGGTCAAGGCTGCAGCGACCGTCTGCAAGGCGATGATGGTCGCCATCAACGGCGCATTGCCGCCCATCTGCCGGGCCATTACATAGGACGATGAGGCGGTCGGTAGCGCCTGGAACAACACCGCCACCACCGCCGCCTGGCCGCTCAGGCCGAGCAGGCGGCACAAGCCCCAGGTCGTCAACGGTAACACCAGAAACTTGAACAGCGACGCCGCCAGCAGCGGCCGGACCTGTTGCCCCAGGCGCGCACCACCCAGCGCTGCACCGACACACAGCAGCCCCAGGGGCAGGGCCGCCTGGCCGAGGGCCTTGATGGTCGGCTCCAGCCCCGCTGGCAAGCCAACCCCGGTGACCCGCAGCAATAGCCCGCCGGCACAGCCGATGATCAGCGGGTTGGCAAAGATCGCCCGCACTACCGTGGCGGGTGAGCTGTGGCGGGCACTGAATCGGGCAAACACCAGCACGCAGAGCAGGTTGACCAGCGGCACGATGGCAGCATTGGCCACGGCGGCCAGGGCGATCCCGGCGCTGCCGTAGATACCGGCGGCCAAGGTAGCGCCGATGTAGTTGTTAAAGCGCACGCCGCCTTGGAACACCGAGGTGAAGTCGGCGCCGTCATGGTTCACCGCCCCCTGATACAACACCAGCAAGGCCGCGCCCAGCAAGGTCGACAGCATCAGTACCCCCACCATGCCCAGCACCGGTACTCCATCGAGGTTGGCAGTGGCCAGGCCGTGTAGAAACAGGGACGGCAGCAGCACGTAATAGCTCAGGCGCTCAGCGCCAGGCCAGAAGCTCTCGGCGAGAAAACCCCGCACTCGCAGCCAGGTGCCAAGGGCAATCAGCAGGATGATCGGCACCAGTGTGGTCAGCAGCAGCTCAAGCATGGGCGGGGTTCCGTGGTCGGGTACCGGAGCAGCCTACTGCGTGCAGTCAGCAGAAAAAAACGTTGTTTTCTGCATCCATCGTTGAGAAAAACTTCATGTAGCGTCAAGAGCGGTCTTGAGCACTGCACTCAGGTGCCGTCGTTGGCTCTTGTCATGCTCCAGCAACACCATGCGCCGGGTCAGTTGCGGTTCGCCGAAGGGCAGCCGGGTTGCAGCGGGCAAACGCTCCAGATCATCGTCGGCGATCGGGATGATGGCCACACCCAGGCCCATCGCGGCCATGCGTGCCAGGGCCTCCTGGCTGTCCAATTCCATTTGCTCGTTGACCTGTAGGTGCTGCTTGCGCAGCTCTTGTTCGATTTGGCGGCCGGCCCAGGCGCGCTTGTCGAAGCGCAGGAACGGCTGGCTGGCGAGCAGTTGCGGCAGGCTTTGGCCTGCCAGTTCGGGGCTGGCGATGGCCCAGAAACGGTCTTCGAACAACGGCGTATAGCTCAGGCACTGCGGATACGGGCTGACCGGTTCGGTGGTGATCGCCGCATCCAGCTCGCCGTCCTCGACCCGCCGTGCAAGCTCGGCCGACATGCCCGAGACCACGCTGACATGCAGCTGCGGGTGATGGGCCTTGATCCACAGCAGGGCCTTGGGCAGGCGCCGGGCCAGCACGGTGTGGATCGCGCCGATGCGCAGGCGCCCGCGCAGGCTGGGGCCGCTGGCCAGGGTGTCGGCCAGTTCGTCATAGGCGCTGAGGATGCTCTCGGCGCGGGCCACCGCCAGTTGCCCGGCTTCGGTCAGCATCACCTGGCGGCGACTGCGGTCGAACAGCTCCACCTGCAGTTCATCCTCCAGGGTCTTGATGTGCAGGCTGACAGCCGAGGGCGTAAGGCTGAGCAGATCGGCGGCGCGGGCGAAGGTGCCGTGACGGGCGATGGTCACCAGGGTGCGCAGGGCTTTGAGGGACACGCGGGCAGTGCTCCAGCAGCGGGGGTGGGGCAACGCTACAAGCTTGCGGTGGCGGGCCGCAAGCTTTGCGGGTGTGTCAGCACCGGCCGCTTCGCAGCAGTTGATCTGATCGGGCCTATGGGGGGCTGGACAACGGGCATGGAATGGCTTCTGGCTGCATGCCTTGCCTTGTTGGCTGAGAGCATAGCGCCATGGGTGCCCTTGCTGGGTACACGTGCAACCAGTTAAGGACTAACTGATGAATCTTGATGTGCACTTTGTCTATTACCGCAACTTCCGCTTCGACGGCAAATTCCACGTGCGCTGTATCGGAGCTGGCCTGGAAAAGGTCAAGAGCATTCGCTACGAGCTGGAAAAGAGCGGGCCTGATGGACCACGACAAGTCGATGCGATGTCGGTGTACTCCCAAGCCCAAAGTGGTGTGCTGAGCGACCATGGCTGCCCTGCGCTATTGCGCTGCGACGTGGCAGCCGGAACCTACACGATCAAGCCGCGTGTCACGCTGCGCGAGGGCGTGGCAGATGTGACTGTCGATGGCAGTGGTGCGGTCGTAGTCGCAGCGTTGCAGGTTGTTATCGATGAGGGAGAGCTGAGCAGGGGGATACTCGACACTGTTCCTCTGCCAGGTACAGCGTCCAGGCGGCGGCGTTCGGTTGCCGATGAACCTGCTATCGATCTGGCGGGCGAGGCGCCCAGGGTGGTCGACCCGTACGCTGAAACGCTGGAGCCATTTCCTGATTTGCCGCCCGGCACGTCTTATCCGACGCTACTGGTCAAATTCGTCGAGGGCGGCTTCGACCGACTGCTGGCTGAGCTGGAGCCAGGCTCAGGCTCGCGATTGGTCGGCCTGTGGCCAACACTCAAGTCAGTGATCGAGCTGCAGCCTTTGCTGGCCCCGCAGGAGCGCAATGACGACAAGCTGCAGGCGCTGCGCAACTACTGCTACCTCAAGCAACCCGCAAGCATGCTCAACGATACCTATGTCGCTTTGCTCAAGACGCTGGCGGCGCTGGAGTACGTCGAGTCACTGCAGTTCGTGCCGGCGGATGTCGATTCTGCTGAGTTGTTGCTCGCCGGCGCTGCGGTTGCACTGGCAACCCTGATTACTGGGGTTGCAGTAGTGGCGGGCAATCGGGCTTTTGACGATGCACAGCCAACCCCAGACTTCGAGCCGTTGCAGCACTATCTGGATGAGCCGGGCCCGCGCTATCGGGGTATGAATATCCGCAAGGCATGGGATAAGCAGGTAAATGGAAAGGGTGCGCGTGTGCACTTTTCTGATGGCGGTCTGTTCCCTAACCACGAAGACCTCAAAGGTAACCCTAAGCTGAAAATTGTCACGCTGCAGCCTAACGGTGATCCCCGTCATGGCACGAAATCAGTGGGGGTTTTGCTCGCTACCCCTAATGGCTTTGGCATGACCGGCATTTGCCACGCCGCTGAATTGTACCTGTACAACAATTACGCCAAAGATGAATCAGGCCGCCACCAGACCCCGAAAGACCTGCTGCGTCACGTCGAACCCGGCGATATCGTGGCGATCAATCGCCAATCGGCGCATCTTGATGCGCTAGGCGTTTTTTTACCTTCGATCCATGAGCAGGCGTGGTGGGACGCGGCCAAAGCACTGACGGAGCGCGGTGCCGTGGTGCTCTTCGCCGCAGGAAACGGTAGCAATGAGACCGACGCCATCAAAGGCGTTACGAGGGGTTACGGCGTCAATCTCTCGCAATGGCGCTATTTTCGCGAGCATGGTGAGGCGGATGCAATCCTGGTTGGGGCCAGCCAGTCATGGGATGGCAAACCCCATCAATACTCGAATTTCTCCTATCCCTACCGAATGCTCAATTCCTGGGGCGACAGCGTGGCCACCCTCAGTGGTGGCGACCTGCAAGACAAATCGGCGGATGAGCGTGACTACAGCAGAAATTACGGTGGCACCTCCAGCGCTACGCCGTTGGTGGCTGGGGCGCTGAGCTTGATTCAGTCGTATGCGATGGAACAGCATCATGTCTACCTCAATGCCGACCAAATGCACCTGCTGGTCATGGCTTCAGGCCACAAGGAAGCGATCTTGCCGCACAGCGATGTCCTGCCCATGGGTGCGCGGCCCGATGTGCAGCGCGCCTTGCAGTTGCTCGATCGGATCCTCGGCGGCGGGCGCTTCCATGCGCCCAGGGATGAGCTGTAATCAAACCCGGAACTGATCCATCAGCCCTTGCTGCTGGTTGGCCAGACTGTTCAGCGACTGGCTGACCCGCGCCGATTCGTTGGCCTGGCCTGACAGCGATTCGGTGACATCGCGGATGGTCGCCACGTTGCTGTTGATCTCCTCGGCCACCGCGCTTTGTTCTTCGGCGGCCGAGGCGATTTGCAGGTTCATGTCGGTGATTACCGTTACCGCCTGGCCGATGCGCTGCAGTGCGGTGACCGCCTGGCCAACCTGTTCGACACCGCCCTGGGCCTGGCGATAGCTGCTGTCCATGGCGCCGACCACTTCCTGGGTGCCAGCTTGTAGGGCTTCGATGACCTGGCGGGTTTCTTCCACCGACTCCTGGGTGCGGCGGGCGAGGTTGCGCACTTCGTCGGCGACCACGGCAAAACCGCGCCCGGCTTCCCCGGCACGGGCCGCTTCGATCGCGGCGTTGAGCGCCAGCAGGTTGGTCTGCTCGGCGATCGAGCGGATCACTTCGAGTACCGAGCCGATCTTCTCGCTGTTTTGCGCCAGGCCTTCGACCTGGCCCATGGCACTGCTCATGTCGGCGGCCAGGGCATCGATGCTGCTGGTGGTACGGTCGATCACCGCCAGGCCGTCGCGGGTTGCCTGGTCCGCTTCCCGTGCCGCTTGGGCGGCCTGGGCGGCGCTGCGGGCGACGTCCTGGGCAGTGGCGCTCATCTCGTGCGAGGCGGTAGCCACCTGGTCGACCTGGCGATACTGCTGCTCCATGCCGGCGCTGGTCTGGCTGGCGATCGCCGCCGACTGGTCAGCAGTACCGCGAGCGGCTTGCACCGAGCGTTTGACCTCGGCAATGGTCGGTTGCAGTTTGTCCAGGAAGCGGTTGAACCAACCGGCCAGCTCACCCAGCTCATCGCGTTTGTCGTATTGCAGGCGGCGGGTCAGGTCGCCTTCGCCGCTGGCAATGTCCTTGAGCATGGCTGCCACGCCAAGGATTGGCCGGGTTACGCCACGGGCCATCAGCCACACCAGCAACAAACCGGCAATCGCCGCGGCCAAGCCCAGGCCCAGTTCCAGCAGGGTGCCGCTGGTATTGAGGGCATCGAGTTCGGCTTTGAGCGCCTCGGCAGGGCCGGTGAGGGCGCTTTCCGGTACGTCGAGCAGCACGCCCCAAGGCTTGGCATCCGGGATCGGGGTGAAGGCGGCCAGCACTTTCAGGCGTTGTTGATCGTGGAGGATCTGCAACTTGCCCTCGGCCAGCTTGCGTACCAGCTCTGCGCCTTGGCTGCGGTCGACCTGGTCGAAGCGCTGGGCCAGTTTGCTGGCATCGGCACTGTAGCCAGCCAGCAGGCCCACTGGGCTGAGGATGCCGACGGTGGTGCGCCCGTCATAGAGGTTGCGGCTGGCGTCCTGGCTGAGCGCTTGCAGGCTGTTGAGGTTGATGTCGATGGACAGGGTAGCGATGACCTTGCCCTTGACCGACAGCGGGAAGACGATGCTGGTCATCAGCACTTGCTGGCCGTCGATGCTATAGAAGTACGGCTCGACCACGCAGACCTTGCCGGTGCTGCGCGGGCATACCCACCAGGTGTTGGCCGGCTGACCGCTGGGGCCGACTTCAGTGTTGGCCATGTCCGCTTCCGGCAGGGCCATGGACGTCAGCTGACCGGCGCGCGGCTGCGACCAATACAAGGCGAATCGCCCGGTTTCGTTACTGCCCAACTCGCTTTGGCCGGCGAACAGGCTGTCTTTGCCGTCCAGTGCACCGGGTTCGAACACCAGCGACAGGCCGAGCAAATCCGGGTTGGCCTGCAGCGCCGCGCGCACCTGGGCGGTCATGTCCTGGCGCAGGTCAAAGGCGTCGAGGAAGCGTTTTTCCGCCTGCTCGCGCAGGAACAGCACCTGGCGGGCGAAGCCTGCGCCGTACTGGTAGGCATCCATGAACTGGCGGCGAATGTTCAGGGCTTGTACTTCACCCTGCGACTCGATGCGGGCCTGGGCCGATTCGGAGAGCATCTTCATGCTGCTCGCCTTGACCAGGTCGGAGCTGTGGTCCATGCGGTACAGCGAGAGGCCGACCAGCAAGCTGACGATGCCTGCCAGGCACAGGCCGGCGAGCAGGGTGATCTTCCACTGGATAGACAGTTGTCGCAAAGGCATTGGCAAATCCCTTCTAATAATTCTGGGGCTGCCGACTGTGTCGGCGTCTGCCTGTTTTTCTTTATTCAAACGTTCAATATAAAAGTCGTATTGCCAAGCGACGCCGATCTACCGTCAATCGAAATAGTTACAAGCGGCCACCTTGAGCGCTTTGACAAGCGCGCATGGCTGCTTCAGAGTGTGCGCCCTTCATAACAATATCCCCTGGTCCGGCCACTGCTTTGGGCAGCTTGTCGCCGGAACCGTCGCTTTTTGTCTGTCGTAAACGAGGTAAGCCACACCATGAATGCAGTCATTGCCGCGGTCGGCATCATGCTGATATTGAGCCTGTCCCGCGTGCATGTGGTCATCGCCCTGATCATTGGCGCCCTGACCGGTGGCCTGGTCGGCGGCCTGGGTATCGAAGGTACGCTCAAGGCGTTCAATGGCGGCCTGGGTGGTGGTGCGACGGTGGCCCTGTCTTATGCCCTGCTCGGTGCGTTCGCCGTGGCCATCGCCAAATCAGGCTTGGCCCATGCCTTGGCCGATCGCGCCTTGGCGATGATCGATCGGCAAGGCCACAGCAATGGCGGCAAGGTCAAATGGCTGCTGATCGGCCTGATGCTGGTGGTGGCGATTTCCTCGCAGAACATCCTGCCTATCCACATCGCTTTCATTCCGCTGCTGGTACCGCCACTCCTGTATGTATTGACGCGCCTGCGCATCGATCGGCGCTTGATCGCCTGCGTGATCACCTTCGGCCTGATCACCCCTTACATGTTCCTGCCGGTCGGTTTTGGCAACATCTTCCTCAATGAAATCCTGCTGGCCAACGTCGCCCGTGCCGGTGTCGATGTCAGTGCGGTCAATGTCACCCACGCCATGGCCATTCCTGCGGCCGGCATGCTGGCTGGGTTGTTGCTGGCGGTGCTGTTCAGCTATCGCAAGAAGCGTGATTACGATTTGACAAAAATCGAGCAGGTCGAGCAGGTCAGCGTCAGCTACAACCCCTTGACCCTGCTGGTCGCGCTGGGGGCCATCGGTGCGGCGTTCATCATCCAGCTGTGGTTGGACTCGATGATCATCGGCGCCATGGTCGGCTTCTTGATCTTCTCGCTTTCAGGCATCGTGCGCTGGAAAGACACCGACGACCTGTTCACCGAGGGCATGAAGATGATGGCCATGATTGGCTTCATCATGATTGCCGCTTCAGGCTTTGCTGACGTGATGAAAGCCACTGGCGAAGTCAAAAGCCTGGTGGAAACTTCAGCGCAGTGGATCGACCACAGCAAGGGCATCGGTGCCTTGCTGATGCTGTTGGTGGGCTTGTTGGTGACCATGGGCATCGGTTCTTCGTTTTCCACCGTGCCGATTCTGGCCGCGATCTTCGTACCGCTGTGCGTGCAGTTGGGCTTCGACCCGATCGCCACGGTGTGCATCGTCGGCACTGCCGGCGCCCTGGGCGACGCGGGTTCACCGGCATCGGACTCGACCTTGGGGCCTACTTCGGGGTTGAACGTCGATGGCCAGCACCACCACATCTGGGACACCGTGGTGCCGACCTTCATCCACTACAACCTGCCGCTGCTGGCCTTTGGCTGGATAGCAGCGATGGTGCTGTAAGGTGAAAGCGAGCGTCAGCCTTTGTTGCTGAACGGCGAGATGCGGTTAAGGACGGTACTGCCGTCCTTGCTGCGGGTCAGGTAGACCGGCAGCACCTTGGGCAGGTTGTCTACCAGGCGGCTGACTTCGCGGGTGTTGTAGACACCGCTGACGCGAATCGTGCCGGTGCTTTCATCGGCCAGCAGCAAAGGTTTGTCCAGATAGCGGTTGATCACCGGCAGGGCCTGGGACAGGCTGAGGTTATCCAGGATCAACTTGCCGTTGCGCCAGGCCAAGCTGTTGTCGTAGTCGTCGCTTTGCGCCAACTGCGGCTCGAAATCGCCCAGGTGATAGCTGGCCTGCATGCCGGGGCCAAGGCGATAGCCACCCTCGGCGCCGTTGCTGCTGACCAGCACCGAGCCTTCCACCAACGTCACTTTGACCTGATCCTGATACTTCCACACGTTGAACTGGGTGCCAGTGACCCGGGTCTGGCCGTGACCTGCTCGGACAATGAACGGGTGGTTGCTGTCGTGGCTGACCTTGAAGAATGCCTCACCCTTGATCAAGGTGACCTGGCGTTGGTCCTTGAAATTGAAGTAACGCAATTCGCTGTTCAGGTTCAACTCGACCACGCTGCCGTCACTGAGCCTGACCTGTTGCTGGCGGTCGCTGGCCTCGAAGTGCTGATAGTGATTGGGCAACCAGCCTTGTTCCCAGCCGACCCAGCCAGCCAGGGGCAGCGCCAGCAAGGCAAGCGCAGCGGCCGAGGCCAATGGCCGCCAACTACGGCTGGGGCGAGGGCGGCGTGCGGCAAGGTCGACCACTGGCGGGTGGCGTGGCAGCAGGTCGGCGGTGCACCAGATGTCCTGCATCGCCCGGTATTCTTCGACATGCCGAGGGTCTGCCGCCAACCACTGATCGAAGGCCTCGCGCTCAGCCGCCGTGCAGTCTTCGGCGTTCAGGCGCATGCACCAATGCGCGGCGGCATCGGTAATGGCATCTTCTTCATTGGGGATGAGGCGGTCTTGGTTCATTGCGGCTCCCGGTTTTGCGCATTCTACCCTTGCAGGGGGGGTGCCGAGAACCGAGATAATGGCGAATGACTATCAGATACGAGATTTTTCGTCGGTTTTATGGGTGTTTTCCTACAGCGCGATGAGTGCTGGACGGGTTGCCAACACTCATTTTGTTTGCGTATTGCAGGCTCAGCCTAGTTCCAGCCAGATCGGCGCATGGTCCGACGGCTTTTCCATCGCACGCAGGTCGTAATCCACGCCTGCGGCTTTAAGTCGCGGCAGCAAACCCTGGGAGGCCATGATCAGGTCGATGCGCAGGCCGCGTTTGGGTTCGTCTTCAAAACCGCGGCTGCGGTAGTCGAACCAGCTGAAGCGGTCGTCGACGTCCGGATGCAGGTGGCGGAAACTGTCGATCAGGCCCCAGCCCTTGAGGCGTTCCATCCATTCACGCTCTTCAGGGAGGAAGCTGCACTTGCCGGTCTTCAGCCAGCGTTTGGCGTTGTCGGCACCGATACCGATGTCGCAGTCCTGCGGCGAGATGTTCACATCACCCATCACCACCAGTGGCTGCTGGTTGTCGAACTGGCTTTCCAGCAGCGTCTGCAGATCGCTATAGAAGCGTTGCTTGGCGGGGAACTTGGTGGGGTGGTCACGGCTTTCACCTTGTGGGAAGTAGCCGTTCATGATGGTGATGGGCGTGCCATCGGCATCAGCGAAGGTGCCCCAGATGAAGCGGCGCTGGGCATCTTCTTCATCGCTGGCAAAACCTTTGACCAGCGACAGCGGCGCTTGGCGCGAGAGCAAGGCGACGCCGTAGTGGCCTTTCTGGCCATGAAAATGCACGTGATAGCCCAGGGCCTGGACCTCAGCCAGGGGAAACTGCTCGTCACTGACCTTGGTTTCCTGCAGGCCGATCACATCGGGTTGATGCTTCTCGATCAGTGCCGCCAGCTGGTGCGGGCGGGCGCGCAGGCCGTTGATGTTGAACGAGACGATCTTCATGGCAAGCCATTCCTGGTAAAAGCGGCGATGCTAGCCGACATCGGCCGCGGCCACCAGCATGGCGGCCAATGGTGGACACTGCTAACGTGCTTGGTGAGGTGAACCAAGCAGTGCTGATGCACCTCCAAGGCGCGTATGCCTAATTCAAGGAGGAGTGTCTGCAATGCCCGATCAAACCCCTGTTGCGGCCCGCATCTGTCAGCTCGACGAGGGCTACAGCCGCGAAGTGCGCTCGCTGCTGTATCACGCCTATCGACACGAGCCGACCTTTGCCTACCTGTTCGAGGCCCAGCGCCCGGGCTACGAGCGGCGCTTGCGGGTCATGGTGCGTGAGTGGGTACGCCAGCACTTTTATTTGAAGCTGCCAGCCATTGGCCTGCTGGTCGAGGATCGCTTGGCGGGTGTCGCGCTGATCGTCCCGCCATTGCGGCGCTTGGGCGTGGCTGACAGTTGGCTGTGGCGTCTGCGCATGATCCTTGGCACCGGGGTGCGCTGCACGCGGCGTTATCTGGATTACCAGGCGGCGTTGGCGGCGTGCCTGCCTTCTGACCAAGTGCACGTGCTGCCCTTGCTGGGGGTGCATCCACAGTTCCAGGGCCAGCACCATGGTGAGCAATTGTTACAGGCCGTGCATGATTGGTGCGCCGACGATCCGCATACCCAGGGCGTAGTGCTCGATACCGGCAACGCCCACTACCTGGCGTTCTATCAACGGCAGGGCTATCAGGAGATTGGTGAAATTGCTGTAGGACCAATCCGAGAAAGAGTGTTCTTTCACCCGAATCCTTTGTCATCAAAGTCAGTAATTGCCTGACCTGCAGCCGCAGGCGGCTCCCTTGACGGCCGGGCTCTGGTAGCATGCCCCGCATGACGTATTCAGGACGATTAAGCTGGGGCCTGCTCTTGTTGGCCGCCAGCAGCACAGTATGGGCGCAGAGCGAATTGTTGGTGCGGGTGAAGCCGGCCAACAAGGCGCTCAAGGCCAATATCGAAGGTTATATCGGTAGCCTTGGCGAGCGCGATGAAGAGGCCCTGCTGCGCTTTAGTCGTGGTGCCGAGGAGCAGGCGCGCAAGGCCGCTCAGGCCTTGGGCTACTACCAGGCGCAGATCGATACCGAGGTCAAGCCGCCAACCGATAAAGACAAATCCCCGCAATTGATCATTCGTGTTGAGCCCGGCGAGCCGGTGCGCTTGCGCAACGTGACTGTGCGCATCGAGGGCCCGGCCACTGAACTCAAAGCCTTCCGAATCCCCAGCAGCAGCGCCTTGCGGGCTGGCGAGCCGCTCAACCATGGGCACTATGAAGATGCCAAGCGGCTGATCCAGAACCAGGCCTCGCGCTACGGGTTTTTCAGGGGGCAATTTACCCAGCAGCAGCTGGCGGTGGACCCCCAGGCGGGGGTGGCGGATATCGACCTGGTCTACCAAAGCGGGCCCCGCTATCGCCTGGGCGCTGTCACCTTCAGTGGCGACTCACCGCTGGACGATGACCTGTTGCAGCGCATGGTGTCGTTCAAGCCCGGTACGCCTTATGACTCGCAGCTGATCGCCGAACTCAACAATGACCTGCAATCGAGCGGCTATTTCGAAGGCGTGCGGGTCGACGCTGCGCCCACCGCTGCGGTGGCTGAAGACATTCCGGTGGCGGTCCAGCTGGAAATCCGCAAGCCTCGGACCATGGGCCTGGGCCTGGGCTTTTCGACCGATGTCGGCCCACGCGGCAAGGCTAACTGGACCCGCCACTGGGTCAACCCGCAAGGCCACAGCTATGGCTGGGAAACCGAACTGTCGGCGCCACGCCAGAACGTCGGCCTGTGGTACGACGTGCCGCTCGATCCGCCCCTGACCGACAAACTGCGCTTCGCCGGCGGCTATCAGAATGAAGAGATCGCTGGCACCGACACGCTCAGCAAACTTTTGACGGTAGGTCCTGAGTGGCATAGCAAACTACCGAGCGGCTGGCAGCGGGTGATCTCGCTCAAGTACCAGCGTGAAGAGTACAAGTTGGGCGATGACTCAGGACTGAGCAATCTGCTGATGCCTGGCGTGAGCTTTTCCTACTTGCGCAGTGACAACCGCATTGATCCGCACAATGGCTATCGCTTGCAGTTCGATCTGCAAGCTGCCAAGGAAGGGTTGCTCTCTGACACCAACCTGCTGCACGGCAACGTACTACTCAAGGGGCTGACCACGCTGGGCGAGAATCACCGCTTCCTCGCCCGGGTGCAGTTCGGTGGCAGTGCCACCAACGGTTATCAAAACAACATCCCCCCGTCGCTGCGCTTCTTCGCCGGTGGCGACCAGAGCGTGCGCGGCTACGACTATCAGAGCCTGTCGCCAAAAAACAGCGATGGCGACCGCATTGGCGGTCGCTATATGGTCGCTGGCAGTGCCGAGTACCAGTACTCGCTGACCGAAAAGTGGCGAGTGGCGACCTTTATCGACCAGGGCAACTCGTTCAATTCGCTGGAGCTGCCGAGTCTCAAGACCGGTGTCGGCTTTGGCGTACGCTGGGTTTCGCCGGTTGGGCCGTTGCGCCTGGACCTGGCCAAGGCGTTGGACGACGACGGTGGTATTCGCCTGCACTTTTCCATGGGGCCTGAGCTGTGACGCGTGCTTTGAACTATGTGTTGTTGACCTTGCTCGGCCTGGTGCTGCTGATCACCCTGGCGCTTGGCCTGGTGCTGGGCACCCAGGCTGGCAGCCGTTGGGTGCTGGGGTTGGTGCCCGGGCTTGAGGTCAGCGACTTTGAGGGCCGCCTGGGCGCAAACTGGCAGGCCAGTCGCTTGAACTGGGTCGAGGGTGGTAGCCGGGTTGAAGTCCTGGCGCCACAACTGGCGTGGTCACCGGCGTGCCTGCTGCGCGCGACCTTGTGTATCGACAGGCTGCAGGCAGAGCGCGTCGACATGGCGTTCGCCCCAAGTGAAGCGCCGGCGGACAGCGGCCCGATCCAACTGCCCGGTTTGCGCTTGCCGTTGGCGATCGAGCTGGGCGAGGTCAAGTTGGGCCAATTACGCCTGGATGGCAGCGACCTGCTGGGCGACTTGCAACTGGCCGCTCACTGGACAGCCAACGGCTTGCGCATCGACAGCCTGCAGGTGCAGCGCGAAGACCTGCACCTGAGCCTGCAAGGTGACTTGCTGCCTGAAGGTGACTGGCCATTGCAGCTTAATGGCAGCGTGCAGTTGCCTGCGGTAGAAGGGCAGGCCTGGCAGCTGGCACTGACCGCCAAAGGCGAGTTGCAGAAAACTCTCAACCTCGACGCCACCAGCAGCGGCTATCTGAACGCCCATTTGACGGGTGAGCTACAAGCGCTGGCCGAGCACTTGCCGGCGAAATTGAGCATCCGTTCCGACGCGTTCAAACCTGCCGGTTCATTGCCTGACACCTTGCAGCTGAATCAACTGCGCCTGGATGCCAGCGGCGACTTGCGCAAAGGTTACCAACTGACAGGTTCGGCTAATCTGCCCGCCGAGCAGGGCCCTATAGCCCTGGCCCTGGCTGGGCAGGTGGATGCCAAAGGGGCACAGCTTGCCGCCCTTGACCTCACAGCCAGCGAGACCCAGCGGGTCAAGCTGCAAGCCAATGCCGACTGGCAGCAGGGGCTGGTAGCCGATGCGCAGATCGACTGGGTGGATTTCCCCTGGCTGCGGCTCTACCCACTGCAAGAGGCGCCGCAAGTTACCCTCAAGCGCTTCAATGCCCAAGTGAACTACCGCGATGGCAATTATCAGGGCGCATTCAAGGGCGATCTCGACGGGCCGGCAGGTGCCTTCAACCTGGCCAGTCCGTTCGAGGGTGATCTGACTCAAGTGCGCCTGCCCCAGCTGGCCCTGAGCGCAGGGCAGGGCAAGGCCGCCGGCAGCGTGGCGGTGCGCTTTGCCGATACCTTGGCTTGGGATGTCGACCTGCAGCTGTCGGCGCTCGATCCGGCTTACTGGCTGGCCGAGTTGCCAGGCACGCTGGCGGGGCCATTGCGCACAAAAGGCGAGTTGAACAACCAGCAATTACAGCTGCAAGCGCAACTGGACCTCAAGGGGCGCCTACGCGGTCAGCCGGCTGTGCTCAAGGCCGAGGCCCAAGGCGCCGGTGAAAGCTGGACCCTGGGCACGCTGGCGGTGCAACTAGGTGACAACCGCATCAATGGCAGTGGCAGCTTGCAGCAGCGCCTGGCGGGGCGTATCGACCTGGATCTGCCGCGCCTTGGTCAGCTCTGGCCACGCCTGCAAGGGCAAGTCAAAGGTCGCCTGGACCTGGCCGGCACCCTGGCGGCGCCGCAAGGCACCCTGACCCTGCAAGGTCAGCAGCTGGCTCAAGCCGACAACCGCCTGCAGCGGCTTGACCTGGATGCACGCCTGGACAGCGCCCAGCGCGCCCAGATCAGCTTGAAGGCCGGCAACATCCGCCTCGGTGACACCTCGCTGGGCAACCTGGATGTCGCGGGCAAAGGGGATATCCGCCAGCAGGCTGTGACCCTGGCGCTCAATGGCCCTCAGCTCAAACTCGACCTGGCCGCAGACGGCCAGTTAGCCAAGGGTGACTGGCGCGGCAGGCTGGCCAGTGGGCGCATTCAGGCCGGTGGGCAGGACTGGCAGCTGCAAGCCCCGGCACGCCTGCAGCGTTTGGCCAACGGCCAGCTGGACTTCGGTGCGCACTGCTGGCGTGCCGGTCAGGCCAGCCTGTGCGGCGAGGATCAGCGCCTGGCGCCGGAGCCGCGCTTGCGCTATCACCTCAAGCAATTCCCGATCGAAAGCCTGGCCCAGTGGTTGCCCAAGGATTTCGCCTGGCAGGGCCAGCTGAATGCGGACATCAATCTGGATATCCCTGCCAGCGGCCCCAAGGGCAGCATTCGTGTCGATGCCAGCGGCGGCACCTTGCGGGTACGTGACGGTGAGCGTTGGCTCGATTTCCCTTATCAGGTGCTGCGCCTGGACAGCACCCTTAATCCTCGTCGGGTCGACACCGTGCTGAATTTCCGCGGTGAGCGCCTCGGCGAGCTGGCCCTGTCGACCCGACTTGATCCGCTTGGCAAGAATAAACCGCTGTCAGGTGATTTCCGTCTGTCGGGCCTGGATCTGTCGATCGCCCGGCCATTCGTGCCGATGGTCGAGCGCCTTGCTGGGCAGCTCAATGGCAGTGGTCGCTTGTCCGGCTCGCTGCTGGCGCCCCAGGTCAATGGCAACCTGGCGCTCACCGGGGGCGAGGTGAGCGGTGCCGAGTTGCCGGTCAGCCTCGAGGATTTGTCGCTGCAAGCATTGATCGCCGGCGAGCAAGTGCAATTGCAAGGTGGCTGGCGCAGTGGTGCGGCGGGTCGTGGCCAGCTCAGTGGCAACCTCACCTGGGGCCAGGCGCTGAACATGGACCTACGCCTGCAAGGCCAGCAATTGCCGGTGACGGTCGAGCCTTACGCCGCGCTCGAGGTGGCGCCAGACCTGACCATTCGCTTGGCAGGCGAAAAACTGGCGATCACCGGCAAGGTGCATGTGCCAAAAGGTAAAATCACCGTGCGCGAGCTGCCGCCTTCGACGGTCAAGGTCTCGGACGATACCGTGATCATCGGTCACCAGACCGAACAGGGTGCGCCCCCCATGGCAGTGGCCATGGATATTGACGTCGAGGTGGGCCGGGAAAAACTCTCCTTCAGCGGCTTCGGGCTCACCGCCAACTTGCTTGGCCACGTTCATATTGGCGACAACATGGACACCCGCGGCGAGCTCAGCCTGGCTGATGGTCGCTACCGCGCCTATGGCCAGCGCCTGACCATCCGGCGCGCCCGGCTGTTGTTCGCAGGGCCTATCGACCAGCCTTATCTGGACATCGAAGCGATCCGCCAGGTCGATGACGTTATCGCCGGTATTCGTCTGAGCGGCAGCGCCGAGCAGCCGACCACTCAGGTGTTTTCCGAGCCGGCGATGAGCCAGGAGCAAGCCCTGTCTTACCTGATTCTCGGGCGGCCGCTGGGGAATACCGGTGAAGACAACAACATGCTTGCCCAGGCCGCATTGGGCTTGGGCCTGGCGGGCAGTGCGGGGATTACCGGCAGCTTGGCCTCGGGCCTGGGTATCGAGGATTTCCAGCTCGACACCGAAGGCTCGGGTAACAGCACCAGCGTAGTCGCCAGCGGCAATCTGACCGAGCGTCTGAGCCTACGCTATGGGGTGGGGGTGTTCGAGCCAGCCAACACCATCGCGCTGCGCTACAAGCTGAGCAAGAAGGTTTATCTTGAAGCTGCCAGTGGTTTGGCCAGCTCTTTGGATATCTTCTACAAGCGCGACTTCTGACCAAATACCTTGAAAATGCACTCAGCCCGCCTGGATAACAGCATCGTTATCCAGGCGGGCTGAGTGTACCTGTCTGAACGTGGCTTAGCGCGCGTGCGCTTCTTGCCGACGAATGTTGCCGATCTGGCGCAGGCTCAGGCCGTACTTGTCGGCCAACAGGCTGCGCGACAAGCCGTTGGCACTTTCCTTCTGGATCTGCTGGTTGCGCAGTTGGCGCAGGAAATGATCGGCCTTGGGAATCTCCAGGGCCACGCCGGCAAAACGCTTGATCAAGGCGTCCAGCGCTGCGGGTGGCAGTACGTCAGCCAGCTTGGTGCGTTCTCGGTGCTTGGGAATGTACTTTGGCCGTCCACCATAAGCGCAGGTCAATTGGTAGGCGTTGTCGATGCCGATACAGTCGATCAGGGCCTGCAACGAATGCGGCAGTTGGGTGACGTCGATGCAAGTCAGGTTTGGAAAATCCATGTGAGGCTCCCTCAGAATTGTTGTGGTGGCGCCGCGCTTGGGCATCCAGGACCGGTAGAGCGATTGCCACTGGCCTTGGCCGTGGCTCGGTTCGATTGTCGGTGAGCGTCAAACTCGGCCGCTAGGCGACAAGCGAGCCAGAGGCTGTAGCCTGAGTGAATGCAGCGTGAAGGGAATGAGGGAGCCCTATGTAGGACAACTCCACGGCACCCTGCTGCAGGCCTTGATTTTCGGTGCATGCATTGGACGATGGTGCTCATGGGTAGCACTACCCTCCGGCAGCGGGGGCGCTCGCCAGCCAGGGGCAAAGTGTCGTAGGGGTTGTGCAGGGTGAAAATCGCACGCAGCTGCTAGGCAGCAGGCACGTTCAGCAGGAAATACACGCCTGTGGCCGATGGCGTTGTATCATTGCCGCGGCTCGTTGCGAGCCACATGTCCCTGATGTTGCAAGGAACTTTCCATGACACACGTGCAGCGCCTTAAATATTCGATCCTGATCATCCTGGTGGTATTGGGGCTGATGCTGGGTCTGTCCCATCTGCAAAAGCAGGGGACGATCAGCGAGCAAACCTTCCAGTACCTGGCGATTGCCATCGCGGTAATCGTGGTGGTGATCAATGGGATCTTGCGGCGCAAGGTCAAGCCCTGAACCTGGCCGGCCGGCCTACCTTGGCCGGCCATGCGCTCAGCGGGCGGCGGGCTGTTCCAGCACGGCGCGGGCCTGGGGATTGAGGCTGTAGCATTTATCCGAGCCGAGGGTAATCACGCCTTCGGCGCATAGGCGCTTGAGCACTTCACGGACGCTTAGAAACGACAGCGGAATATCCAACTGCTCAAGTTGCGCATGAATGCCACGCACGCCAATGCTGCGGCCATTGCGGTCGGCCGAGTGCAGGGCGTCGATGACTTTGAGCCTGATCAGGCTGGTGCGCAGGCCATAGGTGCGCAGCAGTTCGCGAATCTGCCCGTTACCGACGCGCTCTTCGCCCTCGACAAGCCGCGCAGCGCCGACGTTGCCAGGGCCGTGAGCGGTCTGCAGTGACGCTTGGGAGTTGTACATGTGAATGCTCCTTTTCGTGGACTGTCCCGAATTCATGGGTGCCTCACTTATAAAGACGAATGAGATTGGCAAAACTGCAGTCCTGGATGAAAAAAAATCCAACGCGCCTAGATGAAGACGTTCCAGGGCGTTGCCAGCCGTAAAATTTTCATCGGGCCATTCGTCTGAACGGGATGACTCCAGAATCCGAGGATTGCCCGTGTACCCACTTTCGCGCCCCTTGACTCACCTCTGCCTGGCGGCTGCCCTGGTGGCCAGCAGCATCGTCGCCCACGCTAAGGAAGCCGCAGGCGATGCCACCGCGCAGATCCGCCGCACCAGCTTTGGGGTCCCGCATATCCTGGCCAACAACGAACGCGGCCTGGGTTACGGCATTGGCTATGCCTATGCCCAGGACAACCTCTGCCTGTTGGCCAATGAAGTGCTTACCGTCAACGGTGAGCGCTCACGTTTCCTTGGCGCGCAGGGCAAGACGTTCGAGCAGCGCGATAATCTCGATAGCGACCTGTTCTTCACCTGGTTGAATACGCCCATTGCGGTCAGCGGCTTCCTCCAGGCGCAGCCGGCGTCGGTGCGCGATTTGCTCGAGGGGTATGCCAGCGGCTTCAACCGCGCCCTGGGCGAACGAAAGGCCCAGGGCCTGCCCGCCGAATGTGGTGCAGGCGACTGGGTGCGGCCGATCACCAGCCTTGACCTGGTGAAGTTGACGCGCCGGTTGCTGGTAGAAGGGGGCGCCGGTCAGTTCGTCGAGGCGCTGGTCGGCGCTGCGCCGCCTAAACTTGCCGCGCAGCGTCCGGTAAGCGACTTCAGCCTGGCCTTGGAGCGCCAGCAGCGATTTGCCTCGGAGCGTGGCAGCAACGCAGTTGCGGTGGGCTCGCAGCGCTCGGCCAACGGCCGCGGCCTGTTGCTGGCCAATCCGCACTTCCCATGGATGGGCGGCATGCGCTTCTATCAAATGCAGCTGACCATCCCAGGTAAGCTCGATGTCATGGGCGCTGCGTTGCCGGGGCTGCCGTTGGTGAACATCGGCTTCAATCGTCATCTGGCCTGGACCCACACCGTCGACACCTCCAAGCACTTTACCCTGTACCGGCTGGAACTCGACCCGAACGACGCGACCCGTTACCTGCTGGACGGCAAGTCGTTGCCGCTTGCCCGCCAGACCTTGACTGTCTCGGTCAAAGGCCAGGATGGTGCGCTCAGCCAGGTCGAGCGCGAGGTCTACGCATCGAGTTTCGGTCCGGTGGTGCAGTGGCCAGGCAAGCTGGACTGGGATAATCGCCATGCCTACAGCTTGCGCGATGCCAACCTGGACAACTCGCGGGTGCTGCAGCAGTGGTATCAGATCAACCGTGCCGACAGCCTCCAGGCGCTGAAGGCCTCCGTGGCGCAGCTTCAGGGGATTCCCTGGGTCAACACACTGGCAGTGGACGAGGCTGGCCAGGCGCTGTACCTGAACCAGTCGGTGGTCCCGTTTGTCGACAAAGACCTCCTTGCCCAGTGCAGCAATCCAGCGCTCACAGGCCCTGCGGTGGTTTTGGATGGTTCGCGCAGTGCCTGCCAATGGAAGGTCGACCCGCAGGCAGCGCAGCCCGGCATCACCCCGGCACATCTGTTGCCGAGCCTGGAGCGTCGCGATTTCGTGCAGAACTCCAACGACCCGGCGTGGATGGCTAATCCTGCGCAACCGCTGACTGGCTTCTCGCCGTTGATCAGCCGCGATGATCAAGCGTTGAGCCTGCGCGGCCGATTTGCCCTGCAGCGCTTGCAAGGTAAGCAAAAGCTCGGCGTGCAACAGCTGCAGGACATGGTGCTCGATGATGAGGTATACGCCGCAAGCCTGCTCTTGCCCGACTTGCTGAACTGGTGCAAATCAGCCGAGGCTGACGTGGCGGCGCTGTGTGCCAGCCTGAACGCCTGGAATGGCAAGGCCGATCTGGATGCCGGCATTGGTTTGTTGCACTTCCACAACCTCTTCACCGCACTTGCCGAGCATCCGCAAAGCTGGCGTGTAGCCTTCGATCCGGCTGATCCGCAGCACACACCGCGCGGCCTTGCGGTTGAACAGGCGGCGGTGCGCAAGCTGTTGCATCAGGCGGCATTGGACTCTTTGCAGCAACTGGCCGAGGCCGGTGTGGGCAATGACAGTCGCTGGGGGCAGATCCAGCATTCGCTCGATGGTACGCCGGTGCCTGGCGGCCCGCAGGCGCTTGGGGTGTACAACGCGATGTACAGCGTTGCGCAAGGGCAGGGCAAGCGCCTGGTGGTCAGTGGTACCAGCTATTTGCAGGTGGTCAGCTTCACTGAGCAGGGGCCGCAGGCCCGAGGCTTGTTGGCGTTCTCCCAGTCCAGTGAGGCGGGCTCGGCGCATTCTGCCGACCAGACGCGGGCATTCTCGGCCAAGCAGTTGGCGCCAATTGCGTTTACCGAAGCGCAGATCAAGGCCGACCCGCAGTACCGTCAGTACGTGATCAGCGAGCGAGACAAGGCCGCGCTGGCCAGTTCTCTACGCTAGTCAGTCAGCCGCGATGGCCTCTTCGCGCTCAACCGCAACGGCGAAGAGGCCAGGCTGCCTGTAATGAACCCTGGTTATGGTTTGTCTGCCTGCCGCCACACCAGCTCCGAAGTGTCGTAACCCTGCTCACGGGCAATCGCCAACAATTTATCTCGAGTTTCTCCATTGACCGTCGCGGTACGCGAGAGCAGCCAGAGATACTCACGATTGGGATGGCCAACCAGCGCCACGCGATAATCCTGATCGTGGTACAGCACCCAATATTCGCCCTTGGTCAACCCTGGCGCCAGGCGGCTGAACCAGTTGTCGAACCTGACCCAAAGCTTGTCGGTCTTGCCCGCTTGCTGCGGCTCGGCGACGCCTTGGGCCTCATTCCACTGGCCATCGGCTTCCCGGCAACGGTTGTCGACGCCGATCCGCCCATCCTCGCGCAAGCTATAGCGCGCTTCTGACTGCACGCAGTTGCGCTGGAAGAACATCGGCAACCGCGCCAGTTCGTACCAGGTGCCCTGGTACTGCTGCAGGTCTACCTGCATGGTGCTCGGCGGTTTCGGGTCATCGCTTGAACTTGCGCAACCCACTAAAGCCAGGGTTAGGCATGAGAGCAGCAACGTGGTTCGCATCGACATCGGCAACCTCCTGGAATGGTCTGAGCTGAAAAAAGACCCAGTGTCTGTTGGACGGGGGCTGATGGCAAAAAGTTGTATCGAACGTCAAGCGCGGGTGAAACGGATGATCTGCCTGGCACAATAGGCACCTGTCACAATGACCCCAAACAAGCGCAAGGTTTGCATTGCCAGCACCAGGCCGACGTCAGCATGGGTTTCCACGGCAATGATCGCCATCGCATCCAGCCCTCCGGGACTGGTCGCCAGGTACATCGAGAGAAAGTCGCTGCCGGTCGCCCGCGCCAACAGCCAGGCGCAGCCGGCGCACAATATGATCAGCACCACTGCCCCGGCTATCATGCTCGGCAACCGACGCCACACGTAGCGCACCGTTGGCCGGTCAAAGCGTAGACCGATATAGCAGCCGATCGCGCCATAGGCGCAAGCCAGCAACCAGGCGGGCAGGGTGATCAGCAGCAGCCCGCTCAGTTGCAGTACTGCACCGAGCACCAGCGGCACTAACAGCGCCCCAGCCGGTAGCTTGGTGCCGAGGGCCACGCCCAGCACAACGACCCCCAGGCTCAGCAGTAGTTGGCCTACTTGCGGCCCCGGCAGGCTGGCGCCAGTGCTGGCTGCAACGCCCGCGCCGCTGGTTGCGCCGAGCAAGTGGCTGACCAGCGCGCCGATCATGACCACGCACACCACCCTGACGTACTGCATGGTGGCGACCACCCGTGCATCGGCACCGTTCTCCTCGGCCATCGACACCATCGCCGAGGCTGCGCCAGGTGCGGTACCCCAGGCGGCGGTAGTAGCCGAGATGCCGCCATAACGCACAGTGCCCAAGCCGACCAGCGCGCTCAGCAGCACAGTCAGCGCGGTGGCCAGCAGCATGACGTGCCAAGACTGCGCCAGCGAAGCCAACACGGTCCAGGTCACCGAATGAGCGACCATCAACCCTACGCAGCCCTGGCTCAAGCGAAACACGTGCCGATGCACGCGTAGTTGCGCGCCAGATACGCCAAAGGCTATCGCCACCAGCATCGGCCCGAGGAATAGACCGGCCGGCACCGCCAACCTATGCAGCAACTGGCCGACCCCGCCTGCACAAACGATGAGCGCCAGCCAGAGCAGGATTCGTGAAGGGGAGGCCAGGCCAGCTAAGAAGGTCTGCAAGGTCGATATGCTCCAGAACGCGTTTGACGGAGAAAATTATCGACGTGGCAATTGATCAAGTCTATTTTCTACTTTCGATGAATCGATAACTAAAATTCATGAATCATGGATCTACGCGACCTTACCTATTTTGAAACCATCGCCGAACTGGGCCACCTCGGGCGGGCTGCCGAGAAGCTCAACCGCAGCCAGCCGGCGTTGAGTAAAAGCATCCAGCGCCTGGAGGAGTCGCTGGGCACGCGGCTGTTCCAGCGCGACGGTCGGCGCATCAAGTTGACCGACGTCGGCCAGCTGTTGCTCGAGCGCGGCCGGCAGTTGCAGCTGAGCATTGCCGAAACCGAACGAGAGGTGCGCGACTTCGCCGGTGGCCTGGTCGGTAACATCCGCCTGGGCTGCGCCGCGAGCATGGCCGAGTACCTGTTGCCACAGCTCACCGAATCGTTGCTGCAGCGCGCGCCGCAGTTGACCTTGCAGCTGTCGATCGCCCAAGACGATGTGCTGCGCGAATCCCTGCGCACCGGCCGCCTGGACGCGATCATCTGCCCGCTGATCGTCGATGACCCGCAATTTCGCAGCTACCCGATCCTGGAGGATGAAGCGGTAGTGGTCGCCAGCGCCGATCACCCGGTATTCGGCGCAGCGTTTGCCCTCAAGGATCTGTGTCAGTACCGCTGGGTGCTGCCAGGCAGCACGGTGACCTCCCGGCGCTGGCTCGACAATGTGTTCATCGCCCGCCAAATGCCAGCGCCGCAGGTGCAGATCGAGACCAACACGGTCTCGCTGCTGCCACGTCTGATCGCCCGTACCGGGCTGCTCAGCTTCGTCGCCCGCGAAACCCTGGAACATGGCCAGGGCATGTCGCGCTTGCGCGAAGTGCCGCTGTTGGAAACCACCATGAGCCGTACCGTCGCGGTATCGGTACGCGCCGAAGGCTATCTGCCGCCTGCTGCTGGGGCGATGGTCGACCTGCTGCGCGATAACGGCCGCAGCTTTTTCAGAGAGGATTGATCCGCCTAGGGCTGTCCAGGCGGCCAATGGGTAGCCCTACGGATCGATGAAGGTGCAATCTTACGCTTGCGCAGTGGCTGGCTGCGCAGCAGGCAAGCGCTGCTTAGGGCGCTCTGGCAGCATGGCGCGTTGCAGCTGTTGGCCCACGGGATGCTCGAACGCCAAGGCCTGGTCAACCGGGCGATCCTCGACGATTCGCCCCTCGCTCATCAGCACGACCCGCTGGCAAAAATAGCGCACCAGGCTCAGGTCATGGCTGATCAGGACAAACCCAGTACCGGTTTCACGACGCAGTGCGTCCAGGCGTTGCAGCAACTGCAATTGCAGCACTCGATCGAGGTTGGACAGGGCCTCATCGAGCACCACCCATTGCGGCGAGATGGCCAAGGCTCGAGCGATGTTGGCGCGCTGCAGCTGACCGCCACTGAGCTGGTGCGGCAAGCGCTCGGCATGTTCGGCGCGCAAGCCCATCTGCTCAAGCAACTGCAGCACCCGTTTGTGCTGCGCCGCTTGATTCATTTGGCTCAGGTGACGCAGTGGTTCGGCAATGCTCCAGGCAATCGAGCGCTGAGGGTTGAAGGCGCTTGGCGCATCCTGCAACACCAACTGCACCGCCCGTTGGAATTCGCGGGCCGGTTCGCCGCGAAGCTGGCTGACATCTTGCCCGGCAAACCGCACCTGACCTTGTCGCGGTTTTTCCAGGCCCAGCAGCAGCCGGGCTAGGGTGCTCTTGCCGCTGCCGCTGCTGCCCAGCAGACCGACCGATTGGCCCACCGACAACGTCAGGTCGATGCCATCGAGTACCTGTAGCCAGCCACCTCGGCGCAGCAGGCCACCGGTGCGGTAGCCATGGGCGACTTGGCAGATATCGAGCTGGCTCATGGGTGTCTCCGGCCGAGTATTTGATGGGCTTCAAGCAGGGTGCGCGCGCTGCTGCTGGCTGGGCTGTCGAACAAACCCTGCACGCTCTGGCGCTCAACGATGCGTCCGGCCTCCATCACCACCACATGATCAGCGCAGCGTGCCACCACCCCCATATCGTGAGTGACCAGCAAAACGCCCAGAGCATGCTGTTCGACCAGTTGCATCAGCAGATCGAGAAAGCGCGCCTGACTCAGCGCGTCGAGGTCGCTGGTGGGCTCGTCGGCTAACAGGAACGGTGTTTCAGCCATCAACGCCAGGGCAATCATCATCCGCTGGAGCATGCCGCCACTGAGTTGGAAGGCGAATGACTGTAATACCCGCTGGCGCTCGCTCAGGCCCACGGCGTCCAGGCATTCGTCCAGCCGTTGGCGCGCGGCGGCGCCGGTAATCCCGCGCAACTTTAGGGTTTCCAGGCCATGGCTGGCCATGTCGCGTACCGGGTTGAAGGCGCTGCGCGGGTTCTGCAGGATTAGGCTGGCCAGGCGTCCGCGTACCTGGTTGGGGTGCAGTGGCTGGCCGTCCAGCGACAGTTGACCTTGCCTGCGAACCAGGCCGCCAGGCAGTAAATCAAGTAGTCCCAGGCAACTAAGCGACTTGCCTGAGCCGCTGCTGCCGACCAGTGCACAGACTTCACCGCGGCGCAGCTGCAGGTCGACGTCATCGACCAACAGGCCGCTGCGACCCTCGATGCACAGCCCACGCACCTGCAGGATTGAGCCCACCATCTAGCGCGTCTCCAGGGTCGGATCGAGGCGGTCGCGCAGGGCATCGCCGAGCAGGTTGAAGGCCATCACCGAGAAGAAAATCATCAGCCCAGGCAACAGTAATAGCTGTGGATGGGTCCAGATGAACTCCTTGGCATCGTTGATCATCACCCCCCATTCGGCGGTTGGCGGCGTCACCCCGAGGCCGAGGAATGACAGGCCCGAGACATGCAGCATCATGTGGCCGATATCCAGGGTGGCGAGTACCAGCATTGGCCCGGCAATATTCGGCAGCACATGCTGGCGCAGGCGCATCCAGCGTGAGGCGCCAGCCAGGCGCGAGGCCAGCAGGTATTCGCGACCGCGCTGGGCGATCACCAGGCCGCGAACCATGCGCGCATACCAGGCCCAGTGGGACAGGGCGATGGCGACGATCACATTGCTCAAGCCGGTACCCAGCAACGTCACGAAAAAGAACGCCAGCACCAGGGTCGGGAAGGTCATGAACATATCGCACAGGCGCATGATCAGCAGATCGAGCTTGCCCCCGACAAAACCTGCCACGCCACCGATCACGATGCCCAGCAGTAGCACCAGCGCCAGGGTGAGCATCACGCTGCCCAGCGACAGTCGGGTGCCGACGATCAGCCGTGAGAGCAGGTCGCGACCCAGGTGGTCGGTGCCTAGCCAGTGACTGGCGTCGGGAGGCAACAGGCGCTGGCTGAGGTCGACCAGATCGGGATCGTGCGGCGCCAGCCACTGGCCGAAAACCGCCACTAGCGCCAGCAGGCCGACCAGTACCATGCCCACGACCAGGCTGTAATTACCCGCCAGCGCGGGGTGGCGTAGCCGCGACAACGCCTTCATGCGCTCACCCCTTGCAGGCGGCTGCGCGGGTCGAGCCAGGCATAGCAGACGTCCACCAGCAGGTTACATAGCATCAGCAGCGCGGTGAGCAGCAAGGTAAAGCACTGCATCACCGGGAAGTCGCGATTGAGCACCGCCGAGACGGCAAAACGGCCGACCCCGGGCCAGGCGAAAATAGTCTCGATCACCAACGCACCGCCGATCAACTCGCCGACATGCATGCCGGTGGCGGTGACCAGCGGCAGCCAGGCGTTGCGCAAGATATGATCGCGCCACACCTGGCGCTCGCCCAGGCCACGGGCGCGGGCATAGGTGACGTGACGTTGGCCGCTGGCTTCCAGTAGGCTGGCGCGCAGCAAGCGGGCGTTGATCGACATCGACATCAGGGCGATGGCCAGCACCGGCATCACCAACTGGCCAGCGCTGCCACGCCCCAGTGGCGGTAGCCAGCCGAGCCACAGCGAGAACAGTGCGATCAGCAAGAACGCCAGCCAGAAGTTCGGCATCGACACGCCGAGAAAGGTTACTGCACGCACCGCATGATCGGGCCAGCGCCCCTGCCAGCGGGCCGCCAGCAGCCCCAGTGGCACCGACAACACCAGCGTGCAGACCAGGGCCAGGCCGCCCAGTTGCAGGGTTGCTGGCAGGTAATAGAGCAAGTCGTCGAGCACTGGGCGACCGGTCAGGTAGGAAATACCGAAGTCCAATTGCACGGCCTTGCCCAGCCAAGTCAGGTACTGCGCATACAGTGGCTGATCAAGCCCCAGGGTTTGTCGGACCTCGGCAATGGCCGCGTCGGTCGGTGGGATATGCGACAAGCGCAGGTAGTCCAGTGCAGGATCGGTGCTGCCCAGGTGCAGCAGGAAAAACACCAGCAGCGACACGCCAAGCATGACCGGTACCAGCAATAGCAGGCGCAGGCAGATATAGCGCAGCATCGATCAGTGCTCCTGGGTCGGGGTCATGGCTTCGAACGGCACATCGAACAGGGTGCTGCCGAACTGCACGTTGGCCACTGATGCGCGCCGTACGCTGATCGCGGTGAGGTAAGAAATCGGCAGGTAGACCGCCTGTTCGTGCAACGTGGCGAGGATGAACCGGTACTGCTCGGCGCGCTGCTGCTCATTGGTGCTGGCCAGCACCTGGGCGATGCGTCGGTCCAGTTCGTCCTTGATTGCCAGGCCGCGTTGCGCCATGTAGTCGGCGTGGCCGGCGTAGCGCATGGAGCTGACGAACGAGTGCGGGTCGTAAGGCGCGCCCCAGGTGTCGGCGAAGATCATGCCGAAGTCGCCGTCGCGCTGGCGGCGTACTAATGCGCCGTCTTCCACCGCGCGCAGGGCGATGTGGATGCCAAGCTTGGCCAGCTCACCCTGGAACACTTCGGCCAAGCTTTTTTGCAGCGCACTGGTGCCGAGGAACACCAGCTCAATCGACAGCGGCTCACCGGCCTTGCTGCGCACGACTGCGCCCGGGGCCAGGGTCCAGCCAGCAGCCTCCAGTTGCTTGACGGCCACGGCAGGGTCGTAGACGTAGGGTTTCAGGCCGAGGTCGGCGTAGGGCATGTTGCGCGCGAACAGGGTGTCGGCACGCGGCTCCAGGCCGTAGAGGATCTTGTCGATGATCGCCTGCTTGTCCAGCCCATGGTTGATCGCCTGGCGCACCGCCAGCTCCCGCGTCGGGCCGCGGCCGGTGTTCATCGCCAAGGTCCTGGTGGCCAATGGCGCCGACAGCGCAGTGGCAAAGCCTTGATCGCGCAGGCGCACGAAGGTGCCGGCGGTGATCTCGCCGGCGGCGCCCTGGATCAACTGCAGTTGGCCGACTTGCAAGGCCAGCGCGCGGCTGTTCGGATCGGGGATAACCTTGACCAAGACTTGGCTGTAGGCAGGTTGTGCTCCCCAGTAATTGGGGTTGCGGGCGAAACGGTCGAATTCTCCCAACCGGCTTTCGACCCGCATCCACGGGCCTGTGCCCACTGCCTGGCCGGGTTTGGCCTGCGGTGAGGCGAAGCGCAATGGGCGCACCTGGGCCAGCTCCATGAGGGTCGGGTAGTACGGATGCTTGAGTACCAGACGCAGCGTGAGTCGATCCGCGGCCTCGACATGATCGAGTGTGCTCACCAGCTCCATCCAGCGGTGACGCTGGGGGTTGGCCAGCACCGCATCCAGGTTGGCCTTGGCTGCGGCGGCGTCGAACGGCGTACCGTCGGCGAAACGCACCCCGTCGCGCAGGGTGAAGGTGTAAGTCTTGCCGTCTTGCGAGACCTGCCAGGCGGTGGCCAACCAAGGCTCCAGGGTTCCTGAGGCGCTGTAGCGCACCAGCGGCTCGTAAACCATGGCCTGGGCATACATCTGATTAGGCGAGTAGCCGCGCGGGTCGAGGGGGCCGGCATTGACCGGCCAGGAGTAGCTCAGCGTAGGACCAGGATCGGTGTCGTCGCCTGCCTGCACGCAGAGGCTTACGGCCAGTAGCAACACGCCCCAGCGGGCGAGCTTTCGTTTACCTGGCTGCTGCTTCACACTGCGTCCCCCACTTCAACGGAGGCGCTAGCCTAGAGAGGTGGCAGGTATGATGTCTAGGCAAAATGATCTTACTGGAAGTAACAAAATGCAACGGATCACCATCACGCTGGACGAGGAGTTGCTCGAGGTCATCGACCGGCGGGTGGCTGAGCATGGTTATCAAGGCCGCTCCGAGGCCATTCGCGACCTGCTGCGCAATGGTCTGCTCGAGTCTGAGCCGCTGGCAGAGGCTGCTCCGTGCGTGGCGGTGGTCAGCTATCTGTACGACCATGACACCCGTGAGCTGCCAAAGCGCCTGAACCAAACCTTCCACGCCCACCACGACCTGACCCGCTCGACCCTGCATGTACACCTCGATGCCGGGCATTGCCTGGAGGTATCGGTATTGCAGGGGGCCAGCGGCGAGGTCGTTGAACTGTCGCGTCAGCTGATGGCTGAGCGTGGCGTGGAGCATGGGCATGTGCAGGTGATGCCAGCGCCGGAGCGCCACTGACCGCGGCATAAATGCTGCCCTGCAGCGACCTCAGGCAGTCGCTGCGCGGGCTGATGGCAACCCTTGTACAAGCGCTGCAATCTGCCGGCAGATTGAGGGCCTTGCCAACGCCAGCCTAGCCCTGGGCGAACGCCGCCAGCCGCTCACCTTCCAACCTATACCGAATCCACTCATCCTGCGCCTGGGCCCCAAGCGACTGGTAAAAACCAATCGCCGGCTCATTCCAGTCCAGCACGCTCCATTCCAGCCGTCCGCACTGGTTGGCCAGCGCTTCCCGAGCAATGAAGCGCAGTAACTGGCGCCCGGCGCCATCGCCGCGTTGCTCTGGGGTGATGTACAGATCCTCCAGGTAGATGCCGTTGCGCCCCAGCCAGGTCGAATAGCTGTAGAAGTACACGGCAAAGCCAATCGCCTGGCCATTGCGTTCGCAGATCAAGCTGCTCACCGTGCTGCCTTCGTCGAACAGGCTGCGCTCGATATCAGCCAGGCTGGCCACCACCTCATGGCGGGCCCGTTCATAGTCGGCAAGCTCGGTGATGAAGGCCAGGATCTGCGCGGCATCGCTGCGCGCGGCGGGGCGGATGGTCAGGCTCATGCTAGGGCTTCCTTGGGTTGGAGATGCTCATCTTACGCGGCAAGGGCAGGGCTTGCCGAGATGTAAAGGTAGCTTGACATGGCGGGCGCGATCGCCTTCAATGTCAAGCACACTTTACATCGAGGGTCCGACCATGGCGCAACGACGCTTCCTGGGCAATTTCATCCTGACGCTGCTGGCTTATGCCGGCTGCGTGCTGGTCAGCAGCCACTACCTGCCGAGCCTGCCTACCGGCGCTGGCAAAACGGCATTGGCCCTGCTGCCGGTGCCGGCGATGCTGATGATGGCCGGGGTGGTCATTGGGCACCTGCGCAGCCTGGATGAGCTGGCCCGGCGCATCCAGCTCGAAGCCCTTGGCTTGGCGTTCGTGGGCACCGCGCTGCTGACCTTCAGTTACGGCTTCCTGGAGACGGCAGGCTACCCGCGTTTGTCGATGTTCATGGTCTGGAGCCTGATGGGCTCGCTGTGGGCAATCGGCGCGGTGGTTGGGGTGAGACGCTACCGATGAACAATCACATCCGCGCCCTGCGCGGCGAGCAGGGCTGGTCGCAGGCCGAGCTGGCCGAGCGCCTGGGTGTCTCGCGCCAGACCGTCAACGCCATCGAAACCGGCCGTTACGATCCCAGCCTGCCGCTGGCTTTTACCATCGCCAGGGTGTTTGGCCTGAGCATCGAAGAAATCTTCCAGCCAGAACAATCGGTACAGTGATGTGTATCTGCAAAATATAAGGTAACTGTACTGGTGGTTGGCAGGCGCTACTCCGCTACTGTGGTTGCACGATAACTACTCCACGCTGCGGAACCACGCCATGCTTGCCTCTCTCGACCTGCTGACTGCCTTTGTGCTTTTTGCTTTCGTGTCCTCGATCACCCCGGGGCCGAACAACACCATGTTGCTCGCTTCGGGGGTGAACTTTGGGGTGCGTCGTTCGATTCCGCACGCCATGGGCATCAGCATTGGCTTCATGGTCATGGTGCTGGCGGTAGGCTTTGGCCTAGGCGAAGTGTTCAAGGCCTGGCCGCCGTTGTACAGCATCCTTCGCTACCTCGGCGCTGCGTACTTGCTGTATCTGGCCTACAAGATCGCCACTTCTGGGCCGATCTCTGCCAGCGGCAATGGCTCGGCCAAGCCGATGAGTTTCCTGGGCGCGGCGGCGTTCCAGTGGGTCAACCCCAAAGCCTGGGTGATGGCCGTTGGGGCGATTACCACCTACACGCCAGCGCAGGGTTATGTCGTCAATGTGATCGTCATCGCGGCGGTATTCGCCCTGGTCAACCTGCCCAGTGTCGGGATTTGGGTGATGTTCGGCAGTGCTTTGCGCAGCCTTTTGCAAAATCCACGTTGGCTGATGCTGTTCAATGTCCTGATGGCCCTGCTGCTGGTGATTTCGCTGTACCCGCTGCTGTTTGTAGAATCGGCGTTTTCCTGATCCCGATGAGCGCAGCCGGCTGATGCAATTGATCCCTTGGTCCCATGATTGCCCTGAAGGCTTCACCCTGCGCGGTTGGCGCTCGCCCGCCAGTGGCCGGCCACTGCTGCACTTTCTTCACGGTAACGGCTTTTGCAGCCTGGCCTACCAGCCGCTGCTGATGCGTTTGGGCGAGCATTACGACCTGTGGTTGAGCGATGTGCAGGGCCATGGCGACAGTGACCATGGCGGCGCATTTCGTGGTTGGAACCGCACGGCTGCGTTGGCCGTGGAGGCTTTCGAGGCGGGTCGAGGCGAGTATGGCGATGTCCCCCGGTATGCCCTTGGGCACAGTTTTGGCGGGGTGCTGACCGGGTTGATCCTGGCCAATGAGCCGCAACTGTTCGAACGCGCGGTGTTGCTCGATCCGGTGCTGTTCAGCCGGCGCATGCTCGGGGTTATGGGCGCTGCCGCGCTGGTTGGCCTGCACCGGCGACACGCCTTGGCGCGCAAGGCTGCCACGCGGCGCAGCCACTGGCCTGATCGCGCGGCGGCACATGCCTCGCTGCAGGGGCGGGGCATCTTCAAAGGCTGGAGCGACGAGGCGTTGCAGGCGTATGTCGAGCATGCCATTGGCGACTGCGGTGAAGCGGTGGTGCTCAAATGCCGGCCTAGCCGCGAAGTGGAGATCTTCAGCTCCTTCCCCGAGCGTATGTGGACACAGCTGGGCCGAATCCGCACGCCCACGCGGATTCTCTACGGCGAGCAGACCTATCCCTTCGTGCCTCACTCGGTGCGCCGCCTGGCGGCGCTCAATGCGAGCGTGACGGCGCAGCAGATGCCGGGCGGGCATTGCTTCATGCAAGAAAATCCAGCATTGGCAGCTGAGCAGGTAATGGCTTTTCTCAAGCCCTGACGCGCAGATTGAGGGCGATAGCGGGCTGGAGGAGGGTGGACTAATCGGAGTGTGCGTGAGCAAGCCTACCTGATGGCCTAAACGGATGCGTTCTATCTGTCCTGCATTGCGTTGTTGCGCTGTGCCGGTGCCTCTCTACCGCTATGCAGTTGCTGAGTCGCTGTCTACCACGGACCGGGCGATCTTGGCCTAGAGTTAGCAGCACGGCGGATAGCCCAATGCAATTATTGGGTGGTTGCCACAACTATTTTCACTGGTGGATGTCATTTTTTGGGGCCGGTAATTTCTATCGGGCGCCGGCAGGCATTTTCAGGAGAGCAAGGCACATGGCAGCACTGCAGAACAGTACGTTGGAAGCAATTGCTAGCAACCAGTCCCAGCTGATCGGCGATTGGATCGCAGCACTGGAAGCCAATGGCGCCGCCCGCAATATCAAAGAGCAGGACTTGCGTCAGGAAACCCGTGATTTTCTCCAACTGGTAGTCGATGGCCTGCGCAGCGAAAGCGGCGGCAACATTGGCGCAGCAGGTTGGGAAGAAACCCGCCGCTTCCTGGAGAAACTCTCCAGCAGCCGTGCCCAGGCGGGCCAGGAGTCGCACCAGACCGCCTACTTCATCTTTGCCCTCAAAGGCCCGCTGTTCACCCTGTTGCAAAGTCACTACCGCGAGCAGCCGGCGCTGTTGGCCGAGCAGCTGTGGGAGGTCTCCGAGCTGCTCGACGCCTTTGGCCTGCACACCATCCGCACCTATCAGAAAACCCGCGAAGGGGTGATCAAGCGCCAGCAGGAAGAGCTGCTAGAACTGTCCACCCCGGTGGTCAAACTGTGGGATGGAGTGCTCGCCTTGCCGCTGATCGGCACCCTCGACTCGCAACGCAGCCAGACCGTCATGGAGTCACTGCTGCAGCGTATCGTCGACACCGGCTCGGAAATCGCCATCATCGACATCACCGGCGTGCCCACGGTCGATACCCTGGTGGCCCAGCACCTGCTCAAGACCGTCACTGCCATCCGCCTGATGGGCGCCGACTGCATCATTAGCGGCGTGCGTCCGCAGATCGCCCAGACCATCGTTCACCTGGGCCTGGACCTGGGCACGCTGACCACCAAGTCCAATCTTGCCGATGCCCTCAAATTGGCGCTGACCCGTCTAGGCAACCGCCCAGACGAGCGAGTGTGAGCCGATGGAGCGTATCCCTATCTTGCAGATGGGCGAGTTCCTGCTGGTGACCATCCAGGTGGACATGCACGACCAACTGGCCCTGCGCCTGCAGGACGACCTCACCGCGCGTATCGACCACACCTCGGCGCGGGGCGTGTTGATCGATATCTCGGCGCTGGACATGGTCGACTCGTTCATCGGCCGGATGATCGCCAGCATCTCCGGCTTGTCGCGGATCATGGACGCCGAAACCGTGCTGGTCGGCATGCAGCCGGCGGTAGCCATCACCCTGGTCGAACTCGGCCTGACCCTGCCAGGGGTGAGCACCGCGCTCAACGTTGACCGCGGCATGAATCTGCTGCGTCAGCGGGTAGGTCGGCCATGAGCATTCGCGACAGCGGCAGCCAACCGGTGCGCCTGGAGCAGGATGTGGTACTGGCCCGACAGCTGGCGCGCAGGATCGCCAGTGACTGCGGCATGCGCCTGGTCGACTTGACCAAGCTGGTCACGGCGGTCAGCGAACTGGCCCGTAACACCGTGGTGTATGGCGGTGGCGGCGATATGGACTGGCAGGTCATCGAGGACGCCGGCAGGGTTGGCTTGCGCCTGGTATTTCGCGACGAAGGCCCCGGCATCGCTGACGTCAAGCTGGCGTTGACCGATGGCTGGACCTCCGGCTCGGGCCTGGGCCTGGGGCTGACCGGCGCGCGCCGGCTGGTCGATGAATTCGAACTCGACACCGCTCCCGGGCAAGGCACCCGGGTAACGATAACTCGATGGACATGAACCTTGCCGCCAGCCTGACCCAGGTATTGCGCCTGGATGATCACAGCCAGGTGGGCCACGCCCGCCGGGTGGTGCAGAAACTGGCCGAACAGCATGGTTTTGATCCAGCCGATGCTGGTCGAGCCGCGCTGGTCGCTACCGAGCTTGCCAGCAATGTGCTCAAACATGCCGAGCGCGGCGAGTTGCATTTGCGGGTACTGCCTCATGGTGACGGGCACGGCCTTGAGCTGCTGGCGGTGGATCGCGCCAAGGGGTTCGATGTACACGCTTGCCTGGCCGATGGCTACTCGACCGGCGGCACCCAGGGCATTGGCCTGGGCGCGGTCAGTCGCCTGGCACAGGTGTTCGATGTGCATGCCGATGAGCGTGGCGCAGTGGTCTTGGCGCGGCTGTACCGCGAGGACGCCAGTGGGCCGGATGTGCGGGTCGGGGTCAGCCAGCATTCACTGCATGATGACCCCGCCTGTGGTGATACTTGGCACGTGACCCTGGGTAAGCAACGACTGAGCGCACTGCTTATAGATGGTCTGGGTCACGGTGAGGAGGCCGAGCGAGCCGCCAAGGCCGGGGCCCAGGAGTTTGCCGGCAACCCGTTCAGTGAGCCGCAAGGCTTGCTTGGCGAGCTGCACCACGCCATGGCTGGCACCCGCGGCGGCGCGGTGGCCATCGCTCAGTACGATGCCTGCGCCGACAGCTTGGCGTTCATTGGCATTGGCAATATCGGCGCCACCTTGGTGGGCGGCGAACGGCCGCGGGGCCTGGCCTCGCACCCCGGCATCGTCGGGGGTCAATACCGCAAGGGCCAGGTGTTCGACTACGCTCACGTGAAGGGAAATCTGTTGATCATGTTCAGCGACGGCCTGCAATCGCGTTGGAACCTTCAAGCCTACCCCGGCCTGGCCTCGCGCCACCCGGCCGTGATCGCCACCGTGCTGCACCGCGACTTCTGCCGCGGGCGGGACGATGTCACGGTGCTGGTTATCGACCTGGAGACAGTGCATGCCTGAGCCGTCGCCCCACACCACCGCCGAGCAGGCCGCCCTGGTGGCGCGCTTGCAGGCGGAAAACCAGGCCTTGCGCGGCGAGTTGGAAGAAACCAACCAGGGCGTGCTGGCGCTGTATGCCGAGCTGGATATCCAGGCTGAGCAATTGCGCCAGGCATCGGACCTGAAAAGCCGCTTCCTTTCCTACATGAGCCACGAATTCCGCACGCCGCTGGGCTCGATCCTGAGCATTACCAGCCTGCTCGCCGACGAAGTGGACGGGCCGCTGAGCAAAGAGCAGCAGTTGCAGGTGGCGTTCGTCAGCACCGCGACTCGCGAGCTCAGCGACATGGTCGATGACCTGCTGGACCTGGCCAAGATCGAGGCCGGGCGCATCACCATCTCGCCGGCCTGGTTCGACATGCTCGACCTGTTCGCCGCCTTGCGCGGGATGTTCCGGCCGATTGTCGATACCGGGTCTGTCGATCTGATTTTCGAAGAACCACAGGGCCTGCCCCAGCTGTATACCGACGACAAGAAGCTGACCCAGATTCTGCGTAACTTCATTTCCAATGCCCTGAAGTTCACCACCCGAGGCGAAGTGCGGGTCTCGGCCCAGTTGCATGGCAGCGATCAGATTCGCTTCGCCGTTACCGATACCGGCATCGGCATTGCGCCAGAGCTGCTCGAAGGCCTGTTCGAGGACTTCGCCCAGCTCGACTCGCCACTGCAAAAGCGTCTGCGCGGCACTGGCTTGGGGTTGTCGCTGTGCAAGCGTTTCGCCGCCTTGCTGGGGGGCGAAGTGGGGGTGGACAGCGTGCCAGGGGAGGGTTCGGCGTTTTTTGTGATCATTCCATTGGCCATCGCCCAGGAGAGCGTCGATGAACCCTGACATCCGCCTGCTGATCGTCGACGACAACGCCGCCACGCGTTACGCGCTGCGCCGGCGGCTGGCGCTGCACGACTACCAGGTGCTGGAAGCAGGCACCGGTGGCGACGGCCTGGCGATTATCCGCAACGAGCAGATCGATGCCCTGATTCTCGATGTCAACCTGCCGGACATGAGTGGGTTCGACATCGTGCGCCTGCTGCGCGCCGATCCGGCAACCGCGTTGCTGCCGGTGATCCACGTGTCTGCCGCGTCGATCCAGACCGGTGACATCATCACTGGCCTGGAAGCGGGCGCCGACGCCTACCTGGTGCACCCGGTCGATCCGGACGTGCTGCTGGCGACCCTGCGCACCTTGCTGCGGGTGCGCGACACCGAGCGTGCACTGCGCGAGAGCGAAGCGCGTTTTCGTGAGATCTTCAGCAATGTTTCGGCACCGATTGCAGTCTTGGACACCACCCTCAAGGTGCATGAATGCAACCAGGCCTTCGCCCAGCTGATCCAGGACAACCGCCACCCGGAAACCTTGCGTGAGTGCTTTGCCAGCGATCAGCAAGGCGAATTGGCGCTGTTGCGTCAGCACCTTGCCGATGGCCAGCGCTGGCGTGGCACCTTGGCCATGACCGTGCAAGGCCTGCCGCGGGATACCGAGTGGCAGCTGTCGCCTTATCGCGCGCCCGGCTTGTGCCTGGTGTTCGTCGAGGACGTCACCGAGCACCGCCATCGCGAGCGTTCGCACCTGGCCCGCCTGGATGACGCCAACACCCAGCTGGCCCATGAAGTCGCCCAGCGCGCACGCAGCGAAGCGCAGTTGTTGCAACTACAGAAGATGGATGCGCTGGGCAGCCTCACCGGCGGTATCGCCCATGACTTCAACAACCTGCTCACCGGCATCATCACCAGCCTGGAATTGATCCGCAAACGGGTTGCGGAAAACCGCGTGGAGAAAGTCCCAAGCTACGCCGAGGCTGCCTTGAGCTCGGCAATGAGCGCGGCATCGCTGACCCATCGCTTGCTGGCCTTCGCCCGCCAGCAGCCGCTCGATACCCGGCCGGTAGATGTCAACGAACGGGTGCGCTCGCTGGAGGAGTTGATTACCCGCACCATCGGCGAGCGCATCGAACTGCAACTGCAGCTCTCCAGCCGCCCGGCGATTGCCCTGGTCGATCCGATCCAGCTGGAAAGCGCAGTGCTCAACCTGGTGATCAATGCCCGGGATGCCTTGGCCAAGGGCGGGCATATCTGGGTCAATACTGCCGCGACCTGGTCGCATGGCGACCCCAATTTGCAGGACGGCCCCTATGTGGCGGTGACGGTGCGCGATGATGGCAGCGGCATCGAGCCGCAGTTGCTGGAAAAAGTCTTCGATCCGTTTTTCACCACCAAACCGGTCGGTCAAGGCACCGGGCTTGGCTTGTCGACTATCTATGGGTTCGCTCGCCAGTCTGGGGGGCATGTGGCGATTCGAAGCCTGCCAGGGCAGGGCACCGAAGTGACCCTGCTGCTGCCGGCCAGTACCCAACAAGCGGCCAGTGCTGATCGCGCACCCCAGGTCGACCAGAAGGGCGCCGGCGAGCATGTGCTGATCGTCGAGGACATGGCTTCGGTGCGCCTGTCGGTGGCCGAGGCGTTGGCCGATGCCGGCTATCGCTGCACCTTGGCCGAGACCATTGAGCAGGCGCTGGACCATTTGCGCGAAGACGCCGGGATCGAGCTGTTGCTGACCGATGTCGGCTTGCCAGGGATCAGTGGCCGGGAGCTGGCGGACATGGCCCGCACCTACCGACCGGGGCTGCCGGTGCTGTTCATGACCGGCTACGCCGAGACCGCGTTGGATCGCCAGGCGTTTCTTGGCACGGGGATGGATATGCTGATCAAGCCGTTCCAGATTGGTGAGTTGCTGGACAAGGTGCGGCGCAGCTTGGGGCAGCTGGCCGCAGGATGAAACGTTGTACTTGCTGGCCTCATCGCGGGGCAAGCCCGCTCCCACGTTGCTTGGTTGCCATGTCCTCTGGCGCCTAGTCAAGCATGGCGCCCATGCCTGGCTCCCAGGTTCTTCGCCTCATGAGCCAAGCGTGCGGGCTTGCCCGGCGACAGGTCGCCGATCAATGCGTCCCAGCGGCCTTGCTCCCACGTTGCTTGGTTGCCACGTCCTCTGGCGCCTAGCCAAGCGTGGCGCCCATGCTTGGCTCAGGTTCTTCGCCTCATGAGCCAAGCGTGGGAGCGGGCTTGCCCCGCGAAAGGTGGCCGATCAGTGTGCCCCAGCAGCCTTGCTCAGATCGCTCTCGGCCCACTCGGTATAGATACAGGCATCGGCCACCGCCCAGCGTACCTTGACCGTTTCCCCTGGCTGCATCGGCATCCCCGCCGCCGACAAGGCCTTGACCGTCATTTCAGTGCCGCCGGCAGTGACCACATGGCACGTCTGGCTCTCACCCAGGAACAACACCTCGGCGACCTTGGCACTGACCTCGTTCCAACCCGCCGGGAGTGGCTCGCGCGCAGCTTGCTCGGCACTCAAGGCCAGGGCTTTTTCCGGCCGCACCATGATCAGCGCGTCCTGTTCGGCGACCAGCCCTGGGGTCAGGCGAATTGCCAGTGCTTGCCCCTCAAAGCGCCCGGCACCATTGCTGCTGGCCTTGATGCGCAGGAAGTTGGAGTTGCCCAGGAACGAGGCGACGAAGGCATTCGGCGGATTCTGGTAAAGGTCATAGCCACTGCCCAGTCCGACGATCTTGCCGTGGCTGAAGATGGCGATGCGCTGTGACAGGCGCATGGCTTCTTCCTGGTCGTGGGTGACGTAGACGATGGTGATGCCCAGCCGGCGATGCAGCTGACGTAGTTCGTCCTGCAGGTCTTCGCGCAGTTTCTTGTCCAGCGCGCCGAGCGGTTCGTCCATCAACAGGATCCGTGGCTCGTAGACCAGCGCCCGGGCGATTGCCACCCGCTGCTGCTGGCCACCGGAGAGCTGAGCAGGGCGGCGATGGGCGAACGGCTCCAGTTGCACCAGCTTGAGCATCGCATCGACCCGCTTGGCGATCTCGCCAGCGCTGAGTTTGCGGATCGCCAGGGGGAAGGCGATGTTGTCGCGCACCGACAGGTGCGGGAACAGCGAATAGCGCTGGAACACCATGCCGATGTCGCGCTTGTGCGGCGGGACGTTGACCAGCGACAGCTGATCGACCAGGATCTCGCCGCTACTGGGCGTCTCGAAGCCGGCCAGCATCGACAGCGTGGTGGACTTGCCCGAGCCGCTGGAGCCGAGGAAGGTGAGGAACTCGCCATCCTGGATGTCCAGGTTGATGTTGTCCACGGCGGTGAATTCGCCGTAGTGCTTGTTCAGGTTGCGCAAGCTGACCAGGGTCTGGTTGGGCGCGTTGTCTTTGCTCACTGCACTCATTGTTATTGTCTCCGGGGCGTTCAGGCGCTGGCTGGGTTGCGCCGGCGCAGGGCGGCGGCGATGAGCATGACCAGGATCGACAGGCCGATCAGCAGGGTCGAGGCCACCGCAATGACGGGGGTCAGGTCCTGGCGCAGGGTGGTCCACATCTTCACTGGCAGGGTCTGCAAGTTGGGGCTGGCCATCATCACGCTCAGCACCACTTCGTCCCACGACACCAAAAAGGCGAACAGGCCGCCGGCGATCATCCCTGGGCGAATGGCCGGGAAGGTCACCTTGAAGATCGCTTGCAGCCGCGAGGCGCCGCAGATGACCGCGGCGTCTTCGATCGACTGGTCGAACAGCTTGAGCGAGTTGATGATCGAGATGATGGTGAACGGCAGGGCGACGATCACATGGCTGACCACGAAGGCGAACAGCGTGCCGGTGTAGCCAAGCTTGAGAAACAGCGCGTACACCGCCACGGCGATGATCACCAGCGGCACGATCATCGGCAGGGTGAACAGCCCGTAGAGCATCTCCCGGCCAGGAAAGCGCCCGCGTACCAGGGCGAAGGCGGTGGGCAGGCCCAGCGCCACTGCACAGATCGTGGTCAGCACGGCGACCTTGAGGCTGGCCAGGGCGGCCTCCATCCACTCAGGGTTGGAGAAGAACTGGCCGTACCACTTGAAGGTCCAGCCCGGCGGCGGGAATACCAGCCACTGCGACGAGCCGAACGACAGCAGGACGATGAACAGGATCGGCAGCAACAGGAAGGCTGCGATCACCCCGGTGGTCAGGTACAGGCCAACCCGCAGCGGGCGGCCCATGGCATTGGGCGTCAGGAGCATGGCGGCTTACCTCGCGTTACCAACCGGCGATTCCGGTTGCAGCTTCAGGTACAAGTAGAAGAGCACCAGGGTGATCAGTACCAACAGGGCAGCAGCGGCGCTAGCCAGGCCCCAGTTGAGGAACGACTGCACCTGCTGGACGATGAACTCAGGCAGCATCATGTTCTGCGCGCCGCCGAGCAGGGCCGGGGTGACGTAGTAACCGAGCGACATGACGAACACCATCAAGGCACCGGAGAACAGCCCCGAGCGGCACAGCGGCAGGAACACTTTCCAGAAGTTGGTCCAAGGGCTGGCGCCACAGATGGAACCGGCCTGCAGCACCATCGGGTCGATCGCGTGCATGGTCGCCTGCAGCGGCAGGACGATGAACGGGATCATGATGTAGCTCATGCCGATCACCACGCCCGTGAGGTTGTGGACCATTTCCAGCGGCGCATCGATGATCCCCATGGCCATCAGCGCCTTGTTGATCACCCCCGAGGCCTGCAGCAGCACCAGCCATGAGTAGGTGCGCGCGAGCAGGCTGGTCCACATCGACAGCAGTACGATGTTCAGCAGCCAGCGGCCCCAGCCCTTGGGCACCAGGGTGATCGCCCAGGCCAGTGGGAAGCCCAGCAGCACGCTGATCAGGGTCACCAGGCCGGCCACCGAGAAGGTGTTGAACAGCACCCGCGCATAGGCCGAGTTGGCAAACAGCTGCTCGTAGTTGCCCAGCCCCGGCACTGGCTCCAGCACCCCGCGCAGCAGCAGGCCGATCAGCGGGGCGAAGAAGAACAGGCCAAGGAACAACAGAGCCGGCAGCAGGTTGCGGCTGCCACGCCAGCGTTGGCTCAAGCTCGGACGGTGCATGGCCGCTCCTGGTGCGCCGCTGCCGCTGGCGGCACCTTGCGCGTTGTGCAGGGCATTGATGGCGACTTTCATTTGACCAGCCACTCATTCCAGCGGGCAGCGATGGCCTGGCCGTTCTTCGCCCAGTAGGCGAAGTCCAGCGTCACCTGGTCTTGAGCGTAGGCGGTCGGCAGGTTGGAGGCGAGCTCGGGTTTGAGCTGGCTGACGCTGTCCAGGTTGACCGGGGCGTAGGCCGTCAAGTTGGCGAACTCGGCCTGGCCCTTGGCGCTGGCGGCGTTGGCCAGGAACTTCATGGCCGCATCCTTGTTCTTGGCGCCTTTGGGAATGACCAGGAAGTCGGCCATGACCAGGTTCTGCTTCCAGCTCACCCCAACCGGCGCGCCATCTTGCTGCAGGGCGTAGACCCGGCCGTTCCAGAACTGCCCCAGCGACGCCTCACCCGAGGCCAGCAGCTGCTGCGACTGCGCGCCGCCGCCCCACCAGACGATGTCTTTCTTGATGGTGTCGAGCTTGTTGAAGGCCCGGTCGAGGTCCAGTGGGTAGAGCTTGTCGGGCGCCACGCCGTCAGCCAGCAGCGCCAGTTCCAGCACGCCTGGGCTTGGCCATTTGTACAGGGCGCGCTTGCCAGGGTAGGTCTTGGTGTCGAACAGCGCTGACCAGTCCACCGGCTTGTTGGCCCCGAGCTTGCCTTCGTTGTAGCCCAGGACAAAGGAGAAGAAGAACGAGCCGACGCCGTGGTCGGAAACGAAGCGCGGGTCGATGCGCTCGCGTTGGATGGTATTGAAGTCCAAAGGTTCGAGCAGGCCCTCGGCGGCGGCACGCAGGGCGAAGTCCGCTTCTACATCGACCACGTCCCATTGCACGTTGCCGCTCTCGACCATGGCCTTGAGTTTGCCGTAGTCGGTGGGCCCGTCTTGCACGACCTTGATGTTGCTGGCTTTGGAGAAGGGCTCGGCCCATGCCTGTTTTTGCGCATCCTGGGTCGTTCCACCCCAGCTGACGAAGTTCAGGCTGTCGGCGGCTTGGCTGGCCTGGCAGGCCAGGGTCAGCAGGCTGGCGGACAGCACTGCGGTTACACGTTTGCTCAACAGCATGGTTACGCCCTCGTTACTTTTGTTATTCGAGGCGGGTCTGTCACCCGCCATGTGTTCGGGGAGCAGCTATTTCAACGATGTCGTGGGGCCGATTGTGAGTTTAGGATGCGGCCGATAATTTAAGGTCTACGGGATATCATATTATGGTATTCCAATATTTTGGCAAGCACTCTGGGCGACCGGCCATCACCCTGTAATTGCAGGCTCGAACGGGATGCTCTGCACCACCTCCAGTTCATACCCCGCCAGCCCCGCATACTTGAGCGGCGGCCCCAGGTGACGCAGCTTGCCCACGCCCAGGTCCTGCAGAATCTGCGCCCCGGTGCCGACCTCCGAGTACACCTTCGATTGCCCACGCTGATACGCACGCACCGGCTGGGTCAGTTGCGGCACCCGCTCCAACAGGGCTTGGGAAGACTCGTGATTGGCCAGGATCACCACCACCCCCGCACCCTCGTCGGCGACCTTCTCCAGCGCCGCCCACAGGGTCCAGTTGGCCGGCCCGGCGTACTCGGCGCCGACCAGGTCACGCAGCGGGTCGATCACATGCACGCGCACCAGGGTTGGCTGTTCGCGACGGATCTCGCCCATCACCATGGCCATGTGCACCCCGCCCTCGATGCGGTCCTCGTAGGTCACCAGGCGGAAGGTGCCATGCACCGTCGGCAGTTCACGTTCGCCGATGCGTTTGATGGTCTGCTCGGTGCTCAACCGGTAGTGGATCAAGTCGGCGATGGTGCCGATCTTGATCCCGTGCTGGGCGGCGAACACCTCCAGGTCCGGGCGGCGGGCCATGCTGCCGTCATCGTTGAGCACCTCGACGATCACCGAGGCCGGGCTGAAACCGGCCAGGCGGGCCAGGTCGCAACCCGCTTCGGTATGCCCGGCACGGGTCAGTACGCCGCCTTCACGGGCGCGTAGGGGGAAGATATGCCCCGGCTGGACCAGGTCCTCAGGCCGCGCGTTGGGCGCCATGGCGGCAGCCACGGTGCGGGCGCGATCGGCCGCCGAGATGCCGGTGGTGACGCCGCTGGCAGCCTCGATCGACACGGTAAAGGCAGTGCTGAAGGCGCTGCCGTTGCTTGGCACCATCTGCTCCAGGCCCAGCCGTTGGCAGTGCTCGTCGGTCAAGGTCAGGCAGATCAGCCCACGCGCCTGGCGGGCCATGAAGTTGATGGCGGCGGCGTCGCAGTGTTCGGCGGCGATCAACAGATCGCCTTCGTTCTCACGGTCTTCGTCATCCACCAGCAGGACCATCTTGCCTTGCCGGTAGTCCTCGAGTAGTTCTTCGATGCTGTTGAAAGCCATGCTGCACGCTCGCTGTGGTGGTTTGATTTTTATGGTATACCATAATACACAAATACCTGAAGACAGGAGAGCAGTGGATGAAGGCCTATTGGATTGCCCATGTCGATGTGACCGATCCTGAGCAGTACCAGCAATACACCCAGCGCGCACCGGCGGCGTTCAAGGCGTATGGCGGGCGGTTGCTGGCGCGGGGCGGGCGTAGCGAAGCGCTGGAAGGGCGACCAACCCCGCAGCGCAGTGTGGTCATTGAGTTCGAGTCGTATGAACAGGCGCTGGCCTGCTATCGCTCGGCCGAGTATCAACAGGCCTGCTGCCATCGCCAGGGGGTGGCGACGGCTGAGGTGATCATCGTCGAAGGGGTAGATTGACTCGCTACTCGCATGCCGTTCAGGTGGCTTGCCTGGCGTTAGGGCCAGCGCTGCCAGCTGTGCAGGGATTAGGCAGCTGCCTCGCTAGGGAAAAGCCGGTATAAAGCGTTCACTGTCAACTGGATAGCGACAATGAACCCTTACGAAGACATGCGTATTTTTGCCCAGGTCATGGAAGCCGGCAGCTTCACCGCCGCTGCCGAGCGCCTGGGGCTGTCCAAGCAGTTCGTCAGCCGCCGCGTGATGCAACTCGAAGAGCGCCTGGGCGTGCGCCTGCTCAACCGTTCGACGCGGCGTCTGGATGCCACGCCATTGGGCCAGCAGTACTACCAGTCGGCCTTGCGTTTGCTCAGCGAAGTGCAGCAGGTCGAGCAAGACATCAGCGGCCAGACCCAGGCGTTGCGTGGCACCTTGCGCTTGAGTGCGCCGCTGTCATTCGCCATGAGCCATCTGGGCTGTTTATTGACGGAGTTCTTGCAACTGCATCGGCAACTGGACGTCGAAGTCGACCTGAGTGACCGGGCGGTGGACCTGATTGGCGAGGGCTATGACCTGGCACTGCGCATTGGTAGCTTGGAGGATTCCAGTCTGATTGCGCGGCGGATTGCCGATATCGAACGGGTCTACTGCGCAAGCCCCGATTATCTGGCGAGACGCGGCACGCCAGCAGTGCCTGAAGCGCTGCGTGAGCATGATTGCCTGCCTTATGGGCATGCACGGCAGGTGCAGTGGCAGTTCAAGCATCAGGGCAAGGCCCTGGCCATTGCGGTGACGGGGCGAATGCGCGCGAACAATGGCGAGCTGCTCAGGGATGCGGCGATTGCCGGGATGGGCATTACCTATCTGCCAGCGTTCATCGTCGAGCGGGCATTGGCAGAGGGCAGGTTGGTCGCACTGCTGGAGCCGTGGACACCGCCAGCGCTGCAGCTGTCGGCGGTGTACCCACAGCACCGGCAAGTGGCCCGGCCGGTGCAGGCGTTCGTGGCGTTTTTGCGTGAGCGCTTGGGGCGGCTATAGGTTGCCTGTGCCGGCCTCTTCGCGGGCAAGCCCGCTCCCACAGAGGCCCCGTCGTGCATCGCGCTGTGGCGCGTCAGAGCGGGGTTGTGGGAGCGCGCAGGTGCTGTCTCTATCAGGCTGCCGCTGCCAGTTTGGCGCTGGTCTGCCGACGGCGATAGGCACTGTCGCGGCTGGCCAGCCACCAGTACAGCGGCGAGGTGATCGCCAGGCCCACCAGCCACGACAGATCGGCGCCGTTGATGTGCTCGGCTACCGGCCCGACATACAGCGGCGTGTTCATGAATGGGATCTGCACCACGATGCCCACGGCATAGGCGATCAGTGCCTGCGGGTTGTAGCGCCCGTAGATGCCGCCATCGACCTTGAAGATCGAGTCGATGTCGTAGTCGCCCTTGTGGATCACATAGAAGTCGATCAGGTTGATCGCCGTCCACGGCACTAGCACGACCAGCAGCACCAGGACCATATCGACGAAGTGGCCGATGAAGTCCGCCGAGGCGAACACCGCCACCACGCAGCAGGCGGCCAGGACGATCAGCGACAGCACCGCGCGGCTCTTTGCGGTCGGGATCCAGCGATAAGCGAAGGTCTGGATCAGGGTAATGATCGACAGCACTGCGCCATACAGGTTGAGGGCGTTGTGGCTGATCACGCTGAGCAGGAACAGCACCAGCATCAACGGGCCAATTGCGCCGGTGGCGAGTTTGACGGCGTCCATGGTGTCCATGCCCGCCGGGATCGCCAGCACCGCCACCGCGCCGAACACGAACGACAGGCTCGAACCCAGGGCCGAGCCCAGGTAGGTGGTCCAGAACGTCGACGACACCTTCACGTCTGCCGGCAGGTAGCGCGAGTAATCCGACACATACGGCGCGAAGGCGATCTGCCACAGCGCCGCCAGCGATACGGTGGCCAGCCAGCCGGCGAGGTTGAAGCCGCCACGGGTGAGGAAATCATCGCTCTGGACATGGCTGAAGATGTAGCCAAAACCGACCACGATGCCGACCCCCAGGACCCAGGTGCCAATGCGGTTGAGCACGTGGATGAAGCGGTAGCCGATGATGCCGATGATGCCCGAGCCCAGCGCACCGATCACGATACCGACCGGCACTGGAACCGACTCGGCGACCCCATGCAGCGACTTGCCGGCCAGGACGATGTTGGAGGCGAAGAAGCCGATGTACATCACCCCAGCGATGACCACCACCAGCAACGCGCCGAGCGAGCCGAACTGGGCGCGGCTCTGGATCATCTGGGGAATGCCCATCTGCGGGCCTTGCGCCGAGTGCAGCGCCATCAGCACGCCTCCGAGCAGATGACCGACCAGGATGGCGACGATGCCCCACACCAGGTTCAGATGAAACAACTGCACGCCCAGGGCGCCAGTGACGATGGGCAGGGGCGCGATGTTGCCGCCGAACCACAGGGTGAACAGATCCCTTACCTTTCCATGGCGGTCTTGCGGGGGCACGTAGCCGATCGTGTGTTTTTCTATTAGAGGTGCCGAGTTGGCTGCACTGGTCATGACTGACTCCAAGGCAAGGTGGGGCACGGGGGAGTGCCCGGGTGCGTGCCGGCAAGGGGCGACGCGTTCTTGTTGGAGGGATGATGCGGGGTGCGCAGGGATCGAGAAATTAGTAAATATGTGCTCATGAACCTTAAAAAACCTAAGGCTGACAAAAGGTTAAGAGGTCGCTGGCAGCAAGGAACGGGCCACCGGGCTGAAGGCCGCGGGGTTGGGGCTTCAAGCGGGTTGGCGTCAGCACGCAGTGAGCCGTGTTGGTGCGCACTGCACGCTCAGAGGGCGAGTAAAAAGCGGGTTTGGGCGGGCCTTTCGCTGGCAGTCGACACAAGCCGTGCAGCTGCCAACTACATTGGCAACAATCGATCCTGAATCACTTCTTTCATCACCAGCGTCGAGCTCAGCCGCTTGACGTTGGGGATGCTGGTCAACTGCT
>Ga0247819_10000023_pt1 | contig 112554 bp, 90 predicted proteins | sample 13C_Xylose_Day6_FD_193428 | JGI IMG/M metagenome (GOLD analysis project Ga0247819, IMG submission 193428) | Soil microbial communities from agricultural site in Penn Yan, New York, United States - 13C_Xylose_Day6 | ecosystem: Environmental > Terrestrial > Soil > Agricultural land | place: USA... | reverse complement strand
CCCCCTCAATCGCCAAACTCCGCACCCCCTGCCACAACTCCAACGCCAACCACCGCGCCTGCTCAGCATCACTCCCCGGACACAGCACCATGAACTCCTCCCCACCCAACCTGCAAAACACATCGCTACGGCGCAACCGCTGGCCAATGTGCTGGCACAGGCTACGCAACACATGGTCACCCACCGCATGCCCATACTCATCGTTGATGCGCTTGAAATGGTCGATATCGAGCATGATCACCGCCAGCTCCAGACCCTCACGCTGGGCCCGTTCCAGCTCGCTCTTGAGCCGCTCCTGGAAGTAGCGACGATTATGAATACCGGTCAGCACATCAGTGATCGACAGCGCTCGCAGCTCTTCCTCAACCCGCTTGGTATCAGACACATCCGTCAGATAGCCATGCCACAAGGTGCAGCCGTTATCGCCAATCTCCGGCGTCGCCTCGCCCCTCACCCAGCGCAGCCCGGCCCGCGGCAGAACCACGCGATACTCCTCCCGCCACGGCGACAGATGCTCGGCCGAGTAACGCACCGAACGCCGTACCCGCTCCAGATCGTCCGGATGAATGCGCTCGAATACCACCGTCGCATCCTCGCCCAACAACTGCAGGTCGACCTCGTAGATGTCGTACAAACCCTGGCTGGCATAGGGAAAGCACGAATGCCCGTCGGCATCCAGGCGGTACTGGTAGATACCTCCCGGCACCTCGGCGCTGAGCTTTTCCAGCAGCCGATCACGCGCAGCGAGCGCCTCATGCACCCGACGCCGCTCGGTCACGTCGATACAAATCGCCAGATAGCCCACCCACAAGCCCTGCTCGTCGAGCACCGCAGTCACCAGCATATTGGCCAACAAGTGGCTGCCGTCCTTGCGCACCAAAGTCCACTCGCCGGGCTCTGCGCCGGCCTCTTGCACGGTTTCGGCGAACATTGCCTGGCCGCCGGCGATCTCCCGCCCGTAACGCACGGTCAAGGCATGCGCTCGCTGGCCGAGTTCTTCAGCTTCGACCAAGTCGGCAAGGTTCAGCTGTCCAACCGCCTCACCGGCCGAGTAGCCCAGCATGCGTTCGGCGCCGGCATTGAAGGTGCCGACCACACCCTTGAGGCTGGTAGCAATGATTGCCACCTGGGTCGCTGCATCGAGCACACTGCGTAACTGGTTGTGGGTGCCGCGCAGGGATTGTTCACTGATGCGCAATTGCGCCGTGCGCTGTTCGACCAGCCGCAAGGCGCGCTGACGTTGGCTGAACAGGCTGTACAGCAAGGCGCTGAGCAACACGCTCAGCAGACCTCCGAGCAATGCCACGGTGTGCGCCGCCGAAGAACGGTTGGCCTGCAGAAAGGCCTGGCTGGGCCGGATCGACAGCTGGTAGTGATGATCGGCCAAATGCAGCAAGTGGTTGCTGGCCATCGGGATCTGCGCGACCGGATTCTGCGAGTCGTACAGCGCTTCCTGGCCATTGCTCCCGGAGGTGTCGAGTATGCGCACCACCAGGTTATCGTCGGCCGGCGGCGGCAGGCCCTCGGCGATCAGCTGGCGCATGCTCAGCAGCGCCATGACATAGCCGCTGGGCGCATTGTCTGGCCCGCGCTCGGCGAAGACTGGCGCCACCATCAGCAGGCCACGGGCATACACCGGCTCGACATTGATCATGTCCAACGGGGCCGACACCGCCATGCTCCCCGGCGCCGACGCTCGCGCCAATGTGGCTTCACGCAGCGGCTGGCCGAGCAGATCCAAGCCATAGGGCTGCCCCTGCAACGTCGCCGCCTGGGTATAGAGCACGGGATAAAAACGCTCGCGCGCCGCTGCTGGCTGCAACACGCCTTGCGCGTCCTGATCGCGGATGTGATAAGGCTGGCCGAGCCAGGCACTGGCCTGACGCTCGAAGCTTTCTCGCTGCCCGACTTCTACCCTGGGTGCCCAGGAATAGGCCTGGGTGCGATGCAACAGCGGTTTGACGTAGCCATCGAACTCACGCGGGGTGATTTCGCTTGAGTAGCTGAAGAATCGGCGCAGCCCATCCAGGCGCTGCTCCTGATCATCGAAGCGTTCGGCGATGCGGCTGTAGCGCTCATTGGCCAGCAGCTCGAAGCGCTGGCGCAACTGCTGCTTGTAGAAGGTCTGTGCGGCAATGGCCAGGGCGGCCGTGAGCAGGCCGCCAGCCACCAGGGCCACCAGGGCGACCGCCCAAGCGGACAGCGCCTGGCTGAACAGGCCGAACACCTTCGCACGCACGCCACACTTGGACATAGAGCATTCTCGTCACGTCAGCGTCCTGCGAATTGTCCGGCCCTAGCTATTTATAGCCATTGGCCACTAGCGACGCAATGTACCTCGTCGCCTCAACGCAGTTGCAAACGCCATGCCCGGTGAATCTTGCTGTTACGCGCAAAGTCCGGGTCGACGGTCTGGGCGCTGATCTCCTCCACGGCGTAGCGTGCGCTCAGGCTCTCGTCGAGCTGGAACTTGCGGAAGTTGTTGGAGAAGTACAGCACGCCACCCGGCGCCAGACGGGCCAGGGCCAGGTCGAGCAACTGCACGTGGTCCCGCTGCACATCGAACACGCCTTCCATACGCTTGGAGTTGGAGAAGGTGGGTGGGTCGATGAAGATCAGGTCGTAGCTCTCGCGGCAGTTCTCCAGCCAGGCCATTACATCGCCCTGCTCCAGGCGATGGCGATCGGAATAGCCATTGAGCGACAGGTTGCGCCGCGCCCAGTCCAGGTAGGTCTTGGACAGGTCGACGCTGGTGGTGTCGCGCGCGCCGCCTTTGGCGGCATGCACAGTGGCAGTGGCGGTGTAGCAGAACAGGTTGAGGAAGCGCTTGCCGGCAGCCTCGCGCTGGATGCGCATGCGCATCGGGCGATGGTCGAGGAACAGCCCGGTGTCCAGGTAGTCGGTGAGGTTGACCAGCAGCTTGACGCCACCTTCCTTGACTTCTTGGAAGCGCCCTTCGGTAGCCTGACGCTCATACTGGCGGGTGCCACTCTGGCGCTCGCGACGCTTGAGCACCACACGCTGCGGATCGATGCCCAGCGCCTGGGGAATGGCCGCCAGGGCATCGAGCAGACGGCCTTGAGCCTTGTCCGGGTCGATCGAGCGCGGTGCGGCGTATTCCTGCACGTGCACCCAATCCTGATAGAGATCGACCGCCAGGGCGTACTCGGGCATGTCGGCGTCATACAGGCGGTAGCAATCGACCTGCTCGCGGCGGGCCCACTTGCCCAGTTGCTTGAGGTTTTTCTGCAAGCGGTTGGCGAACATCTGCGCGCCTTCGGACAACCGCGCCGGTTCACTGGCCACCGCCAGCGGACGTGGGCTGTCGACTTCTTGCGACTCGGACGAGCGACGCTCGCCAGTGACGAACTGATCTGGTTGAACCTTGAACAGCAGCAGTTTGCACGGCAACGCGCCGTTCCAGAAGGCGTATTGCTTGTGGCTGCGGATCCCCATGCGCTTGCCCAGCTCAGGCGCACCGGTGAACACCGCAGCTTCCCAACCCAGGCAGGCCTGGCGCAGGCGTTCGCCAAGGTTCTGGTAGAGGTAGAGCAAGCTGGCTTCGTCACCCAGGCGCTCGCCATAAGGCGGGTTGCTGATGACCAGGCCTTTTTGATTCTGGTCAGGACGCGGCTCGAAGCTGCCGACTTCACCCTGGTAGATCTTCACCCAGTCCGCCAGGCCGGCACGCTCGACGTTGTTGCGCCCCGGCTGGATCAGCCGTGGATCGGCCTCATAACCGCGAATCCACAGCGCTGGCTTGGCCAAGCCAGCCTCGGCGCGGGCTGCCGCCTCGTCGTGCACCTTGCGCCACAGCGCCGGCACGTGACCGAGCCAGGCGCTGAAACCCCAACGCTCGCGCTTGAGGTTGGGGGCGATGTCGGCGGCGATCATCGCCGCTTCGACCAGGAACGTGCCCACGCCGCACATCGGGTCGGCCAGGGCGCCGCCTTCGGCGGCAATTCGCGGCCAGCCGACGCGGATCAGCACGGCCGCCGCGAGGTTTTCTTTCAGCGGCGCGGCGCCTTGCTGCAGGCGGTAGCCACGCTGGTGCAAGCTGTGCCCGGAGAGGTCGAGCGAGAGAATCGCCTCGCCACGGTCCAGGCGCAGATGTACGCGCAAGTCCGGGTTGAGCTTGTCCACCGAAGGACGCAGCCCTTCACGGTTACGCAGCTTGTCGACAATCGCGTCCTTGACCTTCAAGGCGCCGAAGTGAGTGTTGTCGATCCCCGAACCATGCCCGCTGAACTCCACGGCCAGGGTGCCATCGGCGGTCAGGTGATCCTGCCAGTCGACGGCGTTGACGCCGTCGTACAGGTCATCGGCGTTCTTCATCGAGAAGCGCTTGAGGACCAGCAGCACGCGGTTGCCCAGGCGCGACCAAAGGCACAGGCGGTAGGCGGTTTCCATGTCGGCCTCGCCACGAATCGCCGAGGTGTGCTCACGCACCTCCTCCAGACCAAGGCCACGGGCCTCTTCGGCAAGCAGGCCTTCCAGGCCCTTGGGGCAGGTGAGATAAAGTTCGAAACGGTCCGACATGAGTAATCCAGAGCCTTTGGCTATTTAAGTGACGGGTCGACGCATCGTCCCGCCGATGTTTACCCGAGCGCCCTTTTCACAGGCGCTCGGGTGGCGCTGCGTGCAGAGCAAGCGCCAGGCCACCCGACAGTTAAGCACTCACCTGGGTGAAAACGCTTTGATCGTCGGGCAGTGTGAAAATTTCGTGGGTTCGCGGGGAAGGCGTGACCCTTCGTCGCATTACCAATTATTTCAGTCATGTGCCGGAAACAATGGCCAAATGACTGCAACCGCCACTAAACCCTGATCATAGCGGGCTAAAGCCTAAACAGGGTTGAGTCGCATTTATTTACTTATCCTTTCATCGGCAGAAAGGTTACGTCCTTATGACAAATCGATCATTCACACTGTGACTCGCATTCGTTAGAACTGAACTCAGGTCGTTTCGCAATGGAACGACACTTCTGCTCGCGACGCCGGCAGCGAGCGCAAAACCGGCAGAAAGATTCTGCCCGGCCTCAGAGAGGCCGACGGGACATTACAGTCAACAAGTGAGGGCAACACCCTATGAGAAGACTTAAGCGTGATCCGTTGGAAAGAGCATATTCACGTGGCTACCAGTATGGGGTCACCGGCAAATCTCGCGAACTTTGCCCCTTCACCCTTCCATCCGTTCGCCAGGCCTGGATCAACGGCTGGCGCGAAGGTCGCGGAGATAACTGGGACGGTATGACCGGCACCGCTGGCATCCATAGACTCAACGAAAATCACGCCGTTGGCTGAACGAGGACATTGAATTCGAGTCACCATGCACGCCCCATCCGGGCGGCGGGCTACGGCCCAGGGGCCCCTTGATGGGGCCCTTTTTTATGCCCCGCCGTTACTGGCGCGGCATGGCAGCGATGGCATCCACCGCCTGGCGAATCAACGCCGGGCCCTTGTAGATGAAGCCCGAATAGATCTGTACCAGGCTCGCACCCGCGGCGATCTTCTCGGCAGCATGCCGGCCTTCGGTAATCCCGCCCGCAGCGATGATCGGCATCCGCCCGGACAGCTCGCCCGCCAGCACCTTCACCGTGTGGGTGCTTTTTTCCAGCACTGGAGCCCCCGACAGCCCACCCGCCTCGCCGCCGAACGGCAGGCCTTCGACGCCTTCGCGAGACAGCGTGGTGTTGGTGGCGATCACTGCATCCATACCCGACTCGAGCAAGGCCGCCGCTACCAGGGCAGTTTCTTCATCGGTCATGTCCGGGGCGATCTTGATCGCCAGCGGCACGCGCTTGCCATGCTCGCTCGCCAGTTGCTCGCGGCGCACGGCCAGGGCATCGAGCAGTTGCTTGAGCGAGTCACCGAACTGCAGCGAACGCAGGCCCGGGGTATTCGGCGAGCTGACGTTGACGGTGATATAGCTGGCGTCGTTGTAGACCTTCTCCAGGCCGATCAGGTAGTCGTCAACCGCGCGCTCGACCGGGGTGTCGAAGTTCTTGCCAATATTGATGCCCAGGATGCCGTCATAGCGCGAAGCCCGCACCCGCGTGAGCAAATGATCGACGCCTAGGTTGTTGAAGCCCATGCGGTTGATGATCGCGCTCGCCTCTGGCAGACGGAACAGGCGCGGCTTGGGGTTGCCCGGTTGCGCACGCGGGGTCACGGTGCCGATCTCGACGAAGCCAAAACCCAGCTGGGCGAAGCCATCGATGGCCGCGCCATTCTTGTCCAAGCCTGCGGCCAGGCCCACCGGGTTGGCGAAGTTCAAGCCCATGACGGTCACCGGGGTTGCTGCCGGCTGCTTGCACAGCAAGCCATTGAGCCCCAGCCGGCCACCTGCGCCGATCAGGTCGAGGGACAGGTCGTGGGAGGTTTCCGGAGAAAGCTTGAACAACAGCTGGCGGGCCAGGGTATACATGGGCGGGCAAGACTCGGGGGTGAGTGAGGGGGCGATTATAGCCAGCACGCCGCCGCCGCGACAGGCCTTTACCGCACCTCTGGCATATCGCTTGCTTCGCTAAGGCTTCAAAGCCTATTCAGTACGGGCGAGGAGCTTCGTGAATACATTCCCCCGCGCAACACCTCTGGCCTGGGTCAACGGCAGCGATGCACCGGAAAAGCCCAGCCTGGACATTGGCTTCATGGCTCTGACCGATTGTGCTTCGGTAGTGGTCGCAGCCACCCAAGGCTTTGCCCAGCAACAGGGCCTGACCCTCAACCTCAAGCGCCAGGCCTCCTGGGCCGGCCTGCGCGATAAACTGGTCAGCGGCGAACTCGACGCGGCGCACTGCCTATATGGCCTGATCTACGCCGTACACCTGGGTATCGGCGGAGTACCGGTCAGCGACATGGCGGTGCTCATGGGCCTCAACCAGAATGCCCAGGCGATCAACCTGTCGCCGGCCCTGCAACGCAAGGGCGTGACCAGCCCTGAAGCACTGGCCAGGCTTGCGCACCAAAATGGCCCACGACTGACCTTCGCCCAGACCTTCCCCACCGGCACCCACGCGATGTGGTTGTACTATTGGCTGGCCAGCCAAGGCATTCATCCACTGCGCGACGTGCACAGTGTCGTGGTGCCACCGGCGCAGATGGTCGCTCACGTCCAGGCCGGGCGTATCGATGGCTTTTGCGTCGGCGAACCCTGGTCGGCCGATGCCGTGGCCCAAGGCCAAGGTTTCACCCTGGCCACCAGTCAGTCGATCTGGCCAGATCATCCAGAAAAAGTCCTCGGTTGCGCGCGCGCCTTTGCCGAGCAATACCCCAACAGCGCCCGAGCCTTGATCACAGCCATTCTCGCCGCCAGCCGCTTCATCGAGCAGAGCCCGGAAAACGGCCGCAGCACCGCCCAGTTGCTCAGCGGCAAGGCGTACCTGGATACGCCGCTGGAAAACATCGAGCCGCGCTTGCTCGGCGACTACCAGGACGGCCTGGGCAACCGCTGGCAAGACCGGCATGCGCTGCGCCTGTTCGACCAAGGCCGGGCCAACCTGCCGTACCTGTCCGACGGCATGTGGTTCATGACTCAGTTCCGCCGCTGGGGTCTTTTGCGCGAAGACCCTGATTACCTCGACGTCGCTCGCCAGGTGCAGCAGCTGGCGCTCTACCGGGAAGCTGCGGCAGCACTCGGCGTGCCTTGCGCTGAGCTGCCAATGCGCAGCAGCCTGCTGATCGACGGCATCCGCTGGGATGGCAGCGATCCCCACGGCTATGCGCGCAGCTTTCGCCTGCATGCCATGGCTGAAACACCCAGCGCCCGTGTCGGTCTGTGAGGGGGACGAACATGCTACGCATCCTGCTGATCGACGACACCGAAAAGAAAGTTGGCCGGCTCAAGGCCGCACTGGTCGAAGCCGGCTTCGAGGTCATCGAAGCTGGCGGGCTGACCATCGACCTGCCCGCCTGCGTCGAAACGGTGCGTCCCGATGTGGTGTTGATCGATACCGAGTCACCGGGGCGGGATGTGATGGAGCAAGTGGTGCTAGTCAGCCGTGATCGACCGCGCCCCATCGTGCTGTTTACCGATGAGCACGACCCGCAGGTGATGCGCCAGGCGATCCAGGCTGGGGTCAGCGCCTACATCGTCGAAGGCATCCATAGCGCCCGCCTGCAGCCGATCCTGGATGTAGCCATGGCCCGCTTTGAGAGCGACCAGGCGCTCAAGGCCCAGTTGTTGGCGCGCGACCAGCAACTGGCCGAGCGCAAGCGCATCGAGCAGGCCAAGGGCTTGCTGATGAAGATGAAGGACTGCAACGAGGAGCAGGCCTTCACCCTGATGCGTCGCCAGGCCATGAGCAAACAGCAGAAGCTGATACAGGTGGCCGAGCAGATTATTGCCATGCACGAGATGCTGGGCTGAGCCTTGCGGCCAGTAAACGCTGACCGGCACTGACAAGCCAAAACAGCCGGCTCAAGATTGGCCCGGCTCTTGCTGAACAAATACCACAGGTAGCCAACGGCGGTTGCCCAACCCTCCGACAAAGACGTCGCTCTCCCCTCCACTGTGGTGGATCGGGTAGCGGCGTCTTTTTCGTTCCGGCCCTGCACAGACAGGGCATGACTACCGTTGCAAGCCGCGCGAGGTGTTCGATGAGTACGAGTTTCTGGAAGTCCGGGCATGTGCCTACCCTGTTCGCCGCGTTCCTGTATTTCGACCTGAGCTTCATGGTCTGGTACCTGCTTGGCCCCATGGCGGTGCAGATCGCCGCCGACTTGCAACTGAGCCCGCAACAACGTGGCCTGATGGTCGCGACACCGATCCTGGCTGGCGCACTGCTGCGCTTTGCGATGGGCATGCTGGTCGATCGCCTGTCGCCAAAAACCGCCGGCCTGCTCGGTCAGGTGGTGGTGATCCTGGCCTTGGCCTGTGCCTGGTTGCTGGGTGTGCACAGCTATGAGCAGGCGTTGCTGCTCGGCGTGTTCCTGGGTGTTGCCGGCGCTTCGTTCGCGGTCTCGCTGCCACTGGCTTCGCAATGGTATCCGCCACAACACCAGGGCAAGGCCATGGGCATCGCGGGTGCCGGCAACTCCGGCACCGTGTTCGCCGCACTGCTGGCCCCGGCGCTGGCGGCAGCCTTTGGGTGGAACAACGTGTTCGGCTTCGCCCTGATCCCGCTGCTGCTGACCCTGGTGTTGTTCGCCTGGCTCGCACGCAACGCCCCACAACGCCCCAAGCCCAAAGCCATGGCCGACTATTTCAAGGCGCTGGGTGATCGTGACAGCTGGTGGTTCATGTTCTTCTACAGCGTCACTTTCGGCGGCTTCATCGGCCTGGCCAGCGCCCTGCCCGGCTACTTCAGCGATCAGTACGGGCTGAGCCCGGTGACTGCCGGTTACTACACCGCCGCCTGCGTCTTTGGCGGCAGCATGATGCGCCCGCTGGGCGGCGCCCTGGCCGACCGCTTCGGCGGTATCCGTACCCTGCTGGGCATGTACAGCGTAGCCGCAGTGTGCATCGCTGCGGTCGGCTTCAACCTGCCCAGCGCTGCCGCGGCCTTGGCCTTGTTCGTCAGCGCCATGCTCGGTCTTGGTGCGGGCAATGGTGCGGTGTTCCAATTGGTACCGCAGCGCTTTCGCCAGGAAATCGGCGTGATGACCGGGCTGATCGGCATGGCCGGCGGCATCGGTGGCTTCATCCTGGCCGCAGGCCTGGGCATGATCAAGCAGCACACTGGTGACTATCAGCTGGGGCTGTGGCTGTTCGCCAGCCTCGGCCTGCTGGCCTGGTTCGGCCTGCATGGGGTCAAGCAGCGCTGGCGCACCACCTGGGGCTCGGCGGCGGTCACCGCGGCACGGGTCTGAGGCAGCCAACATGAGCCTGCAACTGAGCTTTGCCCAAGCCACGGCCACCGGCCCGCGCGCGGAAAACCAGGACGCTTTGCGCCTGGTCACCCCGGCGCCGGAGCTGGCTGCCAGCAAGGGCTATCTGTTCGCCCTCGCCGACGGCGTCAGCCAGTGCGCCGACGGCGGCCTGGCGGCGCGAGCCAGCCTGCAGGCGCTGGCGCTGGATTACTATGCCACCCCGGCGACCTGGGCCGTGCCGCAGGCGCTCGATCGCCTGCTGCTGGCGCAAAACCGCTGGCTGCGCGCCCAGGGCAGTGGCCAACCGCTGTTGACCACCTTGAGCGCGCTGGTGATCCGCGGGCGGCGCTTCACCCTGGCCCACGTTGGCGACTGCCGGGTCTATCGCTGGCACCAGGGGCGCTTGCACTGCCTGAGCGAAGACCATGTCTGGGATCAACCCGGCATGCAGCATGTGCTCAAGCGCGCCTTGGGGCTGGATCAGCACCTGCTGGTCGACTACCTCGAAGGCGAGCTGCACAGCGGTGAAAGCTACCTGCTGCTCAGCGACGGCGTGTGGGCCAGCCTGGGCGACCAAGGCATCCTCTCGGTGCTGCGCGAGCACGCTGATCTACAGGAGGCGGCCAATACGCTGGTGGCCAGCGCTCATCTGTGCGGCAGCCAAGACAACGCCAGCGCCCTGCTGGTGCGGATCGAGCAACTGGGGCCAGCAAACTTGGGAGACACCCTGGCACAACTGCAACAGTGGCCTGTGCCGACAGCGCTGCGCCCAGGGCAACTGATCGATGGCTGGCGGGTCGATGCGCAACTGGCGCGCAGCCGCCAGTCACTGCTGTACCGCGTTCACGACAGCCAAGGTCACCCGTGGCTACTGAAGACCTTGCCCACTGGCCAAGAAACACAAGCCGGCGCCGCGCAGCGTTTGCTGCAAGAGGAATGGTTCCTGCGCCGCGTTGCAGGCCGGCATTTCCCCGAGGTGCATGCCGCCAGCCATCGCCAGCACCTGTACTACCTGATGCGCGAATACCCAGGGCAGACCCTGGCGACCCTGCTGACCGAAAGCGGCCCGCTGCCGCTGGTGCAATGGCTGGAGGTCGCCCGCCAGTTGCTGCAAGCGGTAGGCGTGCTGCACCGACGCAACCTGCTGCACCGGGACATCAAACCGGACAACCTGCACCTGGGCGAAGACGGTCAGCTGCGCCTGCTGGACTTCGGCCTGGCCTATTGCCCAGGTCTCTCCGAAGACGCCCCGCATGATCTGCCCGGAACCCCCTCGTTCATCGCCCCGGAAGCGTTCGAAGGGCAACCGCCCAGCCCCCGCCAAGACCTCTACGCGCTGGGCGTAACCCTGTATCAGCTGCTCACCGGGCACTACCCCTACGGCGAAATCGAAGCGTTCCAGCACCCGCGTTTCAACAACCCGATTAACCCGGCGCGCTATCGCCCAGACCTTCCCGAGTGGCTCCAGCGCAACCTGGAGCAGGCCGTCGCCGCAGACCCTGCGCAGCGTTTCGAAACCGCTGAGCAGTGGCTGTTGTTGCTCGAACGCGGTGACCGCCAGGAGCTGACCGGCCGCCCTCGGCCATTGCTTGAGCGCGAACCGCTGAAAGTCTGGCGGACCTTGGCGCTGCTATCGATGCTGTTCAACCTGATTGCGCTGTTCTGCCTGTTCAAAGGCTGAGCGGCGCTGCTGATGAGGAACACCCCAATGCATGCAAAAGTCTGGCTGGTGGGCGCAGGCCCCGGCGACCCTGAGCTTCTGACCCTTAAGGCGGTACGTGCGCTACGCCAGGCCCAGGTGGTGATGATCGATGACCTGGTCAATCCGGCGCTGCTCGAGCACAGCCCGCAGGCGCGAGTGATTGCCGTGGGCAAGCGCGGCGGTTGTCGCTCGACGCCGCAAGCGTTCATTCAACGGCTGATGCTGCGCCATGCCCGCCAGGGTCGTTGCGTAGTGCGGCTCAAAGGCGGAGATCCGTGCATCTTTGGCCGTGGCGGCGAAGAGGCACTGTGGTTGCAGGGCTACGGCATTGAAGTGGAGGTGGTCAATGGCATTACCGCAGGACTGGCCGGCGCGACCCAGTGCGGTATCCCCCTGACCTTGCGTGGCATCAGCCGCGGGGTGACGCTGGTCACTGCACACACCCAGGATGACAGCGAGCTGAATTGGGCAGGACTAGCCCAGGGCGGCACTACGCTCGTGGTGTACATGGGCGTCGCCCGCCTGGAGGAGATCCGCCAAGGCTTGCTCAGCGCCGGCATGCCTGGCGATACGCCTGTGTCGATGATCGAAAACGCCTCGCTGCCCAATCAGCGCGAATGCCGCAGCCAGCTGCAGCGAATGGGCTCAGATGCCCATGCATTCGGCCTGCGAAGCCCTGCGATCCTGGTGATTGGCGAAGTCGTCGGACACGCCGCCCAGCAGACCCTGCAACAGCAGTTGGCCAGCTAGCACCCAGGACGAATTTCAGGCAAAGAAAAACCCGGCCTAGGCCGGGTTTTTCATGAACCTCAAACCAATTACTTGGACTGAGCTTCTACTTGCGCTTCAACGCGACGGTTAACAGCGCGACCTTCTTCGGTGGCGTTGTCAGCAACCGGACGGGTCTCACCGTAGCCAACCGAATCAACACGGCTGGATTCAACACCGTACTGCTGGGTCAGCACTTGCTTGACAGCGCTGGCACGACGCTCGGACAGCTTCTGGTTGTAAGCGTCTGGACCGACGGAGTCAGTGTGACCTTCAACGGTGGTGGTGGTCGACGGGTACTGCTTCATGAAGTCGGCCAGGTTTTTGATGTCGCCGTAGCTGTTTGGCTTGACGACCGACTTGTCGAAGTCGAACTTCACGTCCAGCTCAACACGTACGACTTCGGCAACTGCCGGGCAGCCGTCGGCGTCAACGGTAACGTTGGCCGGGGTGTCTGGGCACTTGTCGACGTTGTCGCAAACGCCGTCGTTGTCGCTGTCGGAGCAAACTTCAGCAACTGGAGCAGGAGCAGGAGCAGGCTGCTTGCCGCCGCTACCACCGAAGTTCAGACCCAGACCAACGGTTGGGCCCCACTCGGTGTTGCCGTTGTCGATGTTGTACATGGCTTCAACGCCAGCACGGGCGAAGAACATGTCGGTGATGTACCACTTGGCGCCAGCGCCAACGTTGGCGAAGGTGGAGTGGTCGCGGCCGCTACGGGTAGCTTGGCCCAGGCTCTCGTGGGCGAAGCCAGCGGAGACGTACGGACGCAGCGCGTCGCCAACGGTACCGAAGTGGTAGGTGGCGTCCAGCTTGGTTTTGGAACCTTTGATGTCTTTGTTGAAGACTTCGCCACGAGCGTTGTGGGTCTCGTTGTAGCCCAGATCCAGGGAAACGTCGTCGGTCAGGAAGTAACCGAGGCGAACACCAGGATTGGTGCCGTCGTTCTTGAAGTTACGCTCGCTGTCGTAGTACTGCTTGGTGACGTTACCTTCGATTTCGACAGCGCCTTGGCCTTGAGCCAGAGCACCGAACGAAGTAGCAGCTACGAGCGAGCCAATGGCCAAGCCCAAAGTGTTTTTCAATTTCATCCGTTAAATCCCCATCTGGTGATAGTTAAGCGGTCCCACCAAAATCCGGGGGACAACTCGACGGCTAGTCTAGCAGAACTCGCCGGTGGTTAGAGACATTTGCCGGTCACTAAGTTTCAACCTCACCTGCAAATTTCTCTCTAAGCTTGTCGAGCGCACGCTTGTAACGCATTTTGGTTGCGCTCAAGCCCATGTGCATGATATCGGCGATCTCCTGGAATTCCAGCTCTGCGACAAATCGCAGCACCAGGATTTCCCGATCGATCGGATTAACATGCACCAGCCATTTGTCCAGGCCACCCTTCTCTTCGGGCTTTGGAGCCTTGTCTTCAGACGCCTCTTCAACAGGGTCAAGACTAAGGGCATCCATCAGCCTTCGTTTACGACGCTCCTTGCGATACTGGGTGATGCACTCGTTGTAAGTGATGCTGTAGAGCCAGGTCTTGAACTTCGATTTACCTTCGAAGTTCTTCAGGCCGTACAACACTTTCAACATCACTTCCTGACAGACATCGTCCGCATCCCGGTCGTTCCCAAGGTAACGCGCACAGACGTTGAACAAGGTCCGCTGGTAGCGCCGCATGAGCTCTTCATAGGCGCGAGTAACATGAAACAGCTCCTCATGCGAACGCGCCACCAACTCCTCGTCGGTGAGCTCGCGGGGGTCATAGCGCATGGGCAGCGAGTGAACTTTATTCAAAACGGATCTGGCCGACAGTCAGGTCAATTCGCCGCGCCGCCCCAAAGGGTCGGTTTTTCGCGGCGGCATACATTAACAGCTTTTGTGCGGTTAGCGGCTATCGACTCGCTGCTCAAGCAGTTCTCGATTCGACAACGACACCAGTTCGCCATCATCGGTCAGCAACGTCGTCTTGACCGTGCCGATCTCTTCGATCTGCCCTTCGACCTCTCCAATCCGCACCTGCTGGCCGACTTGATAGAGTTCGCGAACGTAAATTCCGGCCAGGATCTGCCCGGCGATTTCCCGGCTACCCAGCCCCATGGCCAATGCAACTGCCAGACCAACGGTAATCAAACCGATGACGATGACGTGGTTGAGCAAGTCGGTCTTGACCTCGAGCTGGCTGATGGCCACCGAGATCGCAATCATGATCACCAGGCCCTGGGCAATCCGCCCAACGCCGGCTGCGTATTCCAGGCCAATGCCTTCAGCCGCACCCCGCGTCAGGCCGTTGACCAGTTGCGCCAGGAGCACACCGGCAAGCAGTACCAAGGCTGCGCCAAACACTTTGGGCAGGTACAGCGCAAGCATGTCCAGGGTCGCCGAAACCCGCTCAAGGCCGAGCGATTCCGCCGCCGAGACGAGGAAGATCAGCAGTACGAACCAGTAGACGATCTTGCCGATCAGGGTCGAGATCGGCACCTGGATGCCGACCCGGCTGAGCATCTTGGTCAGGCCGGTGCCGCTCATCAAGCGGTCCAGGCCGAACTTGGCCAGCAGCTTGGACAGCAGCGTGTCGAGCAGCTTGGCCACCACGAAACCGAGCAGCACCACGACCAGCGCGCCGAACAGGTTGGGGATGAAGTTCGCTACCTTGGTCCAAAGGGCGGTCATCGCAGTGACCAGGCTCTGGGTCCAGAGATCGAGTTCCATATTCAATCGGCCTTATCAGCTTTGCTGCCAGCGGCAGCGGTGCGGCGCACCGGCGCAACATGCGCCGAGCCATTGTTCACGGCGATCATCAGCGCCTGGCCCCAACGGCCAAGCAGGCTGAACAGAACGCCGGCACCAACCTGGCGGTTGGCAGTTTTCAGCACGCGCCCCAGGCACGCAGCGTCGTCTCGGTCCTGGCCGGATGGCGACGCGTTGAGCAGGTCGCGCAACGATTGTTCAAACGGATCGTGCATAGGCACCTCGCGCAGTGTCAGTCAAAGACGAGGGCGCCAGGCGATGGGTCACACGGCGCAGCATGACGATTGTTTCAAAATGCACCATTCACACCCACCGCAGCTTGCGGAACAACCACCACTGGCCCAGCGCCAGGCCCAATACCACCAGGCTGGCGAACAGGAAGCCATAGGGGCTGTCGGCACCGGGGATACCCCCAACGTTGATGCCCAACAAGCCGGTAATGAAGCTCATGGGCAGGAAAATACAGGTGATGATACCGAAGCGGTACATGGTCCGGTTCATCCGCTCGCTGCGCCGCCGATCCTCGCTCTCCAGCACCAGCGCCGCGCGTTCGCGGGTCAGCTCGAGCTCTTCCAGATAACGAATCAGGCTGTTGTTGAGCTCGTTCCAGTAATCGGCATCGGCATCGGCGAACCAGCTCCACTTGTTGCGGGAAAGCTGGGCATAGATGTCCCGTTGCGGCGCCAGAAACCGTCGCAAGCCTGCGGCACGTCGACGAATCTGCTGCAGGCTGCCGTGCTCTGGACTATACCGTTCGTCGGATTCGACCTTCTCTTCTTCGATATCGACCAGCTCGGACAGATCGCTGACCAGGGCCTGGACCTTTTCGGTCAACAGCTCACCCATCAGCAACAGCAGCTCGGACGCCGACTTCGGCCCGCGCCCTTGATCCAGCAGCTGGAGAATTTCATCGCTGGCACGCAGTGGCCTCAAGCGCAGCGAGATGACCCGCTGTGCCTCGGCGAAGATGCGCACAGACACCATGTCTTCGGGCTCGGCGCCCGGATTGAGGTTGACCCCGCGCAAGAACAGCAACACTTGTTCATTGGCCAACGGCAGCAGACGTGGACGAGTGTTTTCTTCCAGCAGCAGATCGCAGCTGAATTCGCTCAGGCCACTTTCGCGCAGCAACCAGCTGCGGGTCTGCGGATGACTGCGGTCCCAATGCAGCCAGAGGCTCTCCTGCGGCTGCAACTGCAAGCCATCCAATTCGGTCCGAGCGATAGAACGCGCGCCACCTTTGCCATCGAGCACCAGAGCATGGACCAGCCCCCACTGCGCGTTGTCTTCCTCGAACATTGAAGCTCCATCAGCGCGCGCGGCGCATCACTCCGGCATTTTCAGCGGGCTTGGCGAGATCAGCACGCCGTTGTTGTCGGCGTACACGTACTCACCCGGGCGGAAGGTCACCCCGGCAAAGGTCACATTGACGTTGAGATCACCCAGGCCGCGCTTGTCGGTCTTCATCGGGTGGCTGGCCAAGGCCTGGACGCCGAGGTTGGTCTGCGCCAGCACATCGACGTCGCGCACGCAGCCGTAGATCACCAAGCCTTCCCAGCCATTTTTTGCCGCTTTGTCGGCGATCATGTCACCGAGCAGTGCGCAGCGCAGCGAACCACCACCGTCGACTACCAGCACCTTGCCTTTGCCGTCCAGTTCAGCCTGGGCTTTGACCAGCGAGTTGTCTTCGAAGCACTTGATGGTGACGATCTGCCCACCAAAAGAGTCGCGACCACCGAAGTTGCTGAACATCGGCTCCAGTACCTGGACCAGCTCTGGGTAGGCATCGCACAGGTCGGGCGTTACGTAATGCTGCATGGGAAAGCTCCTGTCAGGCACAACGAAAACAAGGGTTGAGTGCAAGGCTACACCGGGGACGGTGTCGCAGTCATCCGGGACCGAGCAGTCAGATTGATTGGCGCCGCATCGCGGGGCAAGCCCGCTCCCACGCCATTGTCCTGCGAGTCGAACAGCGTGGGAGCGGGCTTGCCCCGCGATGAGACGACAAATAGCCACCCACACGCTAGACCGCTGGCACCACCTGCGAAACCGCCACAGCCCCATGCACCTGCGCCATTGGATCGCGCAGCCACCCCTCCACCAACGGCCACACCTGCTGCTGAGCGGCCTTGCTGACCAACATATCGACGTGTCCGAACGGCTCGAAGCCCTCTTCGCGCCCCAGCCGCAGAAACTGCTTGCGCTCGCCACCTAATTGATCGAACAACTTGCGACAGGCCCACACCGGATCCTGGAAATCGCCCGCCCCGGCCACCGCCAGCACCGGCACATCAACCTGCGCCAAGCCGGCCCACCAGTCGCCGTCCTTGCCACCGAAGCGGCCGAACAGGCCATGCCAGCGCATGCTTTCCAGCGCCAGGCCGATCGGTTCATCTTCCGGGCCACGCTTGAGCCGCGAGCCGGAAATCTGCGCAAAGCGCTTGAGCACCAGGCGCGCGCCCCACTCCACCGTCGGCACTTTCAACGGCCAATAGACGCGGCTGACCTGGGTGCCGAAGAACGCCGCACTGGCGACCCGTTCCGGCTCCAGATAACCGCCGCCCAAGGCCGCAGCCAAGGTAGTGCCACCCAATGAATGGCCAAGCCAATGCGGCGCCTGGCCGGCTTGTTCCTGCACGAACGCAGCAATCAAGGGCAGGTCGTAGCGGGCATAGTCGGCCACCCGGTTATGGCGCCACTGGCGGTTGCGTGGCGACAAGCCATGGCCGCGCATCTCCGGAATCCATACATCGAACCCGGCACGCGCCAGAAAGGCGCCCAGGCCCACGCCCTTGGGCGAGAACCAGAAGCGCCGATTGGAAAAACTGCCATGCAGAAGAATCACCGGCACGCCCGGGCCACGGCTATGGTCGGCTAGCCCTAGGCGGGTCACGGCCAGCTCGACGCTCGGGTCGGGGCTGTTGCCGGCCTTGATCCGATACACGTCCTCACTGAGATCGCCGCGGCGCTCGGCACTTTGCAAGGCCACGGGGAAAAGGGTGCTGCTGCTTTGCATAAGGTACTTGTATGAAAAAGGGCGCGAACCATCACTGGAACTCGCCCCGAAGAAAACGGGCGCAGGCACGCGAAGGTGCCTGCGCATTGGCTGGATCAGGCTGCGCCTTGGCCTTCGGCCAGGAAGAACCAGGTCTCGAGTACCGAGTCCGGGTTCAGCGACACACTCTCGATGCCCTGCTCCATCAGCCACTTGGCCAGGTCTGGGTGGTCCGATGGACCCTGGCCGCAGATACCGATGTACTTGCCAGCCTTGTTGCACGCCTGGATGGCGTTGGCCAGCAGCTTCTTCACGGCCGGGTTACGCTCGTCGAACAGGTGAGCGATGATCCCCGAATCGCGGTCCAGGCCCAGGGTCAACTGGGTCAGGTCGTTGGAGCCGATGGAGAAGCCATCGAAGTACTCAAGGAACTCTTCAGCCAGGATGGCGTTGGATGGCAGCTCGCACATCATGATCACGCGCAGACCGTTGTCGCCACGGGCCAGGCCGTTTTCGGCCAGCAGGTCGACGACCTGGCTGGCTTCGCCGAGGGTGCGCACGAACGGCACCATGATCTCGACGTTGGTCAGGCCCATCTCGTCGCGCACACGCTTGAGTGCACGGCACTCTAGCTCGAAGCAGTCACGGAACGACTCGCTGATGTAACGCGAGGCGCCGCGGAAGCCCAGCATCGGGTTCTCTTCTTCCGGCTCGTACAGCTTGCCGCCGATCAGGTTGGCGTATTCGTTGGACTTGAAGTCCGACAGGCGCACGATGACCTTTTTCGGGTAGAAGGCCGCCGCCAGGGTGCTGATGCCCTCGACCAGCTTCTCGACATAGAAACCGACCGGGTCGTTGTAGCCGGCAATACGCTTGTCGACGCTCTCTTTGAGCTCCGCTGGCAAGCCTGCGTAGTTGAGCAGTGCCTTGGGGTGCACGCCAATCATGCGGTTGATGATGAACTCCAGGCGCGCCAGGCCGACACCGGCGTTGGGCAGCTGGGCGAAGTCGAAAGCACGGTCTGGGTTGCCGACGTTCATCATGATCTTGAACGGCAAGTCAGGCATGGCATCGACCGAGTTTTGCTTGATGTCGAAGCCCAGTTCACCCTCGAAGATGAAACCGGTATCGCCTTCGGCGCAGGAGACGGTAACGCCCTGGCCATCCTTGAGCAGTTGGGTGGCGTTGCCGCAGCCCACTACAGCCGGAATACCCAGCTCACGCGCGATGATCGCCGCGTGGCAAGTACGCCCGCCACGGTTGGTGACGATAGCGCTGGCGCGCTTCATCACCGGCTCCCAGTCTGGGTCGGTCATGTCGGAAACCAACACGTCGCCTGGCTGGACCTTGTCCATCTCGGACACGTCGTTGATCACCCGGACTTTACCAGCGCCGATGCGTTGGCCGATTGCGCGGCCTTCGACCAGCACGGTGCCCTTCTCTTTGAGCAGGTAGCGTTCCATGACATTGGCGCTGGCGCGGCTCTTCACGGTCTCAGGACGGGCCTGAACGATGTACAGCTGGCCGTCATCACCATCTTTGGCCCACTCGATGTCCATCGGCCGCTGGTAGTGCTGCTCGATGATCATCGCCTGCTTGGCCAGCTCGCTGACCTCGGCATCGGTCAGGCAGAAGCGCGCGCGTTCGGCACGGTCGACTTCGACGGTCTTGACCGAACGACCGGCCTTGGCCTCGTCGCCGTAGATCATCTTGATCGCCTTGCTGCCCAGGTTGCGCCGCAGGATAGCCGGGCGGCCGGCCTGCAGGGTGTTCTTGTGCACGTAGAATTCGTCAGGGTTGACCGCACCCTGCACCACGGTTTCGCCCAGGCCGTAGGCGCCAGTGATGAACACCACGTCGCGGAAGCCCGACTCGGTGTCGAGGGTGAACATCACACCGGCGGTGCCCGTTTCCGAGCGGACCATGCGCTGCACACCCGCGGACAAAGCCACCAGCTTGTGGTCGAAGCCCTGGTGTACGCGGTAGGCGATGGCACGGTCATTGAACAGCGAGGCGAACACTTCCTTGGCGGCGCGGATGACGTTGTCGACGCCGCGAATGTTCAGGAAGGTTTCCTGCTGGCCGGCGAACGAGGCGTCTGGCAAGTCTTCGGCGGTCGCCGAGGAACGCACGGCGACCGCCATGTTGTCATTGCCGGCGGCCATGGCAGCGAAGGCTGTTCGGATTTCCGAATCCAGGCGCGCGGGGAACTCGGCTTCCATGACCCACTGGCGAATCTGTGCGCCGGTCTTGGTCAGGGCATTGATGTCATCGACGTCCAGCGCGTCGAGCGCGGCGTGGATGCGGTCGTTCAGCCCGCTCTGCTCGAGAAAATCGCGGTACGCCTGAGCCGTAGTGGCAAAGCCGCCCGGCACCGAAACGCCGGCACCGGCGAGGTTACTGATCATCTCGCCCAGGGATGCGTTCTTGCCCCCCACATGCTCCACATCATGGACGCCGAGCTTATCGAGGGAAACTACGTACTCTACCAAGGTGATCTCTCCACTAACTGTGTTGGAAAAGCTCAAAGGGCGCCCGCCTGCCTGAATTGACTGGGCCGGACGCTTGTGGCCTGGACCTGGAAAATAAGTGAGAATGCCGACAGCCGCATTCGGCAAACCGAACTTATCATATCCAAGAAACGTCATCAGCTTAAGGCCTAGGGTGCAAATGAAACGAACCGCGTTTTTCATCTCCGACGGCACCGGCATCACTGCCGAGACCCTGGGTCAAAGTCTGCTCGCCCAATTCGATAGCATCGGCTTCAATAAATTCACCCGCCCGTACATCGACAGCCCAGACAAAGCGCGGACCATGGTCCAGCAAATCAACGCTGCGGCCGAGCGTGACGGCGTGCGCCCGATCATCTTCGACACCATCGTCAACCAGGACATTCGTGAGATCCTGGCGACCTCAAATGGCTTCATGATCGACATCTTTTCGACGTTTTTATCCCCGCTCGAGCAAGAATTGACTGCCCATTCGTCGTATTCGGTGGGCAAATCCCATTCGATCGGCGGCAACTCCAACTACATGGAGCGCATCGAAGCGGTCAACTTCGCCCTGGATAACGACGACGGCGCCCGCACCCATTACTACGACAAGGCCGACCTGATTCTGGTGGGTGTCTCGCGCTGCGGCAAGACCCCAACCTGCCTGTACATGGCGATGCAGTTTGGCATTCGTGCGGCCAACTACCCGCTGACCGAGGATGACATGGAGCGCCTGCAGCTGCCGGCGGTGCTGAAGAAGCATCACAACAAGCTGTTTGGCCTGACCATCGACCCGGATCGTTTGACCGCCATTCGCCACGAGCGCAAGCCCAATAGCCGCTATGCCAGCTTTGCCCAGTGCGAGTTCGAGGTGCGCGAGGTGGAGAATCTGTTCCGCCGGGAGAACATTCCCAACATCAACTCGACGCATTTTTCGGTGGAAGAGATTTCGGCGAAGATCTTGGTCGAGAAAGGGGTTGAGCGGCGGTTCAAGTAACCACTGAGGTTGGCGCGACCGCGGGAGAGCAAAGATTCAAGCAAGCCAGCAGTTTTCTCGAAGTTGCGTGGGAGCGGGCTTGTCCCGCGATAGCGTCAGTGAATTGTGCATGGTTATCGCGGGGCAAGCCCGCGCCCACGCAAGCGCAATCTACAACCGCAACAGACAACTGAACTGCGAATGAAAAAGCCCCGGCATCGCTGCCGGGGCTTTGGTTTAGCTCACCTCAGGGCTCAGGAAGGCACCACCGCCGCCTGGCCACTCATGGCCAGATCCACCAACTCGCGGTTGGCCACTGCGTACATCGCGTAGTCGGTCCCGGTAGCGTTGCGCAGATCATCCAGCATCGCGCGCCAGCGCTCGACCATCACCCGGTGCTGCTCGGCCCACAGGGCCACGCGGGCGTCCATGTCTTCTGGCGCATCGACCATCTGCAACACAGAAATGGTAATGGCCCGCTGCTGCAGGTCGATATCGTCGCGGAACGCCTCGCGGGCCAGGGCCTGCCAGTTGTTCTCCACCGGCAGGTTGCTGATCTCCTGCAGGTACCAGGTCAGGTCCAGCGCACTGCCCACGGCGAAGAACGCCTTGGCGACCTGGGCCGGATCGTGGCCGGTGACATCCGAGGCCTCGATGATCGGCAACAGGGTGTACAGATGGGTCGTGCCAGCGACCATCCGCGCCAGCAACTCCGGCACGCCAGCCTCGACGAAGCCCTGGTAGCGCACCTGCCAGCGTTCGCGGGTCGGCCCTTCGAGCAACTCGTCGAGCTTGAGCCCCAGCTGGGCGATCTTCGGCCCGAAGTGGGCGCTGTCGCGACCGGCGTCCTGCTCGTTACGCCGGCTGCGCAGGAACCAACGGGTCGCACGGCGGCCCAGGCGCATCAACTCGTCCATCAGGGTCAGCTGGATCTCGGCCGGGACTTGGTAGTCCAGCGCCTCGATCTGGCGGAACCAGTGCGGCAAGTGGAAGATGTCGCGCACGATCACATAGGCCCCGGCAACGTTGGCCGGGCTCATGCCAGTGGACTCCTTGAGCCGCTGGACGAAGGTGATGCCCATGTTGTTGACCAGGTCGTTGGCGATCTGGGTGCTGACGATCTCGCGCTTGAGGCGATGACGCCGCATGGCCTCGCCGAACTGGCTGAGCAGCGACGGCGGGAACGCAGTTTCCATGTCACGGGTCAGGTAGTCGTCGTCCGGCACCAGCGATTTGAGCAACTGCTCCTTGAGGTCGATCTTGCTGTAGGAGATCAATACCGACAACTCAGCACGGGTCAGGCCCTGGCCAGCAGCCAGGCGCTCATTGAGCTGCTCTTCCGAAGGCAGGAACTCGATGGCCCGATCGAGCTTGCCGCGCGCCTCAAGGTCAGCCATCAGGCGCTTGTATTCGGCAATCCGCTCGCGGGCCCGACGCGCCGCCAGCGACAGCGCCTGGGTCTGCTTGTAGTTGTTGCCCAGCACCAGCGAGGCCACTTCGTCGGTCATGCTGCCCAGCAGCTGGTTGCGCTGCTTCTCGGTCATGTCGCCGCCCTGCACCACTTCGTTGAGCAGGATCTTGATGTTGACCTCATGGTCGGAGCAGTCGACGCCGCCGGCGTTATCGATGAAGTCGGTGTTGGTCGCACCGCCATTGAGGCCGAATTCGACCCGGCCAAGCTGGGTCATGCCCAGGTTGCCGCCCTCGCCCACCACCTTGCAGCGCAGCTCGTTGCCATTGACCCGCAGGGCATCGTTGGCCTTGTCGCCGACATCGGCGTGGCTTTCGCTGCTGGCCTTGACGTAAGTGCCGATGCCACCGTTCCACAGCAGGTCGACCGGCGCCTTGAGCAGCGCGTGCAACAGTTCGGTCGGCGTCAGGCGGTCGGCTTCGATGGCGAAGCGTTCCTTCATCTGCGGGCTGATGCTGATGCTCTTGGCGCTGCGCGGGAAGATCCCGCCGCCTTCGGACATGATGCTGGTGTCGTAGTCGCTCCAGGCCGAGCGTGGCAGGTCGAACAAGCGCTTGCGCTCGGCGAAGCTGCTAGCCGGGTCCGGGTTGGGGTCGATGAAGATGTGCAGGTGGTTGAACGCCGCCACCAGTTGCAGCTTGTCGGACATCAGCAAGCCGTTGCCGAACACGTCACCGGCCATGTCGCCGACACCAATCACGGTGATCGGGTCTTGCTGCACGTTGATGCCACGCTCACGGAAGTGGCGCTGCACGCCGACCCAGGCGCCACGGGCAGTGATGCCCATTTTCTTGTGGTCGTAACCGGCCGAACCGCCCGAGGCGAAGGCGTCGCCGAGCCAGAAGCCATAATCGATGGCGATGCCGTTGGCGATGTCAGAGAAGGTTGCCGTGCCCTTGTCTGCGGCCACCACCAGGTACGGATCGTCATCATCGTGGCGAACCACGTTGGCCGGTGGCACCACGCCGCCGTCCTTGAGGTTATCGGTGATGTCGAGCAAGCCAGAAATGAAGATGCGGTAGCAGGCGACCCCTTCAGCCGCGATCTCGTCGCGGCTGCCACCGAGCGGCAACCGCCGTGGCAGGAAGCCGCCCTTGGCGCCGACCGGCACGATCACCGAGTTCTTAACCTGCTGGGCCTTGACCAGGCCGAGCACTTCGGTGCGGAAGTCTTCTTCACGGTCCGACCAGCGCAAACCGCCGCGAGCAACGTTGCCAAAGCGCAGGTGCACGCCCTCGACCCGTGGCGAATAAACGAAGATTTCGAACTTGGGTACCGGCTTGGGCAGCTCGGGGATCAGCTTGGGATTGAACTTGAAGCTGAAGTACGACTTGTTCTGGCCATTGCCATCAGGCTGGTAGAAGTTGGTCCGCAGGGTGGCCTTGATCAGGTCCAGGTAGCGGCGCAGGATGCGGTCTTCGTTGAGTACCTGAACGTCGTCCAGGGCACTGTTGATCGCCTGCTCCAGACGCAATTGCTTGTCGTCCAGATCATCCTGGGTGAGCTTGCGCGCCAGGTAGAAGCGGGTCTTGAACAACCGGGTCAGCTCGCGGGCGATGTCGGTGTGGTTGTTCAGGGTGCTGGCGATGTAGCCCAGGTCGAAGCCCAGGCGAATCTGCTTCATGTAGCGGGCGTAGGCACGCAGCAGCGCCACGTCGCGCCACGGCAGTCCGGCGGTCAACACCAGGCGGTTGAAGGCGTCGTTTTCGGCGTCGCCCTTGACGATGTGGATGAAGGCATCTTGCAGGGTGTCGTTGAGCTGCTGCAGATCCAGGCTCAGGCCTTCGCTATAGGTAAAGGCGAAGTCGTGAATCCAGAACTCGCGACCGCTGGCATGGCGCAGGCGATAGGGGAACTCGCCAAGCACCCGCAGTCCCAGGTTTTCCAGGATCGGCAACACATCCGACAGCGCCAATGGCGTGTCGGCGTGGTACAGCTTGCAGTGCAACAGGCGCTCACCGAGCTGGGTCAGCGGCTGGTAGAAGCTCATCGCCAGCGGCTTGCTTTCACTCAAGGCCAGCACATGCTGCATGTCGACCACCGCCGAATGGGCGGCGAAGCGCTCGCGGTAGCCGGCCGGGAAGCCTTTGGGGAAGTCGGCCAGGATGTTGGTGCCCTGGGCCTCGCCGAAGTTCTCCACCACCAGGGTCGAGTAGTCGTCATGCCACGAGCGGCAGGCCTGGATCACTTCGTTTTCCAGCTGCTGCGGGTCGATATCGATCCGATTCTTCGGATCGACTCGCAAGATCAGCTGCACGCGCGCCAGCACCGACTCGGAGAAGAAGGTCCAGAACTCGCAGTCGCTGGCCTTCAGACGCTCCATCAGTACCTGCTGGATCTTCTGCCGCACTTCGGTCGAGTAGATCTCGCGAGGTACGTAGGCCAGGCAGTAGCAGAAGCGGCCGTACGGATCCTTGCGCAGGAATACCCGGATCTTGTTGCGCTCCTGGATCTGCACGATCGACATGACGGTGCTGAACAGCTCGTCGATCGGCGTCTGGAACAGGTCGTCGCGCGGCAGCACTTCCAGCACCTGGGCCAGCTCCTTGCCCAGGTGCGCCTTCGGATCGAAGCCGGAACGTCGCTCGACTTCAGCCACCTTGACCCGGATGTAGGGGATGGCATGCACGCTCTCGCCATACACCGAGGAGGTGTACAGGCCCATGAAACGGCATTCCTTGATGACCTTGCCGTCGGCATCCAGTTGGCGGATCGACACGTAGTCCGGGTAGGCGGGACGGTGCACGCGGCTGGGCAGCGCGGCCTTGGCGAACGACAGCAGCAGCGGCTCGTTGAGGTAGGTGACGGCGTAGTCTTCGATGCGCAGCTCTTCAGGCGTCAGACCCACCCGCAGACGGCGCGGCAGGCCGAGGAAGGACTGCTCGTCGTAGTCGATCCGACCCCCTTCGGCATCGCCCTGGACGGTGAATTCTTCATAGCCGAGGAAGGTGAAGTGGTTGTCCAGCAACCATTCGAGGAATGCCTTGACCTCGGTCTTCTCGTGTTGCGCCTGCGGGTATGGGGTCTGCTCGACCAGCGCCACGACCTCGCGCAGCTTGGCTTTCATCGGCTCGAAATCAGCCACGGCAACGCGCACTTCGGCCAGCACCTGCTCGATTTCGCGCGACAGCACGTTGAGCTCGGCGGCATTGGCGCAGCGGTCGATCTCCAGGTACATCAGCGACTCATGCCGCACGCCTTCGCCCTGGGTGCCCTTGGGCAGCAGCTCGAGCAGCTCGCCCTTTGCCCCGCGACGCACGCTGAGCACGGTGGTTTGCAGGGTATGGATGCTGTAGCCACGGCGGTTGAGCTCGGTGCGTACCGAGTCGACCAGGAACGGCAGGTCATGGTGCAGCACTTCGACCACGGTGTGGGTCGACTGCCAGCCGTTGCGTTCGTAATCGGGGTTGTACACCCGCACTTGCGGGGTTTGCGGATCGAAGCGCTCGATGATGCGCCAGGCAGAGAGGGTGCAGCCAGCCAGGTCGGAAAGCCTGCGCTGGGTAAGTTCATCCAGAGAGATGATGCCGAAGAACTGTTCGGCGAACAGCGCCACTTGTGGCAGTGACTGCTCGCTGATGTGCTGCGCCAGGGCCGTTTGCAGTTGATGCTGGAAGTCGGCTTTGCTGGCTGCGGTGAAGAACGCCATCTGTGGTACTCCGCTTGGGCTTTGTTTTGTAAGAGAAGCGTCGTGCGCGTCCGCCTTGCATGGATCAACCATAGCTAACCCACGGCAAAACAGGACGATGAAACCGGGCGTTGAGCGTGATCGGCACACTCATCCATTGCACGATGGGTACCTGCAAAAGCGACTGCCTGGGGCTGTGCCTTTACGCGAACCCATCGACTGGGCAGCTTAACGACTGAGCGGTCATCCCGGCTTGCAGCGCTGCGACATATTCGGTCAATGGCCGGTAACATTCGTTTATGGATCCGCCCAAGACTGGCAGAATTCACTTTCACTTCACTTGACCCGAGCTGCCCATGCAACTGAAAACCGCCCTGCTCTTCGCCACCCCTTGCGATGACGAGGAAGACAACATGGCGACCCTGTGCTGCCACAGCGACAAGGGCCAGATGTTCTTGCTCACCCGTTATCCAGACGAAGACACGGTCGACCTGACCCTGGATGATGAGCCCTCGACCCTGGATGGGCTGAAGGTGACGCTCAGTGCCGAACGGCTGCTGCTGGAAGTGGCTGCGGGGGATACCGATGCGCTCAAGGGGGATGACACCCTGGAGATCGTGTTGACCAGCCAAGGTACCGACCTGGCTGAAGTCGAGGAGACTTTGCGGATCATCCTCGAAGGCACCGGGACCTACGTCAGCGAGCTCTGAGTGATGGACTGAAGGTGCTGGCCTCATCGCGGGACTAGCGCTAGCCCTGTGGGAGCGGCGGTTCGCGCTGCGACTTGGCCCGCGATGAGGCCAGCACTGTCAACACACCACTCACTGAAACAATTGACAGCCAACCTCCCTCACAGGCATTGTCTGACAACCTGATCAATAGGCATCACCGTCCATGCTAGAGCTCCAGCGCCCAGACACCCTGGTAGAACGGGTCGTCAGCGCCATCCGCGCAGAGATCGATTCCGGCCGCCTGGCCGCCGAATCGCGCCTGCCCACCGAACAGCAACTGGCCGAGCAGCTCAATGTCAGCCGCTCGGTGGTGCGCGAGGCTGTGGCTCAGCTCAAGGCTGACGGTGTATTGATCGCTCGCCGCGGGCTCGGCTCGTACATTTCGCAAACGCCCAATGGCACGGTGTTCCGCTTCCCCGGCAGCAACGGGCGCAAGCCAGACCTGGTGCAGATGTTCGAGATGCGCCTGTGGATCGAAACCCAAGCCGCCGCCATCGCCGCCCGCCGCCGCGACGCCGCCGACCTGGCGAGCATTGCCAAGGCCCTCGAGCAGATGCTCGACAAGCGTAACGATCTGGCCGCCGCTGCCGCCGCCGACGTCGCCTTCCACCGCGCCATCGCCGAAGCCAGCAAAAACGACTACTTCGTGGCCTTCCATGATTTCCTCGGCGGCCAATTGGCCGCCGCGCGCCGCAATGCCTGGGAAAACTCCGCCACTCACTTAGTGGGGGGTTCGGCAGACGCCAATCGCGAACACCAGGCGCTGTACCAGGCCATCGCCGACGGCGACCGCCACGCCGCTGCCGCCTGCGCCGAAGCGCACCTGCGCGCTTCGGCCAAGCGCCTGAAAATAGACCTGCCCGCCCTCGACTGAACCCGGAGAACCCCATCGCGACCTGGCGAGGCTTTCACGCGCACTAGTTAGTCTGACAACCTGATAAGCAGATCCACCGACAAGAATACCAAGGTACCCCTGCATGACTTACGACTACCTCATCATTGGTGGCGGCATCGTCGGCCTCGCCACCGCGATGGCCTTGCTCGAACAGCGCCCCGGCGCCTCATTGCTGATTCTGGAGAAGGAATCCAGCCTCGGCCGCCACCAGACCGGGCACAACAGCGGCGTGATACACGCGGGGATCTACTACGCCCCGGGCAGCCTCAAGGCCGAACTGTGCAAACGCGGCGCCCAGGCCACCAAGGATTTCTGCACCGAACACGGCATTGCCTTCGACGTCTGCGGCAAGCTGCTGGTGGCCTCCAACGAGCTGGAAATGCAGCGCATGCAGGCGCTTTATGAGCGCTCGCAGCAAAACGGCTTGAAGGTGGAGCGCCTGGATGGCGCCGAGCTCAAGCAACGCGAACCGAATATCGCAGGCTTAGGCGCGCTGTTTGTCGATGCCACAGGCATCGTCGACTACAAGCAGGTCTGCTACGCCATGGCCAAGGTGATCGAGCGAGCCGGCGGCGAAGTGCGCCTGTCGACCAGCGTGCAGGCCATTGCCGAGCACGGTGATTACGTAGAAGTGAGCAGCGCCGAGCACAGCTGGCGCGCCCGTCAACTGGTGGCCTGCGCGGGCCTGCAATCGGACCGCCTGGCGCGCTTGGCCGGGGTCAAGATCGACCACCAGATCATCCCGTTTCGTGGCGAGTACTACCGCCTGCCGGCGAGCAAGAAGCAGATCGTCAACCACCTGATCTACCCGATCCCCGACCCTGAGCTGCCGTTTCTCGGCGTGCACCTGACGCGGATGATCGATGGCAGCGTCACCGTTGGCCCCAATGCAGTGCTCGGCTTTGGCCGGGAGAACTACCGCAAGCTCTCGGTGAACTGGGGCGATGTCGCCGAGTACGCGCGCTTCCCGGGCTTTTGGAAAACCATCTGGAACAACCTCGGCTCCGGCACCCGCGAGATGAAGAATTCGCTGTTCAAGCGCGGCTACCTGGAGCAGTGCCGCAAGTACTGCCCGTCGCTGCAGGTGGAAGACCTGCTGCCCTATGAAGCCGGCATTCGCGCCCAAGCGGTCATGCGCGACGGCAGCCTGGTGCACGATTTCCTGTTCGCCGAGACCCCGCGCATGGTGCATGTCTGCAATGCCCCTTCGCCGGCTGCCACCTCGGCTATCCCGATCGGCCAGATGATCGCCGAGAAGATCCTCAAGGCCCGCTGAACCTGCTGCACACACAACTACAAAGACAATAAGGAAACCTCAGATGTCGGTACATGAGGCGGCTGTGGCCGCAACGGAAACCCCCGATCAGAAACGCAAACGCCTGCGCAAGGTGGCCGCAGCGACCATCTTCGGCTCGATGCTGGAGTGGTACGACTTCTACCTGTACGCGACCATGGCGGCGATCGTGTTCTCGAAGATCTTCTTCGATGCCAGCAATCCGGCAGTAGCCTCGCTACTGGCGTTTTCCACCTTCGCCATCGGCTTCATTGCCCGGCCCTTCGGCGGCATCCTGTTCGGCTACCTGGGCGACCGCTTTGGTCGCAAGCACGTACTGGTGATCACCTTCTGCATGATGGGCGTGTGCACCGCGCTGATCGGCCTGATCCCCAGTTATGCCTCGATTGGCATCTGGGCACCGATCCTGCTGGTGGTGATCCGCATCATCCAGGGCCTGGGCGCTGGCGCGGAACTGTCGGGCGCCGCGGTGACCTCCTACGAGCACGCCAGCGAAGGCAAGCGCGGCAGCCAGGGTGCCTGGCCGGCGCTGGGGCTGAACCTGGGCCTGTTGCTGTCGTCGCTGACCGTGTACCTGCTGACCATGAACGGTAATGACTTCCTGCTCGCCGGCGGCTGGCGTATCCCGTTCATCGCCAGCATCGTGCTGGTCGCTGTCGGCCTGTGGGTGCGCAAAAGCATCCCTGAGACCCCGGACTTCAAGGAGCTGGACAAGTCCGACGACAAGCCCAAGGTCTCGCCGCTCAAGCTGCTGTTCAAGAACGACCTCAAGGGCCTGGCCGTGGTGTTCTTCGTGGCCGTCGGCTACAACGCCCTGAGCTACATCTTCAAGACCTTCTCGCTGGCCTACCTGACCCAGTTCAAGGGCGTCGAGGCGCATGTAACCTCGCTGTCGGTGACCATCGCCAGCCTGGTGGCGATTTTCGCCGTGCCGTTCTTCGGCTGGCTGTGCGACCGCTGGAGCAGCAAGACCGTGCTGATGCTCGGCGGTGTGTTGTCGGCGCTGTTCGCCTACCCCTTCCTGCAACTGTTGGGCACTGGCGAGCCGACCATGATCTACATCGCAATCGGCATTGGCACCGGCATTCTGGCGCCGATGATGTTCGCCCCACAGGGCTCGTTCCTCAGCCGCCAGTTCCCGACCCAGACGCGCTCCTCGGGGTTTGGCACCGGTCGCGAGATTGGCACCGCGGTGGCCGGTGGCCTGGCGCCGTTGGGCGGCCTGGCGCTGGTGGCCAACTCCGCGACCCACTCCACCGAAGGTGTGGCGTTGATCCTGACCATCGCTGGCGTGCTGGTGGTGGCATTCGCCTTGTGTGACCAGGGGCGCAAGCACTCCAATTCGAAAAACTGATTGGCGAAAACTGATCGGCAAAGCCAATGCGGGGCCGCCAATGGCCTCGCATTCGCTCAGCGGTTGGCATGCACCGCCCGTCCACCTTCTGCGGGGCGGTCGATGTAGGTCAGGTCGAGGATACTGTTACGCAGCCCCTTGAGCGGGTTCCAGTGCGCCGAAGCGTGAATGTAGCGGCCCTGCAGCAGTTGCTGTTCCTCCTCGGTCAAGCCCGGCTGTGCAGTACGCCCCAGGGCGAACGCATGCAATTTACGGCTGATTTCATGCAGTGCCTGCGGCAATCGCCATGCCTGGCGCGCTTCATCCAGCTCAGCGAACGGCACCCCACTGCGCACCGCCAAGGCGTGCATGATGCGCAGGTAGATGCGCGACAGATGCCCACACACCTCGCGCTCGCGCTGCAGTGCGGCATACACCTGTTTCTCTGGCAGCTCACGCCGGCCGCCGCCCGCGGGGATTTCCCACGTGATAACGGTCGGCCGTGGCGCAGGGCTATCGCTGTATTCACACTGCAACTGCGCCTGGGCCAAGGCATAGGCACGACTTTGCGTCACCGGGGTGCGCAACGGCAGTCGATTGGACTGCGGCTTGCTCAACAGCACCCGTTCGACGCTGCGTTCAGGGTAGCCCCCGCCAATGTCTGAATGCACGCCAGGCAGCACGATGTCATGTTCAGTACGCACCAGCGGGTAGTTGTAACGTCGCTCATCGCCCGCCACCAGTTGTACCACCTGCTTGGCCACACCCGGCTCAAGGCCCAGGCGCAGCCCTGAATAGCGGCCATTGGCCGGGCTGAAATTGCCCTTGAGCGGCGCCACGATGGCCGCCACGGTATCGAACAGTCCGACGAATTCAATGGTGATTTCGCAGCGCAGGGCCAAGCTTGCCAGCGCTTGCGCCAACTGGCTTTTTTCGCCCAGGCGCAGATCGTTGACCAGATGCCGGGCCGCCGCTGCCCCGCGACTAAAGCCAAACAAATCGAACTCAAGCTTGACGGTGCGTCCGCCTGGATACGCCTGGCGCCAGCCCAGCAACTGCTCGACAATGGCCCGCACAGCTTGCGCCACCCGCGCCTTGACCCCAGTCGACCCCCGCCCGGTCAGCTGATGATAGAGCGAGTCCTGCGCGCCCCGGGTGGTGCCGATGCCTTCGACGTAGAGCTTGAAGCAATGGCGCAGCGCGCCGTCAGGCAGTTCAGCACAGCCAGTAGGATACAACTGGTGCAGCAAGGCCACGTTGCTCGGTGCGTTGGCGTAGCTGCCCTGGCGCGTGTCGGCTGCAGCCGGGTTATCGTCGGCCCGCAGGCTATTGCAGAAATTATTGCCCGTGCCGTCGAAGAACACCCCCAGACGCAGGGGCGTCGGGTGTCGCGGGAATGCCGCCGCATGATGGTCCGCCATGTCACTGCCCGTCCTGATTGCCGAGCCTCCATCAAAAGGCACAGCCACCGTTGGCGAGAATCAGGGTTTTTCCGCTTGCTCGTCGGAATCGGCCGAGGCCGCTGTCGTCTGTAACCCTTACATAAATTTGCGTGCCGCCATTAGTCGGCATGGGCCCGGATGGATTAAAGTATCACCCCCTGCCCGGGCTGCTCGCTTACCGCACCCCTGGCCCCTTTCCAGGAACCGTCGCCGATGGAACACCGTGAAGCGCTGATCGCGCTGCGCACCTTTCTTTCCTCCCAGATCCTGGGCCAGGAAAAGCTGGTTGAACGCCTACTGATCGTCCTCCTTGCCGACGGCCATATGCTGGTCGAGGGTGCGCCGGGCCTGGCCAAGACCAAGGCCATCAAAGAGCTGGCAGAAGGTGTCGAGGCGCAGTTCCATCGCATTCAGTTCACCCCCGACCTGTTGCCGGCCGATATCACCGGCACCGAAATCTATCGCCCGGAAACCGGCAGCTTCGTGTTCCAGCAAGGGCCGATCTTCCATAACCTGGTGCTGGCCGACGAAATCAACCGCGCCCCGGCCAAGGTGCAATCGGCACTGCTCGAGGCCATGGCCGAGCGCCAGGTCAGCGTGGGCCGCAGCACTTACGACCTGTCGCCGCTGTTCTTGGTCATGGCCACGCAAAACCCGATCGAGCAGGAAGGCACCTACCCGCTGCCCGAGGCGCAGCTCGACCGCTTCCTGATGCATGTGAAAATCGGTTTCCCCGACGCCGCCGTGGAGCGACGCATCCTGCAGCAAGCCCGAGGCGAAGCGCTCAATGGCGAGACCAAGCCGGAGCGCCGGGTCAGCCAGCAGGCGATCTTCGCAGCGCGCAAGGAAATTCTCGGCCTGTACATGGCCGATGCAGTGGAGGAGTACCTGGTGCAACTGGTAATGGCCACGCGCACCCCGGCCAAGTTCGACAGCGAGCTGGCCGACTGGATCGCCTATGGCGCCAGCCCCCGTGGCTCGATCGCCCTGGACCGCTGCGCGCGTGCCCATGCCTGGCTGGCCGGACGCGACTTCGTCAGCCCTGAGGATATCCAGGCGGTGCTGTTCGATGTCCTGCGCCACCGGGTGATTCTCTCGTTCGAGGCTGAGGCGGCAGGGGTCGACCAGGACCGCGTGGTCCAACGCATCCTCGACGTCGTTGCAGTCGCCTGAGCCCATGCCCACTGCGACGTTGGCCGAACCCGGTATCCGCACCAGCCTCGGCGAGTTGATCGACATGCGCCACCGCGTGCGCGAGATCCAGCTGTTCTCGCGGCCCGGCCAGCGCAGCCCATTGGTCGGCCTGCACCATTCCAAGCTGCGTGGCCGTGGCGTGGACTTCGACCAGGTGCGTGTGTATCAGGCTGGCGACGATGTGCGCAACATCGACTGGCGCGTCACCGCGCGTACCCAGGAGCCGCATACCAAGCTGTTCCACGAGGAGCGCGAGCGGCCGATCTTCATCATGGTCGAGCAGAGCCAGCGGCTGTTCTTCAGCTCCGGATTGATGTTCAAGTCGGTCCTGGCGGCCCAGGCTGCGGCGCTGTTCGGCTGGGCCGCGCTGGGCCATAACGACCGTATCGGCGGCCTGGTGTTCGGCGATAACGAGCACCATGAAGTCAAGCCGCGGCGCAGCAAGCAGAGCCTGTTGCAACTGCTCAACCGGCTGGCCAAGGTCAACCAGGCGCTGCACACCGAAGCGGTGCCGCAGGCCGACAGCCTGGCCCTGGCCCTGCGCCGGGCGCGCGAAGTGCTGCGCCCGGGCAGCTTGGCCATCGTCATTTGCGACGAACGCGCACTCAGCGAGGGCGTCGAGCAGCACCTGTCGATGCTCTCACGCCACTGCGACGTGCTGCTCATGCCGGTCTCCGATCCACTTGACCATGCCCTGCCCGCCGCCGGCCTGCTGCGCTTCGCCCAGCGCGGCGCCCAGCTCGAACTCGACACCCTCGACGCCAACCTGCGCCGCACCTACCACCAGCAGGCCGAAGCGCGGATCGAGCGCTGGGAGCTGCTGGCGCAAAAGCTGCGCGTGGTGCTGATGCCACTGAGCACCCAAAGCGAGATGATCGAGCAGCTGCGCGAGTACCTCAACGCCCAGCGCCCAGGGAGCAGCACATGAACCCGCTGGATTCGCTGCAGCCGTTGATCGCCCCCGCGGCGATTGGCTGGTGGCCACCTGCACCCGGCTGGTGGGTGTTACTGGCGCTGCTGCCGCTGCTCGCTTGGGGCCTGTGGCGGGTGCGTAAATGGCGCCCTGGCAAGCGGCGGATCGTGCGCGCCGAACAACCCCTGGACCCGGTACGGGTGGAAGCCCTGGCCGAGCTCGCACGCCTGCCCCGCCCCTATGACGGCGCACCCGCAGGCGCCTGGTTGCAGCAGATCAACGCCCTGCTCAAACGCCTGTGCCGCAACCACTACCCCGGCGCCAACAGCCACACGCTCAGCGGCCGCCAGTGGCTGGCGTTTCTCGACAACCGCTGCCCCGCTGCTGGCCTGACCCGCTGGATGGTACTGGTCGAAGGCACCTACAAACCCGAGTGCAAGCTCGACGACAAAGCGATCGCCGGGCTCAGCCAGGCGGTCGAAACCTGGATCCGCAAGCATGTTTGAGCTGGCCTGGCCGTGGATCTTCCTGCTGCTGCCGCTGCCGTGGCTGGCGCGCTTGCTGCTGCCGGCCGCCGACAGCGGTGAGCCGGTGCTCAAGGTTGGCTTTCTCAATGAGCTCGAAGGCCTGGCCGGCCGGCGCGCGCGACTGAACCTGCCGACCTGGCGCCAGCAGGCACCCTACGTCCTGATCTGGCTGCTGCTGCTGATCGCCGCCGCCCGCCCGCAATGGCTCGGCGAGCCGGTGCCGGTGGCGGCCAGCGGGCGTGATCTGCTGGTGGCCGTGGATGTCTCCGGGTCGATGGATTTCCCCGACATGCTGTGGAAGGATGAGGAAATCAGCCGTTTGGACCTGGTCAAGGCGCTGCTCGGCGATTTCCTCCAGGACCGCGAGGGCGACCGGGTGGGCCTGATCCTGTTCGGCAGCGAGGCTTACCTGCAAGCGCCACTGACCTTCGACCGGCGCACCGTACGCACCTTCCTCGACGAAGCGCAGATCGGCATCGCCGGCAAGAACACGGCGATTGGCGATGCCATTGGCCTGGCCGTCAAGCGCCTGCGCCAACGCCCGGCACAGAGCCGAGTACTGGTGCTGATCACTGACGGCGCCAACAACGGCGGGCAGATCCATCCGCTGACCGCTGCCCGCCTGGCCGCCCAGGAAGGCGTGCGCATCTATACCATCGGCATCGGCGCCAACCCCGAGGCCAGCGGCACTCCTGGCCTGCTGGGGCTGAACCCGAGCCTGGACCTGGATGAAGCCTCGCTGCGGGAAATCGCCGAACTGACCCAGGGCAGCTATTTCCGCGCCCATGACGGCGCCGAGCTGGATGCGATCGGCGACACCCTCGATCAGTTGGAGCCGGTGGCCCAGCAACCGACCCAGGCGCGCACTGCCAAGGAGCTGTATGCCTGGCCGCTGGCCCTGGCGCTGCTGCTGAGTGTGTTGCTGGTAGTCGCCGTGCAATGGCCGGATAACCTGTTGCAGCGGGTCCTGCGTCGCCCCAGCTTCTTGCAACCGCACCCGCAATGGCGCGAGCGCTTGAAACGCCTACGGCTTAGGAGGCGGCGATGATCGATCTCTGGCCACAATGGTTGCGCCCGCTCTGGCTGCTGGTCGTGCCGCTGCTCGCCTGGCTGCTGTTCAAGCTCTGGCACCGGCGCAAGCGCGCCGGGCGCTGGCAGATGATCCTGCCGCCACAATTTCATGCGGTACTGCTTGGCGGCGGCAGTGGCAGCAACAGCAAGTTGCCGTGGATCGCCTTGGGCCTGGCCTGGTTACTGATCGTCCTGGCCTTACTTGGCACCAGTTGGCAGCGGGTGGAAGAAACCCGCCAACGCCCCGCCGACCCACTGGTGATCATGCTTGAGCTAACCCCGCAGATGCTCGCCGAAGACAGCCCGCCCAATCGCCTGGAGCAGGCTCGGCGCAAGGTGCTCGACCTGCTCGAACACCGCCGCGACAGCCAGACCGCGTTGATCGTCTATGCCGGTAGCGCCCACACCCTGGTGCCGCTGTCCGACGACCTCGGTACCACGCGCAACCTGCTGGAAGCGATCGACCCGTCGATCATGCCCCAGCCGGGCCAGCGCGCGGACCTTGCAGTGCACAAAGGTCTGGCATTACTGGCCCAAAGTGGCCTGGGCCAAGGCCGCCTATTGCTGATCGGCTCGGCCTTGAGCGATCAGGAGCGCGACGGCATCAAGCAGGCGCTAGGCCGCCAGGGCCCTAGCCTGCTGATGCTCGGCATCGGCAGCAGCGAGGGCGCGCCGGTGCGCCAGGTCAATGGCGAATACCTCAAGGATGAGCAAGGCGGCATCCTCCTCCCCCGTTTGGACAGCGCCAGCCTCAAAGCCTTCATCAACGGCACTGGCGGGCGCTATCGCCACGCTCGCATCGACGACCTGGACCTGCGCGGCCTGGGCCTGTTCGATAATCCGCGCGGCTTGCGCAACGATGGCCAGACCGTGCAATTGGACAGCTGGGCCGACCAGGGCTACTGGCTACTGCTGCCGCTTTTGTTGCTGGTTGCCTGTGCCGGACGGCGCGGCTGGCTGTTTTGCCTGCCATTGCTGCTGGCGCTGCCGCAACCGAGCCAGGCGTTCGAATTCAACGACCTGTGGCTGCGCCCTGACCAGCAAGGCCAGCGCCTGCTGGAGCAACAACGCCCGGCCGAGGCCGCACGCCACTTCGACGATCCGCAATGGCGTGGCATAGCCCTGTACCAGGCCGGTGACTATGAAGGTGCGGCCAAGGCATTTGCCCAAGGCAGCACGGCCGCCGCCCACTACAATCGAGGCAATGCCCTGGCCCGTGCCGATCAGCTGGAGGCAGCCCTGGACGCCTACGAGCAGGCCCTTGAGCGCCAACCGGAACTGCAAGCGGCACTGGACAACCAGGCCCTGGTCCAGCAACTGTTGCTGCAGCGTCAAGCCAAGGCCGAACAGCAACAAGCCAGCAGCGATGCCCAAGGCACCCCAGGCAGCGAAACCGACGGTAACAGCAGCTCGGCGGCCAATCAGGCGCAAGCCCCCCCCGGCAACGAGGAGCAAGCGCCCGGCCAGGAGCAAGGCGACAGCAGCAACGGCCCGCCGCCGCCAGGCAATCAGGCCGGCGATGACGACAGCCTTACCCAGCCGCCGCAACGCCCGGCTGCCACCAGCCTGGATGCCGAACAACGCCAGGCGTTGGAGCAGTGGCTACGAGAGATTCCGGACAATCCAGCGCAGCTGTTGCGGCGCAAATTCTGGTATGAACAGCAATTGCATCAGGAAAACCCACGATGAGTCGCTTCGGCGTCTTGCTCCTCACCCTGCTATGGATCGTCCAGGTCCACGCCCAGCCGACCCTGCAAGCCAGCGTCGATCGCAGCCGCCTGCAAGCCGGGGAAACCCTGGAGCTGATCCTCGAAAGCCAGGATGTCACCCAGTTCGGCAAACCCGACCTGCGTGCCCTGGATGCCGACTTCGAAGTGCGCGGCACCCGTCAGCTGAACAGCCTGCACACCCTCGATGGCGAAACCCGCGCCAGCACCCGCTGGATCATCACCCTGCTGCCGCGGCGCAGCGGCAGCTTGAGCATCCCCGCGTTGCAACTGGGCCAGTCGCATAGCCTGCCCATCGACCTGCAAGTACTCCAAGCCGATGCCAGCCGCCCGGACAGCGCCGCCAAGGTGTTCATCGAAGCGACCCTGGACAGCACTGAGGTCTACGTTCAGGCCCAGGCCGTGCTGACCCTGCGCATTTACCATTCGGTGTCGCTGTACGACGACAGCAGCCTCACCCCACTGCAGTTGGACAACGCCAAGGTCGAGCCGCTGGGCGAGTCGCGCACTTATGAAAAAGACATCGACGGCGTGCGCCACGGCGTCATCGAAACCCGCTATGCGGTTTATCCGCAGCACAGCGGCAGCCTCGATATCCCCTCGCTGACCTTCACCGCCACCGCCGCCGACAGCGCCGAGCAGCGCGCCGGTCGCCAGGTACAAGTCAGCTCGCTGCCGCTGCGTCTTAGCGTGCGGCCGATCCCGGCCAACTATCCTGCCGACACCCCGTGGCTGCCAGCACGCAGCTTGACCCTGGAAGAACGCTGGAACCCCGACCCCAGCAGCCAAACGGTGCAGATCGGCGATTCAATGACCCGCAGCGTCACCCTGCGCGCCGATGGCCTGTCCAGCACTCAGTTGCCGCCACTACCGGCCACCGAAATCCTTGGCCTGCGCCGCTACCCTGACCAGCCACTGCTGCGTAACGAGATCAACGAGCGCGGCATGACCGCCAACCGTGAAGAACGTGAAGCGCTGGTACCGACCCACAGCGGCGAGCTGACCTTGCCGACCGTCGACGTGACCTGGTGGAACACCCGCGAGGATCACCTGGAACACAGCAGCCTGCCGGCGCGCAGCCTCAACGTGCAGGACAACCCTGCCTTGAGTGCCGAAACCCCGGTGGGTGATAGCAGCTCTGCCAGCACCCTGCTGTGGCCTTGGCAACTGGCGACCCTGGTGTTGGCATTGACCACGCTGCTCGGCTTTGCCTTGTGGTGGCGCGCACGCTCGCAGCCAGCGGTGTTGCGCGCGGCGCAGGCTGGCCCGAGCCCGCGTACCTTGCTCGATGACCTCAAGCGCGCCTGTCAGGCCAATGATCCGCAGGCTACCCGACAGGCGCTGGATGCCTGGGCACGCCAGCAGCCCGAAACCCTGGCCGAAATGGCGGCGCGCTTTGTGCCGTTGTCGGATGCGCTGGATGGATTGAATGGCGCGTTGTATAGCGAGAGCGGCCAGTATTGGCATGGCGATGAGCTGTGGCGGGCGATTGGGGCCATCCCGCCAGCCGAGCAATTGCTCGCGCCGACTGGGGATAGCGGCAGCTTGCCGCCGCTTTATCCCAAGTAGCGTTTCGCTGGCGTGGGTTCGGGCCTCGTACCACGATGAGGCCCGCACATCCACCGCACATTGCTGATCGCAACTTGGGTTACCATACCCACCCGCAAAAATTCCATCGCAAGCAACCCCGACTCAACACCTACAGGTCACCCATGCGTCTGTTTCACACCTCCGACTGGCACCTGGGCCAAAGCCTGCATGGCCAGGAACGCGACTTCGAACACGCCTGTTTCCTGCACTGGCTGCTCGGCCAGCTGAAACTGCGCCAGCCCGACGCGCTGCTGATCGCTGGCGATATCTTCGACACGGTCAACCCGCCGGTCAAAGCCCAGGAACGCCTCTACGAATTCATCGTCCAGGCCCACGAGCAACAGCCCAAGCTGGACATCGTGATGATCGCCGGCAACCACGACTCCGGCTCGCGCATCGAGCTGCCTGCCGCGCTGATGCGCCGGTTGCGCACCCACGCCCTGGGCCGGGTGCACTGGCTCGACGAAGGCCAGCTGGACGCCGAACGCCTGCTGATCCCCCTGACCAACGCCCGTGGCAAGGTCAGCGCCTGGTGCCTGGCCCTGCCGTTCCTGCGCCCTGCCGAAGTCACCGGCCCGCAGTTGGGCGATGACTACCTGCAAGGCATCACCCAGGTGCACCAGCAACTGATCGCTGCCGGCCAGGCCAAACGCAAGAAAGACCAGGCGCTGATCGCCATCAGCCACGCGCATATGGCAGGCGGCTCGATCTCCGAAGACTCCGAACGTAGCCTGATCATCGGCAACGCCGAGGCGCTGCCGGCCAAGCTGTTCGACAAGGCCATCAGCTACGTCGCCCTGGGCCACTTGCACAAGCCGCAGAAGGTCAATCGCGAAGAACGCATCCGCTACAGCGGCTCGCCGATCCCGCTGTCGTTCGCGGAAATCAACTACCCCCACCAGGTGCTGGAAGTCGAGCTCGACGGTGCCGAGCTGGTCAGCGTCGAACCGCGGCCGGTGCCCCGCGCTGTAGCCCTGCAACGCATGGGCCCGGCGCCGCTGGCCGAGCTGCTCGAACTGCTCGCCGAGCTGCCGGTGATCGACCTGCTCGAAGACCCCAATCGCCAGCCCTGGCTGGAAGTGCGGGTGCGCCTGGACGAGCCACAGCCAGACCTGCGCCAGCAGATTGAAACGGCGCTGCAAGGCAAGGCCGTGCGCCTGGTGCGCATCAGTGCCGAATATGCCGGGCGCGGGACACTGGAGGAGGACGAGCTGGAGTTCGTCGAGCTGAGCCAGATGACCCCGCAGGACTTGTTCAGCCGGGCCTGGGAGCAAGCCTACGGCAATCCCGTCGACGAGCAGGCCCTGAGCGATTTCGCCCTGCTCCTGCAGGATGTCCAGCTGGAGCAGGAGCAGCCATGAAGATCCTTGCCATTCGCCTGAAGAACCTCGCCTCGCTGGCCGGCCCGATCGACATCGACTTTACCGCCGAGCCCTTGGCCAGCGCTGGTCTGTTCGCCATTACCGGCCCGACCGGCGCGGGCAAGAGTACCCTGCTCGATGCCCTGTGCCTGGCCTTGTTCGGCACCGTGCCGCGCCTCAATGCGATCGGCCGCGAGGCCAAGGTGCCCGATGCCGACGGCGACATCCCCACCTACGATCCGCGCAACCTGTTGCGCCGGGGCACCGGCAGCGGTTTTGCCGAGGTCGACTTCGTGGGTATCGACGGCCACCGCTACCGCGCCCGCTGGGAGGCCAACCGCGCCCGCGACAAGGCCAACGGCAAGCTGCAGCACAGCCGCCAGAGCCTCTACGACCTGGACAGCGAGCAGCTGCTGGGCAGCGGCAAGAACGAATACAAGCAATTGGTCGAAGCGCGCCTTGGCCTGAACTTCGAGCAGTTCACCCGCGCGGTGATGCTGGCCCAGAGCGAGTTCAGCGCCTTCCTCAAGGCCGACGACAAAGAGCGCAGCGAACTGCTGGAAAAGCTCACCAACACTGCGATCTATACCCGCCTCGGTCAGCGTGCATTCAGTAAATCGCGAGAAGCGGGCGAAGCCCACAACGCCCTCAAGGACCGCGCCAGCCACCTGCTGCCGATGGCCGTGGAGGCTCGCGCCGAGCTCGATCAGCGCTTGGAGCAGGCGCAACAAGCGCTCAAGGCCGAGCAGGCGCGCGAGCGCCAACTGGAACAGCAACGCGCCTGGCTCAATGAACAGCACCAACTGCAAGCCCAGCACAGCGCTGCCAGCCAAGCCTTGCAAAGCGCTGAGCACGACTGGCAACAACTGGCCGGACAGCGCCTGGATCTGCAGCACCTGGAACGCCTGGCGCCGCAGCGCCACCCGTTCCATCGCCAGCAAGCCTTGGCCAGCCAGCTCACGCCGCTGGCTGCTGCGCTTGCGGCGCAGCAAGACCAGCAACAGAGCCTGCAAGCACGCGTCCTGGAGCTGCAACACGCCCTGCAAGCGGCACGCCAGGCGCTGAGCCAGGCCCAGACCGTGCAAAGCGACAGCGCCCCGCACCTGCGCCAGGCCTTCGCCGCCCAGGACAACCTGGCGCGTCTGGACAGTGAGTCGGCCAAGCTCGGCGACTCCGCCCGAGACGCCGAGCAGGCCGTCAGTGACGCTCAGCAGCAGTTGCAGCAGCTCGACGAGCAGCAACAACGCAGCCAGCAGCAACTGGCCGCAATCGATGCCGCCCTGGCCGACAGCGCCCCGCTGGCCGCATTGGCCAGCGCTTGGCAGGCTTATCGCGGGCAACTGCAGCAGCTGCTGCAAATCGGCAATCGCCTGAGCCAGGGCCGCGCTGAACTGCCCGGCCTGCAAGCCCAGGCCAGCCAGGCCAATGCCCAGTTGCAGGAACAGCGCGACGCCTTCGAGGTGTTGTTCCGTGAAGCTGGCGCCGAGCCGCAGGCGCTGGCCGAACAGCTCGACCTGCTCGGTACCATGCTGCAGGAAAACCGCAAGCAGCAGCGCGCCGTGGAAGAACTGTCACGCCTGCACGCCCGTGAGCAAGAGCTGCAACAGAACATCCAGTCGCTGCGCGAACGTCAGCAACAGGGCCTGCACCAACGCCAGCAATTGATCACCGAAGGCCAGTCGGCCAAGGCCGAGCTGGAAACCGCCGAGCAAGCCCTGACGCTGACCCGCCAGTTGCTCGAACGCCAGCGCCTGGCACGCAATACCAGCGTCGAAGAACTGCGCGCCCAGTTGCGCGATGGCGAGCCATGCCCGGTCTGCGGCAGCGCCGAGCACCCGTTCCATCAGCCCGAGGCGCTGCTCAATAGCCTTGGCCGACATGACCAGGCCGAAGAAGCCGCTGCCTTGGCTCAGGTGGAAAGCCTCAATGCCCGCCTGATCGACCTGCGCACCCAGGTCGGTATGGTCAATGGCCAGGTCAAGGAGTACCAGCACCAGCAGGGGCAATTGGCCGAGCAGTTGCAACCGCTGCAGCAGCAGTTGCAGGCGCATGCCCTGTGGCCGTCGCTCAGCGCTCAGGACGACAGCACCCGCAGCAGCTGGCTGGAGGGCCAATTGCGCCGTCTGGACGGCGAGATCAGCCGCGACGAACAACGCCAGAGCGCGCTGCTGACCCTGCAAAAGGACGCTGCCCGCCTCACCCAGCAATTACAGGCCGCCAACGAAGCGCAACAGCAGGCCCAGAGGCGCCTCGACCAGCAGCACCAGGCACTCGACGCCGACCAGGAGCGCCTGGAGCAGGCATTGGCTGATTTTGCCGGGGTATTGCCCGCCGACATTCTCCAGGCCCTGCGCGACGAACCTGCGCATGCCTTCCTGGCGCTGGATCAGCAGGTGGCCCAGCGCATGCTCCAGCTGGAGCAGCAACAGGACGAACAGCAACAACAGCAGCAGCGCCAGCAACAACTGGAACGCCTGCGCGACCAGCAGCAAGCGCGCCTGCAACGCCTGGGCGAGCTGCAACAGCAACTGGCCAGCCTTGCCGAGCAACAGCAACAAGCGCGCGCGACCCTGGCCGAACTGTTGGCCGAGCACGCCAATGCCCAAGCCTGGCAGCAGCATCTGGAGCAGCAGGTAGAACAGGCGCGCAGCAGCGAAGCCAGCACTGCCCAGGCGCTCCAGGAGGCCAACACGCAAAGCCTGCAAGTGGCCGCTGAACTCAAGGCCAATCAACAGCGCCGCGAGGCCCTGGAGCAGGAGCACCAGGCGCTGCAACAGCAAATCAGCCAATGGCGCGCCGATCATCCGGAGCTGGACGACCAAGGCCTGGACCGGCTGCTGGCTATCGACGATGGCGCAGTGGCCGAGCTACGCCAACGCGTGCAAGCTGCCGACAAAGCCATCGAACAAGGCCGCGTACTGCTGCAAGAGCGCCAGCAGCGCCTGCAACAGCACAACCAGCACGCCATCAGCGAAATGCCCATTGAAGAGCTGGAGCAGACCCTCAGCCAGCTGCAGCAACAACTGGCCGTGCATGAACACCAGTGCGCCGAACTGCGCGCGCAACAGGCCGACGACCAGCGTCGCCAGCAAGCGCATCAGGCCCTGGCCGCAGAGATCGAGCAGGCCTATCAACAGTGGCAACGCTGGGCGCGCTTGAATGCCCTGATCGGCTCGGCCTCTGGCGATGTGTTCCGCAAGATCGCCCAGGGCTACAACCTCGACTTACTGCTGCACCACGCCAACAGCCAGCTGCGCCAGTTGGCCAAGCGCTACCGCCTCAAACGCGGCGGCAGTGCCCTTGGCCTGCTGGTGCTGGACACCGAGATGGGCGATGAGCTGCGCTCGGTGCACTCGTTGTCTGGCGGTGAGACCTTCCTGGTTTCGCTGGCCCTGGCCTTGGGCCTGGCCTCGATGGCTTCGAGTACCCTGCGCATCGAGTCGCTGTTCATCGACGAAGGCTTTGGCAGCCTTGATCCTGAGTCGCTGCAACTGGCCATGGACGCCCTCGATGGCTTGCAGGCCCAGGGCCGCAAGGTCGCGGTGATCTCGCACGTGCAGGAGATGCACGAACGGATTCCGGTGCAGATCCAGGTGCGCCGTCAGGGCAACGGTTTGAGCGATGTGGAAGTCTGCGGATGATCCTCTACTCGTTCCGCCGCTGCCCCTGGGCCATGCGTGCGCGCCTGGCCCTGCGCTATGCCGGCTGCGCCGTGCAGGTGTGTGAAGTGGCAATGAAGAACAAACCGGCCGAACTGCTGGCACTGTCGCCCAAGGGCACGGTGCCGGTGCTGGCGACTGCCGACGGCGTACTGGAAGAAAGCCTGGATATCATGCGCTGGGCACTGGCGCAGAACGATCCGCAGGACTGGCGGCTGCAAGCAGACCCGGCTGCGGCGCAGCACGCTGAGGCCCTGATCGCACGCAACGACAGCGTATTCAAGGCCCAGGTCAACCTGTACAAGTATGCCGAGCGCTACCCCGAGCATTCGCGTGAGCATTACCGCCAGCAGGCCGAGCCCTGGCTGGCGGAGCTTGAAGGCATGCTCGAAGGCCGGCCTTATCTGCTTGCCGGGCATCCAAGCCTGGCCGATGCCGCCCTGCTACCCCTTATGCGCCAGTTTGCCGGGGTCGAACCGCAGTGGTTCGCCGAGGCGGCTTATCCGCGGGTGCGGAGCTGGTTGCAGGGGTGGCTGGCTTCAGAGCTGTTCAAGGCCGTTATGGCCAAATAGCGATCAGCTTGGGAGCGGAACCTGTGGGAGCGGGCTTGCCCGCGAACCAGGGCAAAGCCTTGGCCATACACCGCAGGGTATTGTTCGCGGGCAAGCCCGCTCCCACAAGGTTCAGTGCTGACATCGGGATCAGAGGCCGGTCTTGCCACTCAACGCCGCATGAAAATGGGCACTCTGGCGCAGGTACTGCTCGGTATAGCTGTGGGTGGCAGATGCCTTGCGGCTGGTGTCGGCATGGGCATGCGTCGGCAGCACAACCGAGGCGGAAATGGCGGAAGCGGCGATAACCGGGAAGAGATTGAAGTTCATCTGGGCTGACCTCGACATCGGTGGTTTGACAATGGCCCGGGTGGGCCTTGGGTCAAACTTACGCCGCCAAGGTCTGCCACTGAAATTCATTGCAGCAGTAGCAATTATCACCCCGGTTGATAGTCGCTGTTGATAGCCCCTGTTGATAGTCACTCGATGAACTTGAGGTCCGAGGGCGCATCCTGGGCCAGCTTCTGTACCGTCTCCCCGAGCTTGCCGCTACGCGGGTCGCGGCGCATGACCACGATCTGGTTGCTCTTCTGGTTGGCCACCAGCAGGTAGTTGCCACTGGGATCCAGGGCGAACTCACGCGGATGATCGCCCTCGACCGAACGGCGCTGCAGCAGGGTTAGCTGGCCGTTGTCCTTGGCCACCGCATACACCACGATTTCATTCGCCGTGCCGCGGTTACTGACATACAAGAAGCGTCCATCGACCGACAGGTGCAAGCCACCCGACGCTTTTGCAGCGGCGTCTTGGCGTTCGCTCAAGGGCAGGCGCTGGCGCTCGATCAGGGCGCCATCCTCAACATCGAACACCACCACTTCGCCACTCATCTCCAGGGTGAGATAAGCGTGCTGGCCCTTGGCATCGAACAGCAAATGCCGCGGCCCGCTGCCTGGCGGCAGGCTGACCGAGGCCGGAATCGCCGCGCTCAGCGGCTGTTCGGTGCTGGCGCCGTCGTAGCGGTAGATGAACACCTTGTCCGCGCCCAAATCGCTGGCATACAGGTGGCGGCCTTCAGGCGAAGGCACCAGCGAATGCACATGGGCGCCGGCCTGGCGCTCGGGGTTGACCTTGCTCGGCGCATGCCGCGCCTGCTGTACCATCGGCTTGAGCTTGCCGTCCTTGGCCACCGGGATCACCACCAGGCTGCCGCCCGGGTCGGCGGCGACCGCGTAGTTGGCGACGAACAAGTAGCGCTGATCGTGGCTGAGGCTGGCGTGGGTCGGCTCATCGCCTTGGCTGGCGACCTGGTTCAACGGTTTGATCTCGCCCTTGCTGCTGAGGGCAAAACTGCTGACCTGGCCCTTGGGCGTTTCATTGACCGCAAACAAGAGGCGCTGGTCAGCAGAGAGCACCAGCCACGACGGGCTGACGCTGTTGACCACTTGCAGCGGCTGGGTATCGATCTGGCCGCGCTCAGTGTCGAAATGGTAGCGGTAGATACCCTTGCTGGCGCCGTCGGTGTAGCTGCCCACCAGCAGGGTCACGGCGTGGGCCTGGAGAACAAGGCTCATCAGACTAGCGGCCAGCAGGCACTTCCAGGTCCGGTTCATCATCGTCGTATTCATCGTCATCGTCCGAGCCGTACACGGCACTCATACAGACTAGTTGATGCTCGCCCTGATCATCGTTGAGGCGCCACTGTTCACCCGCGCCGATTGCCGCGGCGACTTGTTCGGGAGTGAAGGTCCAGCGCTTGAGGTCGCGGCCGTCCATGCATTCGATCAGCAGACCGTTGGCATTGAAGGTGAAGTCGAAGGCGTGCAGGCCGTCGATCAGGAGCATGTCGCTGGATTCGAGGGCGGTGGCGAGGGTGGTCATCGAAGGGGTACCTGGGGAGCAAAGACCCGCAGTATACCTGTGGGGCCGCTTTGCGGCCCCCGTACACCGATCAATGAGCGAAGATCGAGCCGCCCTCCTTGCCCGCCAACTTCTGCGGTTTGATCAAGAACCGCGCCAGCGCCGGCAGCAGCCACAGCGCACCAAACATGTTCCACAGCAGCATGAAGGTCAGCATCAAGCCCATGTCGGCCTGGAACTTGATCGCCGAGAAGATCCAGGTGCACACGCCAATCGCCAGGCACAAACCGGTGAACAGCACCGCTTTACCGGTCGAGCGCAGGGTCTGGTAATAGGCTTCCTGCAACGGCAACCCAGCCCGCAGGAAGCTCTCCAGGCGGCTGTAGATGTAGATGCCGTAGTCCACGCCAATCCCCACCCCCAACGCCACTACCGGCAGGGTAGCGACCTTCACGCCAATGCCCATGAAGGCCATCAGCGCATTGCCCAGCACCGAGGTCAGTACCAGCGGCAGAACGATACACAAGGTCGCGGCAAACGAGCGGAAGGTGATCATGCACATCACCGCCACGCACAGGTAGACCAGGATCAGGATGGTCAACTCGGCCGACTTGATCACCTCGTTGGTGGCCGCCTCGATACCTGCGTTACCCGCCGCCAGAAGGAACTGCAGGCCTTCTTTGTTATGGCTGTCGGCAAACGTCTTGGCCACCGCCGTCACCCGCTCCAGGGTCTCGGCCTTGTGGTCGTTGAGGAACACCAGCACCGGTGCCAGCGAGCAGTCGGCGTTGTACAGGCCATCGGCCCGGGCGATCGAGCTGTTGAGCACATCCGGGTTACGCGACAAGGTCTCCCATTTCAGGTTGCCCTCGTTCATGCCCTTGATCATCTGCTTGGACACCGTCACCAGGGAGATCGCCGACTGCACCCCCGGGGTGTTCTGCATGGTCCACATCAGCTCGTCGATCGGCGCCAGGGTCGAGTGGATCGAGCAGCTTTCCGACGGGGTCTTGACCATGATCACCAGGACATCGGAACTGGTCGAGTAGTTGCTGATGATGAAGTGGTTATCCTGGTTGTAGCGCGAGTCCGGGCGCAGCTCAGGCGCGCCTTGGTCCAGGTCGCCGATCTTCAGGTTCTGGCTGTACCACAGACCACCGGCGAAGGCGACCAAGGCCAGGGCGATGGAGATCGGCGCGACCTTGGCGCTGGCGAAATTGGCCAGCAGGCGCCAGAACGGATGCTCGCGGGTCGCATCCTTCTTGCTGCGCTCGATCGCCTTCTTGCTGATGCCCACATAGGAGATGGCGACCGGCAGCAGGATCAGGTTGGTGAAGACGATGACCGCCACGCCAATCGAAGCGCCGATGGCCAGCTCGCGAATCACGCCGATGTCGATGATCAACAGCGTGATGAAGCCCACGGCGTCGGCGAGGATGGCGATCATCCCCGGCAGGAACAGCTGGCGGAAGGTGCGCCGGGCAGCTGTCAGGGCATTGTCGGCGCCACTCGATTGCAGGGCGATGCCGTTGATCTTCTGCACCCCGTGGGAAATGCCGATAGCGAAGATCAGGAATGGCACCAGCATCGAGTACGGGTCAAGACCAAAGCCCACCGCATGCATCAGCCCAAGCTGCCAGACCACCGCCACCAAGGTGGTGATGAGCACGGCGATGGTGCTGCGGATGCACCAGGTGAACCAGTACAACAGGATCCAGGTAATCACCAGCGCCACGCCAAAGAACAGCGCCACCATCACCAGGCCATCGATCAGGTCGCCGACCTTCTTGGCGAAGCCGACGATGTGAATCTTCACATTGGGGTTCTGCGCCTGGAACTTGTCACGGATCTTCTCTTCCAGCTGATGGGAGAACTGCTGGTAGTCGAGCTTGATCTGCTTACCCTGATCCTGCGGGTCGGGGTAGCTCTCCAAGAGCGGTACATCGACGATGCTCGACTTGAAGTTGTTGGCCACCAGGCGCCCGACCTGGCCAGACTTGAGCACGTTGTCGCGCAACTGGTCGAGGCTGTCGGCCGAGCCGTTGTAGGTATTGGGGATCACCTCGCCGCCGGCAAAGCCTTCCTCGGTGACCTCGGTCCAGCGCACGCTGGGGCTCCACAGCGACTTGAGCCCGGCCCGATCGACGCCGGGGATGTAGAACACCTCGTCATGGATCTGACGCAGGGTCTCCATGTAGTCCTTGTCGAAGATATCGCCATTGACCGCTTCGACCGAGATGCGCACGGTGTTGCCGAGGTTGGCCAGGTCGTTGCGGTGCTCGAGCATCTGTTCGATGAACGGGTGCTCGAGCGGGATCATCTTCTCGAAGCTGGTCGATGGCCGGATCTGCGTGGCCTGCCAGAACAGGAAGATGCTCACCAACAAGCACAGGCCGATCACTACCGGGCGGTTGTTGAAGATCAGCCGTTCGAGCAGCGTGGCCTTGTCCTGATGGTGCTGGTGCATGTCAAAGCTCTCCTGGCGAGTCATGGCCGCACCTCTTCGGCACCTTCGCCGTTGGCCAGGTACAGCCCGCCTTGGCCGACCAGCAGCAGGCCGCCATCGGCCAGGCCACTGACCCCAGCCAGGGCAATCCGATCAGCGCGGTTGTAGACCGTGAAACTCTGGCCGTCGTCATGGCTGCGCAGCACGCTGCCGCCATTGCCGACCAGCACCAGGCTGCCGTCATCGAGAAGCGTAGCGCTTGCCAGGCCGAATTCGAGCGGGCCACGCGCGGCCTTGAGATCGATCTGTTGCCAGCTGTCACCAAAATCAGTCGAGCGGTACAGGTTGCCGCGCAAACCATAGGCCAACAGGGTCTGCGCCTGGGCGGTGCCGATCACGCCGAACAGCGAGCCCTCGTAGGGGCCTTGCACGGTGGTCCAGCTCTGGCCGTTATCGCTGGAGCGGAACATGCTGCCCTGCTCACCGACGATGAACAGGCCGGCGTCCTTGATTGCGGCAATGCCATTGAGGTGCAGCTGATCAGGGTTGTCCAGGCGCTCGGCGACGTCCTGCCAATGCTGGCCGCCATCGGTGGTTTCCAGCAGCGCACCATAAGCGCCCACGGCAAAGCCATGCTGGGCGTCGAGGAATTTGACGTCGAGCAACGGCGCTTCGCGGGAAAGGTCTTCGAACTGCTTGCTCCAGGTGGCGCCGCCATCGGTGCTGGCAAGGATCTGCGCGTCGTGGCCGACCGCCCAGCCGCGCTTGTCGTCGAGGAAGAACACTGCGGTGAGCAGTTGCCGGGTGGGCACCCGGGCCTGGGTCCAGGTCTTGCCCTGGTCGTCGGAGAACAGGATATGGCCGCGATCACCGACCACCACCAGACGCTTGCCGGCATGGGCAGCGTCGATCAGCAGGCTATCGCTGGCCTTGGCAGATTCGGTCGAATACTCGTCGGCAGCAGCAGCTTCAACGCTGCCTGTCCACATCCCCAGTGCCAGCACCAGCATCGCGCCGGTCGCCAGCGGCCAGGCACCACGCCTGGCTTGCGCCATTCCCCGCTCCCTCATGACCGTCCCCTGTTGTGTTCTTGTAAGTGGGTCAATTCATTGCAGGCACTGCGAAAACCCTGTGCCAGAGCCCTGCAATAGCTTTGGGCCATCCTATCGGGGATTTCTTGAGGAACACAACGAGTAGGACGTTATGTTTTGTTAAGCAGCCAAAAGCATCGCGGGGCAAGCCCGCTCCCACGCGTGGGAGCGGGCTTGCCCCGCGATGGGTTCAACCCGGTTTCAGGCCAGGCTCTTGCTCACCACCTCATACACATCACTGGACAGCGCTCCAGACGCCAGAATCCGCTCAAGCTCTGCCTTCATCAACGCCTGACGCGCCGCGTCATACTTGCGCCAGCGCGTCAGCGGCGCCAGCTGGCGCGAGGCAATCTGCGGGTTCAGCGCATTGAGCTCGATCACCAGCTCCGCCAGGAAGCGATAGCCAGAACCATCGGCCGCATGGAAGTTGACCAGGTTCTGCCCAGCAAAGGCGCCAATCAAGGCTCGCACCTTGTTCGGGTTCTTCAGGGTGAACGCCGGGTGCTGCATCAACGCCTTGACCCGCGCCAGGCCACCGGGCAGCGCGCTGGCCGCCTGGACGCTGAACCACTGGTCCATGACCAGCGGGTTGTCCTTGAAGTGCTCGGCGAAGGCCTCAAGCGCCTTGGCGCGCTCGGCTGCGAACGGCGAGTTGACCAGCACCGCCAACGCGGTCAGGCGCTCGGTCATGTTGTCACACTGCTCGAACTGCTCCAGGGTCGCCTCCAGCACCTGCGGCTTGGCGCTGAGCATCAGGTACGACAGCGCGATGTTCTGCAGGCTGCGACGGGCGAAGTGCTCGGCCGCAGCGACATAGGCAGTCTTGCGCGACACGTCGCGATTGGCCTGATAACGCGTCCACAAGGCATCGAACAGCTGATCGGCGATCTGCTTGCGGGCGAACTCACGGGCGGCGTGGATCGCGTCGACGTCCGCCACCTGGCTGATCTCGGTCAGGTAAGCCTCACCTGGCAGCGAGAGCATTTCGGCGACCATCGCCGGATCCAGCGACTCATTGCCCAGCACCGTGCCCAGCGCGGTAATCAGACGTGGGTCGAGGGTGAGCGCTTCGCCACGCTGGTGCTGGCCGATCAGTTCCTGCAACACCTGCACCGACAACTGCTGGCCGGCCTCCCAGCGGTTGAAGCCGTCGCTGTCGTGCTGCATGAGGAACATCAGCTGATCGCGATCGTAGGGGAAGCTCAGCTTGACCGGCGCGCTGAAGCCACGCAGCAGCGAGGGCAACGGCTTGGCGGTAACGTCTTGGAAGGTGAAGGTCTGCTCGGCCTCGGTCAACGACAGCACGCGGCTGGTCCCCTGGGCAGCGGCTTCGCCTTGCAGACGCAGCGGCAGATCATTGCCCTGGGCATCCAGCAGGCCCAGGGCCACGGGGATCACGAACGGCAGTTTTTCTACCTTGTCCGGGGTCTGCGGGCAGCTTTGGCGGAAGGTCAGGCTGTAGCACTGAGCAGCGGCGTCATAGGCCTCGCTGACCTCCAGGCGCGGCGTGCCGGCCTGGCTGTACCAGCGCTTGAACTGGGTCAGGTCGACGCCATTGGCGTCTTCCATGGCCTTGATGAAGTCATCGCAGGTCACTGCCTGGCCATCGTGGCGCTCGAAGTACAAGTCGCTGCCTTTGCGAAAGCCCTCGGCGCCGAGCAAGGTGCGGACCATGCCGACCACTTCAGCGCCCTTCTCGTACACCGTGAGGGTGTAGAAGTTGGAGATTTCGATGAAGCTGTCCGGGCGCACCGGATGAGCCATGGGCCCGGCGTCTTCGGCGAACTGGTGAGTGCGCAGGTAGGCGACGTCCTCGATGCGCTTGACCGTGCGCGAGTTCATGTCGGCGCTGAACTCGGCGTCGCGAAACACCGTGAAGCCTTCCTTGAGCGACAGCTGGAACCAGTCGCGGCAGGTCACGCGGTTGCCGGTCCAGTTGTGGAAGTACTCGTGCGCCACGACCCCTTCGACGCGCTGGTGGGCAGCGTCGGTGGCGGTTTCGGCACGGGCCAGCACACAGCTGGAGTTGAAGATGTTCAGGCCCTTGTTTTCCATGGCGCCCATGTTGAAGTCGTTGACCGCAACGATCATGAAGATGTCCAGGTCGTATTCACGGCCATAGACTTGTTCATCCCAGCGCATGGACTTCTTCAAGCTGGTCATGGCGTGTTCGCACTTGTCGAGGTTCTCTTCCTCGACATAGATGCGCAAGGTCACCTCACGGCCGGACTGACGGGTGAAGCTGTTCTCCACGCACCACAAGTCGCCAGCGACCAGGGCGAACAGGTAGGCCGGTTTCTTGAACGGGTCTTCCCAGGTCGCCCAATGCCGGCCGTCCTCACTCGGTCCGCTGCCGACCGGGTTACCGTTGGACAGCAACACCGGATAGCGATGCTGCTCGGCAATCACCGTGGTGGTGAACGTGCTCATCACATCCGGGCGGTCGAGGTAATAGGTGATCTTGCGAAAGCCCTCGGCCTCGCACTGGGTGCAGTACATCTTGCCCGACTTGTACAAGCCTTCCAGCGCAGTGTTGCTTTCCGGGTGGATCTTCACCGTGGTGTCGAGGGTGAAGCTATCGGCCTTGGGCTGCAGGGTCAGGCTGTCGTCGTCGAGCTGGTAGTCGGCGGCGGACAGCGGCTGGTCATCCAGCTGCACGCTGAGCAGCTGCAACTGCTGGCCGTCGAGCACCAGCGGCGGCAGCCCGGCGCCACGCGCGGGGTTGCGGCGCATCACCAGTTGCGCATGGACCAGGCTGTGGTCCTCGAACAGCTCGAAGGTCAGGTGCGTCTCGTCGATCAGGTACTCGGGCGCCTGGTAGTCCTTGAGGTAGATCACTTGCGGTTGTTCGGTGCGCATGTGGCTGTCCTTTTTACTGATGCACGGCCAGCTGGTAGGCCGTGTATTTGCGAATATTGATCACGCCGGTGTCGAAAATCAGGTACTGACCCTTGATCCCGAGCAGGGTGCCTTCGGCGATCGGGTCCTTGTCGAGGTTGAAGCTGACGATCTTTTTCGGATAAGCCTCGACCGGATAACGCATCTCTACCACCTCTGCTTGCGGCAGCGGCTGGATCGCTTGCAGGCCAAAGCGCTCCTGCAAGGTGCGGATGCCATCGGCGCAGGCATCGAAGATCTGTTCGCGGATGGCAGGCAGGTCCAGCACCTGGGCATCGCCCTTGAGCAGGGTGCGCCAGTTGGTGCGGTCGGGCACCTGGCTGCGCAGCACATCTTCGACCAGGCCCGATTGCTGGCGGGTGGCCACGCGCATGATCGGCAGGGCCTGGCTGGCGCCCTGGTCGAGCCAGCGGGTCGGCAGTTGGGTGGCGCGGGTGATGCCGACCTTGATCCCCGACGAGTTGGCCAGGTAGACCACATGGTCGGTCATGCAGAACTGCTCGCCCCAGGACGGCTCGCGGCAGGTGCCGGCGTCGTAGTGGCAGCGTTCAGGCGCCATGATGCACATGTCGCACTGGGCCAGCTTGGTCATGCATGGGTAGCAGTAGCCCTGGCTGAAGCTGGTCTTGGTGCGCTTGCCGCAATGGCTGCAGTGGATAGCACCGAGGTATTCCAGGCGCAGCGACTTGCCGATCAGCGGATTGACTGGCACGTGCTGTTCGCCCAGGCGAAAGCTGTACTGCACGACCGGTGCTTCAAGACGCACCGCCATCTTGCTCAAAGAGCCACGAGCGAGTTCGATCAATGTACCGAGTCCGACTTGAACAGAATGTTAGCGATCGGTGCGGATTTCGATGCGCACTCCTGCGGGCCCATGTAACCGGTGCGCTGTTCTTCGGGCAGGTTTTGCATCTCCCAGGCGATCACCGCCTGCAGCGACAGCTCTTTCTGCTCGACGGTGAGCTTGCGCCCGTCAGCCCATTTACCCAGTTCCACCGCCGTTTTCAGGCTCTGGTAGATTTCCGGGGTGATGTTTTCGATCATTTGCGCGAAGGTGGACATAGGGTCTCCTGAATCAAGCCGACAGTTTACGCCGGGCAAGGCCACCGCCCAAGAGGCCAGCGAGGCATCCGATGAGCAGGCCGCCGACATGCGCGGCGTTGGCGATCTGGCCGAAGCCGAGTTGGCTGATGACGCCCGACAGGCACACCACCAGCCAGATGAGCATCATCACCAGCACGCCCTTGGGCAGGCTGTAATGAGGGTTGGGCGCCAGCCACTGATAGAGCCAGACATAGCCGAGCAGCCCATACAACACGCCAGACAAGCCACCAAACAGGCTCGGCCCGCCCACGTAGTGCTGGGCCAGGTTGGATACCAGGCTGAACAACAGGGTCAGGCTCAATAACACCCATGGCCCCTGGCGCAGTTCGATGCGCTTGCCCAGCTCCCAGTACCACAGGCCGTTCATCGCCAGGTGCAGCACGCCGAAGTGCAGCAGCATTGGCGACACCAGCCGCCACCATTGGCCTTCGGCCAGGCCCTGGGCCAGAGAGGTGAAGTACAGGTATTCACCCTGCACGCGAAAATCGAGGAAGGTGAACCAGCCGATAGTCGACAGGTTGTCGCCAAGGCCGGTGAGCCCGGCGACCACCACGCACAGCAGCAGGACCCCGGCCGTGACCTTGCAGGCCCGGGCCTGTTCGGCCAGTGACGGGCGCTGCGGCAGATTGGCCTGGGCCTCGGCCGGCAGTTCGATCTGGTCATTGCCTTCGGGGTAGCGCTGGTACAGCTGGCGCACATCTTCAGCAAGGTTCGGCGGTGCCCACAGCACTTGCTCCTGGCCCTCCTCGACCACCCGATGGGGCACCTGCAGACGGCGCAGCAGGCCGACGAAACCACTGAGGTCGACCGCCAACGGCAAGCGCAGCACTTCGATCACGTTCATTGATTGGCCTGTGGGCGGTCGACATCGACCCAGACGAACTTGTGGGGGTCGATGCGGGTTTCATCATCCAACCGGTATGCCACCAGCTTGCCGTAGAGCACGGCGCTGTAGTCCAGACAGGCCAGGTTGGGGCGGATCGGCGCGGGCCGGCCGCTGCGCCAGTAATGGCCGACGAACAGCAACGGCTCGTCTTCGTCGTAGCGCAGCAGGGCATTTTTCTGGGTGTGACTGAGCGGCGTACTGGCCACAGCGTCAGGCAAGGCATCGGGCTGGAAGACGATATCGCCGTAGGTTTGCGGGTCTTCTTCCCAGAACTTGGTACGGAAAAAGGCCCGGGTCAGGCCGTCGCCGCCGGTCAGGGTCAAGCCGTCCGGCAGGCGCATGTCGGTACCACGCAACAGGCGGTTGCACACGGTCGAGGCGAAGCTGCCGGACACTGCCGAGGCCTGGACGAAATGCTCGTCGATGCAACCTCGGGGGTACTGCTGACGCAGGGGCTCGATCAGACGTGGGTCCCAGCAGGCGTGCACCAGGCGGAACCGACCCGCGTCGACGAACAGCGGCAGCTCATAGAACCAGTCGAGAAAATCATGCCAGTCGGCCGGATGCTGGGCGAACTGGGTCAGGGTTTCATCGATCAGCCGCGCATGGCGCGGGGTGTGCTCGCGCACGAACGTCTTGCCACTGCCCGGCAGCGCCGGGGTGACCCAGGCCAGGGCGTTGTATTCATGGTTGCCCATGATGCAGAACGCCTGGCCGGCCTCGACCATGTCGTGGACGATATGCAGCGCCTCACGGATGCGCGGGCCGCGGTCGACGATGTCGCCGAGGAACAGCGCCTGGCGCCTTGGATGCCGCCAAACACCCGCCACGCGCTTGTAGCCGAGGGTGTCGAGCAGGCGTTCGAGGGTCTGTGCACAGCCATGCACGTCGCCGATGATGTCGAAACTTCGCGCCGGATCGAGCATCAGTCGCCTCCACCTCCCAGGCGGCTGCCCCAGCCGAGTTTGGTGCGGCAGACCTCGTAGTAATTGTGGTCGAGCGGATGGATCAGGCGCAGTTTCTGCGGCTTTTTACTCACCGTGATGGTATCGCCCGGGGCGCAGGTGAAGTGGTTCTGGCCATCACAGGACACCTGCGGATAGATCTGCAGGTCTTGCGAGACGACGATCTTCAGCTCGCTGTTGCCATCGACTACGATCGGCCGCCCCGACAAGGTGTGCGGATACATCGGCACGATGACGATGGCGTCGAGCTTGGGATGCATGATCGGCCCACCGGCCGACAGGGCGTAGGCGGTGGAGCCGGTCGGGGTGGCGACGATCAGGCCGTCGGCCTTCTGGCTGCAGACGAACTGCCCGTCGATGTAGATCTCGAACTCGATCATCCGCGTCGACTTGCCGGGGTGCAGCACCACGTCGTTGAGCGCATCGCCCTGGCCGATGGCCTCGCCGTGGCGACGCACTTCGGCTTGCAGCAAAAAGCGGTTTTCCACCAGGTAATGGCCGTCGAGCACCTCGGCGACCTTGACCTCCAGTTCATCCGGGCGGATGTCGGTGAGAAAGCCCAGGCTGCCACGGTTGATGCCCAGTACCGGGATGTTGTGCCGGGCCAAGGCGCGGGCGGCGCCCAGCAGACTGCCATCGCCGCCGACCACGATGACCAGGTCGCAGACCTCGCCGAGCAGTTTGCGCGTGGAGGTCTGCAGGCCGTGGCCGGGCAGCACTTCGGCGATGGTGTCCTCGAGGATCACGTGCAGATGGCGGTCGAGGAGGAATTTTTTCAGTCGGCGGATGGTGTCGAGCACCTGGGAGCTGCCAAGGCGGCCGATGATACCGATATTGCGAAATTGCTCCATGGTGCTCCTGCAAGGCTCTGCGGCGGGTAACGATAACGAGGATTATGGGCGAAACGACCGGCCAGCGGCAAACCGGCTATGCTCGCAGGATGACGCCGTTCGCCGACCTGAGCGACCTGCCCCGCCAACTGCAGCGCCCACACGTGCGCGATCTGGCCTGGGCGATACTGTCGCCCCCCCTGCTGGACGACCCGCCCTGCCCCCAGCGCCACCCGCTGGCGGCCAGTGCCTGGGCCGCGGACCCACAGCGCCTGGCCCACTGGCTGCGGACGCTGGATCGCGACGAGCACGCCTTGCGCGACTGGCTGGCGCGGCTCACCAGCCGGCGCCTGGGCCTGTACTACGAAAGTCTTTGGCAATTTGCCCTGAGCCACGCCCCAGGCGTCGAGTTGCTGGCCGCCAACCTGGCCATCCGCGAGGGCGGACACACGCTTGGCGAGCTGGACATCCTGCTGCGCGACTGCCAAGGCGTGCACCATCTGGAGTTGGCGATCAAGCTCTACCTCGGCCCGCCTGGGGGCGATGGGCATGATCCGGCGCACTGGCTTGGCCCCGGCTGCCACGACCGCCTGGACCTTAAGCTGGCGCATCTGCTCGGGCATCAATTGCCGATCTCGGCTCGCCCGCAAAGCCGCGCGATTCTGGCAACGCTGGGGGTGAGCGAGGTGCAGGCGCATCTATGGCTGGGGGGGTATCTGTTCTACCCAAGCCCTGGGCATACGCAGCCACCGGCAGGCGCCAATGCCCAGCATCTGCGCGGGCGCTGGCTGCATCGGCGGGATTGGATGGCTTATCGCTCGCGCCTGGCGGACGGCCGTTGGCAGCCCTTGGCCCGGCATGAATGGCTGGCACCGGCGCGCATCGAGCAGCCAGCGTGCTGGACAGCCGAGCGCTTTGATGGCTGGTTGGCCCAGCTCGATGGCTTTGCTCCGGCGCAGTTGCTGGTCAGGCTGGAGCAAGGTGAGGATGGCGTTTGGCAGGAGGTGGAGCGGGTGTTTCTGGTGGCTGACAGTTGGCCGCACCTGCCTGATTGAAGGGTTGAGTGGACCGGCCTCATCGCGGGGCAAGCCCGCTCCTACAAGGAACTCAGCGGCCGGTCCACTCGACACCCATCTACTGGCTGTCAGGACGCATCAGCCACCGGCTCCGCCTGCGGGCAATGCGCCTGCGGATCGGCCGGCCAGAGCACCTTGCCCTTGCCATCGACCACCTGCTCAGCCCCGCACGGCAGTCGATTGGTGTCGAACACCACACTGCCATCCAGGCGATACAGCGCGCGCAAGCTGCGCACGGCATCGTCGCCATTACCCTGCACCTGATAGGCAAAGATCGCCCCACGCGCTTCATCGACTCGCACGTCCTGCCACTTGGCCGGCACCAGCAGCTTGCCATCGAGGTTGTACAGCGCGCGGTTGGCGTCGTCCGTGCTGCCTTCGGCAGCGAGCAGATGATGCTGGTCGGCCGTGAGCTTGACCGCCACGAACTGCTCCGGCTTGATCAACACCTTGCCCTTGGCGTCCATCACACCCACGGTCTGCACCGGACTGTCCATGCCAAAGACCTTGATCGATTTGCTTGGTGACTGGGCCTCGGAGAAGGCGAAGCGCTCTGACGTGATCACCCCGATCTGCCTGTAGCTGGGCTGGAACACTACCGCGCCTTGGTCCAGGTCGACGGCGCCGTAGGTGGCCAAAAATGCGCTCTGCAGCTTACCGATGTGATTGAAGCCTGGGCGATGCCCGCTCATGCCAAGCACACCCAGACCTGCATCACCGATCGAGTCGTACTGCGGCTCGATCAGCCATTTGCCGGTGTGATCGATCATGCCGGCCTTGCCGCGACCTTGTTCGGTGCGGCGCAGCTGCACCATGCCAGCGCTCTTGCCGAAGGTTTCACAGGTCTCGAAGGTGGCCTGGATGACCACCTTGCCTTGGTAGTCGAGATAACCGCAGGCGCTGTCGTAGGCGGTCTTGAACGCCACCAGCCCGCCACCAGGGGTACCCAGCGAGTACTGACCGATCGGGATCAGCAGATTGCCCGCAGCATCGGCCAGCCCCACGCCAGTGACGCCTTCCTTGGCGACCACCAGATGCCCATCGGCAGCGCTTTCGATGCTGTCGAACTCAAGTTTCTGCAGCACCTTGCTGGCCAGGTTGTAACCCCAGCTTTGGCCATCGTGTTCAGCCAGCACCCAATTGCCGCGCTTGGTGAAATCGTCACGCACCACCATCGAGTCGAACAGTGGTTCGCTGACCTTCTCGCCAGTGACACTGAGGATGCCGCGCTTTTGGTTGACTTCGTAGACGATGAAATCGTTGTCGCCGCCGACGAAGACATCATCGAAAACTGCTGGCTGGACTTCCTTGCCCTGCTCATCCATGACCCCGACCTTGCCCTCGCGCACGAAGCCGAAGTATCCCGGAGTCAGGCTGTACAACTCGTCGGTGAAGTTGGCTTTGAGCACCTGCTTGCCATCGCCACTGGCCAGGTTCCAGTAACCGTCGCGGCCAAAAATGAAGCTGTCGGCCATGGGTTGGGCGTAGATCGCCTGGTAATCGTTGTCCGGCCCTACGCGCAGCGCACCGGTCTGGTCGAGCACCGCGCATTGATCGTTGACGCAGACCGGGATGGTCATTGCGCTAATCGGCTTGAGCGCCTCGGGGGTCTGCTGGCAGCCCAGCAGCAGCGTGGAAAAGGTCGAGTACAGCGCTGCCTTGGCGGCAGTCGGGAGGTGTTTCATTTACACAGAATCCTTGTGCGATAGGTGAAGCGGATACGCCAGAGTCAATAGCTCAGTGCCATCATCCAGTTTGCTATGTCGGCAACGATTACCCGATCTGAAGCAAAGAAATATTCCAGCCAGCGGTTAGAGTTAAGCCAGGTGCCAGCAAGAGCGCCGTTTTCGACCTGATGACCTGAACAAGAGGACCGCCCATGCTGTCATCCACCCCCACGCCACACTACGCACGCCTGTCGATCGCCCTGCACTGGCTGATGCTGGTGCTGCTGGCAGCCGTGTACGCCTGCATCGAGCTACGCGGCCTGTTCCCCAAGGACAGCGCCGAGCGCAACCTGATGAAAGACCTGCACTTCATGCTCGGCCTGACGGTGTTCGTGCTGGTCTGGCTGCGCCTGGCCATGCGCGCGCTGCACCCGGCACCCGCGATCGTGCCCAAGCCCCCGGCCTGGCAGACGGGCCTTAGCCACCTGGTTCACGCGCTGCTGTACCTGATGATGATCGGCCTGCCGCTGGCCGGCTGGCTGATTCTCAGCGCGGCGGACAAGCCGATTCCGTTCTATGGGCTGGAGCTGCCCGCGCTGATTGGCGCCGACCCGGATCAGGCCAAGTTCATCAAGGGCTGGCACGAGCGGATTGGCAGTTGGGGCTATTGGCTGATCGGCCTGCATGCCCTGGCCGGGCTGTATCACCACTATGTGCGGCGCGACAACACCCTGCTGCGCATGCTGCCCTACAAGTAACCGCGGCGGCCCTGCAGCCCGCCTGTGTGCACGAAGATCAGGCGGCTGCCGGGGGCAAACAAACCTGCCTCGGCGTGCTCACGCAGGGCGAGCAGGGCCTTGCCGGTGTACAGGGCTTCGAGCGGCAGGCCGCTGTCGCGCTCGGTTCGCTCGATGAAGGCCAGCAGCTCGGCATCGATGCGGGCAAAGCCGCCACGACAGGCATCGTGCAACTGGTAGCCGCTTTCGCCGACCAGGCCTGCAAGCGTCTGCGCAACGCCGTGATCAGCGGGCACAGCCAGCGCCCCGTGTACCTGGCGCCTGCCCGCCTCGGCCAGGACCAGGCCGGCCAAGGTCGTGCCAGTCCCTGCTGCGAGCCACCAGCCATCGTAATCATCCCAGCCTAGCGCACCCAACTGGGCCTGCGCCTGCTCGACGATAAGCCGGCAGCCCTGCGCGCCTGCCAGGCCACCTCCGCCTTCGGGGATGCACTGCCAGCCTGGATAACGCGCCTGCCACGGCGCCCAGAACCCCGGCTCATTGCGCGCGCGGTAGCCGCCATAGCCGAGCCAGTGCAGGTGCATGCCCAGGGCTTGCAGATCGCGCACGGTTGGCGTGTCTTGCGGATGGCCGCGAAGCAGGCCGGCGGTGGCGAAGCCAAAGCGTTTGCCGGCAGCGGCAAGGGCGTGCAGATGGTTGGAATGGTTGCCGCCGAGGCTGATCAGCCCGGGGGCTTGGGCGTTTCTAGCCTGGATCAGGTGATCGCGCAGCTTGAACCACTTGTTGCCGCTGATCAGCGGGTCGATCATGTCCAGGCGCAAGACCGCTGCCTGGATGCGGGCGTGGTCGAGCCATGGGATTGGCAACGGTTGCAGTGGGGCGATGGGGAGACAGTCGAAATCAGCAATCATGGCGCGAGTCTATCAGTTGCCTGGGCCGATGCCATCGCGGGGCAAGCCCGCTCCCACAGAGGTTGTGAAGATCCCTGCAAGAGCGGGCTTGCCCCGCTTAGTCAGCCCAGATGCCTACAGCTCAGCCGCCAAGCGCGAGCCTTGATTGATCGCCCGCTTGGCATCCAACTCAGCTGCCACATCGGCGCCGCCGATCAGGTGCACCGACTGCCCCGCCGCAACCAAGCCTTGGTGCAATTCGCGCATTGGCTCCTGGCCTGCGCAGATCACCACGTTATCCACCGCCAACACCTGCGGCTCGCCATCGCCGATGCGCACATGCAGGCCGTCGTCATCGATCCCGAGGTATTCGACACTGTTGAGCATCTGCACCTGTTTGTTCTTCAAACCCGTGCGGTGAATCCAGCCAGTGGTCTTGCCCAGGCCATCGCCGACCTTGGTTTTCTTGCGTTGCAGCAGGTACACCTGGCGCGCCGGCGCATGTGGCTGGGCCTTGATCCCGGCAACGCCGCCACGGGCTTGCAGGTGGGCATCGATACCCCACTCTTTCCAGAACGCTTCACGGTCCTGGCTGGTGGCCACGCCCTTGTGTACCAGGTACTCGGAAACGTCAAAACCAATCCCGCCCGCGCCAATCACTGCCACGCGGTTACCCACCGGCTTGCGCTCGAGCAGCACGTCCAGGTAGTTGAGCACCTTGGCGTGGTCGATGCCGGGGATGGCTGGGTTGCGGGGGGAGATACCGGTGGCGAGGATGATCTCGTCAAAGCCGGCGGACACCAGCTCATCGACGCCCACCCGGGTATTGAGGCGCAGCTCGACCCCAGTGGATTTCACTTTGTTGGCAAAGTAGCGCAGGGTCTCGAAGAATTCTTCCTTGCCCGGCACCCGCTTGGCCACGTTGAACTGCCCGCCAACTTCGCCCGCCGCATCGAACAGGGTCACCTGGTGACCACGCTCGGCGGCCACGGTGGCGGCGGCCAGCCCAGCCGGGCCGGCGCCGACTACCGCGATGCGCTTGGCCTGGGCCACCGGCAGGTAGTTGAGCTCGGTTTCGTGGCAGGCCCGTGGGTTGACCAGGCAACTGGTCAACTTGCCGCCAAAGGTGTGGTCCAGGCAGGCCTGGTTGCAGCCGATGCAGGTATTGATCAGATCAGCACGGCCAGCAGCGGCCTTGTTGACGAAGTCTGGGTCGGCCAGGAACGGCCGGGCCATGGACACCATGTCGGCATCGCCTTCGGCCAGCACCGCTTCGGCCACTTCCGGGGTGTTGATGCGGTTGGTGGTGATCAGCGGAATCTGCACCTCGCCGCGCAATTTGGCGGTGACCTTGCTGAAGGCCGCACGCGGTACTTTGGTGGCGATGGTCGGAATCCGCGCCTCGTGCCAGCCGATGCCGGTGTTGATCAGAGTGGCGCCGGCCTTTTCGATGGCCTTGGCCAACAGCACGATCTCGTCCCAGCTGCTGCCGCCCTCGACCAGGTCGAGCATCGACAGGCGGAAAATGATGATGAAGTTCGGTCCTACCGCTGCACGCACGCGGCTGACGATCTCGATCGCCAGACGCATGCGGTTCTCGTAGCTGCCACCCCAACGGTCGGTGCGATGGTTGGTGTGCGCGGCGAGGAACTGGTTGATGAAGTAGCCTTCCGAACCCATGATCTCGACGCCGTCGTAGCCAGCGCGTTGGGCGAGCGCTGCGCAGTTGACGAAGTCGTGGATCTGCTTCTCGATGCCCTCCTCGTCCAGCTCCTTGGGCTTGAACGGGTTGATCGGCGCTTGAATGGCGCTGGGTGCCACCTGCCGCGGACTATAGGCGTAGCGCCCAGCGTGGAGGATCTGCAAACAGATCTTGCCGTCTGCCGCGTGCACGGCGTCGGTGACGATGCGGTGCTTGTCGGCTTCTTCCTCGGTGCTCAGCTTGGCCGCGCCCGAGTACACCCCACCTTCATCGTTGGGGGCAATGCCGCCGGTGACCATCAAGCCGACTCCGCCACGGGCGCGCTCGGCAAAGTACGCCGCCATGCGCTCGAAGCCGCCTGGGCGCTCTTCGAGGCCGGTGTGCATCGAGCCCATCAGGGTGCGGTTGCGCAGCGTGGTGAAGCCCAGGTCCAACGGGGCGAGCAGGTGCGGGTAACGGTCGGCGGCCATGGATGTACTCCCCATGTGGCGTGATCACGGTATGCGGGTGCCTCACGTACCATGCGGGCCCCGTCGTTTATCTGGTGACGACATTAAACAGCCGTTTGAACCGGCTCAATGATCGAAACTGACAACTTATTGATCCTGCTGCACAGCAGGTCTACCCTAGGACACCTTTGTTCCGATGGTGCCTGACCGCTTCATGCGCAAACTCCTGGCAAGCGCCCTGGCGCTGGTGATGATCGCCGCCCTGTGTGGCTATGGTTTCTGGACCCTGCAGCGTCCGGAAGGCCACTACCTCTCCGATTTGCGCATCGAACTGGCGCTCAACCAGGGCGTGCCGGGCGAACACGGCAACCTGCTGGGCGTCGAGCCGCAGCTCAACCCCAGTGATTACCAGAACCTGCAACGCCTGCACCGCAAGCTGTCGGCCTATCTGCAGCAGGCGCGCGGCCAAGGCTTGATCAATTCGCGCACAGTGGTCGTGCTGCCAGAACACATCGGCACCTGGTTGTGGGCGCGCGGCGAAAAAAACCAGCTGTACCAGGTCACCCAGCAGCGCGAGGCAGTGCAGTGGCTGGAGTTGAGCAACCCGCTGCGCTATGGCTTGGCCATGCTCTGGGCCACCGGCGATGATCGCCGCGCCGACGCCCATCTACGGATGAAGGCCGGGCAAATGGCCGCCGACTACCAGGCCCTGTTTGGCGGCCTGGCCAAGGAGTTCGGCGTCACCCTGGTGGCGGGCTCGATCGTGTTGCCGGCCCCTTACGTGGAAAAAGGTGTGCTGTACGCAGGCAACGGCCCGCTGTTCAACAGCAGCCTGGTGTTCGGCAGCAATGGCGCCGTGCTCGGTCAGCCACAACTGCAGCAATTCCCCGACAGCGAGGTGCGCCGCTACATTCATGACGGTCGCAAGCACCCCCTGCAAGTGATTCAGACCCCCGCAGGCCGGCTTGGCGTGCTGGTGGGCAGCGACAGTTGGTACCCAGAAAACTACCGCCAGCTGGCTGGGCAGTCGGTGCAGTTGATCGCCAATCCGGTGTTTCTCAGCGGCAAGGGCAGCTGGAGTGCACCTTGGCGCGGTAACCGCCATCAGGATGCTGCCGCCGACCTGCCGGTGCAGCGCGGCGAGGTCAGCGAGCAGACGGCCTGGCAGCAACTGACCTTGGCCGCCAACGCTGGCATCACCAGCATGAGCGTATTCCTGCGCGGCCAGTTCTGGGAGCTGGGCGGCGATGGCCAAGGTTTTGCCAACCATGCTGGCGAGCAGCTGGCCGGCAGCCAGCACCCTGGTGCGCGCTTGCTCAACCTGTGGTTGTGACCGATGCCGCGCCCCCGCGTACGCCTGGGTGACCTTTCGGTAGGTTTCGTCCAGCCGCTGGCCGAGGCATTGCGCCAGTCAGGCCACGACCCGCTGCCGCTGCTGCAACGCTATGGGCTGGATGCGGCGCGCGTTGCCGAGCCCTGCGCACGCCTGTCGATCCCGCGCTACATGCACCTGGGGCATGCCGCCATCGAGCTCAGTGGCGATCCAGCACTGGGCCTGCGCATGGGGCAACTGAGCCGCCTGGCCCAGGCGGGCCTGGCTGGCGTCACTGCGGCCCAGGCACCCAGCGTAGGTGAAGCTGCGCGTACCTTGCTGCGCTACGAGCCGCTGTATGCGGCCAACTATCGCGGCCGCTCGCTGTTCATCGAGGACGCTCAGGGTGCCTGGCTGCGCTTCTACTCGATCAGCCCCTACAACGGCTACAACCGCTTCGTGGTCGACTCGCTGCTGGCCGGCTGGCTGGCCCAGCTGGGTCAGTTGGCAGGCATACAGGTGTTGGCCGAGCGCATGGACATCGAATTCGATGCCCCGCACTATGCAAGCCAGTACCAAGCCCTGTGCAGCAACAACGTGCAGTTCGGCGCGGCGCACAATCAATTGCGCCTGAGCCGAGAAACGCTGTCGCTGGTCAATCCCCAGCACTGCCCCAGCACCTGGCAGCACCTGTTACAGCTGTGCGAGGCAGAACTCGCCCAGCGTACCCGTGTGCGTAGCCTTGGCGAGCGCATTACCCATCTGCTCGGGCCATTGCTCAATGGCGGCCGGGAACCTGACCTGGAAGAGGTGGCGCAGCATCTGGAACTGCCAACCTGGACCTTGCGGCGCAAGCTGGCCGAAGAAGGCACGCGGTTTCGCAACCTGCTCAACGACACGCGGCGCGACTTGGCCGAGACCTATATCCGCGACACGGAACTGGCCTTTGGCGAGATCGCCTATCTGTTGGGGTTTGCCTCGGCTGAGGCCTTCCAGCGCGCATTCAAGCGTTGGACGGGCCTGACGCCGGGAGAGTTTCGCCGCAATCAGCGGCGCACCGGCTAGAGCTCGGTGGCGTCGTCGGTAGGTTCCGGGATGTCCAGTTCGTAGGCCTGGAATTCGAGCAGTTCTTCTTGATAATCGTCCATCGCCCTACGTCCTCTTCACTCATGATTTGTTTGGTGTCCAGGCCAAGCTAAGCCGGCCGGATGAACCATTGATGACAGTCTTATGAGTGGTAAACGTAGCAGGGGTTCGACACGTTATCAGGGGCAAGCTGTAACAGAAGTTTATGCGCTAGCAGCGCCGGCCTTTTCGCGGGCAAGCCCGCTCCCACAGGTACCGCGCTGGCTTCGAACTCAACGGGGTGCCTGTGGGAGCGGGCTTGCCCGCGAAGAGGCCGGCACCGCCCCGTGATCAATTAAAGCGGCGCAGGAGCCGGCTCAGTGGCGGGAGCCTGTTGCTGCACTTGGATTGGCGTAGCCTCGCTAGGCGGCGCAATCGGCTGGGAGCCCTGACTGTCATCCACCGCCGGCGCTGGCTGAACTTCACTGGCAGGCGCAACTGCGGCAGGCGGTGGGGGCACAATGGGCTCAGTCGCAGGCGCTGCAATCGGTGCCTCGACCGGTGCTGTAGCCGCAGGCTGCTCGCTGGCGGCAACCGCAGGCGTGCCCTGCGGTGCTGGCGCCAAGGCGGAAGGTGCCTGCTCAGGCAGGCCCAAGGCCGGTGCTGGTTTGTCAGCTTTCGGCGCCTCAGCCTGGGGCTGGGCCTTCTTGGTTTTCTTCGGTTTGGGCAGGAAGCTTTCGACCAAGGCGAAATAACGCTCGTAGAACTGCGGCGCAGTCACCGTCTCGCTGGCAACCTTGACCATGGAGTCGTCGCTAGAGCCAATGGGCATCGACACCGAGCCCAATACACCGACGCCAAGGCTGGCAGAGGTGTTGGATTTTTTCAGCGCATAGCGATCCTGCAGGGCGTTGGCGAACATGGTCGAGCGCTGTTCGTCGCTGCTGTCAGGCGCGCAGGTGACGTTGAAGCTGATCTGCAGGTGGTTTTCGCTGTTCTGCTGAAAGCTTTTGTTGCCAGCGATCTGATTGGCACCGCTGCTGGTGATGATGTAGCCCTGGCTGAGCAAGGCACGACGGGCGGCCTCGCAGGAGCCGGCTTCACTGACCGGGAAGCTGCGCGAGAAGGTGCCCGAGTCATCGAAGTTCTCGTGCTCGTAGACTGCGGTTTTTTTCGAGGAGCAACCGGATACGCCCGCCAGCACAAGGGCCAGCCCGAGCGCACCGAAGACGGATGATCTGGACATCTTAGATACCGGAAAAAGACGAATGGCGCCTATTGTGCATCACATCACCCGGTACTGAAACCGCTGATCGGTGAAGACACTGTCAGGTTCGTGTAAATCTTGCGCCATGGAGAAACACTAGGCTTTAGAAACAAAAAAAGCGACCCGAAGGTCGCTTTCTCTGTGTTGCCTCAGGCGTTCAAGGGGCCTGGAGGCGAAGATGGCGCAGCGGACGGGACTCGAACCCGCGACCCCCGGCGTGACAGGCCGGTATTCTAACCGACTGAACTACCGCTGCGTATCATTCAGGCTTGCGCCCAATTGAAACTGGGATCTGCTTTCCAAGTCGCACTTGGAAGTCAGGCACAAAAAAAGCGATATCTTAATCGCTTCTCTTGTTTTGCTGCGAGGCGTTCAAGGGGCCTCGTAGCAGAAGATGGCGCAGCGGACGGGACTCGAACCCGCGACCCCCGGCGTGACAGGCCGGTATTCTAACCGACTGAACTACCGCTGCGTATCGTTCAGGCTTGCGCCCGATTGAAACTGGGATCTGGCACCAAGGCTTGGCCTTAGTACCTCAGACCGGTGACAAGCACCCATCTGGAGAAAAGTGGCGCAGCGGACGGGACTCGAACCCGCGACCCCCGGCGTGACAGGCCGGTATTCTAACCGACTGAACTACCGCTGCGCATAGTGGACTTGCGTCCTGTTCCTCTCGATTAGGAAGCTTCTTGCGAAGGCTCCAAGTTCAGGAACGTCTCAGGAAGTGGTGGGTGATGACGGGATCGAACCGCCGACCCTCTGCTTGTAAGGCAGATGCTCTCCCGGCTGAGCTAATCACCCATTGTGCTGCTTGTGTTGCGTGTTACGTTTGCTTCGCTGAGGCCGCGAAATTTACGCAGGTACCGATGCTAAGTCAATACCCCCATTGAATTTTTTTTCAAAAAGAGCAAAAAACCTTAGGTCTTCTGCAGAGTGGGCTTGCCGGTAAAGAGGTTGGCCCAGGCAACACCGCCATCCTCGCGCAAAAACGAAAAAGAGGCCCTATGGCCTCTTCTTGTCTTTCTGCTTACCGCTCAGGTGTAGATCATCTTACGGCTCATGCCGCCGTCGACCACAAACTCCTGACCAGTGACGAACCCCGCCTGCCTGGACAACAGCCAGGCCACCAGCGCCGCGACATCTTCCACGGTCCCTACCCTGCCCGCAGGATGCTGGGCATGGTCAGCATCGCTCAACGGCTCGGCACGGCGTTGGGCAGGATCACGCGCATCGATCCAACCCGGGCTGACTGCATTGACACGGATCTCCGGACCCAGGCTCATCGCCAGGGCATGGGTCAGCGCCAGCAGGCCACCCTTGCTCGCCGCATAAGCCTCGGTATCGGGCTCGGACTGGCGTGCACGGGTCGAGGTCAGATTGACGATCGCCCCGCCATGGGCGCGCAGATAAGGTGCACAGTGCTTGGCCAATAGCATCGGCCCATTGAGGTTGACCGCCAGCACCCGATTCCATTGAGCCAGGCTCAAACTCTCGAGGGTGTGGTTGTGCGGGTTGGCAATGGCCGCGTTGCACACCAACGCGTCCAATCGACCAAACTGCCCAAGCACCTCGGAGACCCCGGCACTGACCTGGGCTTCGTCGGCGACATCCATGGTGATGAACCAGGCATTGTCGCCAAGTGCCTTGGCCACCTTGGCGCCGCGCGGCCGGTCAAGGTCGCTGAGTACCACCTGCCAACCTTCGCAGATCAGCCAGGCAGCGATGCCCAGGCCGATGCCGCGTGCGGCACCGGTAACCAGGGCTACCCGACCGTTATGGCCCGGTTCGCCGCCCTTCCAGTCGATCACAGCGCAGCCAGCCCACGTGCCAGGTCGGCTTGCAGGTCAGCGACATCTTCCAGGCCCACTGCAATGCGGATCAGGCTGTCGCGGATTCCGGCAGCCTCGCGCTCTTGCGGCGACAGACGGCCGTGGGAGGTGGTGGCCGGGTGGGTGATGGTGGTCTTGCTGTCACCCAGGTTAGCGGTGATCGAAAGCAGACGCGTGGCATCGATGAAGCGCCAGGCGCCGTCTTTGCCGCCCTTGACCTCAAAGCTCACCACTGCGCCGAAATCGCTCATCTGGCGCTTGGCCAACTCGTGCTGTGGATGGCTGGCAAGACCGGCGTAATGGACTTTCTCCACGCCCTCTTGCTGCTCCAGCCACTGCGCCAGCGCCTTGGCGCCCTCGCAGTGGGCACGCATGCGCAACTTGAGCGTTTCCAGACCCTTGAGGAACACCCAGGCGTTGAATGGACTCAAGGTCGGCCCCGCAGTGCGCAGGAAGCCCACCACTTCTTTCATCTGCTCGCTACGACCCGCCACGGCGCCGCCCATGCAACGGCCCTGGCCGTCGATGAACTTGGTCGCCGAATGCACGACGATGTCGGCCCCGAGCTTGAGCGGCTGCTGCAGCGCCGGGGTGCTGAAGCAGTTGTCCACCACCAGCATCGCACCACGGGCATGGGCGATCTCGGCCAGCGCGGCGATATCCACCAGCTCCGCCAAGGGGTTGGATGGCGACTCGACGAACAGCAGCTTGGTGTTGGCCTTGATGCCCCGCTCCCAACCGCTCAGGTCAGCCAGCGGCACGTAGTCCACTTGCACGCCAAAGCGCTTGAAATACTTCTCGAACAAGCTGATGGTCGAACCGAATACGCTCTGCGACACCAGCACATGGTCACCGGCGCTGCACAGCGCCATCACCGTGGACAGGATCGCCGACATGCCCGTGGACGTACCCACGGCCTGTTCTGCACCTTCCAGCGCCGCCAGGCGCTCTTCGAAGGCGCGCACGGTCGGGTTGGTGTAGCGCGAATAAACGTTGCCCGGTGTTTCACCGGCAAAGCGCGCAGCCGCATCGGCAGCCGTGCGGAATACATAGCTGGAGGTGAAGAACAGCGGGTCGCTGTGTTCGGCCTCCGGCGTGCGGTACTGACCGGCGCGCACCGCCAGGGTGTCGAAACCGACACCCTCCAGGTCGCTGTCCAGTCGCCCGGCATCCCATTGATCACTCATGCCGTCGCTCCCAAATCAGTTGTTGTACAGGTCGATGATCGCGCTGACTGCCTGGGTCTTGACCTTGGCCGCATCGTTGCGGGCCTGCTCGATGCGTTCCAGATAGGCGTCGTCGATGTCGCCGGTGACGTACTCACCGTCGAACACTGCGCAATCGAAATGCTCGATCTTGATCTTGCCGCCACCGACCGATTCGATCAGGTCTGGCAGGTCTTGGTAGACCAGCCAATCGGCGCCGATCAACTCGGCCACCTGGTCGGTGGTACGGTTGTGGGCGATCAGTTCGTGAACACTCGGCATGTCGATGCCGTAGACGTTGGGGTAACGCACCGCCGGAGCGGCGGAGCAGAAGTAGACGTTCTTGGCACCGGCCTCGCGGGCCATCTGGATGATCTGCTTGCACGTGGTGCCACGCACGATCGAGTCGTCGACCAGCATCACGTTCTTGCCGCGGAACTCAAGCTCGATGGCGTTGAGCTTCTGTCGGACCGATTTCTTGCGCGCGGCCTGGCCGGGCATGATGAAGGTACGGCCGATGTAGCGGTTCTTGACGAACCCTTCGCGGAACTTGACGCCCAGGTGGTTGGCCAGCTCCAGCGCGGCGGTGCGGCTGGTGTCCGGGATCGGGATAACCACGTCGATGTCGTGCTCAGGGCGCTCGCGGCGAATTTTCTCGGCCAGCTTCTCACCCATGCGCAGACGCGCCTTGTACACCGAGACGCCATCCATGATCGAGTCAGGACGGGCCAGGTAGACGTGTTCGAAGATGCACGGCTTGAGCTGCGGATTGGTCGCGCACTGCTTGGTGTACAGTTGGCCTTCTTCGGTGATGTACACCGCCTCGCCCGGCGCCAGGTCGCGGATCAGGGTGAAGCCGAGCACGTCCAGCGCCACGCTTTCCGAGGCGATCATGTACTCGACGCCTTCGTCGGTGTGACGCTGGCCAAATACCACCGGGCGGATACCGTTAGGGTCACGGAAGCCGACGATGCCGTAGCCGGTGATCATCGCCACGACCGCGTAGCCGCCGACGCAGCGGCTGTGAACATGGGAAACCGCAGCGAACACATCTTCTTCGGTCGGCTGCAGCTTGCCGCGTACGGCCAACTCGTGGGCGAACACGTTGAGCAACACTTCCGAATCGGAGTTGGTGTTGACGTGGCGCAGGTCAGACTCGTAGATCTCCTTGGCCAGCTGCTCGACGTTGGTCAAGTTGCCGTTGTGCGCCAGGGTGATGCCATAAGGCGAGTTGACGTAGAACGGCTGGGCCTCGGCCGAAGTCGAGCTGCCCGCAGTCGGGTAGCGCACATGGCCGATACCCATGTGGCCGACCAGACGCTGCATGTGCCGCTGCTGGAAGACGTCGCGCACCAGACCATTGTCCTTGCGCAGGAACAACCGGCCGTCATGGCTGGTCACGATACCGGCAGCATCCTGGCCGCGGTGCTGAAGGACCGTTAGCGCGTCATACAGCGCCTGATTGACGTTCGACTTACCGACAATACCGGTGATGCCACACATGCGACGCAACCCCTACTTTGATGAAACTTGAGTGAATAGCGCTCAAGGCCTGGCAGGCCCGAGCAACTGTTCCTTGAACGGAAGATCAGCAGGTACGCTGACCCCACTGGACATCCACTGACCGGTCATCCCTAGGATAAGGTTTTTTGACCAGTCAGCGACCAATAGAAATTGTGGTATCAGGCGTGATTCCTGCCACCACGGATCCTGTTGCACCGGCCCCAGGCTCAGCAGCCCGACCGCCACGACGACCAGCAAGGCACCCCGGGCGGCGCCAAAGGCCATGCCCAGGAAGCGATCGGTACCGGACAGCCCGGTTACGCGGATCAGCTCGCCTATGAGGAAATTGAGCATCGCCCCAACGATCAGGGTGGCGATGAAAAGAATGGTACAGCCGGCGATGACCCGTGCCGAAGGCGTCTGGATATAGCTTTCCAGGTACTGCGACAACGAACCGCCGAACATCCAGGCTACAGCGCCCGCCACTATCCAGATGATAAGCGACAGGGCTTCCTTGACGAAGCCGCGCGTAAGACTGATCAATGTGGAAACGGCGATGATCGCGATGATCGCCCAATCAACCCAGGTAAAGGCCACGGTGCTGCCTGCAGACGTTTGAGGCGGCGCATTTTACCAGAGCGGCGGGCCGGGGGTAAGCGGAATGTCGGGGCGTTGAGGCATTGGCATCATCGACATGGCCTCAAGGGACGGTTTACCCCGGCTGCTGCTATCGCGGGGCAAGCCCGCTCCCACGTAGCAAGCGTAGGCTCCAATATTCTGGCCAGGCAGGTACCGCGTGGGAGCGGGCCAGCCCCGCGATAGCCTCAGGCCAGGCAGCAAATACCTTGAACACGAAGGCGCCCGTGGTCAGCTACGCTCCGGCTGGAACCTGACCACGAAGCCCTTGAGCTTGTGCTGGCGATTGATCACATCACGCAGACGCTCGGCCTCGGCGCGCTCGATCAATGGCCCGACATACACCCGGTTCATGCCATCGGCAGAACGGATATAGGCGTTGTAGCCCTGGCTGCGCAAGGTTTTCTGCAGATTATCGGCACCGACACGGTTGGACAGGCTGGCCAACTGGATCGACCAGCTCACCGGCAGGCCATTGGCGTCGATCTTCGACGGTGCTGCAGGCTTGGCGGCGCTGGCTGCTGTCGCCGGCGCTGGAGTTGCCGCCGGACGGGTCTCGACCTTGGCCGCTGGCGCCGGTGCCACCGGCTTGGCGGCGGGCGCCTGGGCCTGCGGCACGGCAGGCGGCGCCGGCGCAATCGGCTGGCTCGGCGTGCTAGCCGGTGCAGTCGACTCATCGACGACCACTGGCGGCTGTTCGGACAGATCCGCTACCGGCTGCTGCTCAGGCACTTGGATCGTCTCGACCTGCACTTGCGGCAAGCTCGGCATCGCCGGCGCCTGCGGCGCATCGACCTGCACCTGACGCATTTCGTCCTCGCGGCTGAACAACATCGGCAAGAAGATCACCGCCAGCGCCACCAGCACCAGCGCACCAACCATGCGCTGTTTCATTCCCTTATCCAGCACTGCCATCTACTCCACCCTCAGGAGCCTGCCGTTCAAGCCATTCCAGGGCCTGACCGACACAGAAAAACGAACCGAACAGCACGATCTGATCATCTGCCGTCGCCTGCGCGCACTGTCCTTCCAAAGCAGCCTCGACGCTGGCATAAGACTTCACCGTAGCGCCGAGGTTCGTCAAGGCCGTTGCCAACTCAGCCGCCGGGCGCGTGCGCGGTGTAGCCAAAGGTGCCACCGCCCAGTTGTCGAACAGGCCCTGCAGCGGCGCTACCACGCCTTGCAGGTCTTTGTCGGCGAGCAGGCCGAACACCGCCAGGCGCTTGCCCTGCGGCGCTCGTGCGGCGAGGCGACGAGCCAGGTACTCGGCAGCATGGGGGTTATGCCCCACATCCAGGAGCAGCTCGACGCGCTTGCCGTGCCAGACCAATGCACGACGATCCAGACGACCGGTGATGCGAGTATCGAGCAGGGCCTGGCGGACTTGCCCGGCCTCCCACGGCAAGCCCATCAACAGGTAGGCCTGCAACGCCAGCGCGGCGTTTTCCATCGGCAGGTCGAGCAGCGGCAGGTCATGCAACTCGACCGCCGCGCCATCGAGCTTGCGCCCACGCCACTGCCAATGATTAGCCGTCTCGGCCAGATCGAAATCGCGCCCGCGTAGCAACAGCGGGCAGGCCAACTCGCGGGCCTTGTCCAGCAACGGTTGCGGTGGCAGCAGATCGCCACACAGGGCCGGTTTGCCCTGGCGGAAGATACCGGCCTTTTCGAAGGCCACTGACTCGCGGCTATCGCCCAGGTAGTCGACATGATCGACGCCAATGCTGGTAACCAGCGCGAGGTCGGCATCGACCAGGTTGACCGCATCCAGCCGGCCACCGAGGCCGACTTCGAGCACCACGGCATCCAGAGCCGACCGATGGAACAGCCAGAACGCCGCCAGGGTGCCCATTTCGAAATAGGTCAGGGAAATCTCGCCGCGCGCCGCCTCGACGGCGGCGAAGGCTTGGCACAACTGCTCATCGCTGGCGTCGACGCCATCGATGCGCACCCGCTCGTTGTAATGCAGCAGGTGCGGCGAGCTGTAGACGCCGACCTTGAGGCCCTGGGCCTGGAGCAAGGCGGCGACGAAGGCACAGGTCGAACCCTTGCCGTTGGTACCGGTAACGGTCACTACCCGAGGCGCCAGCTTGCCCAGCCCGAGCCGCTGGAGAACCTGTTGCGAACGCTCCAGGCCCATGTCGATGGCCGAAGGGTGCAGCTGCTCGAGATAGGCGAGCCAGTCGCCGAGGGTACGTTGAGTCATTACGCGACGGCCGCCACTTCCTGAGCTTCGGCCGGGGTCGGCTGGCCAGTCATCTGTGCCAGCAGGCGAGCCAGGCGCGGACGCAGCTCGTGACGCGAGATGATCAGGTCGATGGCGCCGTGCTCGAGCAGGAACTCACTGCGCTGGAAGCCTTCTGGCAGCTTCTCACGAACGGTCTGCTCGATGACGCGCGGGCCGGCAAAGCCGATCAGCGCCTTAGGCTCGCCAACGATCACATCGCCAAGCATCGCCAGGCTGGCGGAAACGCCACCGTAGACCGGGTCGGTCAGCACGGAGATGAACGGAATACCTTCTTCGCGCAGGCGCGCCAGCACTGCCGAGGTCTTGGCCATCTGCATCAGCGAGATCAGCGCTTCCTGCATACGTGCACCGCCCGAGGCGGAGAAGCAGATCATCGGGCAGCGGTTTTCCAGCGCGTAGTTGGCGGCACGGACGAAACGCTCACCGACGATGGCACCCATCGAGCCACCCATGAAGGAGAACTCGAAGGCGCTGACCACGATCGGCATGCCCATCAGGGTGCCGCTCATGGAGATCAGGGCGTCTTTCTCGCCGGTCTGCTTCTGCGCGCCAGCCAGGCGGTCCTTGTACTTCTTGCCGTCGCGGAATTTCAGGCGGTCAACCGGCTCCAGATCGGCACCGAGCTCGGCACGGCCGTCGGCGTCGAGGAAGATGTCGATGCGCGCACGGGCGCCGATACGCATGTGATGATTACACTTGGGGCAGACATCCAGGGTCTTTTCCAGCTCAGGACGATACAGCACGTTCTCGCAGGCTGGGCACTTGTGCCACAGGCCTTCCGGTACCGAGCTCTTCTTCACCTCGGAACGCATGATCGATGGGATCAGTTTGTCGACTAACCAGTTGCTCATGCTTTCTTTCTCCAGTATTTGGCGGGCGGGGACCGATCTGGCCGGCCATGCCCTACCCTTGAGCTCATATTCTTCAATGAAACGATGATGGACCGGCTCCGGGGCCCGCTACTGCGCGAAGCCAACCGAACGACCGAACCCTCTTCAATCTGTCATGCCGGCGCCATTGACACCGACTCTGCACCTGGCTGCGCCTGCAACAGCACGCGCGCCTGGCAGCACAAGGCTGCGATAGCTATGGACGATGGCGCGCGGCCAGCCGTCACATCTGCCTTCACGCCTGCTTCACTGCACGCACGAACGCCTCGATCTTGGCGGCGTCCTTGATGCCCTTGGCCTGCTCGACCCCACCGCTGACATCCACCGCATAAGGGCCAACCTGGGCAATCGCCTGGCCGACGTTGCTCGGGTTCAGACCACCAGCGAGGATAATCGGTTTACTTAAGCGTGGCGGCACCAGCGACCAGTCGAAAGCCTCGCCAGTCCCCCCCGGGACGCCGGCGACGAAGGTATCCAGGAGAATCCCGCTGGCATTGGCGTAGTGCTTGCACTGAGCTTCAAGGTCATCGCCAGGACGCACCCGCAAGGCCTTGATCCAGGGCCGGTGAAAACCGTCGCAGTCAGCCGGGGTTTCGTCGCCGTGGAACTGTAGCAGGTCCAGCGGTACCGCCTCGAGGATCTCGTTGAGTTCGCAGCGCGAGGCATTGACGAACAGGCCAACGGTGGTCACGAACGGCGGCAGCGCGGCAATGATCGCCCGCGCCTGCTGCACGTCCACCGCACGCGGGCTCTTGGCATAGAAGACCAGGCCGATGGCATCGGCGCCGGCTTCGGCGGCGGCCAGGGCGTCTTCGATGCGGGTAATCCCGCAGATCTTGCTGCGAACGTTGCTCATGGACGGCGAACCTTGAGTAATCGGTGAAAGGCCGGATGTTAGCAAATCACTTTTCGCCCGTCAGTCTGCCAAGGCGTCGAAACCGGTAAGAAAGTGTGGGCCGATGTAACGCTGGGGCAAGGTGAACTGCTCAGGGTACTCAACTTGCACCAGGTACAGGCCATACGGATGCGCGGTCACCCCAGCCTCGCGGCGATCGCGGCTTTGCAGCACTTCGCGGGCCCACTCGATCGGCCGCTCGCCGCTGCCAATGCTCATCAGCACCCCAGCGATGTTGCGCACCATGTGATGCAGGAACGCCGTGGCGCGGATGTCCAGGACGATCATCTGGCCATGGCGGGTGACGCGCAGGTGGTACATGTGCTTGACCGGCGACTTGGCCTGGCATTGGCTGGCACGAAAAGCGCTGAAGTCATGGGTACCGAGCAGGTATTGCGCCGCTTGGGCCATACGCTCGACGTCCAGCGGGCGGTGGTTCCAGGTGACTTCCTCGGCCAGGTGCGCCGGGCGGATCGGATCGTTGTAGATGACGTAGCGGTAGCGCCGGGCAGTGGCCTTGAAGCGCGCGTGAAAATCCGCCGGCATCTGCTGCGCCCAGGCCACGCTGATGTCTCGCGGCAGGTTGAAGTTGGTGCCCATGGTCCAGGCGCGCTCATCGCGCACGGCATTGGTATCGAAGTGCACGATCTGCCCGCAGGCATGCACGCCGGCGTCGGTGCGCCCGGCGCAGACCACCGAGATCGGCGCATTGGCCACCTTCGACAACGCCTGCTCAAGGGCCTGCTGGACACTGGCCACACCGCTGGCCTGGCGTTGCCAGCCGCGGTAGCGAGCGCCTTTGTATTCCACGCCCAGGGCGATGCGCGAGTAGCCTTCGGCCGCCGATTCGGCCGCGTCGTTGTCGATGATGTCCAAGTAACTGAAACCTGTGGATGGAACGAAGGGCGGCATTATAACGACAACGGCAGCCTTCTGGGCTGCCGTTGCGGGGCTTGCATCAGGGGCCGCGTCGCCCTCTTCGCGGGCAAGCCCGCTCATACAGGGATCGCACGACCCTCAAGATCAATGCGGTACCTGTGGGAGCGGGCTTGCCCGCGAAAAGAACACCACCGACCTGCAGTCTTACACCAACCGGGACAGCATCTCCTCGGCTTCACTGCGCTGACCATCATCACCATCCTTGACCACTTCATCGAGGATGTCGCGCGCGCCCTGGTGATCACCCATATCGATATAGGCACGGGCCAGATCGAGCTTGGTGGCCACTTCGTCGGCACCGGAGAAGAAGTCAAAGTCCAGGTCGTCCAGCGGCTCCGGCTCCTGCGCGGCGTCGGCAGCGGTGAATTGCGCCTCCAGCGACGGCGTTTCGAGGTTCTGCGAGAGCTTGTCCAGTTCGGCGTTGACGTCGTCCAGCTCCGAGGCAAAGTTCTTTGCCGCGGGCGAGTCGTCTTCCAGCGACAGCGACAGGTCGAAGTCGTCTGGCAGCTCCAGTTCGGAGATCGGATCGAACTCGGGAATCTCGTCGAACGCTGCCAGCTCAGCGGCCACATCCACCGGGGCTTCCTCGGCCGGAGTCGCAACTGGCGAATCACCGACATCCAGATCGAAGTCGGCCAGGTCGTCGACGCTCTGCGGCTCGGCCTCAGCTTGGGCCTGGGCCAGCAGCGCTTCGAAGTCGTCATCGGCATCCGTTTCACCGACTGCCGGCTCAACCACCTCGGGCTGCTCGAACTGAGCCTCAGGTTCAATAGCAGGCTCAACCTCATCCAGGATCGGCGACTGCAACTGATCATCCAGCGCCAGGTCATCGTCCAGACTCAGATCGAAGGCACTGTCCAGGTCGCTCTCTTCGACGGGTGTCACATCGGCGAGTACTTGCGGCTCAGGCTCGACTACAGGCTCGGACACCAGCTCCTCGACCACAGGCTCAGGCTCGCCTAGCTCAGCAGCCGGGATATCCTGTTCGTCTTGCAGCAGCTCTTGAACGTATTGCTCGTCCAGCTCTGCCGCCAGGGCCGCCGCGCCAAGGCCGGCAGCCGCCACGGCGACCATGGCCGGGAAGCGTTCCTTGAGCGATTCGACCTCAGCCTTGTTCTGCTCATTGCCCGCCAGCTTGCGCTCCTGATCGGCAAAGGCGTTCTGGTCGCCTTGACGTGCGTAGACCTCCATCAGCTTCAAGCGCAGGTCGCTGCGCTCAGGCTCGGCGGCCACAGCCGTCTCGAGCAGGTCGGCGGCGTGATTGAGGCGACCACGCTGCAGGCTCAGTTCGACTTCGGCCAGCAGCTTGTCGAGCGGATCTTCTTGCGGCTCTGGCGCAGGCGCCATCACCGGGGCGACGACCGCAGGCTTCTCCGCTGCCGTAGCGGCTGCGGCAGAAGCCGCCACCACTGCCGGCGACAGGGTCACGCTTGGCGCCGACACATCCAGTTCATCGAAGCTGCTTGGCGGCAGGTCCAGATCAGGGTTGCGCTCCCCCTCCTCCGACAAGGCGCGGGCCATGCGCAGGTGCTTCTCGGCTTCCTGCTGAGCCTTGCGCTTGCGTGCCAACAACAGCAGCAACAGCAGCAACACAAGGAACGCCGAGCCAGCAATCAGGCCCAACAGCAATGGATTACCGAGCAGCTCGTCGAGTGCGCTCTGCTCAGTCTTGGCTTCAGCGCCCGGCGCGGCTTGCGGCGCGGTATCGACCGCAGCGGGTGCTGGCTCGACGACAGGCTCCGCTGGCGTCAGCTGGGCGTTGACGGCTGGCTGGGCCGGCGCAGGCTCACCTGGCAGAGCAGCGACTGGCGGCGTCTGCCCGGCGGCGCCTTGGGCTTCGAGGCGCGCCAGTTGGTCATTTTTCAGTTGGATCAGACGCTGCAGCTTGTCCAGCTGGCTCTGCAGGTCGGTCATGCGGCTCTTGAGTTCTTCGTTGTCGCGTCGGCTGGTGTCCAGGCTCTCCTGGGCGACCGCCAATTTGTCGTTGAGCTCCTTCGCCCCAGCCGCCCCTGCTTGATTGCCAGGGCTGACCAGACGCAGGTTGTCGCCCTGGGCGATGCGCGATGGCGCCGCCTCGGCTGCGCCGCGACGGGTCGCGTCGAGTTGACGAGCGCGCGGCCCCAAACGGCGGCCTTCGCGCCAGGCGGCGTACTGCTCGGCCACCTCACGGTTCGCTTCGCCTTGGGCAATGCTCTGAATCTGCTGCTGATCCGGCAGACGCAAGACCTGGCCGATCTTCAGCTGGTTGATGTTGTTGCCAATGAAGGCATCCGGGTTCAGTGCCTGGATCGCCAGCATGGTCTGCTGCACCGAGCCGCCCTGGCTGTTGCGCGCGGCAATCTGCCAAAGGGTGTCACGGCGTTTGGTGGTGTAGCTACCAGCGCCGCTGACCGGCGCGCTGATGTTGGCCGCCGCAGGCTGCTCGCCCTGGGCCTTGGCCTGGTCGATCAGGACGCTGTAGTCGCGCAGCAGACGGCCCTGCGGCCACATCACCTGGACCAGGAATTTGACCACAGGCTCGCTCAATGGCCGGCTGGAGGTAACCCGCAGCACGCTCTTGCCATTGGGATTGAGCACCGTGGTGAAGGTCAGGTCCTCGACATAGGGTGGATAGGCCACCCCGGCCTTGGCGAATTCTTCCGGCGACGCCAGGCTCGGCGCCACTTCGGCAGCGGAGAGGTCGCGCACGTCGAGCAATTCGATCTCGGCGTCCAGCGGCTGGTTCTGTGCCGACTTGAGGGTCAGCTCACCCAACCCCAGGGCATTCGCCATGCCGGACGACAGCGCAGATGCTGCCGCCATGGCCAAAACCAGTTTGCGAATTCGAAGCATGACCTCTTCCCTTGTATGAATCGTCCCAAAATCTATATGTGATATAGGACAAAATTGCTTGGCTTTGTACAATAAAGTGCCTGCGCGACGATCATGCTGCGTTGAAAACAGGCTCGGAATGCTCATCTACAACCAGTAAACTGCGCTTCCTCGCCTGTTTTCGGCTTGCCTGATCGCCGCTCGGCGACTTTTCGTGCAAACCCTCAGAAGTATCTTTTAGAGCCTGTCTTTTATCAACAATTGAGCGATTTGAACGGCATTGAGCGCAGCGCCTTTGCGCACATTGTCGGTGGTGAGCCAGAGGTTGAGCTGTTGCTCTTCATCAATGCCGTGGCGTACACGACCAACATAGACCACGTCTTGGCCCACTGCGTCACCCACCGGCGTCGGATAATCGTCCGCTTCGACCAGCTCGATACTGTCGGCCACTTCCAGGGCCTGATTGACCGCCGCCAGGTCCACCGGGCGGCGGCTTTGTACGGCCACACTCAAGCTATCGCCGAAAAACACCGGGACTTGAACGCAGGTCACGGAAATCTTCAGCGCAGGCATGTCCAGTAGCACGCGGAGCTCATTGACCAAGCGCCGCTCTACGGCGGTGTGCCCCTGCTCATCACTGGCACCGACCTGGGCCAGCAGGTTGAAAGCGATCTGCCGGTCGAAGAAGCGTGGCTCCAATGGACGGGCATTGAGCAGCTCGGCGGTCTGGCGCGCCAGCTCACTGACCGCTTCCTTGCCCTGGGCCGACACTGCCAGGTTGGCCATGACCTGAACGCGCTCGATATCCAGCAGACCTTTGAGCGGCGCCAGGGCCACCGCCAGCGCAACGGCGGCAGCGCTTGGGCTGGTGATTTGCGCCGGCAGGGTCAGCTTGGCCAGCTGATCGCCATTGGCTTCCGGGACCAGCGCCAGCGCCTGATCGAGACCACCTGACAGGTCGATGACCGTGCAGCCGGCGGCATGGGCCTTGGCTGCGAAACTGCGGCTGACGGCCGGGCCCGCGGCGAAGAAGGCCAGCTGGGCCTGGCTGAAGTCGAAGCTGTCAACTTCGCGCACACGCACTTTCTTGCCAGCGAACATTACGCTGCTGCCAGCAGATTCCATGCTGGCGAGCAGGTGCAGGGTTTTGACCGGGAAGCTGAGTTCTTCGAGGATCTGCACGAGGGTTTCACCGACGCTACCGGTGGCGCCGATGACGGCGATGTCTAGGAGTTGGCTCATGGGAAATCCTCTGCGGGTTCGGCGGGAGCGGCACTTTACTTGGATTATTGGGCTTGGGGTACCTTCAGGGCATTTGAATAGCCTCGGATGCGCTATTGCTATCGCGGGGCAAGCCCGCTCCCACGCCAGCCCCGACCTTGGCTGCGAAACTTGCGTGGGGGCGGGCTTGTCCCGCGATAGAGCCTTAACAGCCCCCTAAAAGCAAAAAACCCGCGCTCAGCAAGAGCACGGGTTTCGGTCAAGCCAGGCGCAATCAACGCTCGAGCAAGATCCGCAGCATACGCCGCAGCGGCTCTGCAGCGCCCCACAGCAACTGGTCGCCAACGGTGAAGGCACCCAGGTACTGCGAACCCATGTTGAGCTTGCGCAGACGGCCAACCGGTACATTCAAGGTGCCGGTGACCTTGGTCGGGCTCAGCTCCTGCATGCTGATCTCACGCTGATTCGGCACCAACTTCACCCATGGGTTGTGCTGGCTGATCATGCCTTCGATATCGGCCAACGGCACGTCTTTGTTCAGCTTGATGGTCAGCGCCTGGCTGTGGCAACGCATGGCGCCGATGCGCACGCAGATACCGTCGACCGGGATCGGGCTCTTGAAGCGACCCAGGATCTTGTTGGTTTCAGCCTGGGCCTTCCACTCTTCGCGGCTCTGGCCGTTCGGCAGTTCCTTGTCGATCCACGGAATCAGGCTGCCGGCCAGCGGCACGCCGAAGTTCTCGGTCGGGAAGGCTTCACTGCGCATGGCCTCGGCCACTTTGCGGTCGATGTCGAGGATGGCGCTGGCCGGGTTGGCCAACTCATCGGTGACCGCCGCATTGATGCCGCCCATCTGCTTGATCAGCTCGCGCATGTTCTGCGCGCCAGCACCGGAGGCGGCCTGGTAGGTCATGGCGCTCATCCACTCGACCAGACCGGCTTCGAACAGGCCACCCAGGCCCATCAGCATCAAGCTGACGGTGCAGTTGCCGCCGATGTAGTTCTTGGTCCCGGCGTCGAGCTGCTGGTCGATCACCTTGCGGTTGACCGGGTCGAGGATGATCACCGCATCATCCTGCATGCGCAGCGAGGAAGCGGCGTCGATCCAGTAACCCTGCCAGCCGGCTTCGCGCAGCTTGGGGAAGACTTCGTTGGTGTAGTCGCCGCCCTGGCAGGTCAGAATGACGTCGAGGGTCTTGAGCTCTTCAATGCTGTAGGCGTCCTTGAGCGGAGCAATATCCTTGCCCACGTTCGGACCATGGCCACCCACATTGGAGGTGGTGAAGAACACCGGCTCGATCAGGTCGAAATCCTGCTCTTCGAGCATCCGCTGCATGAGCACGGAACCGACCATTCCACGCCAACCGATCAGACCTACACGTTTCATCGCAACTACACCTTTGCTAAAAGTGGGCCGCCACCGAGACAGAACGGTGGCGGGCCAGAGAGATTACAGATTCCGCAGCGCTGCGACTACTGCGTCGCCCATTTCCTGCGTACCGACTTTGCTGCAACCAGCCGACCAGATGTCGCCAGTGCGCAGCCCTTGATCCAGCACCAGGCTGACCGCCTGCTCGATCGCCTCGGCAGCGGCGTGCTGGTTGAAGCTGTAACGCAGCATCATCGACACCGAGAGGATGGTCGCCAACGGGTTGGCAATGCCCTGCCCGGCGATGTCCGGGGCCGAGCCGTGGCACGGCTCGTACATGCCCTTGTTGTTGGCATCCAGCGACGCCGAAGGCAGCATGCCGATGGAGCCGGTCAGCATGGAAGCTTCATCCGACAGAATGTCGCCGAACATGTTGTCGGTCACCACCACGTCGAACTGCTTGGGCGCGCGTACCAGCTGCATGGCGGCGTTATCGACGTACATGTGGCTCAGCTCGACGCCCGGGTAGTCCTTGGCCACGTCTTCGACCACTTCCCGCCACAGCTGGCTGGACGCCAGTACGTTGGCTTTGTCTACCGAGCACAGCTTGTTGCCACGCACGCGGGCCATGTCGAAACCGACGCGGGCAATCCGGCGGATCTCGCTTTCGCTGTACGGCAGGGTGTCGTAGGCCTGGCGCTCGCCGTTCTCCAGCTCGCGCTGGCCACGTGGGGCACCAAAGTAGATGCCGCCAGTCAGCTCACGGACGATGAGGATGTCCAGGCCGGCGACGATTTCTGGCTTGAGCGAGGAGGCATCGGCCAGTTGCGGATAGAGAATGGCCGGACGCAGGTTGGCGAACAGGCCCAGTTGCGCACGGATTTTCAGCAGACCGCGCTCCGGGCGGATGTCGCGCTCGATCTTGTCCCACTTCGGCCCGCCAACGGCGCCGAGCAGTACAGCGTCAGCCTTGCGCGCACGCTCCAGGGTTTCATCAGCCAGCGGCACGCCATGTTTGTCGATGGCCGCGCCACCGATCACGTCGTGCTCCAGGGCGAAGCCAAGCTGGAACTTGTCATTGGCCAGCTCCAGCACCTTGACCGCTTCGGCCATGATTTCCGGACCAATGCCATCACCTGGGAGAATCAGAATCTGCTTGCTCATGCTTTCCTCTATCCATTCAAACGGCGCGCCGGTAGCGGCTTCGCCGGAAAATACTAGCGCTCAGCCCACAACACCAGCACGTCGGTGCTGAACGAGCCATCGGCTTCGATCTGGTAATACTGCCGCACTTCTTCGCCCATCGCTTGCTGCAATTGGCGAATGGCCACGCGCAGCGCATCAGGGGTGCGCATGCGCTCGACCCAGGAGTTCCACTCAAGGCGCAGGCGCTGGCGGCTGTGGCTGCGCACATGCAAACCTGCCTCGCTGACCTGGCGCTGCCATTCGGCGGCCGAATAATCGCGCACGTGGCTGGTGTCACGCAGCACTTCGACGCTCTGCAAGTAGGTATCGAGCAACGGGCTGCCCGGCGACATGACATCGACGAACGCCGCCACCCCACCCGGCTTGAGCACCCGGCGCACTTCGCGCAAGGCCAGGCCCAGGTCGCTCCAATGATGCGCAGAGTAGCGACTGAAGACGAAATCGAACGCGGCATCGGCAAACGGTAAGCGTTCCGCCGCACCGCGTTCGGTAGTGATATTGGCCAGGCCGCGTTGTGCCGCGGCGCTGGCGACCACGTCGAGCATCGAGTGCGACAGGTCATAGGCGACGACCTCGGCAACCAATGGCGCGACGTGGAAACTGACATGACCGGCACCACAGCCCAGGTCCAGCACCCGGGCGTCGGCATGGCCGGCGAGCTCGGCCTGCAGCAGGGCAAACTCGCTGCCTTGGGCGTGCACGGCGCTGCTCAGGTAGGCACTGGCCTGCTCGCCGAACTGGCGCTGGACGACGTCGGTGTGTTGGCTACTGGTCATGGATCGGTCCTTATCTGGTTTTGCCTGTGCCGGCGCTATCGCGGGGCAAGCCCGCTCCTACACGATGAGCGCTGCCCCTGTAGGAGCGGACTTGCCCCGCGATGAGGCCGGTACAGTCACTTACACACTTCAGGCATCGCGGAACAACCACGGCTGGCTCTGGCGATGCTTGCCCTCGAACGCCGTGATCGCATCGGCGTCCTGCAAGGTCAGGCCAATGTCGTCCAGGCCGTTGAGCAAGCAATGCTTGCGGAAGGCGTCGATCTCGAAATGCAGCACCTTGCCATCTGGACGAGTCACCGCCTGGGCTTGCAAGTCCACGGTCAACTGATAGCCAGGGTTGGCTTCAACCTGCTTGAACAGTTCATCGACTTCCTCATCGCTGAGGATGATCGGCAGCAAGCCGTTCTTGAAGCTGTTGTTGAAGAAGATGTCGGCAAAACTTGGCGCGATCACGCTACGGAAACCGTACTCGTCCAACGCCCAAGGCGCGTGCTCACGGCTGGAGCCACAACCGAAGTTCTCGCGGGCGAGCAGCACGCTGGCGCCCTGGTAACGCTCGTGGTTGAGCACGAACTCTTTGTTCAGCGGGCGCTTGCTGTTGTCTTGGTAAGGCTGCCCCACATCCAGGTAGCGCCACTCGTCGAACAGGTTCGGGCCGAAGCCGGTGCGCTTGATCGACTTGAGAAACTGCTTGGGAATGATCTGGTCGGTATCGACGTTGGCGCGATCCAACGGTGCGACCAAGCCGGTGTGCTGGGTAAAGGCTTTCATGCTGCGCTCCCTTGGATCAACTCGCGGACATCGATGAAGTGACCGGTCACCGCGGCGGCGGCGGCCATCGCCGGGCTCACCAGGTGGGTACGACCACCGGCGCCTTGGCGGCCTTCGAAGTTACGGTTGGAGGTCGAGGCGCAGTGCTCGCCGCTTTCCAGGCGATCCGGGTTCATCGCCAGGCACATCGAGCAGCCGGGTTCACGCCATTCAAAACCGGCTTCGATGAAGATCTTGTCCAGCCCTTCACGTTCGGCTTGCGCCTTGACCAGGCCTGAACCCGGTACCACCAACGCCTGCTTGACGTTGGCAGCGACCTTGCGGCCTTTAGCGATGTCGGCAGCGGCGCGCAAGTCTTCGATCCGCGAGTTGGTGCACGAACCGATGAACACCCGATCCAGACGGATATCGGTGATCGCTTGATTGGCGCTCAAGCCCATGTATTTGAGCGCACGTTCGATCGAACCACGCTTGATCAAGTCTGGCTCGGCAGCAGGGTCCGGCACGCGCTGATCGACCGCCAGCACCATCTCTGGAGAAGTGCCCCAGCTGACCTGCGGCTTGATTTGCGCAGCGTCCAGCTCGACCACGGTGTCGAACACCGCATCTGCGTCGGAGACCAGGCCCTTCCAGGCGGCCACTGCCTGGCTCCACTGAGCAGGCGTCGGCGCGTAGGGACGCCCTTCAACGTAATCGATAGTGGTGTCATCCACTGCCACCAAGCCAACCCGGGCACCGGCCTCGATGGACATGTTGCAGATGGTCATACGGCCTTCCATCGACAGATCGCGGATGGCGCTCCCGGCGAACTCCATGGCGTGGCCGTTGCCACCGGCGGTGCCGATCTTGCCGATCACGGCGAGGACGATGTCCTTGGCGGTGACGCCCTCAGGCAATTTGCCTTCGACGCGCACCAGCATGTTTTTCATTTTCTTGGCCACCAGGCACTGGGTCGCGAGCACATGCTCGACCTCGGAGGTGCCGATGCCGTGGGCCAATGCGCCAAAGGCGCCGTGGGTCGAGGTGTGCGAGTCGCCGCACACCACGGTCATGCCTGGCAAGGTCGCGCCCTGCTCTGGGCTGATGACGTGAACGATGCCTTGGCGCTCGTCGTTCATCTTGAATTCGACGATGCCGTATTCGTCACAGTTCTCGTCGAGGGTCTGCACCTGCAGGCGCGACACCTGGTCGGCGATGGCCTCGATGCCGCCCTTGCGCTCAGGGGTGGTTGGCACGTTGTGGTCAGGCGTGGCGATGTTGGCGTCGATGCGCCATGGCTGGCGGTTAGCCAGGCGCAGACCTTCGAAGGCCTGAGGCGAAGTCACTTCGTGAATGATGTGGCGATCGATGTAGATCAAGGACGAGCCGTCGTCGCGTCGCTTGACTTCATGCGCATCCCAGAGTTTGTCGTAGAGCGTTTTGCCGGCCATCAGACTGTTCCTCATCAGCGTCTTTCTATGCCAATAACCCCTTGGCTTGTACGGTCGATGCTATGGGGTTAGATTGAATAACTCAAATTCATAATTTTTATGCTTTGGATAACCTGAAGGAATACAAACGGTGGACCTGGCCAACCTGAGCGCATTTATCGCCATCGCCGAGACCGGCAGTTTCTCCGGGGCCGGCGAACGCCTGCATTTGACTCAGCCGGCAATCAGCAAACGCATCGCTGGCCTTGAGCAGCAACTGGACGTCCGCCTGTTCGACCGCTTGGGCCGGGAGGTGACCTTGACCGAAGCCGGCCGGGCATTGCTGCCGCGGGCTTATCAAATCCTCAACGTATTGGATGATACCCGACGGGCGCTTACCAATTTGACCGGGGAAGTGAGCGGTAGGCTGACCCTGGCGACAAGCCACCATATTGGTTTACACCGCCTTCCCCCACTACTACGGGCATTCACTCGCGAGCACCCAAAAGTCGCGTTAGATATTCAGTTTCTTGATTCAGAAGCGGCCTACGACGAAATTCTCCATGGCCGGGCGGAAATCGCCGTCATCACCCTGGCACCCGAGCCGCACCACCTGGTTCGGGCGGTATCGGTGTGGGACGATCCACTGGACTTCGTCGCCTCCCCCGAGCATCCGTTGACCAGCAACGGCGCAGTCAGCCTGGCCGACGTCGCCAGCCATCCGGCCGTGTTCCCGGGCGGCAACACCTTTACCCGGCACATTGTTCAACGCCTGTTCGAAAGCCAGGGCCTGACGCCGAACATCGCCATGAGCACCAACTACCTGGAAACCATCAAGATGATGGTGTCGATTGGCCTGGCCTGGAGCGTGCTACCGCGCACCATGCTCGATGAACAAGTTGCACCCATCGCTTTACCCGGCGTAAAGCTGTCGCGACAGCTAGGCTACATTCTGCACACCGAGCGAACGCTGTCGAACGCAGCCAGGGCGTTCATGGCCCTGCTCGACAGCCACGCAGGGCCCGCCTGACCGGTCGTCAGCACGGCATTTCACTCTCAGGGACGCGTCATTCGCCAAAGGTCTGGTATCGATGCCCAAATCAGTTAATCGCTTTGCGCGCCTGCCGCGCATCCCTGCGGCCGACCCGCAGGCGTCGGAACAGGCTTGGCAGAATGCCCCACAACTATTGGCCGCCCTCAATGGTGCACGCCTGGGCGCCTGGCTGTGGGACATCGAGAGCGGTCGGGTCAGCTGGTCGCGCGGCACCCAGGCATTATTTGGCTTCGACCCGCTGCGGCCGCTGCCCAGCGACATCGACTACCTCGACCTGCTGCCTGAAGAGGACCGCGCGCGCACCCGCCAGGCCTTTCAGGCGGTGGTCAACGGCGAACCGATCGAACAGGCCATGCGCCATCGTATCCGCTGGCCAGATGGCAGCATGCACTGGCTGGAGATCAACGGCAGCCTGACCCAAGACCGCCATGGCCGGCGGCAGATGATCGGGGTGATCCGCGAGATCACCCGCCAGCGCGAACGCGAAACCGCCCTGATCAACTCGGAAAAACGCTTCGCCACCCTCTTCCACCTGAGTCCCAACGCGATTCTGCTGACCCGCCGTAACGACGGCATGCTGTTCGAGGTCAACCAGCACTTTGAAGACATGTTTGGCTGGCCCGGTGCGCAGATCGTCGGCAAGACCAGCATCGAGCTCGGCCTGTGGGTCAATCCCGACCAGCGTCACCAGGTGCTGGAAGCCACCCGCAACACCAGCGGCCCGGTGACCATGGAAGTGCAATTTCGCGCCAGCAGCGGCAAGATCCACGACGGCATCCTCTGCACCCAGGGCATTGAGCTTGAAGGCGTCACGTTCCTGCTCAGTACCTTCGTCGACACCAGTGAACGCAAACGCGCCGAACAGGCACTCAAGGACAGCCAGGAGCGTCTGGACCTTGCCCTGGATTCCGCGCAACTGGGCACCTGGGACTGGCACATCCCCAGTGGCATGCTGTATGGCTCGGCCCGCGCCGCACAGCTGCATGGGCTCGACCCAGTACCCTTTCACGAGTCGTTCGAAGCCTTTTTCGAAGGCGTGCCGGAACAGGAGCGCAATGTCATGCGCCAGGCCTATCGCAGTTTGCGCGAAGGCCCGGCGGGCAATTATCAGATCACCTACCGGGTGGAGCTGGAAAACGGCGCCTCGCGCTACATCGAAAGCCGCGCCCGGCTCTACCGCGACGAACAAGGCAACCCGCTGCGCATGGCCGGCACCTTGCTCGACATCACCGACCAGGTCGAGCGCGAGCTGCGCCTGAGTGCGTCGGAAGAGAAGTTCGCCAGCCTGTTCCAGGTCAGCCCCGACCCGATCTGCGTAACCCGCCAGGATTCTGGCCAGTTCATCGAGATCAATCCGGCATTCACCCAGACCTTCGGCTGGAACGCCGAGCAGGTAATTGGCCGTACCGCCGAGGAGATTGGCCTGTGGGCCGAATCGGCCGAACGCGCACACCGCATCGAGCGGGTAATCCGCGAGCAGGACTTGAGCAATGTCGCGGTGGTGGTCAACCACCGCAGCGGCGCAGCCCTGACCTGCGTGATTTCCAGCCGCCTGATCACGGTCGACAACCAACCCTGCAGCGTCACCTCACTGCGCGACATCACCCAGCAGCAACGCGCCGAAGCGGCGCTCAAGGCCAGCGAGGAGAAGTTCGCCAAGGCCTTCCATTCCAGCCCCGACGCGATCACCATCACCGAGCGTGAGACCGGCCGTTACCTTGAGGTCAACGATGGCTTCTGCCGACTGACCGGCTACAGCGCTGCCGAGGTGGTCGGGCAGTCGGTGTATGAGATCGGCATCTGGGCCGATGACAAACAGCGCAGCGCCCTGCTCAACGAGCTCAAGGAGCGCGGCCGGGTGCATCACCGGGAGATGCTCGGGCGCAACAAGCGCGGCGATATTCTCACCGTCGAAGTATCGGTAGAACCCATCAGCCTCAACGAGAGCGATTGCCTGCTGCTGACCGCGCGCGACGTCAGCCAACTGAAGAACGCCCAGGCGCAGATCCGCCACCTGGCCTATCACGACCCGCTGACCAACCTGCCCAACCGCGCCTTGCTGATGGATCGCCTCAGCCAGCAGATCGCCCTGCTCAAGCGCCACAACCTGCGCGGCGCGCTGCTGTTCCTCGATCTCGACCATTTCAAGCACATCAACGACTCGCTCGGCCATCCAGTCGGCGACACGGTGCTGAAGATCATCACTGCGCGCCTGGAAGCCAGCGTGCGCCTTGAGGATACCGTGGCGCGCCTGGGCGGCGATGAGTTCGTGGTGCTATTGACCGGCCTTGAAGGCAGCCGCGAGGCGGTGGAAACCCAAGTCCGCGAGCTGGCCGACACCCTGCGCGAGCTGCTCGCCGAGCCGATGTCGCTGGATGGCCAGCGCCTGCAAGTGACCCCAAGTATTGGTGTGGCATTGATCCCCGACCATGGCGCCACCCCCGCCGACCTGCTCAAGCGCGCCGATATCGCCCTGTACCGGGCCAAGGACTCCGGGCGCAACACCACCCAGCTGTTCCACACCACCATGCAGAAGGCCGCCAGCGAGCGCCTGCGCATGGAGAACGACCTGCGCCTGGCCTTGGCCCGGGGTGAACTGGCGCTGCACTTCCAGCCCCAGGTGGATGCCCGCGATAACCGCATCGTTGGCGCCGAAGTGCTGCTGCGCTGGCACCATCCGCAATTGGGCCAGCAGCCACCGGCCCAGTTCATTCAGGTACTCGAAGAAAGTGGCTTGATCCTTGAAGTTGGCAGCTGGATCCTCGACGAAGCCTGCGATGCCTGCGCCCATATGCTGCAGGACGGCCTGATCGATGCCGACGATTTCAGCCTGTGCGTGAACATCAGCCCTCGGCAGTTCCGCCAGAACGATTTCGTCGAGCGAGTGCTGCGCAGCCTCGACGACTACCGCCTGCCACGGCACATGCTCAAGCTGGAGATCACCGAAGGCATCGTCATCCAGAACCTGGAGGACACCATTGCCAAGATGCGCGAGCTCAAGCGCTATGGCGTAAGTTTTGCCATGGATGATTTTGGCACCGGTTACTCATCGCTGACCTACCTCAAACGGCTGCCGGTGGATGCGCTGAAGATCGACCAGACCTTTGTCCGCGACGCGCCGATCGACCCCAATGATGCCGAGATCGTCCGCGCCATCGTGGCCATGGCCCGCAGTCTTGAGCTCGCGGTGATTGCCGAGGGTGTGGAATTGACCGAGCAGCTAGAGTTTCTTGAGCGGCTGGGCTGTCACCTGTACCAGGGGTACCTGCACAGCCGGCCACTGCCGCTGCAGGAGTTCCGGCAGATGCTGCTGGAAGCGCCAGCTGACTAGTGAAAGAAATGCGTGGGAGCGGGCTTGCCACGCGATTCTCGTTCGCGAGGCCGGCTTCGCCACTTGTGTCTTGGCAAATCGCGGGGCAAGTCCGCTCCCACGCTATGTACATCCATAACATGTACATCCATGACACGTAAAAAGGGCACCCGAAGGTGCCCTTTCGTACATCCCGACAAGCTTAGTTCAGCGCAGGTTTGTCGCTGTTGATCGGGATGCGTTTGGCCTTGGCCTCTTCCGGGACGACGCGCAGCAGATCGACGCTGAGCAGACCGTTGGCCAGACCTGCCGACTTCACTTCGATGTGATCGGCCAGGCGGAACGACAACTTGAAGGCCCGCTGGGCAATGCCCTGATGCAGATAGGTCACTGCGCTTGCGTTGCCTGCGTCGCGCTTGCCTCCACTTACGGTCAGCACGCCTTTTTCAACCTGCAGGTCGAGGTCGTCTTCCTGGAAGCCAGCTGCGGCAACCACGATGCGATAGTGGTCATCGCCATGTTTTTCCACGTTGTAGGGTGGGTAGCTGCTACCCGCCTCGTTACGCGCCGCGGATTCGAACAGGTCATTGAAACGGTCGAAGCCAACGGAATGGCGGAACAGTGGTGCAAGAGAGAAAGCGGTAGTCATGGTCATAAACTCCTGAGATTCAGCAAGTAAGTCATTACGCGACCCGACTTCGGCATCGCGTACTCAAGAGATAAGGTCTAGGGAAAAGGTTTCAAGTGCAGACTGCAAAATTTTTTCTAGCTCTTTGTGGCAGCGGGCTTGCCCCGCGATAACACCCGCACTCACACAACAGGTTCAATCAGGCGACCGCCTCGCACCGCGCCTCACGCATATCCACCCCCAGCAGCTGGCTGATCCGCTCACAGTCATCCACCCGCCGCAGCTCAGCAAACATCACCACTGCCTCGGGATAACTGCGGGTCAACATCGCCATCCACTGCTTCATGCGCCCCGGCGCATAGCGCGGCGACAGCTTGGCCTGGGCCTGGCGCCAGAACTCTCGCAGCAGCGGCAGCAACGCTTGCCAATCCAACGGCTGGTAATCGCGCCCATCCCGCGCGGCAGCGATCTGCAGGGCCAAATCTGGCCGCGACACCAGCCCGCGACCGAGCATGATGTCCTCTGCCCCGCTGACCTCACGGCAGCGCCGCCAGTCATCCACCGTCCAGATTTCGCCGTTGGCGAACACCGGCACCTTGACCACATCCTGCACGCGCGCCACCCATTCCCAGTGTGCCGGCGGCTTGTAGCCCTCGACCTTGGTGCGCGCATGCACCACCAGATGCGCAGCGCCACCCTCGGCCAGTGCCGTGGCGCAGTCCAGTGCGCCGTCAGGGCTGTCGAAGCCCAGGCGCATCTTGGCCGTCACCGGTATATGCGCCGGCACCGCCCGCCGCACCTGGCTGACAATCGCATGCAACAGCTCCGGCTCCTTGAGCAGTACCGCCCCACCGCGCGACTTGTTCACGGTCTTGGCCGGGCAGCCGAAGTTCAGGTCGATCACCGGCGCGCCAAGCTCGCAAGCCAGCACGGCATTTTCCGCCAGGCACACCGGATCCGAGCCGAGCAGCTGTAGGCGCATCGGCACGCCCGCCGCCGTGCGCGCGCCCAGGCGCAGCTCCGGGGCGAGCTTGTCGAATTGCGAAGGCGGCAGCAGGCGGTCGCAGACGCGGATGAACTCGGTAACGCACCAGTCGATGCCGCCGACGCGGGTAAGCACGTCGCGCAGAATGTTGTCGACCAGCCCCTCCATCGGGGCCAGGGCAATTTGCATGAAGGGGTCTCGGCGAAAAAGGCGGCAGTCTAGCAAACAATCACAGCAGTTCAGGCACCGATCAGCGCCTGACCGTAACCCTCGATAAATTCCGTCGGCATACGCTTGGGCTTGCCAGTGGACAGTTCGATGCAGACAAAGGTGGTCTGCGCCCGCAGCAAGATTGCACCATCGCGTGGGCGCTTGAGCTGAAAGCGCCGGGTCATGCGCAGGCGCTGGTCCCAGTCGATGATCCAGGTAGCCAGCTGCAGCTCGTCGTCTTCGTAGGCAGCGGCCAGGTAGTCGATTTCGTGGCGAACCACAGCCATGGCCCGGTCCAGGCGGCGGTATTCGGCCAGGTCCAGACCCAGGCGCTGCGAGTGGCGCCAGGCGCAGCGCTCCAGCCAGGTGACGTAGACCGCGTTGTTGGCGTGGCCGAGGCCATCGATGTCGTCGGCACCGACGCGAAGGTCGATGATAAATGGCGATGCCAAATCCCAGCTCATGCCCGCTCCCAATGTCAGTGAACGGGCGGAGTGTAACCCAAGCTCAAGCGCTTTGCCGGGTAGGTTCCTGGGTGCGCGCGAGCAAATCCAGCACCGCTTCGCTCAGGCGCGGGTCGGCCAGCACTCGCTGGTGGCCGCCCTCTTCCAGCAGCATCAGGCGGCTGTCGAACCAGGCCTTGTGGATAAGCTGCGCCTCGCCGACCGGGACCAACTGATCGTCAGCCGCGTGCACCACCAGGCCCGGTAGCTCCAGCTGGTAGCCACTGACGTCCAGGCGGGCGATCTGCATGCCGACATCGTGTTCGATCTGGCGAATGAACGCTGCCCTGGCCCGCGCAGGTAGCCCTAAACGCTGAGCAAAGCCGCGCAACACGCCGATTAACTGCGCAGGCGCAGCGATACTCACTGCGGCCTCGGTGCGCAATCCCCATTGCAAGGCCAACATGACACTGGCGCCGCCCATGGAATGGCCAATCACCGCCCGCAATGGTGGTAACTCTGCAGCGGCTTCAAGCAGCGCGCGGGCGAACAGCACCACGTTGGCCTGCTGACCAGGCGACCGGCCATGGGCGGGACCTTCGAGGGAGACCACCGTGTGACCCGCATCGACCAATGCCTCGATCAGCGCCGCAAATTGCGTCGGACGCCCTTCCCAGCCATGCATCATCAACACGGTGGGGCCATTACCCCAACGCAGGGCCGACAGTCCGAAGCGCAGGGTGATTCGTTCAGCACGCGCCAGCAGCGGCAGTTCCCACGGTCTGGGTGGCAGGTTGCGGGGCGTCATGAACGCCCGTCGCATCTTCCCGGCAACATGCTCGGGGGCCAGCCGACCGAGAGTTCCGTTGACGCCGCGAATCCAGCTCAGGGTAGTCATCGCCTTGCTCCAGGGTTGAGGTTGCTCAGATCACCGCCGACTTGGCGGCGCGCAGGATACGGTCGGATAACTCGGTGCCGCTCAAGGCGCGAGCCAGGGCCAAACCACCGACCATCAGGGCCAGGTCGGCAAAGGCTTTATCGATGTCTTCCGGGCAATCGACCATCTGCGCCGTCATCAACTCGATATGCTCGGCCAGCACCTCGCGAAACGCTTCAGGCAGACGCTGCATTTCGCTCAGGGAGTTAGGTAGCGGGCAGGCGTGCTCGTGAGCGTCACGATGCTTGCGCGAAAGGTAGAAAGCCGCGGCCAAGGCGCGACGCCCGGCACCATCCAGTGCTGGATCGACCTGGGCGAGCAAGCCCCGGCGCTCGCCGAGCAATTGGCGAAAAGCCTCCAGCATGAGCTCGTCCTTGCTGTCGAAATGCGCGTAGAACCCTCCCACCGTCAACCCAGCCGCACTCATCACCTGGCTCACACTGGGGTCAGCCGGGCCTTGCTGGATCAGCGCACTGCAGGCCGCGTCGAGAATGCGCTCGCGGGTCTTGCTCTTCTTGTCGCTCATGGGCGGCCTCGCAAATATTATGGTTGAAATATTATCCCTATAATATTTTTAGGCAAGCGAAATCTTCGACCTCTGGTCGGCGCTCAAGAAAAGTGGGATTACAGACAAACAAAAGGCCCATTCAATAATCGAATGAGCCTTTAAAGTCCCGCAAAACGCGGGTAAAAATGGCGTCCCCTAGGGGACTCGAACCCCTGTTACCGCCGTGAAAGGGCGGTGTCCTAGGCCACTAGACGAAGGGGACATGTAACCTTCGTAGAGATTCGCTTTCACGAATCCTGGCAAATTGGTGGAGCTAAGCGGGATCGAACCGCTGACCTCCTGCATGCCATGCAGGCGCTCTCCCAGCTGAGCTATAGCCCCGAAAACAAAAGGCCCATCCAATATGCGAATGAGCCTTTAAAGCCCCGCAAAACGCGGGTAAAAATGGCGTCCCCTAGGGGACTCGAACCCCTGTTACCGCCGTGAAAGGGCGGTGTCCTAGGCCACTAGACGAAGGGGACATTACAACCTTCGTAGAGATCCGTTTTCACGAATCCTGGCAAATTGGTGGAGCTAAGCGGGATCGAACCGCTGACCTCCTGCATGCCATGCAGGCGCTCTCCCAGCTGAGCTATAGCCCCAGATTTCTAGCCTCGCGGCCCAGCGACATCCTGAAACATCGCTTGTGTAAAACTGGCGTCCCCTAGGGGACTCGAACCCCTGTTACCGCCGTGAAAGGGCGGTGTCCTAGGCCACTAGACGAAGGGGACGAACCTTCTACCTTGAAACCCGGCGCTGAATCCGGATTTCATCCCCAGTCGCCTTGGCAGACTGAGAATCGGAATTTGGTGGAGCTAAGCGGGATCGAACCGCTGACCTCCTGCATGCCATGCAGGCGCTCTCCCAGCTGAGCTATAGCCCCACGAATGTCGCTTTGAACTGGAATCGCCGGCTGGGTGCCTGGCGCTTCGTTTCGTTCATCGCTGTGGACGGGGCGCATATTAAGAGCGGATTGCAGAGCTGTCAAACGAATTTTTGAAATTAATCAAAAGTTTTTTCACAGATAACAATCACTTACCGCCCTGCCCCATCGCTGCTGGGGTTTTATCGTGCAGTTGCGGGCCCGCTCCGCGATTGCGATGGTGGATTATCCATTGCAATCGCGGGGCAAGCCCGCTTCCACGCAAATGCTACCGGGTGGTTCAGGCGATGTTCGCCAGCAGCTTTTCCCACTCTTTGTTTTCTTTCTTCGACACGCCGCCGAGCAGATCCAGCGCCTGGCGCAGACGGAAGCGGGTCAGGTCAGGGCCGAGAATTTCCATGGCATCGAGCACCGAGACCGAGCTCGCCTGGCCGGTAATGGCAGCGAACATCAAGGGCATGGCGTCGCGCAACTTCAGCTCCAGGGCTTCGACCACGGCTTGGATGCAACCGGTGATGCGCTCTTTTTCCCACTGGCGCAGGCTTTCGAGTTTCCACAGGATCAGCTGGATGACCTGGCGCACCTGGTCTGCCGAGAGCTTCTTGTGCTCGAACAGCTTGGCATCGAGCTTGAGCCCACCTTCGAAGAAGAAACCACCCAGCGGGGCGATCTGGCTGAAGGTTTCGACCCGGCCCTGCACGTGGGGGGCGATCTTCATCATGTAGTCGCTGTTGAAGGCCCATTTCTGCACCCGTGCGGCGAATTCTTCGACGGGCAGATCACGCAGCCACTGGCCGTTGAGCCAGGACAGCTTCTCGATGTCGAAGATCGGGCCACCCAGGGAGATGCGCGACAGATCGAAGTGCTCGACCATTTCCGCCAAGGAGAACTTCTCGCGCTCGTCGGGCATCGACCAGCCCATGCGCCCGAGGTAGTTGAGCATGGCCTCAGGCATGAAGCCCATGCGCTCGTAGAAGGTCACCGAGGTCGGGTTCTTGCGCTTGGACAGCTTGCTCTTGTCCGGGTTACGCAGCAGCGGCATGTAGCACAGCTTGGGCTGCTCCCAGCCAAAGTACTCGTACAGCTTGATCAGCTTGGGCGCCGAGGGCAGCCACTCTTCGCCACGCAACACGTGGGTGATGCCCATCAGGTGGTCATCGACCACGTTGGCCAGGAAGTAGGTCGGCAGGCCGTCGTTCTTCATCAGAACCTGCATGTCCATGCGGTCCCACGGGATCTCGACATCGCCGCGAAGCATGTCCGGCACCACGCAGATGCCTTCGCTCGGCACCTTCATGCGGATCACGTGCGGCTCGCCCGCGGCCAGGCGGCGCTGCACTTCCTCGGCGCTCAGTTTCAGCGCGCGGCCGTCATAACGCGGGGTTTCGCCACGGGCCATTTGCTCGGCGCGCATCTGGTCGAGCTCTTCGGCAGTGCAGAAGCAGTAGAAGGCGTGACCGGCGTCGACCAGCTCCTTGGCGTACTTGGCGTAGATCTCGCCACGCTCGCTCTGCCGGTAAGGGCCGTGCGGGCCGCCGACGTCCGGGCCTTCGTTCCACTCGATGCCCAGCCAGCGCAGGGCGTCGAAGATCTGCTGTTCCGACTCACGGGTCGAGCGCAGCTGGTCGGTGTCTTCGATGCGCAGGATGAACTCGCCGCCGTGCTGCTTGGCAAAGCAGTAGTTGAACAGGGCGATGTAGGCGGTGCCGACATGGGGGTCGCCGGTGGGCGATGGCGCGATACGCGTGCGAACGGTGGTCATGGAGAGTCTCGAACGAAAGATGAAACAAAGGCAGGATGTTAGCAGGGAGCAGGCACCTGGCTCCAGCAATGGCGCGATCGTCACGTGTGATCCGACCGCCAGGCGCTGTTGATCGTGCAGGACCGGGCTTGCCCCGCGGTAGCGTCATTGCTGACAGCAGCTACGCCCAGGTAGGCGCTATCACGGCACAAATGCGCGCCTACAGGAGCGTGTCGCTTGCCGGTCAGCTGGTAATCAAGCGCTCACGCAGCTGGGTGATTTCGTCGCGCAATTGCGCGGCGGCCTCGAACTCCAGGTCGCGGGCAAGCTGGAACATCTTCTCTTCCAGCTGCTTGATACGCTTGGTGATCTCGCCAGGGGTACGCAGTTCGGCCTCGTAGCGGGCGCTCTCCTCGGCCGCCTTGGCCATGCCTTTGCGCTTCTTGCTGCGCCCACCCGGGATGTTGGCGCCCTCCATGATGTCGGCGACATCCTTGACCACGCCTTTGGGCACGATGCCGTTGGCTTCGTTGAAGGCGATCTGCTTGGCCCGGCGGCGCTCGGTCTCGTCGATGGCACGCTGCATCGAACCGGTCATGTTGTCGGCATACAGGATCGCCTTGCCGTTGAGGTTACGTGCGGCGCGGCCAATGGTCTGGATCAGCGAACGCTCGGAGCGCAGGAAGCCTTCCTTGTCGGCATCGAGGATGGCCACCAGCGACACTTCCGGCATGTCCAGGCCTTCACGCAGCAGGTTGATCCCCACCAGAACATCGAAGGTGCCCAAGCGCAGGTCGCGGATAATCTCGACCCGCTCGACCGTGTCGATATCCGAGTGCAGGTAGCGCACGCGCACGTCGTGATCGGCCAGGTAATCGCTCAAGTCTTCGGCCATGCGCTTGGTCAGGGTGGTTGCCAGCACACGCTCACCCGCCGCGACCCGCTTGCCGATTTCCGACAGCAGGTCATCGACCTGGGTCAGCGCCGGACGCACCTCGACCAGTGGATCGACCAGGCCAGTCGGGCGCACCACCTGCTCGACTACCCGGCCGGCGTGTTCGGCCTCGTACGGGCCTGGGGTGGCCGAGACGAAGATGGTCTGCGGACTGACCGATTCCCACTCATCGAAACGCATCGGCCGGTTATCCAGCGCCGACGGCAGGCGAAAGCCATATTCCACCAGGGTTTCCTTGCGCGAGCGGTCACCCTTGTACATGGCGCCGACCTGGGGAACGCTGACGTGGGACTCGTCGATCACCAGCAAGGCGTCAGCGGGCAGGTAGTCATACAGGGTCGGCGGCGGCGCGCCGGCCGGACGTCCGGACAGGTAGCGCGAGTAGTTCTCGATGCCGTTGCAATAGCCCAGCTCAAGGATCATCTCCAGGTCGAAACGAGTACGCTGCTCCAGGCGCTGGGCTTCGACGAGCTTGTTGGCCTTGTGCAGGTACTCAAGGCGCTCCTTGAGCTCCTCCTTGATGCCCTCGACCGCCTCGAGCAGGGTTTCGCGCGGGGTGACGTAGTGGCTCTTGGGGTAGAAGGTGAAACGCGGCAGCTTGCGGATCACCTCGCCGGTCAATGGATCGAAGGCGGCAATGTTCTCTACCTCGTCATCGAACAACTCGATGCGGATCGCCTCCAGGTCAGATTCGGCCGGGAATACGTCGATCACATCGCCACGCACGCGGAAAGTGGCCCGGGCAAAGTCCATTTCGTTGCGGGTGTACTGCAGGTCAGCTAGGCGTCGCAGCAGCGCACGCTGATCGAGCTTGTCGCCGCGATCGATGTGCAGGACCATTTTCAGGTAGGTCTCGGGGCTACCCAGACCATAGATGCAGGACACCGTAGTAACGATAATCGCGTCACGCCGCTCGAGCAGCGCCTTGGTCGCCGACAGGCGCATCTGCTCGATGTGGTCGTTGATCGAGGCGTCCTTCTCGATGAAGGTATCCGACGACGGTACGTAGGCTTCGGGCTGGTAGTAGTCGTAATAGGAGACGAAGTACTCGACTGCGTTATTCGGGAAAAACGCCTTGAACTCGCCATACAACTGGGCGGCCAGGGTCTTGTTCGGCGCCAGCACCAGGGTGGGGCGCTGCACCTGCGCAATGACGTTGGCCACGCTGAAGGTCTTGCCCGAGCCGGTCACACCCAGCAGGGTCTGGTGCGATAGCCCGGCCTCGATGCCCTCGACCATCAGGCGAATGGCCTCGGGCTGGTCGCCGGCCGGCTGGAAACGGGTGACGAGCTGGAACTCGGACATGTCTGACCTCGAGCAACTGTAAATATAGCCAGTAGTCTATACCGAAATGAGCCCTTTCAGGATCGCTTTCAGGTTAGCTGAGTGAGTGTATGTGTCAGTGGACCTGGCAATTCGACCAATGGTTGAAAAAAATTCGGCAAAAACGCCGGAAAAGCTGCGCCAGACTGTCGCAGTGACCGATGGGTATCACTATACTGACTCCCCGTTTGTGCACCGCTTCAGTGCATTCGGCTGGAGCGTGCGCGTCCTATCACACTCCATTCAGAGCCAAGGTAACAATGAGCCTGTTTTCCGCTGTCGAGCTGGCACCCCGCGACCCTATCCTGGGCCTCAACGAAGCTTTCAACACCGACCCACGTACCGACAAGGTCAACCTGGGGGTGGGCGTTTACAGCAATGAGGAAGGCCGTATCCCGCTGCTGCGCGCGGTAATCGAAGCCGAAACCCAGCGTGCCGCCCAGCATGCCTCGCGCGGCTACTTGCCGATCGACGGTATCGCCACCTACGACCAGGCCGTGCAGAAACTGCTATTCGGCGCCGAGTCGCCGCTGCTGGCCGCAGGCCGTGTAGTGACCGTGCAGGCAGTGGGCGGTACCGGTGCTCTGAAGATTGGCGCCGACTTCCTCAAGCGCCTGTCGCCCAACGCCGTCGTCGCCATCAGCGATCCAAGCTGGGAGAACCATCGCGCGCTGTTCGAGACCGCTGGCTTCCCAGTGCAGAACTACCGCTACTACGATGCGCCAAGCCACGACGTCAACCGCGCCGGCATGCTCGAAGACCTGAACAACCTGCCAGCGGGTTCGATCATCGTCCTGCACGCGTGCTGCCATAACCCGACTGGCGTCGACCTGAGCCTGGACGACTGGAAAAACGTCCTGGAAGTGGTCAAGGCCAAAGGTCACGTGCCATTCCTCGACATGGCCTACCAGGGCTTTGGTGATGGCATCGCCGAAGACGCCTTCGCCGTGCGCCTGTTCGCCGAATCCGGCCTGGACTTCTTCGTTTCCAGCTCGTTCTCCAAGTCGTTCTCGCTGTATGGCGAACGCGTCGGTGCGCTGTCGATCGTCACCGCGTCGAAAGACGAAAGCAGCCGCGTGCTGTCGCAGGTCAAGCGGGTGATCCGCACCACCTACTCCAACCCGCCAACCCACGGCGCGACCATCGTTGCCACCGTGCTGAACAGCCCTGAGCTGCGTCAGATGTGGGAAGCGGAGCTGGGCGAAATGCGCGAGCGCATCCACGGCATGCGCAAGCAGATGGTCGAGTTGCTAAGCCAGTACGGCGCGAAAACCGACTTCAGCTTTGTCGGTCGCCAGCGCGGCATGTTCTCCTACTCGGGCCTGACCGCCGAGCAGGTAGCGCGCCTGAAGGATCAGTTCGGCATCTATGCTTTGGATACCGGCCGCATCTGTGTGGCAGCGCTTAACCAAAGCAATATCCACGTGGTCACTAAGGCCATCGTAGAAGTGCTGTAACTGCTTGATTGTTAAGGGGGATCAGGCTTGACTTCCCCTTTTCAATCAGTAAGATAGCCGCAGATTCCGCGATAGCTCAGTCGGTAGAGCAAATGACTGTTAATCATTGGGTCCCTGGTTCGAGTCCAGGTCGCGGAGCCAAACATTGAAAACCTCCAGATGCGCAAGCACTGGAGGTTTTTTCATTTCTGTCGCGAGCTTGGATTACTTCAGCGGCTCGGTGACGGGCTTGCCTTGATCGACCAGGCTCCACACCAGCAGCTTGGCCGGCTGGCTCGCACTGGCATTGCGCGAAACGCTGTGCACGGTCCCTGGCGCTTCGTACCAGTATTGCCCCGCCTTGTAGGTTTTTTCCTGCTCATCGTTCAGCTTGGACACCACCGCGCCCTCCAACACGTAGGCCATGACTGCGCCCGGATGCTGGTGCGCAGGCGAGGCCTCGCCTGGGGCGTAGCTGACGGTAAGCATCACCGCTTTCTTACCAGGGGCGTTTGTCGGCAGTTGTTCTTGCAGGACCTTGACCTGGTCATGGCGCTCGCCATGAGCCCAGGCGGCAGGTTGCGAGGTAACCAGGCCTATAGCCATGAGCAAGGCGAGCGACGGGTGCGCGGGTTTCATCGGGGCATCTCCTGAGTGGGCAACTGCCTGCAGGTTATGCCCAGGGAGTGCGACGGCAAATGGCCAATTCAGAGAAAAAACGGGAGGCCGCCAGTGAAACACGTCGATATCAGTCAACACGCCCAATCGGGTAAAACTGGCCGTGGCTCCATACCCCAAGCCACTCTTGGCCATCGATTTCACCCGGCACCGCCAGCTCCACCAACTGATAGAACACATTGCGGTGAATCAGCGCTTCGAGGTTGGTGCGCATGAGAATGTAGGGCGATGGCTCCTGGGTCGCAGGATCGACCTGCACCCGCAGCGGATGATCGACACCCGCCTCGGCCTGGTCGTCGACATTGCTGGTAAAGCGCAGCACCTGCTGCTCGCCACTGCCCAGCACCTCCAGCGTCACCGCAACGAACGGTGCGTCATCCACCTGGATGCCCACCTTCTCCACTGGCGTTACCAGGAAGTAGGCGTCGCCATCGCGGCGAATGATGGTGGAGAACAAGCGCACCATGGGTTTGCGGCCGATCGGCGTGCCTTGGTAGTACCAAGTGCCATCACGGGCGATGCGCATGTCGATATCGCCGCAGAAATCCGGATTCCACAGATGCACCGGCGCCGGTCCTTTCGCCTTGGGGATCTGCGCCAGCAGATCATTGGCCTTGGCGGAATCGGTCATCACCCTCTCCTATCAGCGGCTCATGCCTAACAGACTACGAGCGTACTCGCGCATGGGGGCGGCGAGCAAATCCTGCGGGGCGTTGTCGTGGAACGTCAACAAACCGCCACGGCTCTTGATGCGGGCAGTGTCGACCAGATAGCGAGTGCTGGTTTCGATCAACATCAGCTGGACCACGCCGGTATCCCAACCCAGGCGATCCACTGCCTGCTCGTCATACCATTGATCGCCATTGCCGATGCGATCATCGGTGCGAGCGAAGCGGGTGTACAACACGTAGTGCGCGCCCACCGAGCGCGCCTCGGCAATCGCCTCTTCCAAGCCAAGTGGGCCTTGGGCGCGACGCACCAGCGGGAAGTATTCGACGAAGCTCTTGAAGGCCTCTTCGGCCACCACATTCTGCCCTGGCACTGGGCCCTTGCCGGGTGGCACGAATGCGCCCTGGCCAATGAAGATGAATGAGTCGGGCTGCAAACGAATCGACAGGTTCCGCTGGGTATCACTGTGGTCGAGCAACCCCGCATCGCTCATGTGATAACGGACACCTTCGCCCATATCGCTGACATTCATGCAGCCGCCCAACGCCATCAGCGCCAGCAGCAAGACCAGGCTACGCATCTTTCCTCCAGAAACCGGTGACGAAAAACCGGCGAATAGCCGCCAGATGCAGCTTTTGCGCCAGAGTCAGCCGCCGATCACCTTCATCACCGTCACACCCCCGGAAAACGCCATGTCCTGCTTGTCTGCCAGGGCCTTGACCAGCAAGCGCTGCAGCGCCGGCAGCGCTTGATGACGCGGCTTGTCGAGCAGATCGCCGATGAAATGACGATTGCCCGAGGACAGGCAGCCATGCAGCCAGCCAGTGGAGGACAAGCGCAGGCGCGAGCAGGTACGGCAGAACGGCACGCTCTCGTTGGCGATCACTCCAAAATGGCCCCTGCCCGGGATCTGGTAGCGCAAGGCAGTGGCATCCAGGGCGGCACTGGCCTGCTGGTAGCCATAGGCCTGGCCAATCAGCGCCAGCAGCTGCTCCAGACTGACAAACTGCTGCAAGAAGGCATTGCCGTCACGCGCCAGGTGCCCCATGCGCATCAGCTCGATGAAACGCAGCTCGTAACCCTGAGCCAGGCAGTATTCGAGCAACGGCAGCACCTGGTCCAGGTTCTGCCCGCGCATGGGCACCATGTTGACCTTGATGCTCATGCCCGCCGCACGCGCCTGGGCCATGCCATCGAGAACACTGGCCAGATCACCGCCACGGGCAATCTGGCGGAAAGCGCCAGCATCCAGGGTGTCGAGGGAGACGTTCAAGCGGCGGATACCCGCCGCGCGCAGCAGCGGCAACTTGCGCGCAAGCAGCTGACCATTGGTGGTCAGAGAGACATCCTGCAGGCCGAGCCCTGCCAGTGAATCCAGGAAGGCTTCCAGCCTCGGGCTGATCAGCGGTTCACCGCCGGTGATGCGCAGCCGCTCGATGCCTGCCGCCTCGACCAGATAGGCCACGCCTCGGGCCAGTGCCTGGCCGCTAAGCTCATCCTGCGCCGCCACCAGGCGCTTGCCGTCGGGCACGCAATAGGTACAGGCGTAATTGCAGGCAGCCGTAAGACTGACCCGCAGGTTGCGAAAGCGCCTGCCTTGACGATCGACGATCATGGATGACTCCGACATGGAAGAATGGGGCGTGCAAAACCTGACTCATAAATCAGGTTTTTGCAAGCCTCCCTATCGGAGCGCGCCGGACGGATGCCGGCAAAGGCCTTCAGCTGGCCGGTTCTGGGTCGCGCTTACGCTTGTTGCCCATCCGCACACCGATGTCCATCAGGAACTGGAAGAAGCCTTCCTGATCTTCCAGGACATTGCTCCAGAACGGCGAGTGATACAGCGCCACGGCGCCGTGGACCAAGGCCCAGGCGGCGCAGTAATGGAAGTACGGTGGTACGTCTTCAAGCTTGCCTTCGCTGATGCGGCCCTTGATCAGCTGGGTCAGGCGGTCGAAGTTGGACGCGCGGATGCGGTGCAACTCCTCGACCATTTCCGGCACCTGGTTGCCCTTGACCACCTTTTCTTCCAGACGGTCGAACAAACGGTAGCGCTGCGGATCACGCATGCGAAACTCGAAATAGGCACGCGACAGGGCCTCTTTGTCGCGGTCGACATCGGCCGAATGCAACAAGCCGTTCAAATCGCGCTCGTAATCGAGCATCAGGCGCAGGTAGATCTCTGCCTTGGATTTGAAGTGTTTGTAGATCGTGCCTTTGCCGATACCCACGGCGTCGGCGATCATCTCGACGGTGACGCTGTCTTCACCCTGTTCGAGGAACAGCCTGAGGGCGGTATCGAGGATCTCTTGTTCGCGGCGGCGAAACTCACGGACCTTACGAGGTTCTTTCTGCATAGGAAGGACTGGTTGACAATCGAAGCCGATTATTATGCCTAACTTGCAGGAAATTGCACGGATCATCCAACCATGTCTATGTTTCACGATGAGTTCGAGCAGGCCCCGGGCCTGTGCTATCTGAACCATGCTGCCGTGGCGCCGTGGCCTAGACGTAGTGCCGATGCGGTGGCGCGCTTCGCCCGCGACAACGTTTGCCTAGGGGCCAGCGAGTACCCGCAGTGGCTGGCTACCGAGCGGCGCTTGCGCCAGCGCCTGGCGCGGATGATCAATGCCCCAAGCTCAGGCGATATCGCGCTGGTGAAGAATACTTCCGAGGCGCTCTCGCTGGTGGCATTCGGCCTCGACTGGCAGGTGGGCGATCAGGTGGTGATCAGCGACGAAGAGTTCCCTTCCAACCGAATCGTCTGGCAAGCCCTGGCCGATCAGGGCGTGCAGGTGATTCAGGTAAGCCTCGCTGGCGACGAGCCAGAAACGGCGCTGCTGGCCGCTTGCACTGAGCACACCCGCCTGCTGGCGGTCAGCGCGGTACAGTTCGCCAGCGGCTTGCGCCTGGACTTGGCCCGCCTGGGACAGGCCTGCCAGCTACGTGGCGTGCTGTTCTGCGTCGATGCCATCCAGCAGATCGGCGCCCTGCCCTTCGATGTGCAGCATTATCAATGCGACTTTGCCATGGCTGATGGCCATAAATGGATGCTCGGGCCTGAGGGGCTCGGGGTGTTCTACTGCCGCGCGGCGCTGCGACCACGCCTCAAGCTGCACGCCTATGGCTGGCACATGCTGGAACATCTAGGCGATTTCGAGCGTGAACACTGGCAAATTGCCCGCAGCGCACGCCGGTTCGAGTGCGGCAGCCCGAACATGCTCGGTGCCTGTGCGCTGGACGCTAGCCTGTCGCTGCTTGAGGAAGTGGGCATGGACAGCGTTGCACAGCAGCTACAGCGGCGCGTCGAGCAATTGCTCGAGGGGCTTTCGGCTATCCCAGGGGTAATGTTGCTTAGCCCGCGTGAGCCAGAACGCCGGGGCGGCATCGTGACGTTCGCTATTGACGGGCATGACAGTGGCTGGGTTTTCCAGCAGCTGAGCGAGCAACGCGTGATCTGTGCAAAACGCGGCGGCGGTGTGCGCTTATCACCGCACTTCTACACCTCAGAGTGGATCATCGACGAAACACTTCGACATATTCGGCGAATTGCCATGCACTGAATGCGCTATGGATCCCGCACGTATTCCAAATCTGTTTAAAAAACGACCAACTGTCGCTGGCACTGCGCCAAACCTGACCAATACTTGAAGTGTTGGCGCGGCGCATCCCCCCAAGTGGCGCGCCGATAAAGGTGCTCAGGGACCGCGTACCTTTGTTTTACTCCTAATGGTCTTAACCCGGATTCCCCCCCCAGAACCCGGGTTTTTTTTGGGCTGTTTAAAGGGAGGATGGGCAGGTGCTGCTGTGCAGTGTTTGGTCTGGCCTCATCGCAGGCAAGCCCGCTCCTACAGGGTTAGCGATAACCGCTCGACCCGCGATAACGGCCGCAGGAATCACGCAACCCGGGCTAACGGGAACAACCGCTTGAAGTTGCCCGTGGTCTGCTCAGCCAACTGCTCATAGCTGACACCGCGCAGCGAGGCGATGTACTCAGCCACTTCACGCACGTACTGTGGCAGATTCGGCTTGCCGCGGTGGGGAATCGGCGCCAGATAGGGCGAATCGGTTTCCACCAGCAGACGATCAGCCGGCACCTGGCGAGCCACCTCACGCAGGGCATCGGCATTGCGGAAGGTGACGATGCCGGACAACGAGATGTAGTAACCCAGGTCCAACGCGGCCTTGGCCATCTCCCAGTCTTCGGTGAAGCAGTGCAGCACGCCGGCTTGCGGCAGATTGACCTCGCGCAGCAATGCCAAGGTGTCAGCCCGTGCCGCGCGGGTGTGGACGATCACCGGCTTGCCGGTCTGGCGCGACGCTTCCAGGTGCAGGCGGAAAGACGCCTGCTGCAACTCAGCGGCCTCAGGCTCGTAGTGATAATCCAGGCCAGTTTCGCCGATCGCCACTACGTGCGGGTGCGCCAGCTCCTTGAGCAACCAGTCAAGCGCAGGCGTCTCGCCCGGCGCCAGATCGAGCGGATGGACTCCCACCGAACAATCGACGTCGGCATATTGCTCACTGAGCGCCTTCACTGCCCCAGCGTTATCAGCGCTGACACCAATGCACAGAAAGTGGCCCACGCCGCGCTCACGGGCAGCTTGCAGGGCGGCATCGAGCGAGCCCTGATGGGCGCTGAGGTCAAGACGGTCGAGGTGGCAATGGGAATCTACGAGCATGGGAGCACGACACACAAAAAGAAATCTAAGAAAAATTACCGGGCGCCGGGCAATTGGACCCAATGGGCCAGCAAGGCTTCCAGCAACAGCACACGATTGAGGTTGGCCTTGCCCAGCACCTTCTGGCGCTGTTCAAGGATCCACGCCTGGACCTCCAGGACCTTGCCCTGCCGGCTCTTCTGCGCCAGGTACTGCACCACCTTGCGCATATCAGCCAAGCCTAACCCCTCCTCGTCCTGGGTCAATTGATAACGCAGGATCAACTGCGACCAATCGAAGAACCAGTCGAACAGTTGCAGCAGCGGCACGGTGTTCCACGCCTCGGCCAGCTGGCTGGGGGACTGTTGCTGCTTGAGCAGCTTCTTTACCCCATCAGTGACCAGTGCACGCTGATCGCGTACACCCTGCGCCTGTAGGCTGACCGCCATCAGCGGTGAACCGGCCGCCAGGGCCAGCAGCTCTTCGCGCTCGGTCTCGTCACTGCCGGGCAGAGCGCCGGCCAGCCAGGCCTGGCTCTGGGCCAGGCTTGGTTGCGGGCAGGTGACCTGCTGGCAGCGGCTCTTGATGGTTGGCAACAAGCGACTGGGTTGGTGGCTGACCAGCAGCAACACGGTATCGCCAGAGGGCTCTTCCAGGCTTTTCAGCAAAGCGTTGGAGGCGTTGATATTCATCGCCTCCACCGGCTCGATCAAGATCACCTTGCGCCCGCCCAGCTGCGCCGTTTGCACCACGAACGCCACCAACTCACGGACCTGATCAACCTTGATCGGCTTGTCGGCCTCTTCCGGCTCGAGGATGAAGTTGTCCGGGTGGCTACCGGCCTTGAGCAGCAGGCACGACTTGCACTGGCCACAGGCATCAAGCCCCTGCGGTTGCTGGCACAGCAAACGCGCCATCAGCCGCTCGGCCAGGGCGCGTTTGCCAATACCTTGCGGCCCATGCAGCAGATAGGCATGGGCGTGCTGGCTACGACCGGCCAACTGCTGCCAGATCGACTGCTGCCAGGGGTAGGCCTCAGCCACGGCAACGCTCCAGGATGCCCGGCAGCAAACCGTCGATGGCCCGCTGCACGGCGTCCAGGGACTGGCCAGCATCGACAATGCTGTAACGCTGTGGCTCACCTTTGGCGCGCTCAAGATAGGCCTGACGCACCGCTTCGAAGAACGCTTGGCCCTCTTGCTCGAAGCGGTCCAGGCGACCGCGCGCAGCAGCGCGTGCCAAGCCGACCTCAATCGGCAGATCGAAGACCAGGGTCAGGTCCGGACGTAGCTCGCCCTGAACGAAGTTTTCCAGAATGGCGATGCGCTCCACCGGCAGGCCACGCCCACCGCCTTGGTAGGCGTAGGTGGCATCGGTGAAGCGATCGCACAACACCACCGCGCCGCGCGCCAGGGCCGGCCGGATCACCTGGGCCAGGTGCTGGGCACGGGCAGCGAACATCAGCAGCAGCTCGGTATCAGCCGCCATGCACTCGTCACTGGGCGCCAGCAGTAGCTCGCGGATTTGCTCGGCCACGGGCGTACCACCAGGCTCACGGGTCAGCACCACGTCCAGCCCCTGCTCGCGCAGACGCTGCGCCAGGTATTCGCGGTTGGTGCTCTTGCCCGCGCCTTCGGGGCCTTCCAGGGTAATAAACAAGCCGCTCACGGGCAGTCCTTAATGTTGTTCGTCAGGTACCGGCGCATCGGCTGGCACAGGGTCGGTAGCAGGGGCGTCGGCCTCGGGCGCCGGGTTATCGCCTGGCGCTTGGTTGGCGTCGGCCGGCGCTTCACCGTTCTCAGCAGGCGCCTGGCTTGGCGCCACGCCCCCTTCTGCCCCTGGCTGGGCCTGTGGCGCGGGGCTGGAGCGGTAGTCGGCGCGGCGCTTGAGTTGGTACTCGCGCACTGCGGTGTTGTGATCGTCGAGGTCGTCGGAGAACACATGGCTGCCGTCGCCACGGGCGACGAAGTACAGGCTGGTGCCATTGGACGGATTCAACGCGGCATGGATCGCCTCACGCCCGACCATGGCGATCGGCGTCGGCGGCAGGCCGCTGATGGTGTAGGTGTTGTAGGGCGTCGGCTCACGCAGGTCGGCACGGGTAATCCTGCCGTTGTAACGCTCACCCATGCCGTAGATCACCGTCGGATCGGTCTGCAGCATCATGCCCAGGCGCAGACGGCGCACGAATACCCCGGCGATCTGCCCACGTTCCTGCGGTATGCCGGTTTCCTTTTCCACCAGCGAGGCCATGATCAGCGCCTGGTAAGGGTCGCGGTACGGTAGGTCGCTGACCCGCTCAGCCCACTCTTTGGCCAGCACCTCTTCCAGGCGCATGTAGGCCTGCTGGAGCAATTCGACATCGCTCATGCCACGCACGAAGCGATAGGTGTCAGGGAAGAAGCGCCCCTCGGGGAACACGCCGGTATGGCCAAGCTTGTCCATCACCTCAGCGTCGGACAACCCTTCGAGGGTGTGCTTGATCTTTTCGTGCTTGGCCACGGCGGCGCGGACCTGGCGGAATGTCCAGCCCTCGACCAGGGTCAGGTTGTACTGCACCACATCACCCCGACGCCAAGCGTCGAACAGCTGTTCCACAGTCATGCCAGGGGTCAGGCGGTATTCACCGGTATGCAGCGGCGTGCCGGCCATATTGAAGCGCCAATACAGGCGCAGCCAGACCGCGTCGTCCAGCAGCCCTTCGCTTTGCATGCGATAAAACATACGGTTGGGCGTGGTGCCGTTGGGTACGTCGAGCATGCGTTCTTGCTCAACGTGCAGCGGCTGCTCCAGGACCGAATGGACCTTCCAGGCCGACCAGCCCAATGCCAGGCCGGCAAGGATAAGGCCCATTTCCAGCAGCAGCAGGAATTTGCGTCTCACGAATCAGGTATCCAGTAGCGTACGGGCAACGGCCTGCAGTTTACGGGTGAGCGGCCCCGGCGGCCAGTCGAGCGTGTGTGCAGGGCACTCACGCACGGGCCAAATTCCATACACGCTGTTGCAAACGAAGACTTCGTCGGCCTGCTCCAGGTCCGCCAGCTCAAGGTCTCGCACCTCAAACGGGATACCCAGCACTGACGCTTGCTGCAGCAACGCTGCGCGCATCACTCCAGCCACGCCGCAACGACTCAGGTCGGCAGTCAGCAAGACGCCATCGCGAACCAGAAACAGATTGCTGTAGACGCCTTCGATCAGCCGCCCTTGGGTATCACGCATCAGCCCTTCGGCATGCTCGGCGTCCTGCCATTCGGCACGGGCCAGCACCTGCTCAAGGCGATTGAGATGTTTGAGCCCGGCCAACAGCGGTTGTTCCGCCAGACGCGTCTGGCAGGCGAACAGGCGCACGCCTTGCTCGGCATTGGCGGCGGGATAAGCTGGCAGCGGGCTGCCTTGCACAATGCGTCGGGCCGGTGATCCGGCAGCAGGCGCATAGCCGCGCAGGCTGTCGCCGCGGGTGAGGACAAGCTTGGCCACGCCATCGCCAAGCTGGCTGGCGTAACGCGTCAGTTCATCGCGAATCAGGGGGAAATCGGCTTCGATCGCCAGGCGCTGGCAACCCAACGCCAGGCGTTCGAGATGCAGCTCCAGCAAGCTCGGCCTGCCGGAGTGCACGGCAATGGTCTCGAACAGACCATCGCCGTATGCCAGCCCACGATTGTGCAGATTCACCGCAGTCGCAGGCTGACCGTCGATCCAGCTGTGCATCAGTCGGCGAACCGGCGGAATACCAGCGAACCGTTGGTTCCACCAAAGCCGAACGAGTTGGACAGCACCACATCGATCGGCATGCTGCGAGCTTGATGCGGCACGAAGTCCAGGTCGCAACCTTCGTCCGGCTCATCCAGGTTGATGGTCGGCGGCGCCATCTGGCTGTTGATCGCCAGGACGCTGAAGATCGCCTCCACCGCACCCGCCGCACCGAGCAAGTGGCCGGTCATCGACTTGGTCGAGCTGACTGCCAGCTTGTAGGCGTGCTCGCCGAATACGCGCTTGATCGCGGCCACTTCAGCGATGTCGCCGGCCGGGGTCGAGGTGCCGTGGGCGTTGATGTAGCTGACCTGCTCAGGCTGGATGCCGGCATCGCGCAAGGCGTTGGCCATGCAGCGGGCAGCGCCTTCACCCGAATCAGGTGGCGAGGTCATGTGGTAGGCGTCACCGCTCATGCCGAAACCAACCAGCTCGGCATAAATGGTCGCACCACGCGCCTTGGCGTGCTCGAGCTCTTCGAGCACCAGCGCACCGGCACCGTCGGAGAGTACGAAGCCATCTCGACCCTTGTCCCATGGACGGCTGGCCCGGGTCGGCTCGTCATTGCGCGTCGACAGCGCACGCGAGGCGCCAAAACCACCCATGCCCAGGCCACAAGCGGCCATCTCGGCACCGCCGGCGATCATCACGTCAGCTTCGCCGTAGGCAATGTTGCGCGCGGCCATACCAATGCAATGGGTGCCGGTGGTACAAGCCGTGGCAATGGCGTAGTTCGGCCCTTGCAGACCCAGATGGATCGACAGGAAGCCGGAAATCATATTGATGATCGAACCTGGCACGAAGAACGGCGAAATGCGCCGCGGGCCCTGCTCGTGCAGGGTCCGGCTGGTTTCTTCGATATTGGTCAGACCGCCAATGCCCGAGCCCATGGCCACGCCAATGCGCTCGCGGTTGGCATCGGTGATGTCCAGCCCTGCGTTGCGCACTGCCTGAAAGCCCGCTGCCAAGCCGTACTGAATGAACAGGTCAAGCTTGCGTGCTTCCTTGGCCGACAGGTACTGCTCGACTTCGAAGCCCTTGACCGAGCCGCCAAAACGGGTTGAGTAAGCGGTCAGGTCCGTGTGTTCGATCGGACCGATGCCACTGCGGCCAGCCAGAATGCCCTGCCAGGTGCTCGGTACATCGGTACCCAGTGGCGACAGCATACCCATACCGGTGACCACGACGCGTCTACGCGACACAGTACTCTCCTCATTTTCTAATAACAGAGTCTCTTGCCATTGCATCCAGGACTCGGAATGCAATGGCAACAAACTCTTGATTCACGGTTCTCGCAAAGAAAAAACCGCACGCCGGCAAAGGCAGTGCGGTTTTTCCCGACAAGAAGCGTCGACTACAAACGTCTTAGGCCTTGTGGCTGTTGACGTAGTCGATGGCAGCTTGAACGGTAGTGATCTTCTCGGCTTCTTCGTCAGGGATTTCGGTCTCGAATTCCTCTTCCAGAGCCATCACCAGCTCAACGGTGTCAAGCGAATCGGCACCCAGGTCATCGACGAAGGAC